>ENA-UENT01000057-UENT01000057.1-marine-metagenome-genome-assembly--contig:-NODE-57-length-87221-cov-4.934463_pt1 | contig 87221 bp, 89 predicted proteins | sample MGYA00237879_ERZ529330 | MGnify/ENA primary metagenome ERZ529330 (study PRJEB26372, sample SAMN05368345) | marine metagenome | biome: cultured habitat; feature: ocean water; material: water; isolation... | reverse complement strand
AACACTCTTCGGCATCACCCTGTTCTCATCAGCCCTGAAACTTCTGCAAAAGCCCAGTGGAGCAATTGTCTGAATCAGACGTTTTATCTTTGTAACGGGAAACCTTGGACCTTGGGGTCAGGTTAATCCATCCCAACATCGCTTAAAGAGCATTCAACAAGCATCAAATCCCAACAGGATCCTGTCCTGCAAGGCAGCGTGATTGAGGCCAGGACGGTGCAATTGCAGGGCCGGAAGAAGATCGAGCACAAGATTGTTGGCCCGGCGGGATTCAACGCAAACGCCAACACGATCCCCCATGGACCGCGCCAGACGGATCTGATCCATCACCAGCTGCAACTGGAACACCTGCTGGTCGAGGCTTCTGGCGTGGGCAGCCCCGCTGAGACTGCAGCCCAGCAGCAAAGCCAACCACCAACCCTGTGATCGCATCGGCATCACACCACCAGAAGGCATCCCCCCCTCAACGTCCCATGCCGCCTCCCCCTGGGGTGAGCATGCGAATGGCCTCGCCTGCCAGGAGCTCCAGCTGCACGGCACCTGGCAGGGGATGGGCCACCCCCTCACGATCCAGCCGCAGGTTCTCGCCACAGGCACCACAGGCCCCGCCGTTGAGACCGAACGGGGCAACCTTCCGAGAGCCACTGATCAGCGACACACTCATCGGCTCGAGGAAACGGATCGTGCGCTCCAAGCCATCGCCCCCTGGCCACCGGCCCTGGCCGCCACTGCCGGAGCGCACCGCGAAGGATTCCAACCGCACCGGATAACGGCTCTCGAGCACCTCGGGATCCGTCAGCCGCGAGTTGGTCATGTGCGACTGCAGCCCCACCGATCCAGCAAAGCCCTCACCCGCGCCGCCACCACCGGCCACCGTTTCGTAGTACTGGCAGCGGCCATTGCCGAAGCTGACGTTGTTCATCGTTCCCTGGCCGGCCGCCTGGGCGCCGAAAGCCGCAAACAGCAGATTGCAGAGGGCCTGAGACACCTCCACGTTGCCGGCCACCACAGCGGCGGGGGGCCGCGGATTCAACAGACAGCCCTCCGGCACCACCAGATCGAGTGGCGCGAAACAGCCCTCGTTCAAGGGGATGTCGCTGTCGAGGAGACAACGGATCACGTACAGCACAGCCGCCCGCGTCACCGCCAGGGGGGCATTGAAATTGTCCGGCCGTTGCGGCGATGTTCCGCTGAAATCCAAACGCAACCGTTGGCGTTTGGGATCAAGGCACACCTGCACCACCAAAAAAGAGCCGTCATCCAGGGCCAGCTGATGCCGGGCGTCCGTCAAACGCAACAGCAGTTGTTGAACACTGCGGGCTGCGTCCTGCTGCAGCAGGGTCATCTGCCGTTGCACCAGGGTCAGCCCCTCCCGCTCCACGAGGGATTGCAGCGCCACAATCCCCGCCTGATTGGCCGCCACCTGCGCCTGCAGGTCGGCCAGCAGTTCCGGAGGGTTGCGGGGCGGCGTCGCCATGCCGCTCCACACCGCTTTCAGATCAGCGGCAAGAACCCGGCCCTGGCGCACGAACAGCTGGTTGCGCAGCAGCAGGCCCTCATCGGCAATGGTGCGACTGAAGGACGGCATTGATCCGGGAGCGATTCCACCCACATCGGCGTGATGGCCACGGCTGGCCACAAAGAAGCTGGGCTGATCCCCGTTGCAGAAGACCGGCGAGATGGCAGTGATGTCGGGCAGGTGGGTGCCGCCATGGAAAGGGTCATTGCTGAGCAGCGTGTCGCCGGGCTGCAGCGGTGCGACATCACCGTTCGCCACCTGGGCCAGCAGGTCGCGAACGCTGTCGCCCATCGATCCGAGGTGCACCGGAATGTGGGGGGCATTGGCCACCAGGGCCCCCATGGCATCGAACAACGCACAGGAGAAATCCAGGCGCTCGCGAATGTTCACGGAGCGACTGCTCTGCCGCAGCTGTTCCCCCATCTGTTCAGCGATCGCCATGAAGCGGTGGCGAAACAGTTCCGCCTGCAACGGGTCGTGCTCACCGGCCTGGGCCAGCAGCAGTGATCCGTCTGCGGGATGCAAGCGCTCCAGCAACAGCGTGCCCCCCTCCGCCACCCGGGCCTGCCAGCCCGGCTCCAGCACTGTGCAGTCCGTGGCTTCAGCGATCAGGGCCGGGCCTGCAAGCCGCTGATTCAGCCGCAGGGCAGCGCGGTTCAGCAACGGCACCTCCATCCAGCCGCTCGACTCCAGGTGCATCGACACATGCGGCGATGGCTGCACCTCTGGCGTTGGTTCGGCCTTCTCAGCTGCGGCTGTTGCTGTAGCTGCGGTTGTGGCGTCGAACTGTTGCGGAGCTGTGACCTCAACATTGAGCTGTTCGACGATGAGGGCCTGATCGGCATCAATGCAGTAGCCGTAGCGTTGCTGATGGCTCGCCTGGAAGGCAGAGATCACGGCATCAACGCCTTGCTCGGCGGACCAGGGGAGCACCAAGGTCTGCTCGGCAGAGGGATAACGCAGGGCGAGGCTGACCCAGACCTCCGGCTCCCCCGCCTCGGCATCAGCACCATCCCCCTGGCGATGCAAGGTCTCCTGCGCTTCACCCATCAGCCGCTTCACCTGATCCGGCAGGGCCGCCAAGAGTTCAGGCGAGAGGGCAGCACCGAGATGCATCTGCCGCCGGCAGCGCTGGCGGGCCTGACCCATACCGAAAGCGGAGAGAACGCCGGCCATGGGATGCAACAGCACCGTGTTCAGCCCCAGTTCATCCGCCAGGCGACAGGCGTGCTGACCACCAGCCCCTCCATAGGCCACCAACACCCCGCCGCGAATGTCCTCACCGCGATGCAGTGACACCCGGCGAATGGCAGCAGCCATGGTTTCCACCGCCAGTTGCAACGCCCCGGATGCCACCCGCTCCGAGGTCTGCCCCAGCGCTGCCGCGAGCTCGGCGAAGCGATGCCGCACCACCTCCACATCCGGTGGCAGATCCCCGGAGGGGCCAAACACCGCCGGGAAGCGGTCCACCTGCAGCCGCCCCAGCAACAGGTTGGCGTCGGTGATGGTGAGCGGTCCGCCGGCGCGATAACAGGCCGGGCCCGGTTGTGCTCCGGCGGAGCGAGGTCCCACCCGCAACCGCTCCCCCTGGAGCTCCAGCACTGATCCGCCACCGGCCGCCACCGTTTCAATCGGCAGTCGGGGGGCGAGCAACTGCAAACCGGCGATCTCGGTCTGCTCCTTCACTTGCCGCAGGGCCTGCACATCGGCGCAAGCCACACAGAACACATCCGTCGACGTGCCACCCATATCGAAGCCCAGCACCGGCACCCCGTCAAAGCCGGCCATCCGCGCAGCGGCGATCGCACCAACCATCCCCGCCGCCGGCCCCGAAAGGATGGTGTCTTTGGCCTGCAGCCTGTCTAGAGCCTGCAACGCACCACTGGACGTCATCACCCGCAGGGGCGTGGCGGCGCCCAGTGCCCCTTGCACCTGCTGCAGGTAACCATCCAGCACCGGATGGACGGCCCCCTCCACCAACGCCGTCTGCCCCCGCGCCACCAGGCGGGGCACCACGCTCACCTGATGGGAGCAGACCACGGTGCGAAAGCCAACCTCCTGCAGCAATGCGGCACATCGCTGCTCATGGGCTGGGTTGCGCTGAGCATGCAACAACGCAACCACGGCGACGTCCAGGCCGGAACGCCGCAGCTCCTCAAGACGCCGCCGGAGCGGCTGATCCAGCACCAGGGGCTCCACCTCTTCACCCCGGGCATCGAGCCGACCGGGCAACTCCAGCACCGTTTGCGCCAGGAAGGGGCGCTGGGGCTGCTCAAGCGCGAACAGATCGTCGCGATGTTGATCGCCGATCCACAGCTGATCCCTCAGCCCGGCATTGGTGAGCAACAGCAAAGGAGCACCAGCCCCCTCCAGCAGCGCATTGGTGGCCACGGTGGTGCCGAGGCGCACGTCGTCGACGTCCCCCAGATCCACGGGCGGTGAAACCGACGCCAACATCGCTTCCATGGCCGACACCGCAGGGTCTCCAGCACCGGCCTGCTCCGAGAGCACCTTGCGCACGTGCAGCTGGCCATCTGGATCCCGACCGATCAGATCGGTGAAGGTGCCACCGCGATCAATCCAGAAGCACCACCCCATCTCATGCCCTGGCCAACGTCGCCCCAGCCTGCCGCGCAGGCCGATCAACAAACCATGTCAACGCCCCCCGATGGGCGAGCTGAACTGAGAACGTTGAGAAGCAACTGCCGCCCAAACGCTTGGACAAGCTCGCCACGGCCTGGGCGATCTTTCAGGGGTTACTGCTGGAAGCCGTTCCGTTTCTGCTGCTCGGCGTTGCCATCGCAGGGCTGGCCCGATGGGCGGTGCCACCGGGTGCCTGGATCGAGCGGCTCCCGAAGAACCCCGTGCTGGCACCGATCATCGGAGCCCTGATGGGCTTTGCACTTCCGGCCTGCGAATGCGGCAACGTCCCCGTCGCCCGTCGTCTGCTGGCCAGTGGGGCACCGATGGGCACGGCCTTCGGCTTTCTGTTTGCAGCTCCGGTGCTGAATCCCATCGTCCTGGCCAGCACCTGGGCCGCGTTTCCTGATCAGCCCTGGCTGCTGGTGGCCCGGCCATGGGGGGCCTTTCTGCTGGCGATCCTGCTGAGCTTGTTGCTGGTGCAACTGCCCGAGACGCAGCTCCTGGCAACGGCGCTTCTGGAGGAACGCCGCATGAGCCAGCCCCTCAGCAACCTGGGGCTGCTGCAACGCAGCAGTGGTGTGATCGGCGGATCACCCAGCCCACCCCGATCCATCAGCGGCAAGCGCCTCAAGGCCTTTCAGGTGCTGGATCAGAGCTGCCGCGAATTTCTCGATCTGCTGGCTCTGCTGGTGCTGGGATGCGTGATTGCGGCCCTGGTTCAGACCTGGCTGCCGCGCAGTTGGCTGTTGGCCGTGGGGGGTGCGCCGACGGCATCAATCCTGGCCTTGATGCTGCTGGCGGTGGTGGTGTCGGTCTGCTCCAGCGTGGATGCCTTTCTTGCCCTGGGGTTTGCCGCTCAGATCACCCCCGGAGCCCTGCTGGCCTTCCTTTTACTGGGGCCCATTGTGGATCTCAAACTCGCGGGCCTGTTCACCGTGCTGATGCGGCCAAGGGCGATCCTGATCACGGCGATCGGTGCCAGTCTTGGCGTGCTGCTGATCGGTCAGTGGATCAACCTGTGGCTGCTGTGAGGGGCCGGTCGTGTTGAAGCGCGGAACCCTGCTGCTGCTCTGGGGCCTGACGCTGTTGTGGAGCTTACACAGCGGTCGCCTCGATCTGCTGCTTCGCGGGGTCTTCCATGGCCTGGTGGGGGTCACCGGCCTGGTCTTGCTGATGCTGGGCGTGGCTCTTCTGCTGAAAAGAGAGAAGCAAGACGAACGCTGGCGATGGCCCTGGTTGCTCAGCGGCGTGATGGCTGCGCTAGTGCTGATCCTTCCGCCCAACCCCTCCTTCAGCGATCTGGCCAGCAACCGCCCCCAGGGCCTGCCCGATCCACCGGAGTTGGCCTTTGTTCTGCCCCCCGAACAACGCAGCCTCACGGAATGGGTGCGCTTGCTGCGCAGCCAGCCCGATCCCGACCTTGTGGCCGGCAATCCTGTGCGCATCAGCGGTTTTGTCTGGAGGCAACCCCAGGGCCCACCGCTGATCGCACGTCTCACGGTGCGCTGTTGCCTGGCCGATGCCACACCCGCTGGCCTGGCCGTGGAGTGGCCTGAGTCGTTCAGCCCCCAAACCAACCAGTGGTTGGCCATCGAGGGAACGATGGGCGTGCAGACGCGGAAGGAACGGCGCATCCCCGTCGTGATTCCCAAAAACATCACGCCGATTGCCAGGCCCGAGCGGCCCCTGGAACCATGACGCGGCGGCCCTTGCTGCTGATGCTGTTGGCCTGCGCCGCAGTTCTGGCGCAGCAACAGCTGCTGTTGCGACAGCCTCCACGGCTGCTGCGCCTGATGCCTCAGCAGGTGCAAAGTGGCAGCGCGGCCCTGGATCTGCAGTTCAGTCGCCCGATGGACCGGCCGAGGGTCAGCGAGGCCACTCGAATCACTCCAGCCGTACCCCATCAGTGGCTGGGGGAGACGACAGCACTGCGGATGGTGATTGATGCGGATGTCGTGCTCACGGCTCCGCTCGAGCTATCGGTCGCAGGGGACGACCAGCGCGGGCTGCAGCTGGGGCAGCAGCAATGGTGGTGGGACCCGAGACCTTGGCTGATCGCAACACGGCCCGTGCCGGGAGGTGAGCAGGTTCAACTGCAGACGCGATCGGGAGCATGGATGCCGATCAGTCGGATCTGGCCCGCCATCCCCAGCGTCGTCCCCCTTGGGAATGGCCGGGGCATTGCCCTGGTGGGACGCGATCAGAACGGCACCGAACAGGTGTGGTGGGACCAACTGACACCCCGCAGCACCGCCAACCGCCTGGCGGCCTTGGGGCCACCAACGCTGAGCCGAACGGAACCCCTGTTGAAAGGGGAGGTGCTCTTCGCCCATCTCAGCAGCAATCTCAATGGTGATCTGCTGGTGCAGAGCGGTGGGTTCCAGCCGGGCAGTGACCAGGCCCTGTTGCTGCAGGCCGATGGCAAACGCAAGGCTCTGGCACTGAAACCCTCCGGGCCGATGCAGTTGCTGCCGGCAGGAGGGGGCGTGGTGATGCCCACCAGCAACGGCCTGAGCCTCCGCCCCTTGCAAGCAACCGAGCAAAAGCCGCAGATGCTGCCGGGCAGCCGGGAGCTGGGGGCCTTCTGCGGTGCCTCAGGACGGGCCGTGCTGATCCGGCACTGGCCGGATTACAGGCGCTCGATCGAGCTGGTGGTTCCAGGGCGGGCACCAAAGCAACTGCACCTCGGTGATCAAGCGGTGCTGGGGGTGGCCTGCGACAACCGCGGCAAACGGATCTGGGCGGTGCTGGGGCGCTGGGAGCAGCAACGGGGCAATCACGAACTGGTGCTGATCAGCGACGCGGGAGAGGTGACACAACGCAGGGCCCTGGAGCCATGGACGCTCAAGGCGGGCAGCCCCATCCAGTGGAATCCAGTGACGAATCAATTGCTGATGACGCTGACGCGAGCGAAGCAAACCCATGCCCGTGCCGGCCTGATCGATGGCGACAGCTTGAAGCTCATCAAGGTGATCAACACACCCATCAGCGAAGCCCAGTGGCTGAATGCAGGATGAGCACCAAAAGCTGAGCAACAAAAAAGGAGGGCAAAACTGCCCTCCTGATCAAACAAAGTTCAAGCGATTGTTGAGACTTAGAAGGTGAATGTCACGCCAGTGCCGACATGGTGCTGCCAACCTTCACCCCAGCCAGGAGCATCTTCCCAGCTGTAGGTCTGCTGCCAGTGCAGAAAAAGCGTGGCATCACCGACGGGTACCGAAAGTTCGATTTCACCCGCAAAGTCTGTGCGGGGATCCAAGCCGGCGTAGCTGCCTGGAACGTAGAAGCGAGGACCAGCTTCAATCATCAAGGAGATTTCATCACCACCAAATGTGAATCCCAGGCCAACACGAGGATCGGTGTAGTTGCCCACATACATCCCATCAGATTCCCATCCCTGACGATGATCCACTGACAGATAAACACCATTCACCAGATCTTCGATGCCATCGCCGAGGGCGAAGTTCACATCTCCATCACCCAAAGCCCAGATCGCCTTGGCTCCAAGCTCATTCTTCAAGCCCTGAATATCCTCACCCTGATCCTTAGTGACGTAATAGGGGTTCCAGGACAGCTCAAAACTTAAGCGGTCATTGGGTGCATATCGGGCCTGGAGGAAGCCCTTGATGTCGGTGCGCTTGAAGTCGGTGTCATGGTCGTGAGCATGTCCATGACCTTCATGGTCATGATCTTCATGATCGTCGTCGTGATCATCATGATCTTTGTCATGATCGTCGTCGTGATCATCATGATCTTCGTCATGATCATCATGGTCGCCATGATCGTCTTCATGGTCATGATCTTCCTCATGATCATGATCGTCGTGTTCTTCTTCATGGTCGTCGTCGTGATCATCGACGTGAACCTTGCCGTAGAAGTGTTCTGCTTCTCCCCAAACCAAAGCAGGCCCAATGGCAACTTCGATCGCAAAAGAGCCGCCATTGCTAAGGCCCCACTCAAAGACGCCACCAAACATGCCATCGATGGCGTAGTGCTTGGGATCCCCCTCAAGGTTGGTGTCAAATCCACCATGGCCTTCGATGGTGATGATGGGCGTGAAATCGAATTCACCGGCCTCGAGAGACTCTCCACCGCCACCATGGGAGCCATGGGCCTCGGCAGGCGAAACGGAAGCGAACGGGCTCAACAGAAGAGCCAGAAGAGCAAGGCGTGAACGGAACATGAGACGAGACGGAAGAAAAAGAAGACCGAAGAGGAAAAAGCGTTACGTCACCGGATCGATGACCACTGCGCGTTCAAGGCATTGGCTCCCGCGGTGTCGCAGGAACCTCCCTGGCCCTTGACGATCGTGCACACGTTGAGGGTCGCCGTCGAAACAGCATTGCGACCGGCAGCAATCCCCTCTCCATAGAGCGGTGTGGACGCAATCGGCAATCCCGTGGCCTTGCTGATGCGCCTCAGGGTTTTGTTCGGAGTGGCCGAAGGGGAAAAGATGGTTTTGGCACCGGATGCTTTCACCTCTTGGGTGATTGTTTTGAGGCTGGAGGGCCGCAAAACGCCACCGGTGGTGTGACTGTCCAACATCGCAATCTCGACAAGTCCGAAGCGATCCGCGAGATGGCTGTAGGTCCTGTGATCGGTCACCAGGACCCGCTGGGCCGGGGGCAAAGAACTGAACTGCTTGGCTTCCCAGCTCTGCAAAGCCTGTAAAACAGCAACGGCACGAGCCGTGCGTTGCTGCAATGCCGCACGATCACTGGGTGGAAGAACGGGGGCCAGAGAACTTGAGATCACCCGCACCATTGCTGCGGAATTGGCCGGGTCGTGCCAGACATGGGGGTCGCTGCCGCCATAGGACGGCAGAGCGACTTCACCGACGGCCACCACCGTTCCAGGTGACTGGAGCTTTTTGGCCGACGGGGTCAGCCCGAAACCGATGTGCACAACCAGATCACTCTTGGCGATCTGGCTGCGATCACTGGGCTTCAAGCGATAGGAATGGGGATCACCACCAGGAGGGATCAGGCACGTGACCGACGCGGCACCGGCAGCCAGGGTCTTGGTGAGATCACAGAGCGTTCCGTCAACGGCCACCACCACAGGTTGAGCCGCATGGGCCGGAACTACGGCAGCTCCAATGGCCAAAGCAAGGCTGACCCCCGCCGATCGAGCCAAAACAGGACGCATGGACGTCTTGATGAGAATGATTATCATTTTGCTGAGCACTTGATTCCTCGCCAACATGAGGTGTGCAAAACATCAAGAGGCCCAAGTCCGGCCACCGAAGAGTTGATGAGCCATTCGTCGTGCGTGCTGAGCACAACAGAGCTGTGCTTCAGCTACGGAGGTCGCAACACCGTCGACCGCGTCAACCTGCAACTCCAAGCGGGAACACTGACGGCGCTGGTGGGGCCCAACGGAGCCGGCAAATCAACCCTGTTGCATCTGATCGAAGGACGACTGAAACCCAGCCAAGGAACAATCAACACCAGCAAGCCAATCGGCCTAATGCCCCAGCGGGCAGCCATTGATTGGTCGTTTCCGATCACCGCCCGCGACATGGTGCAGCTAGGGACGCCCAAAAAGGGCAAAGCCACAGCAGCGCACCACTGCGAACAGCTGCTGGAACGCGTCGGCATGGCAGCCATGGGTTCACGACGCCTCAACCAGCTCTCGGGCGGCCAGCAACAACGCGTCCTGCTGGCAAGAGGATTGATGCAGCAGACCGACATCCTGCTGCTGGATGAACCCTGCAGCGCCATCGATCCACCGACGCGCGAGCACCTGCTCAAGGTGATGCGGGATCAGGCGGAAGCCGGCCAGACGCTGCTGGTGAGCAGCCACGATTGGGGCAGCGCCCTCGACAGCTACGACCAGGTGGTCGTGATGGACGGCCAAATCCTGGCCAACGGATCACCCAACACGGTTCGAGAAAAACTGAGCGACCTGACTTGCATGATGGGGAGCCACTGCTGTGGTTGAGCCCGACGTCTGGTGGCTTCTACCACTCACGATCTCGCTGTTGATCGGGGCCATTTGTCCGGCCACTGGAGCATTGCTGATCACCCAACGCCGGGTGCTGCTGGCCAACCTGATGGCCCATTCCGTTCTTCCCGGTTTGGTGATCGCCCTGGCCATTGGCATCGACCCAAGCATCGGCGGCCTGATCAGTGGACTGCTGGGAGCATTGGTGGCTGAACGCTTGAACCGACGCTTCAAAGGCCGGGAAGAGGGCGCTATCAACACTGTGCTGGCAGGCTTCACGGCCCTGGGCGTGCTGTTGGTGCCTCTGCTAGAGGCACGGGTGGACCTGGAGACAATTCTGTTCGGCGATCTGCTGGCTGCCACCACAACAGATCTGCTGCGAACAACCATCTCAGCCAGTGCCCTGTTAGCGATGTTGGTGTGGGGCTACCGCGACCTGGTGTTCGTTGGCATCGACCCCGAGGGAGCAGCCATCGCCAAACGACCGGTGCTCTTGATTCGGCTGATCTGCAGCCTGATCACCGCCCTGGTGGTGATCAGCGCCATCACTGCCGTGGGGGTGATTCTGGTGATTGGCCTGCTGTGCGCTCCGGTGCTGATGCACGTGGAGCGCAGCCGAAGCCTGAAGGAACTCATGCTGCGCAGCGCGAGCACAGGGCTGCTTCTGTGTGGCGGCGGAATGATGCTGGCGATTGCTATTGACCTGCCACCGGGTCCACTGATCGGAACACTGTGCTTGGCTCTTCTATTCAGCTACAGGGGCAACACTGCAGAGCAACGGTGATAAGGGAAGCCTTCTTTACGGCTTTTGCTGCAGGAACATCCGATTAAGGCGGCGCCGCATTCTCCGCATCAATGTGCGTTCCTGCTCCTGGCGGAAGGTGCGCCGAAAGGCCAGGAACAACACAGTCAGCGTTGGGGCCATGCCGACGCTGAATAGGGCGATCAAGCTTGCGTCGCTCATGACTCCATCCACCCCGCTATTGAACAACGGCCAACCAACCACCAGCCAGGGCTGCAATCAAGCCACAGGCGAGGGCTTGAAGCACAAATTGGCCTGAATCTTTCTTGTCCCAACGATCAATGGCCTTCGATGCCGTCACAAATGGTTCTTTATTCCTGATCAACTTATCGATGTACAGCTCGATAAATTGATCATCGAGTTCAAGCCGCCGCAGCTTGGAACGAATCTGGTTGAGCTCAAATTGATTCATCATTCGAAAATCTCACAACTTCGCAGCCATGAACATTGCATTACATTGCATTACCGTTCCGAACGAATCAATGCTGAAAACACCAACCATGTATCAACAGAGCCGATCTCAAAAAAGAAGATCAATCATTTTAGCGAGACCGAACTCTTGACGTGGTCCCCCAAGAAAAGAAAGCTCACTGCTGGCAGAGCAAGTCATCCCAAACTCGATTGACGACGGTAGGGCTCCTCAAAATCCCTAAAAACCTTTGGCACTGCCGCGTCGCTTCGGTTGCATCACTTCAATCGTCTTTGGCCGTGTCTTGCTGGAATACCAAACGCGTTGCGCTGCGTCGTAGCTCTCAACATCCTTGAACGACCCATCACACAACCAGACGCGGTAGTGGTGACGGTCATAGGGGTCGGAACTGGTTTCGGTGAACTGTTTCATGCAACTCAATAACGATCGTGTCGAGCCAGGTCTGCTGGTCAATCAGAGCCAAGCCTGGTGAATGCTGCGCGGCGAGGATCTCGATACCGCTCCGCCACATGCTTGCCCCATAAGCCTTCCCAGTAGAAGAAGATCACGCCATGACCGCGTTGCCGGGCCAGGCGGACTTTTTGTTCCAGAACGGCCATCGAGGTGGTGCGTTTGCCGAATCCCGCCAACACGCCAATCTGCGAGGGGATGCCCCAGCTGCGGGCTTTGCGCAGCGCCGGCTGATCCAGGTCTTTGGCGAATCCTCGAACCGAATAGGCATAGTTCTGAACCACCAACTCTTCAATCAGCCCGCCCAAAGCCCAGAGCTCCCAGTCCTGCAGCCAGAGGTTGTAGGCCGAACGGAAGGGGCCTGGAGACAGGCTGATTCGGGTGGAAAGGCGTTCCTGCTTGAGACGTTGCCGCAACTCACGCAAGAGAGAGGTGAGTTGATTGCGCCGCCATTTCATCCACTGCCGATTGCTGTGATCCCGAGGAGGTACCAGTCCCGTCTCCTGCCGGTACAACGCCACGGTGGTGGGGTCATAACCGAACTGAACCGGCCAGGCGAAGTGGTCGTCCAGTTGCAGGCCATGCATCGGACAGCGCTTCAGGGTTTCCACCACCAAACCGATGAAGCGGGCACGAACCTCCGGATGGGCAGGATTGAGCCAAGCCATCCGATGGTTGCCATGCATGACCATCCAACGTTGGCCATTGGCTTTGGCCAACACCCAGCTGGGGTTGTTGCGCACAACGGATGAATCGGCCGGCTCCATCAGGCCGTACTCAAACCAGGGCATCACCTTGATGCCGCGGCGCCGACCTTCCGCCGCCAGGGTGCAGATGGGATCAAGACCGACCCCAGCCTTCTGCAACGGCGGCTCCACTGGAGCGAAGCGGCTGCGATGAAACGTGGTGCCACGGCTCCAGACGTTCGGCACCACGCGATTGAAACCCGCATCCTGCAGCTGTTGCATCGCAGCGCTGATGCGCGTCCGGTCGTAATAGAGCTGGCTGGGGCTGTTGGTCAGCCACACCCCCATCGTGCTGCGGGTTCGGTGCAACCGGTCCAATCGGGACTCAGCCATCAGAGGTGCGGGAAGCCCCGCCATCAGGCTGGCCAGAGCAACACCAAACAGAGGCTTCCACCGCTGAGCCAACGCCGTTGAAGCACCGGGCCTCAAGGATGGCGCGGATCAACCGTGATCAAGCCGAACCAAGCCCGCTCGTTCAACAGTCCATGGGCCCGCGGCCAACGGTCAGCGGAACATCGAGCTCACAGAGCTCTCTTCATGGATGCGCCAGATCGCTTCCCCAAGCATGTTGGCCACGGAGAGCACCTTCAGCTGAGGGAAGACCCGGTCCTGCGGGATCGGGATGCTGTTGGTCACCACCACCTGCTCAAACAGGCCCTCAACGGACAGGCGTTCGCTGGCGGGGGGAGAGAAGACGGCGTGGGTGGCGCAGGCCAGCACCCGCTTGGCTCCTTGCTCCCGCAGCAAGCGTGCACCGGCGCAGATCGTGCCGCCGGTGTCGATCATGTCGTCGATCAGGATCGCCGTCCGCCCCGCCACATCACCAATCACCGTGAGGCTTTCGGCCATGTTGTGGCCGGTACGGCGCTTGTCGATGATCGCCAGCGGGGCATCGTTCATCTGCTTGGCGAAGGCCCGGGCCCGCGCCACGCCCCCAACGTCAGGAGACACCACCACCACATCTCCCAGATCCTGGGTGGAGAGGTAGTCCACCAGCACGGGAGAGCCGTAGATGTGATCGCAGGGGATATCGAAATAGCCCTGAATCTGGGCGGAGTGCAGGTCCATTGCCAGCACGCGGTCAACGCCCGACGTCACCAGCAGGTTGGCCGTGAGCTTGGCGGTGATTGATTCACGACCAGCGGTCTTGCGGTCGGCACGGGCGTAGCCGTAGTAGGGCACCACAGCGGTGATCTGCCGTGCAGAAGCCCGTCTGCAGGCATCCACCATGATCAGCAGCTCCATCAGGTGATCGTTCACCGGTGCGCAGGTGGGCTGGATCAAGAACACGTCGCAGCCACGGATCGACTCCTGGATCTGCACGTAGAGCTCACCGTCGGCAAAACGCTTGCAGACGCGGGGGCCATCAGGCACCCCGAGATAAGCGGAAATCTCCTTGGCCAGAGCAGGGTTCGAGGTGCCGCTGAACAGGCGCAGACGGCGGCTGTCAGGGGCCAGCTGCTCCTGTTCGGCACGGGCAGCTGTCAGGAAACTTGTCACGGCGCCCGCGGAACGAATTCTGCTGTAATCCGATGGTAAAGGTGAGCAGTGCCCCCATGTCCACAGGTTTCCCGCTGCTGGTGGGTGCGGGCCCCCTGCCTGAACTCAAAATGCGCCAGGCCTGCGAAGCCCTGGCCAGGGCATGCCGATGCCCCCTGACCACCGTGGCCAGTGGTGCATCACCGGCCGAAGTCCTGCAGGACAACCCCGCGGCTGAAGGGTTGGTGCGGCTCAGTGGTGACGCAGCCAGGCCCACGCAAGAGGGTGATGCCAGCTGGCTCCAGGCCCTGGCCGACTGGCGTCAGCCGGTGCTGCTGCTGACCACTGCTGAACAGGACGGTTCAATCTCTGGCGCAGCCGCGGCCTACGCCGCTCTCTGCCGGGAACTGCAGGTGCCCCTGTTGGGCCTGGTGCAGCTCCAGGGCCCCTGGAACGGCCCAGCGCGACGCCGGGACGGCCTCAGCTGGCTGGGCTGGATCCCCGATGAGAAGCATCCGGATCAGGCCGAATGCGTCGACGCCCTGGCCCTGAGACTGCAGCTGCGGAACCCCGCTTAAGGCTGGGGCCAGAGGGGACGGCGGGCACCGGCTTTGATCTGGCGCAACGTCTGCTCACCGACTCGCTCGTCCAAGGGAAGGCGGCTGATCCGTGCAGGTTCAGGGCTGGCAATGATCGCCGCGGCCAGGCTCAGCTGCTCCGAACGATTGAGGTTGGTCTCCACCTCGGTGTTCAGTTGGTTCAACAAGGCAGGAATCACCGCGATGCCACTGGGGTCCTTGACCTGTTCGATCAGCCCCTCCACAAGGATGTTCTGACGCTGGCGACGCTGGGCGACAGCCTTGGGGTCGGGCAGGTGGCGCACCAGCTGTTCCGCCTGGGCGCCATTAAGACGCTGTCGCCCGGCCTGGAGCAGGACGGTGTAGCCCTGCGTCTTGTCATGGCGCTTGTAGGAGTCGCTCAACACCACCTCCACCTCGCCCAGACCATCCACCAGGCGGCGCAAGGCCGCACGGGGCATCACCACATAGCGATTGGGATCACCCGGCTGAAGACCAACAATGTCGCTGATGGCATCGCTGAGAAGACTGACGCCACCCCGTCGCCACAACTGAGCCAAGGGGCCCGGATTCTCTGCGCCAGGGAGCTGAACTCCGAGCTCCGTGGGGATCTGGAGCACCTGAAGCGGCTCCTGGGCGGCAATGCGAAGCAACAGCAGTGCATCGGCATTGGGGGGCCCCTTGGGCGCGGCCTGATTGGAGGCGGCACCCAGCCGATCCGCATCAACACCGATCACCAACACCGTCACCGGTACTTCCGGGAAGGGGGCCAGAGTTTCAGGTTGATCCGCACTCAGCGGAGCGCCCGCGGCAACGCGATCGGGTTTTGGCCAGAGGGTCGCCATCAACCACCCGGTCACACCAATCCCGAGCACGGCAGCACCGACGCACAGCGCACCGCGAACTCGGGATGGCGACAACCAGATCATTTCGCTGGACGAACCGCAATGGCGCTTAGTTTCGCCCAGATCTCCAGTTCCTAGCCTGGGCCCCGTGAAGCCGTCATCGATGTCCCTCCGCCACGACTACCGCAGCCGACCACCCGAACAGGTGCGCGTGGTGGTGTTCGGAGCCACGGGCTACATCGGCCGCTTTGTGGTGAAGGAACTGGTGGATCGGGGCTACCAGGTGATCGCCTTCGCCCGCGAGCGCAGCGGCATCGGTGGTCGTCAGAGCAGGGACGAAGTCATCGCTGATTTCCCGGGTGCTGAGGTGCGCTTCGGGGATGTCACCGATCCAGCCTCAATCGCCGCCGAGGCCTTCGATCAACCCACGGATGTGGTGGTGAGTTGCCTGGCGTCACGCACCGGCGGCCGCAAGGATTCCTGGGCGATTGACCACGCAGCCACCCTCAACACCTACGAGCAGGGACGGGCGGCCGGGGTGGCCCACTACGTGCTGCTCTCGGCCATCTGTGTGCAGAAGCCGCTGCTGGAATTTCAGAAGGCGAAGCTGGCCTTCGAAGCCGTGTTGCAGGCGGATGAGGAGATGAGCCACTCCATCGTTCGCCCCACCGCCTTTTTCAAAAGTCTGGGCGGACAGGTGGAAAGCTGCCGCAAGGGCGGCCCCTACGTGATGTTCGGAGGCGGAACCCTGGCCAGCTGCAAGCCGATCAGCGAAGCCGATCTGGCCAGGTTCATGGCCGACTGCATCCATGACGCGTCCAAACGCAACCAGGTGCTGCCGATTGGGGGGCCGGGTCCGGCGCTGAGCGCCCGGGAGCAGGGAGAGATGCTCTTCCGCGCTCTGAACAAGCCCGAACGGATGCTGTCAGTGCCGATTGCCCTAATGGATGCACCGATCGCCGTGCTGGGCGCCCTGGCTCGCGTGTTCCCAGGCATCAACGACACGGCGGAATTTGGTCGGATCGGCCGCTACTACGCCAGCGAATCGATGCTCGTCTGGGATGAGCAGAAGCAGTGCTACGACGCGGATGCCACGCCGTCCTATGGAACCGACACGCTGGAGCAGTTCTTTGAGCGCGTGGCCCGGGAGGGCATGGCCGGGCAGGACCTGGGGGATGCGGCGCTGTTCTGAAGCCGCCATCCTTGGGTGACCAAGCCCCCCCCCATGGATCACTCCACCGTTGACCCGGCCAAGGCCGGAAGGGGGCGCAGCACCGGGGTGCTGCTGCATCCCACCGCGCTGCCAGGCAGCCCCGTCTGCGGCAGCTTTGGTGAGCCCTGCCGCCGTTGGCTCCAGCTGCTGGCCGACCATGGCATCGGCGTCTGGCAGATGCTGCCCCTGTCCCCGCCGGATCCCACCGGCTCGCCCTACAGCTCTCCCTCCTGCAACGCACTGAACCCCTGGTTCCTTGACGGCCAGGACCTGGCCAACGAGGGATTCATCAGTCATGACGCCCTCAGAGCTGCTCCCGGAGCTGATGCACCGCTGGAGGGTGCGGAGCGTGTGGAGTTCAACCTGGCCCAGCAACGGGCCACTGCCCTGGGGGATGCCCTGCTTGCCGCCTGGCCTGAGCAGGATCCAGCGCGACATGCCGTCTTCGAGCGCTGGGCGCAACGACAGCGCAGCTGGCTGCAGGACCATGCCCGTTTCCAGGTTCTGCACGATCAACACAACACCGCTTGGTGGGAGTGGCCGCTGCCCCTGGCCCGGCATGACAACAAAGCCCTCAAGGCCTGGGCGCAGCAACACCAAGACGCGTTGCTGCGGGAACAGCTGATCCAATGGCAGCTCGACCGGCAGTGGCAGGCGATCCGCCGCCAGGCCACCAACCTGGGCATCCAGCTGTTTGGCGATCTGCCCTTCTATGTGAGCAGTGACAGCGCCGATGTCTGGAGCAACCGTTCACTCTTCACCGTTAAGGAGAACGGCCAGCTCACCACCCAGAGCGGTGTTCCGCCCGATTACTTCTCGGCAACCGGACAGCTGTGGGGCTCACCGGTGTACCGCTGGGGACAGCATCGGATCACGCGCTTCCGCTGGTGGCGGCAAAGAATTGCGCGCCAGCGGGAGATGGTGGATCTGCTGCGCCTGGATCACTTCCGGGCCCTTGCGGCGTTTTGGGCCGTCCCCGGAGGAGACAGCACCGCAGAGAACGGACATTGGCAGCCCTCGCCGGGTCACGCCCTGCTGCGCAAGCTGCGCAGAGATGCCGGTGGTGCTCTCCCCTTGATTGCCGAGGATCTCGGCGTGATCACACCGGATGTGGAACAACTCCGCGATGCCTTCCGGTTGCCGGGCATGAAAGTGCTGCAGTTCGCATTCGACGGCGCATCCGACAACCCCTATCTGCCGGAAAACACCGATGGACATCGCTGGGTCGTCTACACCGGCACCCACGACAACCCCACAACGCTGGGCTGGTGGAACGGGCTGGATGCCGACAGCAGGGGCCGCATCGCAACGCGGGTGAATGGTGAGATCAGTGCTCCGGCCTGGCATCTGCTCGACATGGCCTTTGCCACGACCGCAGGCCTGGTGATCGCCCCATTGCAGGACCTGATGCACCTCGACGACCGGGCCAGGTTCAACACCCCCGGCACCTGCGAAGGCAACTGGAGCTGGAGGCTGGGCAGCTTTGATGCCGCGCTGGGGAATGCCCTGTGCGGCTACGGGAGCAGGGGAGCGGTCTGGGGACGGTCGCTTGCGGGAGCAGTCAGTTTGTTGACCCGATAAACCCCCGGCCGTTCTTGATCCACAGTCAGAGGCTCTCCATTCCAGAGCACCTGATCCTCAGCACCAGCGGGGGGATCCAGAAGGACCTCAATCGGGGCCTGCAACTGCAGGGTCAACCTGCCGGCACTGGCCATGAATTGAACCCGGTCTCCCCCACCGCTGGAGAGCTTGAGCGCTCTCGGCTCAGCCACCACAACCTCAAGCACCCCCTGGGACTGCGGCATGGCGTCCCGCACCAGCTCAAACCACTGCTGAGGCGTGCGTTGCTGGACCTGTTCCAAGGGACGCAGGGCCGCGATGCCTTCGTCTGAACCCGCCAGGTTCGGACCGCGGCTGATCGCCTCAACATCGGCGCGCACGGGCTCAAGGCTGAGGCTGTTGCGCAGAGCCAGATCCTGTTGTTGGCGGTTAATGGCCAGCAGGCTGAAGGCGATCACCGCCGCATAAACGACCGTTCCCTGCCAGGTGGTGAACACATCGATGTTGCCCAGGGTGAAGCGACCCAGTCCCGCTTTGGCGGGTCCTCGGCGGAGCAACACCGGCGGGGGGAGCAGGGGGTTGAGGCAGCCACCGGGCAGGGCCAGACGACGCTCGATCTGCGGAAGCATCGAGGCGAGATAGGCCCGCTCGGGCAGGCGATCTCGCCAGCCCCGCTCCAGAGCTTCGATCACGGGGGTGGTGATGCGGGTCTCGTTGGCGAGATCACGAAGCGAGAGGCCCAGTTCCTCACGCCGCCGCCGCAGCATCAGCCCCAGATCCTGGCGCTGTTGCTCCTGGGCCTCTACCGTGCCGGCATCAGGGCTGGAACCCTTGCGGGGACGTCGCCACCAGAGTCCTGGACGCTTCAGTCGCATGGGCTGTTGGGCAGATCCATCGAACCAGCCCGCTCGAGCAGGGGCTTCCATTCTCCCTCGCTCAACCAGATCCAGCACCCCTCGGCCAGATCACCGAGCGGCAACCCGGCAATCGCCGTGCGCTGCAGGTCCAGAACCGGATGGCCAAGAGCTTCCGCCATCCGGCGGATCTGTCGGTTGCGCCCTTCCCGCAGCTCAATCTCCAGAAGCGAGCGGTCACCCCAAGTCCGCAACTGGCGCACCCGAGCGGGGCGGGTCAAGCGCCCATCCAGGGGCACACCCCGACTCCAGCGATCGAGGACCGGCTCCGGTGGCACACCCTGCACCCACACCCGGTAGGTCTTGGCGTGGCTGTAACGCGGGTGGGTGAGTTTCAAGGTGAGTTCGCCCAGATCGGTGAGCAGAAGAGCACCATGGCTGTCGGCATCCAGGCGGCCAACGGGGTGAAGACCAGCCCGATGCTCAGGAGGCAGCAGGTCAAGCACCGTACGGCGACCCTGCGGGTCATCACAGCTGCAGATCACGCCCATCGGCTTGTTCATCAGCAGGACCCGTGCCACTCCACGGGACGGCAACGGCTGACCATCCACATGAATCGTCTGCTGCTGCGGATCGGCCTGGTCGCCAACGCGGGCGACCTGACCATCCACCGTCACGCGGCCGGCCTGCAGCCATTCCTCAGCCCGGCGCCTGGAGCAGAGGCCGGCAGCAGCGATCAGTTTCTGCAGGCGCTGCCGCGTCATTGCAGGGGCTCCCGGGGCAGGAGCAGATCCATGCAGGCTCCACCGGCGGGATGGTTGCGGGCTTCGATGCGGCCACCATGGTTGACGGCGATCTGCTGCACGATGGCCAGTCCCAGGCCACTGCCGCTGCGATTGGAGCGGGTGCGGGAGGGATCCCCCCGATAGAAGCGTTGAAACATGCGCGTGAGATCGGCCTCACTCAAGCCAGGGCCATGGTCACGAATGCTGAGCAACCACCAGCCGCCGCTCTGGCGGACGGACACGTCGATGCTGCTCCCATCAGGGGAGTAGCGCAGGGCATTGTCGAGCAGGTTGAGCACCGCACGGTGCAAACGGCGCTGATCACCACGTAGGGGGCCGGATTCGCTGCGGTCCAGCTGCAGCGTCACCCGCCGTTCCTCCGCAGTCGGGCCAATCGATCCCCAGGCGCTGTCCACCAGCTCCTCCAGGGTTAGGGGCACATGCTCGCTGTCGTCCTGAGGCAGGCTGTTCTCCAACCGCGACAGCTCCAGCAAGTCCTCCACCAGCAGCTGAAGACGCCGGAGTTCCTTCTGCAGCCGCTGCACCAGAGCCGCGTCGTCCTCCTTGACGGCCAGCTCCAGCCGATCGCTCACCAGCATTAGTGCGGTGAGGGGGGTCTTGAGCTCATGGGCCACATCACTCACCCAGCGTTCCTGCTGCTGTTGCTGGGCTTCGAGGGACTGACGGCTCTGGATCAGCACCAGCCAGCATTCGTCGCTGCCTGGCAGAACAACGGCCTCGAGCGGGGTCCCCTGTTGATCCCATTCACAACGCTGGGAACGCAGCTGATAGCGGCTGCTGAAAATCAACTCCTCCAAGGCAGGAATGTCGAGGACATCCCGGAGCTTCATGCCACGAACCAGGCGATTGGAGGGGATTTGAAGAAGGCGTTCGGCCCGGTCGTTGATGTAAGCGATCGAGTGATCCGGGGCCAGGATCATCCAGCCCTGGGTGGCCGCATCAATCCAGGCCAGCAGCTGGGGAGCGTTCAAGACGATGAAGCGCTCCTTGGGCGTTCGCTTGGAAGCCAGAACACGGCGGCGACGCTGCAGCAGAAGCGTGATCCCGATGCCAGCTGCAAAGCCGAGTGCGGCGGAGATCACCACAGCACCCTCAGCCGAAGCGATACCCGAAGCCGCGGACCGTACGGATCAACTGAGGCGATGAGGGCTCCTGCTCCACCTTTTCCCGCAGCCAGCGGATGTGAACGTCCACGGTTTTGGTGTCGCCGATGAAGTCGACACCCCAGATTTTCTCCAGCAGCTGATCGCGGCTCCAGACGCGCTTGGGGTTCTGAATGAACAGCTCGAGGATCTTGTATTCCTTGGGGGAGAGGGTGAGGTCCATGCCATCCCGGGTGACCCTGCATTCACTGGGGAACAGGCAGAGGTTGGCGTGAGTGAAGGAATGCGGTTGGGAGGGCGACGTCTCCGATTGACTGGACCGCCTCAGCAAAGCCCTGCAGCGGGCCACCAGCTCCCGCAGGCCAAAGGGTTTGACCAGGTAATCGTCGGCGCCCACCTCCAGCCCCAGCACCCGATCGGTCTCACTGTCGCGGGCGCTGATCACCAGGATCGGTGTGGTGTTGTTGATGCGACGGAGCTCGCGGCACAGATCAAGCCCGCCCAAACCCGGAAGCATCAAATCGAGCACGATCAAATCCACCGGATCTGAACTGCCGGTTGTGATCAGAGTGAGGGCGGAGGCGCCATCGGCGCAGGTGTTCACCTCGAAACCTTCAGCGCGCAGGGCCTCTCCAACTGTTTCGCGAATGCTGTCGTCGTCTTCCACCACAAGGAGACGACGGGTGAAGACAGCCGCAGACAGGGTTGTCACGTCCAAATGGCAAGGACAGGTCCATTTTGGTCGGAGGCGCATCCCAACGAAGCAGAACAGCTGCTTCGCTTAAGGGCTCAGAAGAATTCGTCGAAGTTGTCGAAATCAACCGCTTTGAACTTGCCCGCTTCCACCTGCTGCATCAGGCGCTCGAGCTGAGAAAACAAGGCTCCACCGGTCAGCAGCGAAAGCAGCAGGGCCACCAGCAGAGCAGCGCCTGAGGCAAATCCGAAGATCTGAAGGCAGCAGCCAATGAACAACGTCACCCCAATGAGGGTGCCGGCGTAGCTGAGGTTGATCTCCGCAGTCCCCAGGGGCATCAGGGGAAGTCGATCCTGTTTCCAGCCATCCAGCTTGTTCTGCACCTGACGGCCGAAGGTGAGGCCGCAGAGCACACCCATCAACAGACCGATGCCCGCCAGCAGGTAGGGGGGCTGGGGCAGAGTCATCATCTGGAGCAGCTGCTCAAGCTCCTGGGCGCTGATCTCCTCAGGCATCGACGCCGATCTCAAAGAGCTGAGACCTTAGCGGTGGGTTCGACAATCTCGCTGAAGTTGTGATCTCCGGATCAGGCTGCCGCCAATGGATTGAGACGCTGCAACAGCCCGCCGGCCAGACGTCCTGGGCCAAAGGTGCGTCCGAGCAGACCGACCAGGGCACGCACGTCATCGGTGTGCAGACGATCGTCACGGATCAGCGTCATCAGCAGACGCTTGCGCAGGTCGGCACCATCGCGGCTGAGCAGCAGCCGCAGGCCTGCCCCGGCCACAGGGATCAGTTCCTTGCCAGGAGCAGGGGCGTCCTGACCCACCACATCCAGCAAACTCTCCAGCCGATCCAGGCGCAGGCGGCCTGATTCATCAAAGATCACCTCCAGCAACTTCTCGCGCATTTCGCTGGTGTCTCCCGCCAGCAGTCGACGGGCCACGTAGGGATAGGCCACAGCGATGATCCGGAAGTTCGGATCCAGCCGCAAGGCAAGCCCTTCCTGACTGACGACGGCCCGGATGATCAGAGCGAAGCGCGCCGGCACCCGGAAGGGGTAATCGAACATCAGCTCGGAAAAGCGATCGGTGATCGCCTTGAAGTTGAACGATCCAACCGAGTCGCCAAGGCTGCCGCCGAGCACCTCTTCCAGAGCAGGAATGATCGGCGTGAGATCGGCCGTGGGGCTGAGAAAACCCAGGGATTGGAAGTCCTTGGCCAACCCAGAGAAATCACGGTTGATCAGATGCACCACAGCGCCGGTGAGGGTGAGCCGGTCGCTGTCGCTGATGGAATCCATCATTCCGAAGTCGACATACCCCACATGGCCGAGATCGCCGGTGCGACCCGGCAAGGCGAAGAGGTTGCCGGGGTGAGGGTCGGCATGGAAGTAACCGAACTCCAGCAGTTGCTGCAGGCCGCAGATCACGCCCGTGCGGATCAACGCCGTTGGGTCAAGACGCTTGGAACGCAGCTCTTCGCTGTCGCGCATTTTGGCGCCGTCGATCCAGGTGGTGGTCAGCACCCGGGTGGAGCTGAGCATCCGCTCCACCTTCGGGATGTAGACCGCGTCGTTGTCCGCGAAGAGCGCGGAAAAACGCTCGGCATTGGCCGCTTCCAGGCCGTAATCGATCTCCTCAAACAGGCTGCGGCCAAACTCATCAATGATTCCGCCCAGCCCGAAACCCAGATTGAGCGGCAACAGCGGCGCCGTCATCACCCCCAAAGCCCGGATCAACACCAGATCCCGCCGCAGGATGAAGGTGAGGTTGGGGCGCTGCACCTTCACCGCAACCCAGTGCTGGCCCTGCAGACGGGCCTTGTACACCTGGCCCAGGCTGGCGGCGGCGACCGGCGTGTCGGGGAACTCCTCAAACAACTCGTCCGCCGGAGCACCGAGTTCCTCCCGGATGCATTCCAGGGCGATGGCATGGGGGAAGGCCGGCAGATCGTCCTGCAGGCGCGTCAATTCCTCCAGCCAATCCCGACGCACCAGGTCCGGCCGGGTGGAGAGGGCCTGTCCCAGCTTGATGAAGCAGGGCCCCAGACCCGTCAGGGTGTTGAGAATGCGACGCGCCAGCCCCTGCTGAACGGCGGGGTCACTGCTGCCTCCACGCAGGAGCAGCACCAGCACCAGCCCCGCCAGGGACCACAACACCTGAATCAGGCGCGGGATGGCGACCCAGGGACGCAGCAGCAGCCAGCCGAGATCCCGCCCGGGGTCGTAACGCATCGCATCGCGCTGGATAGAGAGGGAGACTTTAAGAAGATCAGACGGATTTGATGGCGCTTCTGCCCCAGCTCACCCGTCGCCTCGGTCAGCCCCTGTTTCTGCCGGCCCATGGACGGGGGGCTGCCCTTCCGGATGGACTGCGTCAATTGCTGCGACGCCGCGCTGGCATCTGGGACCTGCCGGAACTCCCGGCCCTTGGCGGTCCGCTGGAGGCGGACGGCGCCATCGCCGACAGCCAACGTTCCGCCGCAGCACAGATGGGAGTGGCGCGCTGCTGGTACGGGGTGAACGGGGCCACGGGGTTGCTGCAGGCCGCACTGCTGGCCATGGCCCGGCCCGGAGAGCGGGTGCTGCTGCCCCGCAACGTCCATCGCAGCCTGATTCAGGCCTGCATTCTTGGGGACCTGCGGCCAGTGCTGTTCGATCTCCCCTTTCAAAGCGAACGAGGCCAGCCGGCACCGGTGCATTCGGCCTGGATCGAGCGGGTTTTGGAGGCCCTACCCCGCGATGGAGCACCGATCCGTGCAGCAGTTCTGGTGCATCCCACCTACCAGGGCTATGCCAATGACCCAACGGCGGTGATTCAGCGGCTGCAGCAACAGGGCTGTTGCGTGCTGGTGGATGAAGCCCACGGCTGTCATTTCGCCGCTGGGGTGGACCATCCCCTCCCCCCCAGCGCCCTGCACTGCGGCGCTGATCTGGTGGTGCATTCCCTGCAGAAATCTGCTGCTGCACTGGCGCAAACGGCGGTGCTCTGGCTGCAGGGGGAGCGTCTGGATCCCATGCGGGTGGAACGCAGCCTGGGCCTGCTGCAGACCACCAGCCCCAGTGCGCTACTGCTGGCCTCCTGCGAAGAAGCCCTTCAACACTGGCAGCGGCGCAAGGGACGCCGGCAATTGCTGCGGCGGCTGCAGGAGGCTGAAGCGCTCGCCAATGGACTACGCCACAGCGGCGTGCCTCTGCTGAGCAACCAGGATCCGCTGCGCCTGATCCTGCACACGGGGCAGGCGGGCATCACCGGCCTGGATGCCGACGATTGGTTCCTGGCCCGCGGTTTGGTGGGCGAATTGCCGGAGCCAGCCAGCCTCACCCTCTGCCTGGGGCTGGCACGCCACCGAGGGCTGGGACGGCAGATGCGTCACCACTGGCAGAACCTGCTGCGGAGCTTCCCCGATCGCACTCCCTTGCCAGCCTTCGAAGCCCCACCGCTTCCGCTGGTCACCTCCCCAGCCCAGTCACCGACCCAAGCCTGGACGGCGGAGCATCAACAGGTGGCATTGAAGGATGCGGAGGGGTGCATCGTGGCTGAATTGCTGTGCCCTTACCCACCGGGCATCCCCCTACTGATTCCCGGCGAACGGCTCGATCGCCAGCGGCAGCGCTGGCTTGAACGCCAGCAACTGTTCTGGGGAGACCAGATCCCAGACGCACTGTCTGTGGTGAGCGGGGGGTGAAATCCAGCCCCACAAACGCTTCAATCCATGCATTCGGCTGCGGGGGATGAAACATCGGATCTGGCTCGTTATGGCGCTTCTGGCTTTCCCCTCCGTTGCGGCCAGCCCAAGCAGCGAAGAGTTCGTGATCGAAGACCTAGAAGACGGCGAAATCATGCGAACGTTCACACAACGAATGGAGGGACATGAAGTCAGCCAACCAACAGCTCCCAGTGTTCCAGCACTCCACCCGTCGGCCACTTCGACGCCCCAACCAAGCAAATTAATTCGGGTGGTTCAAGGTGCCGCAAGCTGGTACGGGCCTGGGTTTTACGGCCGCAAAACTGCCAGTGGTGAGCGCTTCCGCAAGGGCACGATGACGGCGGCCCATCGAACACTCCCTTTCGGATCCAAGGTGCGCGTCACCAATCTGAACAACGGCCGCAGCGTTGTGGTTCGGATCAATGACCGTGGGCCGTTCAAGTACCACCGAGTGATTGACCTCGCCCATGGAGCAGCACAGGAATTGCGAATGATGCAAGCCGGAGAAATACCGGTGCGACTGGAGGTGCTCAAAGAGGAAATGGAAAGAAATTAGAAACCAAGTGACAAACAAAAAGCGCGAACTAGGGTTAAACGATGATGGCCAAGGTGGAGATGACGGCATCAACCGCGCTTAAGCCGCTTTCGACAGGGCTGATCAGAGCATCTGCAGGCCTCAATCTCTGCCATGAAAACGCGGATGAGCTTTACAACCAAAGGCCAGAACTAGACTTCATCCAAATCCACCCTGAGCACATCATCCAAGAAGAGGGCGGAACTTACAGGGAACAACTAGATGCCTTGAGGCATCACTACAACGTGATTCTCCATGGTTTCGGATTATCAATTGGATCATCCGCACCACTTGATCGCGACTACCTCCTACTCGTCAGGGATCTGCTAGAGGAACATCCAGAGGCCGTGTTCTCAGACCATTTCTCCTGGAGTTCACTCTCCAAGCATCACTTCCACGACCTAATACCGTTAATTCAAAACAAGGAAACAGTTGACTACATGGTCGAAAGAATTGATACAGCGCAGGAGATCATCGGATCGCCGATTCTCCTTGAAAACATCAGTAGCTACATGCGATACAAGGAGTCAACAATGAGCGAATTTGAGTTCATTAATGAGATCACAAAAAAAACCGGTTGCTATGTCCTGCTCGACGTCAACAACATTTGGTGCAATGCCGTCAATTTCAAGGAAGACCCATTAGCAGTCATCAGCACTCTAGAAAAAGACTCTGTCAAGGGTTACCACCTAGCTGGATGCAGCCTGGAACACATGGGCAATGGCCCGGTCTACATCGATTACCACAAAGAAGCTGTACACGAAGAAGTCTGGACTTTATACAAAAATTGTCTGGAGCGATTTGGTCCATGGCCGACGCTACTGGAATGGGAGAACAACGTCCCAAAACTCGAAAGGACCCTGGAAGAAGTTCAAAAAATAAACAAATATCTCCGCCCCTATGCTGGAGGAGTCGAATCATGAGATCCCCTCAAATCGTTCGACTTCAGCAACAGTTTCTGGCCAGCCTCCATGACAAACCACGGCAATGGCTGATTGATCAAATCATTCCTGCGCCTGGCTTCGAAAATGCAGAGGAAATTTTAAAAATCTACTTGCACCGAGCCAAGGCAAGAACGGTCGATCCACTCAACAGCATTTACAACTGTTTGAGATGGCTGATTGGAGAGGCAGCGCTGCATAAACTGATCGACAAATTCTATGCAGACTCAATGGGAGAACCACTGAACTCCCAAACAATGGCAACAGAATTCGGTGCATTTATCGGCAATCTGAGCGCAGAAGAAATGAGAGATGCAACATCAGATATGGACAAGACGATTGAAAGTGAATCAGATGCATGCACGGCAATGGTCTCAGCAGCCTTACTGGACTGGCGTTGTCACTGGGTAGCGATGATTGAGCATCGATCCGAAGAAAATACGGCTGTGCTCAACAAAAAATTGATGCATCGATCATCAATGTGGTTGAGACCGAGAATGAACAAAACCACACGGCTCTGCACATCAGGCATTGCACTCGACAGCTTTTGGGAAAAAGCTCAAGCCAATTCAACTGACAAATCAATTCCTCACTGCAGCGATGGACCAAAAACTTTTCTAATCCACGCGGACCAGGCACACAAACCAGTCGTGAGGGATCTCAGCAACGATGAAGATCACCTTCTCAATCATTGCGACGGGACACACACCATCGCCTCTCTTTGCCATGAAGCAAAATTCTACGGAAGGTCAAAGGAACAGACCGTAGAACTGATTAGGAAGCTCATCGATGAAGGCGTAATCAGGAATCTCGACGACTTGTTGATATAAACAGATGGAGTCACCCATGACAACTGCCGACCAGCTGTTGAGTCAGGTCGAAGCCAAGTTGGGCGCGGCGCAGACCATTGAACTACTCAAAAACTTAGGAGCGCACCCAACACAACTTGACTCTGGGACACCACCCGACGTTGGGCCCGTCAATCCAGAGACGCGAATCGTTGTGGTGGGAGCAGGCGTTGCAGGTCTGGCCTTGACCTATGAGCTTGCAAAAAGAGGGGCAAATGTTGAGCTTTGGGAGGCCACAGGAAGAGTTGGGGGGCGAAACAGGAGTATCCGGCATGGTGAACGATTGGAGGAGATCGGGCATCCGAGCCAACGATGCAATCTGCCCCATGAGGGGTATCTCAATGCTGGTCCAGGACGCATTTCACACCACCACCGTGCAGTGTTGCACTACTGCAGGAAGTTTGCACTAACACTGAAGCCGTATCAGACATTAAATCGAGCGGCGTTACTGCACCGATATTTCCCGGAAGTGCAGCAGGACCTTGTGATACGCAATCGTCAAGTTCAGTTTGATGGGCAAGGAAGAATCGGAGAACTGGCCGCCAAGGTTGGGCCGTGGATTGCTACAGACAGCCCAGTGACAGCTGAATTGGCCGATGCAATGCGCGACTGGTTGCGCGACAACTTTGAAGTGAGTCAGCAAGGTGATGGGGAATGGCAGTACCGAACCAGTGGACGAACAGGATATGAGAAACAACGAGGCGGTCCAGATGATCAGGGGGTCCCGGAAAAACCCCTATCGCTGGAACAACTGCTGGGGTTGCGACTCTGGTACGACGACCCACGCCGAAGTCCAGATGTCATCGACGAACAACTCAGCATGTTCGAACTGGAAGGTGGAAATGATGCACTCGTACGTGCATTCGCAGATCAAATCGGACCCAGAGTAAAACTCAATCGAGAACTCAAGAGAATGAGGGTTAACAGTAATGGCACAGTCGAGTTAGTGGGAGACGACCAAGAATATGGTCAGATCAGAAAAGAAGCTGACCGGGTCATCCTGGCGATGCAACCCCAGGTGATGATTGAGATGGACCTTGAGTTACCAGAAACAATCAAAAATGGAATGAAAGATCTTCCGCCGAGATATGCCGTCAAAGTAGCCGCATGGATGAAGCGACGATTCTGGGAAGAAGACTTAGCCATCTACGGAGGAATTACATTCACCAACATGCCGAACCAACAAATCTGGTACCCCAACAGTGGTTTTCATGATCATCGCGGCGGCCTTCTTGTTTTGGCCTACGCAGCCTTAAATCATGGAAAAACATTGGGTGAGCTGCCACCGCAGGAACGTTGCCAAGCCACAGTCGCGCTGGCCAAGCGAATTCACCCACAGATCACGGGGGAGATTGACGAAGATTCATTAATCACAATCGCATGGCAAAACATTGCGCATATCCGAAGCCCGTGGGTGGCCTGGACACCGGATCGCTATCAACGCTGGTTCAAGTTGATGACACAGCCCATGGAGTCTGTTGCGTTCGCCGGTGACTGGTGCAGCCATTTACCGGCTTGGCAAGAGGGAGCCATTCGTTCTGCTTACTCCTTGCTGTCGTGGGCGACGAAATGAGCAACAGCAGCACCAATCTTGAATGGAAAAGCCTGACACTCCTGTGCTTGCCGACACTCTCCATCTCGCTAAGCACGAATATCGTTGTTGCCGCACTATCAGATATCAATCATGCCTTCAAAGGAATTGAGGGGTTAGGAAGCTGGACTTTATTGCTGTACTCAGCAACTGCAGCCAGCCTCTCCATTGCAGCAGGAGAACTAGGTGATCGGGTCGGACTCCGTCGCGTGTACGGACAGGGGCTCATGATTTATCTGATTGGCAGCTGTATCGCTGCTCTCGCCATCAATGGGCCAATGCTCTTGGCAGGGCGAGTGGTGTCAGGAACCGGTGCGGCCATTCTGGCACCCGTTGCTTTGGCATTTCTGAGCCGAATGTATCAAGGTCGAGACAAACCAATCGCCTTTGGATATTGGGCTGCGAGCGTCACGATTGGAAAAGTCGCTGGACCAATCCTTGGGGGATTGATTGAAGCCATGAGCAGTTGGAGGTGGACGTTCATCGTCGCCGCCGCACCAGCACTGCTTGGCTTAATCATGATCAGAAAATTGCCTCGATTCGAGAGGACAGAAGACACAAAAAATCAACCAATCGATCTGATCGGCATTGGAGGACTATCAACACTCCCAGCCATTGGATTGATCACACTCAATCTATCCACTCACATACATACAAACATCCTGGCGATATTAACCATCATTATCTTCGCGATAGGTACTTTAACTTGGAGACACCTGAACAGTACACAACATCCCGCTATTCCACTTGCGCGCCTTAAAGAAAGCTCCTGGTGGAGACCAACAATCTTACAACTGATTGTTCGCATTGTATTCATGGCAATGCTTGTGATACTGACAAGCTATTTTCACAGCATACGTGGCGAGAGTGAAATCAACGCATCGAGAGATCTTCTGCCATTCTGCATTGCAGTGGGTATCATGTCATTCTCAACTGGCTATATCTGCCAATCACTGGGAGTTCGTAAACTGCTTCAAAGCGTCTTCGTGTTAGCTACAGCAGGTGCTGCAATACTGTTGTCAATAACTACAAGTGGGTTCCGACCAATTGATTGGGCCGCAATCATCACCATCGGTATTCTGGCAGGAAGCACATCACAACTAAGCCGTTTAGCGCTTTCAAATTTCGCACCAGAGGAGGCTATGAGAGGAGCATCTCTGAACACACTGGTGATTAATTTAGGATTAGCACTGGGCGCAGCATATCCAAACATGATTCATGGAATCGTCTCCAATGAACTTCACTTGGGCGGCCTGATGAGTCAAATAGAAATGCTATTCACAATGCGTCTTGAAATCATGATTCTACTTTTCCTCTTTATAGCAGGGACCTGGCAAGCAGGGAAAATCAAAGAGGCATAAACAACTTGATTAGTGTAGATGGGCAAAATCACTTTCACGCGCTGAAACACTGGCAGTGAGGAATTCAACCTCATAGGCAATCACATCACAATTGCCAGTATTTACGGCGTTATGCAAAAGGGGCACTTTGTGCGTCACAGCGGTTCCAGGCTTGAAATGAGTTTCACGGCCTATTGCCGAAGAAACCTCTTCAGGACCCTTGGCAATGTAATTCGTGAGAGTGCCTTCAGACAGCTGTATTGTAAGAAAATCCAGGTGATGAAAGTGCCATCCAGTCTTCTCACCAGGCTTCAAGACGTATTTAATCACTCTCGCCAAACCACTTTTCTCTAAGACCTCGATGTGATGCGCACTATCAGAATCAGCACTAAGCAAAAATACTGAGAAGATGAATTGGAAGAGAAGAGTTTTGTATAAGAGCCATCAGGGCCTAGCGAGTCACTCACAGCGATGGAATCAAAGTGTCACTTTACTATGGCAAGGGCACCATCAAATGGCAAGCAAGATTCCGGCAACTGGGCAAACCAATCAAAATATAAATAAAGGATTTGAAAAGAAGACCCTCTGCAGGAGATGGCTAGATTTAGAAATGAACAATAGACAAATGAGATGAATTTCATCATCGGAAGCCTGTTTCCAAAAGGCTCTGACGGAAAAGCAAATATTCAACTATCATCCAGATTTGAACAGGTCAAAACCGATAACGGTGAAATCATTATTCGCGAGAAAGACGACAACGACAAGACAAAAAGGCATAAACTCAAGTCAAATCTAGATATCACGAGCAAGCCTGTAACCATTACGAATGCCTCGGGCTTCATCAATAGCTGGTTCAAGGATGGAATCACATCAATTTATGATGAAGATGGGAACTTAGACAGCTCCTCAATCTTTGGCGGTGTTTACAGCAGAATAAAAAGTAAATGGACAAAGCAGCCAATTAATCAATCATTGAAATCATTGGTGATGCTTGGCTATGGTTTCACCAACAAAGATGCACCAGGGGCAGATCAGGTTGCCTCCACAGATGCCGAATGGATGGCCAAGGGTAAACAGGATTCGGAACTATATAATGCCGTCTTCAATCTAGAAAACTATGATCCAGCAGCAATGTGGGATCAATACAGTGGGTCCGACCTTGTTATCTCAAACTACGAAACGAAAAACCTACGACAGAATCTACCTGAAGGAAAAGCACAGTTAGAAGAGGGAGACAGCCCTAACCTCTGGCTCCCGGCTCTGCTATACAGCTATGGCGTAAAAGGAAAAGGCACAAGTTATCCAGGTCCCGTATTGATGGTGGCACCAGGCGATAAAATCAAGCTCAATTTCAGAAACAGAATCCGCATCGGGAATCTCAATACTGAAGAAACTCAGCAAGCAACATTGGTTAAAAATAGCACCTATGGAAATAGTGCTAGTGATGGTCTTGGCGGCACAACATCAACCAATTATCACTTTCACGGCTCACATACAAATCCCAATGGATTTGGAGACAATGTTGTATCCCGATTCACAACTGGTCAAAAATGGACAACGGAAATTGATCTACCTGAAGATCATGGCCAGGGCTCGTATTGGTATCACCCCCACTACCATCCCTCAGTCAACCAGCAGGTTTATGGAGGAGCTTCAGGCTTCATTCAAGTTGGTGATCCACTGAGTAAGATTCCCGGCTTTGAAAATATCCCCAGGAATCTTGCCATCCTGAAGACGATGGATCTTGGTCTCGATGAAAAATCGGGGCAGCTGCAGCTAGGGGCCTTTGACAACTATGGCGGTCCGTTGACCAATGCGATGACGATGGTCACGGTCAACGGAGAGTTCCAACCGCAAGCGGATGCAAAGCAAGGAGGGTGGCAATCGATTTCACTGAGCAATCAGTCCAACCAGGCTTTCTACAACGTCTCCCTAATTCATCAGGAGTCAGGAGAACGTCTCCCCCTCTACATTTACGGTGAGGATGGTCATCAGTTTCCAGAAATCAGACAAGCACATGGGACACTCTCTCAATCCACAAGCGCAAAAACTGGATTAATCGACGGGTACAAGCAGCAAACCGATGTCATCTCCATGGCACCGGGTAAGCGCGTTGATGTATTGGTGTATCTGCCTGATGGCAAGACGGAGATGGTGTCGCAATACAAATTTGTTGATGATGATGGCACGGAATTTACGACCGCCAATATGGGGGGATATCCAGATCTCAGCAGTGAAGCGAACGCACTAAAAAATGCAGACGGATCGCCGGCTGGTGCAACTGGCGGACAAAGTGCTGGAGCACTTGCAGTGTTTAATGTAAGTGATGGAACTCCTTTACTAAGTCAACAAAAACTTGATCGCAAGATCAATAGGGCCAATCAGAAGATCCAAGTTCAAGACATCGAGCCATCCACAAAACCAGAGGACTACAACAGCGAAGCTGTTCCCAGCGTGAATCTCTTCGAGCTCAATGGCAAAGGCAAAGAAATTTGGTCACCATTGCGCAAAAGAATCTTCAATTGGGCCAAAGAAACACTTGTAGGACCGAAGAAAGAATATGATCTAGCAACACGAGAACGCATCAAGTCATACAACAAGGGTGTTGATGCTGAGAATCGCTACAAACGATATGAAACGATCAACGGGTTGTTGGATGAAGAGAATCCAACATGGTTTGGCTATGAAAAACCATTTCTAATTAATGATCATGTATTTCCCAATGGCTCAATGACCATTGCCCAACTTGGGACAATGGAAGAGTGGACACTCAGGAACTGGAGTGTTAATGGACCTTCCAAATACATTGGCCACCCCTTTCATATTCACATCAATGACTATCAAACCAAGAACAGTGACACCGAATTAGACCAGAAGCGGAGCCTCGAAGATGTCACGATGCTGAATTCCTCGGGCTATCAATATATTGATACCAGCCCAAGTGCATCTGAAGGCAACAATGAAAAGTCTTTGGAACCGTTCCGTGGAAATTTTCACTCCATTGGAGTGAACGGACCTGACTATGATGCAACAGACAAAAATTCGCCCGTTGGCACGTGGGGAGCAAATGATCAAACAATTCGAATGTTATATCAAGACTATATCGGAACTTATGTTTTCCACTGCCACATTCTCCCGCATGAGGATGCTGGAATGATGCAAGTGATCACCATCGTCGAAAACACCGATAGCAGTTGGATTGTGCCGGCAGAATCCGACAACTATCTGAATTCCGACGGCTCAATCAACCTCAGACGTGCTCAGGACTTTCAAAAGTATTCCCTCATCCCTTCGGCAGTAAGTGGCTCCATACAGAGAATCCAGGTCGGTGATCTGACCCATGATTTCAGCCAAGATATTGCCATCAGCCGTACGGGCATCGATGGCGAGGGCGGCGTGGTTGAGTTGTATGACGGGGCCTCACTACTCAACAAGACAACACAACAACTGAGCTCCCTTACCCCCTATGCAAGATCAACAATCGCACCCTGGGCCTTCATCGAAGATTTCACAGGTGATGGAAAACGTGATTTAGTGACCGCTGGATTCAAGGGAGACAAAATTAATCTCTCAGACTTAAAAATCAAAGCCTGGACATCGAAAAAGAACGGCAAAGAATGGAGCCAGGCCTTTAAATTCAACCCGTTTGATGATATTGAGACTGATCTGCACACCGATGCTGGTCATCGCATGCCACACAGCAATCTGACAGCAGATCAAGTTAGTGTTGCCATGGCTGATATGAATCTGGATAATTTTCAGGATATCGCGATCACCTATGCCCTTAAAAATGGAGGCATACGTTTTGTTGTTCTGGATGGTGCCGCTTTATCGCTGAACTATCAAACCAACACGATGGAGGGGGGCTACCTCCCCGACGACAATGTTCTGGTTGACGCCGTCATCGATGATCCTGCACTCGACGCTCTCAGCAACATCGTGCTCACTGCTGGTTTCAGCAGCTATGCACAATCGGCACTGGAAGACGTGATCATCACCGCTAAATCAAAAGACAACAAACACAAGACAGTTTTTACAACGCAGCTCCAGGCCGGTCATTTCATTGCCACCTCCGAAATGGAGGCCTCAGATGATGGTGGTTCCCATGCTGGGCATGGCATGCCAGCACCGGATGACGAGCGTGTGCTCAATCTCCGCCATGATTCGATGCCTCTTCAGATTGTTGAAACCCAGACGTTCAGCAAATCAGGTGAAGCGGCGACTCCAACCATTCATGGTGTGTTTGGAACAACAGGGCTAGCCATTGGTGACAAGTTGGTGATTGCCCAAGGCATCAGCAGTCAGGACGGTGAGACCAGCTATGGCAATGCTTCGTCCTCCAACAATCTGTTCAACACATCCCAACAACTTGCTCTGGATCTGGATGAATTGACTCGCGTTAATTCCAAGGATCTCCGCGGTGTCGTGGGATCTGACCTTGACACGACGTACAAACCCAGGCAAACCCAGCAGCGGGTGAACATGGCGAATTTGCTCTACTTCGCTTACACGGGACAAACCATGGCCCCGTCCGACCTGGCCAATGCGGCGGGTTCGGAATTGGGCGGAGGGAAAAGTGCCAAGGAACTCGCCTTTGACTTGCTGGACGGTGAAGCGATCAAACCAGCGATGACCACCAACTTCAAAAGGAAGAATGTCCCTCTGGCCGAGAAATCGGTGAAGGACATCGTGACAGGAACCACCAAGAATCTGTTCCACCGTCGTCCAACCTCAGCTGAGCTCGATCGCTGGACAGCCGAAGTGGACAGTGGTCTCGACAAATCACTGCTGCCTCTCGCCGTTCTTCAGGCTGTCGATGGTGATGACGTGTACCGCACCAGTCTGCTGTCAGCCATCGCCCAATGGAATCAAGCTCAATGGAGCACCAACGCAGTGCAGAAAGGGGCCTTTGGCCAGGGTTTTAGCAGCGACAAAAAGCGCTTCCGCGCCACGACCAAGCAGATCTCAGACATCGGACTTCAAACCGGCTGGGACAGCGCCCGCGATGCCTTCTCGACCTACACCGAAGAGACCTTGGAGCGTCTGATTGGCACTGAGATCTCGAAGTCCGGCTTCTTCTGATCCATGGTCCGAAGCACGATTGATACGCTGGATTGATGAACCTCGAGCCAGCGTGATCAGCGAGGTCATCAACAAGGAATCGGCCGCAGCCTACCGATCAAACACTCTGCGCAAACGTCTCCTCAGTGGCCTCGGTGTGGGCGGCTTTGGCCTGCTTGTCGTGAGCCTGGGGGGGTGGTGGTTCACCGCCGCGCTGGGGGGAATGGTGCACCTTGGCCTGCTGGAGTTCTTCCGGATGGCGCAATTCAAGGGGATTCGCCCCGCCACCAAAACTACCCTGGTGGCCTGCCAACTGCTGCTGTTCACCACCCAGTGGGCGATCCAGGGCGGGCTGCCGGCTGATGTGGCCCATGCCGTTCTGCCCCTCTCTGGAGCCGCCATCTGCGGTTGGCTCCTGCTGCAACCGGTGACAGGTTCCATCGCCGACATTGCGGCATCGATCTTCGGGTTGTTCTACCTCGGTTTTTTGCCCAGCCACTGGCTGAGTCTGCGCGGTTTGGACAACGGTCTGGAGATCACCCTGTCGGCCTGCCTGATGATCGTGGCCACCGACATCGGCTCCTGGGCCGTGGGACGGCGTTACGGGCGCCGGCCCCTCTCACCGATCTCCCCTGGGAAAACCATCGAGGGGGCGATCGGGGGATTCATCTCGGCCATGCTGATCGGCCTGATCTGCGGCCAGCTGATGGGCTGGGCGCTGCATGGCCTGCCGGGCCTGCTGCTGGGGGCGCTGATCGCTCTGTTCGCCCTGGTGGGAGACCTGACGGAATCGATGATGAAACGCGATGCAGGCGTGAAGGACTCCGGTGACGTGCTGCCCGGCCATGGCGGGATCCTGGACCGAATCGACAGCTATCTGTTCACCCCAGCGGTGGTCTTTTACGCGATCGCTCTATGCCAACCGCTGTTGGCCCCATAAGCAGCGCTAAGGGATGACGCTGGCCTGGCCTTTGAGGGCCATCTGGCCACCCGCCAGCTGCACCTGCTCGATTCGAATGGCGGGATCCATCGGCAGCAAGGTGCGCGGTTCATCGGCGGTCTCCGGCCGGAAGCACAGTGTTCCCTGCTCCGCATTGAGGCGGAAGCGACGGCAAACAGGGTCTTGATGGGCCGCAACGGGCACCTGCAACTCGAGCAGATCCACGTCAATGCGCAGCGCCCCCAACGGGCTGAGCCCCATCAGCTGCTCAGCCATCCAGTCCCCGAGCCAGCGCCAGGGTTCGGCCAGCAAGGCGCTGTTGAGCTGACGGCCGTTGAAGCTCACCTCACCCGCCACCTGGAACGGCTGCTTCAGGGCCAGCATCTGACCGGGACTGAGCAGCTTCATGTCCACCGCAATCGAACCGCTGCGCAACTCAACATGCTGCAAGGGCAGCCCCTGGAAACAGGCATCCCTCGCCGTGAGGGTCACACCATCCAGACGCCCCCGCAGCAATGACCAGCTGGAGCCGTTCAGGGCCAGTTCGAGGCTGCCGATGCTGTCGCATTGGCTGCGAATCCACAGGCGCAGGGCCCCTGCCAGCACATTGAGAACAGGATCAGCCATGGTTCAACAGCGCCTGACACCGCTCAGCCACCTTGCGAGGCTGATCGATATGGGGGAGATGGCCGCAGGAAGGGAAGGTCTCCACCGGCTGATCCAACAAGGCCTGAAGCGCCTGCTTCTGCGGTGCACGCAGAATCCGATCGTTGTCACCCCAGATCACGTGCAGTGATTGGGAGGGCAGGGGATCCCCACATCCGGCGAAACCACCGCTGCGGGCGAAGGCCGCCAAGGCCTCCGCCCAGCCGGGGCATTGCAGGTGCAACGAGGCGATTTGCTCTTCCGGAGCACCCACATCCGCATCGGGATCAGCGAAAGCCTGGCGACACAGCCCCCGCCGCACACCAGGACGCCCCAGAAACCAGGCACCAAAACGATCCAACAGGGGCGGAACAGGCATCGGACGCCCCGTGAGACCGGCAGGAGCCAGCAGCAGCAGAGAAGCCACACGATCGGGATGACGCCGGGCCAGCTCCACGGCTACTGACCCTCCCATGGAGGCCCCGATCAGGCTCAGGGGAGCGTCTGTGGGAAGCCGCTCAAGCAGTGCATCGAGATGGCGCAGCACCGGCTCCGGACCGTAGTCAAGCCCGAGGGGACGGGGGGAGAAGCCGAAGCCGAACAGGTCGGGGATGAACAGCTGAAAGCGATCCGCCAGCAAGGGAGCCAGACGCCGATATTCGAGAAAACTGCTGTCAAATCCATGCAGCAGCAGCAACGGAGTGCCCTGACCCAACATGGCTACCGGGAAGGGGTGATCAAGGCCCAGGCCAGGGAGGTCCCACCACTGCACTTGGGCGGCCAGGGACTTGGCCTGCGGGTCAAGCAGAGCCGGCCGCAGTTGATCCAGAAGCGTCTTCAACGGCTGACGGGGCTGAGTTCAGCGGCACCCACAAGGGCCTCCAACAAGGCACCAGGCGTCACGGGGAAGGGCAGATGATGCAGGTCGGAGCCCTCGCGACAGGCAAAGCGGCACACCTCCTGCAACTGACTGAGGCTGGCCTGAGCCAAGCCGAGATCATCGAGGCTGACCGGCAGGCCCAGCTGCCGCAGCAGCGGTAACAGTTGACGGTGCGCCTGGCCGGCAAGCCGGTTACCACCCAAACGTTCCTCCAGGCGAAGCTGCACAAGGATTCCAAACCCCACCTTCTCGCCATGCAGAACGTGGTGACAGGCCTCCAGCTGGGTGAGGCCGTTGTGAACGGCATGGGCCGCAACCGTGCGGCAACGGGCACCGCCCAGTCCCCCCATCACGCCAGCAGTGAGAGCACAGGCTTCGGCGGTGCGCACCCAGGCTTCACTGTCTGGATCCTTCAGCGCCGTAAGGCTGTCGATCAGCAATTGATCCCGCAGCACCCGTGCCATCTGCACGGCCTGCTGCACCAGACCATCGCTGCTGTCGCCGCTGCTCACCGAGGCCTCATACCACTTGGCCAGGGCATCAGCGACACCACTGACCAGCGTGCGGGGTGGGGCCTGGCGCACCAGGCCGTGATCGAAAACAAGAAGATCAGGACAGCGATCAAGGGCCACATCCCCTTCGAAAGCACCCTGAGGGGAATAGATGTTGGAGAGAGCCGTCCAGCCGGCACAGGTGGAGGCGCTCAGTGGAACGGTGATGCAGGGCAGGGAAAGGCGATGGGCCAGCAACTTGCCGGCGTCCAGAACTTTTCCGCCCCCGGCAGCCAAAACGGCGTCACAGCGCTGGGCTTCAGCAGCCACCCTCCGGAGATCCTGCTCACAGCAGTCGAACTGAAGCTGAGCTTGGAGGGGTTTGAGCCCCTGAGCCAAGAGATCCGACACCAAACGCTGACGCTGATCGGCAGTAGACGCACTGCGACCCAGCACTAGCGGACGTGAGCAGAGATATTTGATCTGAGGCAAGGCCTCATCCCAGGCTCCATCCCCCCGCAAAACGCTGGCGGGGGCAATGGAGTGGGACGAGATGGATCGACCCATCAGATGCTGGCACCGGCGAGTTGCGGTGCCATGTCCACCTGACCTTTGTGACGGACCACCACCTTCTTGCTCTCATCGACATCAACTTCGGCGTGGTCGCCGTCCTTGATCCGACCCGACAGCACCTCTTCGGCGAGGGAATCCTCGAGAAGACGCATGACGGCCCGACGCAGCGGACGTGCGCCATAGGCAGGGTTGTAGCCCTCCTCCACCAGGCGCTCCTTGAAGGCATCGGACACGGTGAGGGTGATGCCCTTCTCGCCCATGCGGCCAAAGACCTCCTTGAGCATGATCTCGGCGATCTCCTTGACCTCGTCGCGGTTGAGCTGGCGGAAGACGATGATTTCGTCGAGACGGTTGAGGAATTCAGGCCGGAAGTACTGCTTGAGCTCCTCATTCACCAGGGAACGGATCCGGGTGTACTGAGACTCCTCAGCGCTTTCACCGGAGAACTCGAAGCCGAGGCCGCCGCCACCCTTCTCGATCACCTTCGAACCGATGTTCGAGGTCATGATGATCAGGGTGTTCTTGAAATCGACCGTACGGCCCTTGGAATCGGTCAGACGGCCGTCTTCCAGAAGCTGCAGCAGCAGGTTGAACACATCAGGGTGCGCCTTTTCGATTTCGTCGAAGAGCACCACGGTGTAAGGACGGCGACGCACCGCCTCGGTGAGCTGACCGCCTTCGTTGAAGCCCACGTAGCCTGGTGGCGAGCCGATCAACTTGCTGACCGTGTGGCGCTCCATGAATTCCGACATGTCGAGGCGGATCATCGCCTCTTCGCTGCCGAAGAAGTATGTGGCCAGAGCTTTGGTGAGCTCGGTTTTACCCACACCGGTAGGGCCGGAGAAAATGAAGCTGGCGATCGGGCGGTTGGGGTTCTTCAAACCGACCCGAGCACGGCGGATGGCCTTGGACACCGCCTTGACGGCTTCGTCCTGACCGATCAGACGCTTGTGGAGGGTTTCCTCCATGTTCAGCAGCTTGACCGACTCGCTCTCGGTGAGTTTCTGCACCGGAACACCGGTCCAGGAGGCGACGATCTGGGCGATGTCCTCCTCGTTCACCATTGGTGAGCTGTCTGAAGCAGGCGCTTCAGTTGCAGCTGTTTCACCGGATTCAGAGGTTGCGTCAGCCTTGACCTCAACCTTGTTGGCCTGAAGCAGAGAACGGATCTGCTCCCGCAGTTCCACTTCCTTCTCGCGCAGTTCACCGGCCTTGGTGAAGTCCTGATCGCGGACGGCATCTTCCTTTTCCTTCTGGACGGAACGCAGTTCCTTGTCCACTTCCTTGGCCGCGGGGGGCAGCTTCGAATTGAGCAGACGCACGCGGGAACCGGCTTCATCGATCAGGTCGATGGCCTTGTCGGGCAGGAAGCGATCCGAGATGTAGCGATCGCCGAGGGTTGCAGCCGCCACAAGGGCGTCGTCGGTGATCTTGAGGCGGTGGTGCTGCTCGTAACGCTCGCGCAGGCCACGCAGAATTTCGATGGTGTCGTCGATGGACGGCTCGCCCACGTTCACCGGCTGGAAGCGGCGTTCCAGGGCCGCATCCCGTTCGATGTGCTTGCGGTACTCATCCAAGGTGGTAGCACCAATGCACTGAAGCTCACCGCGGGCAAGGGCCGGTTTGAGGATGTTGGCGGCGTCGATCGCGCCCTCAGCAGCACCGGCTCCGATCAGGGTGTGCACCTCATCGATCACGAGGATCACGTTCCCGGCCGCCTTGATCTCCTCCATGATCTTCTTGAGGCGCTCTTCAAACTCACCCCGGTATTTGGTGCCGGCCACCAGCAGGCCGATATCGAGGGTCAGAACGCGCTTGTCTTCGAGGATGTCAGGAATGTCGCCCTGCTGAATGCGCTGGGCCAGGCCCTCAGCAATGGCGGTCTTGCCGACGCCAGGCTCACCGATCAGGACGGGATTGTTCTTGGTGCGACGCCCCAGAATCTGGATGACGCGGTCGATTTCGTTCTGACGACCGACAACCGGGTCAAGCTTCGCTTCGGTGGCGAGCTGGGTGAGATTGTTGCCGAACTCGTCGAGGGTGGGAGTTTTGGTGGATCCCTTTGCACCACCGCCACCGCCACCGGCGGAGACCTCAGCTGTCTCACCCAGCATGCGAATCACTTGCGTGCGCACCTTGGCCAGGTCGACACCGAGGTTCTCCAGAACGCGGGCAGCAACACCTTCGCCCTCACGGATCAAGCCGAGCAGCAGGTGTTCCGTGCCGATGTAGTTGTGACCAAGCTGGCGAGCCTCTTCAAGAGACAACTCCAGAACACGCTTGGCGCGGGGCGTGAAGGGGATCTCAACCGCAACGAAGCCGGACCCGCGACCGATGATTTTCTCAACTTCAACTCGGGCATCCTTGAGGTTGACCCCCATGGATTTGAGGACCTTGGCGGCAACCCCCGTTCCCTCGCCGATCAGACCGAGGAGGATTTGTTCGGTACCAACGAAGTTGTGACCAAGTCTGCGTGCCTCTTCTTGGGCGAGCATGATCACCTTGATGGCCTTCTCGGTGAAGCGTTCAAACATCGCTGGGCCAATGCAGTGATGTGACCAAGCTATCAGGGCTGAGGGAGCGTTGCGAGTGTTCGGTTTGTACGGTCACTTTCCAGTCTGAGACTGGCCTGAAGCGCACAAAAAATAACAATGAATCCCTCAAGATTCACCGCTTTTTTGTCTCCCAGGGACGGGAAACCGAACAACTTCAAGTCGCCGGCGTGGGCGACGGCGCTGACGGGATGCGACACCACTGAATGAGGGCATCGCGACCATCGGAGTAGTACCCGGAACGGGTACCGGCGGCGCGGAAGCCAGCTTTGGCGTATAGCGCCAGAGCGGCAACGTTGTCGCTGGCCACTTCGAGGGTGGCGTGCACGGCACCGTGCCGTCGTGCCCGTTGCAACAGTGCTTGCAAAAGCAAACCTCCATGGCCGCTGCGGCGCCGTTCTGGATCCACAGCCACGGCGGTGATGTGCAGTTCATCGGCCACCAGCCAGCCGCAGGCCACACCCAGCAGAGTTTCAGAAGCAACAAGCCCAATGCAGAGCCGCCGGGGATCGTCCAGCTCCCGCCGCCATTGCTCTGCCGTCCACAGTCCATCGAGGGCGCGCTGATCCAGCGCCACACAGGCCTGCAACCAGGACGGATCCAAACGCAGGATCTGCGGGGTTGATCCGACGCCCGCAGCATCGATTCTTAGATTGCCCTTCGATGCCGCCACTCCGTGACCCAAATCATCACCAGTCAACGGCCCTTCGAGGTCAACCGGGATGCGGAGAGCCCCAATCGCAATCTGACCCCGATCACCACCGAACTCGATGGCACCGAGCGGCTGGTGGTGGGCGGCTGCCGTCTTAGCGACCTGGCGGAGCGCTACGGCACACCGTTATATGTGCTCGACGAGGCGACCGTTCGCAGCACCTGCCGGGCCTACCGCCAAGCCCTGGAGAAGCACTACGCCGGGCCCTCGCTGCCGATTTACGCCTCCAAAGCCAACAGCTCCCTGGTGATGAGCAGCCTGGCGGCTTCCGAGGGGCTGGGTCTGGATGCCGTGTCCGCCGGGGAACTGCTGACGGCGTTGCGCGGCGGCATGCCGGGAGAGCGGATGGTGCTGCACGGCAACAACAAATCCGATGAGGAGCTGCTGCTCGCCTATGCCAACAAGGTGACGATCGTGGTGGACAACCAACACGATCTCGATCGCCTGGCCGCACTGGTGCCCGCAGGAGCTGAACCGGCACACCTGATGCTGCGCTTCACCCCTGGCATCGAGTGCCACACTCACGAATACATCCGCACAGGACACCTCGACAGCAAGTTCGGCTTCGATCCCGACCAGGTGGAGCCCGTGCTGCGCAGCCTTGTGGGACAACCCTGGGCCCAGCTCACCGGTCTGCACGCCCACATCGGATCCCAGATTTTTGAACTGGAGCCTCACCGGGATCTGGCGGCGGTGATGGGCGACAAGCTGAAACTGGCCCGCGACCTGGGCCATCCCGTCAGCGACCTCAACGTGGGGGGCGGCCTGGGCATCCGCTATGTGAAGTCTGACGACCCGCCGAGCATTGAGCAGTGGATCCAGGTGGTGGCCGAGGCCGTGACCAGTGCCTGCCGCGAAAGGGGCCTCGAGCTGCCCCGGTTGATGTGCGAGCCGGGCCGGTCCCTGGTGGCAACCGCGGGTGTGACCCTCTACACGGTGGGCTCCCGCAAAACGATCCCCAACGTGCGCACCTATGTGGCCATTGATGGCGGCATGAGCGACAACCCCCGCCCGATCACCTACCAGTCCCTCTACACCTGTTGCCTGGCCGACCGGCCCCTGGCCCAGCCCGACGAACGCGTGAATCTGGTGGGCAAGCACTGCGAATCCGGCGATGTGCTGCTGAAGGACCTCCCCCTGCCCTCCACCAAGAGTGGTGACATCGTCGCCGTGTTTGCCACCGGTGCCTACAACGCCTCGATGAGTTCGAACTACAACCGGATCCCGAGGCCCGCTGCCGTGCTGGTGCATGACGGGTCGGCGGAGTTGGTGCAAAAGAGGGAGCAGCCGGATGACCTGCTGCGCTACGACGTTTTGCCAGAACGATTCAACGCGTTACGTTGAAGCCATTGGTGCGAAGTGCGAAGTGAACGTGTTGGCGGTGGTGGATCCGCGCCTGGTGCTCGACGTTCTCTTTGCCTCTTCCATCGGCTTTCTGCTGTTCTCGCGCGTCAACGAACAGCGCACTCTTTGGTTGCTGAGGGGCTGGCTGTTCCTGGTGGCCATGGCCTGGTTTGTTCAGCGCTTCGCCAACCTGCCCCTCACCACCAAACTGGTGGACGCGCTCGTCATGGCCTGTTCGCTGTCCCTGGCCATCCTCTGGCAGGGCGAGCTGCGTCGCTTGATGGAGCTGCTGGGGACCGGTCGTCTGGCGGTGCTTCTTGGCAATCCCCAGAAAGAGTTCCGCGCCTCAGCCGGCACCGTGAGCCAGATCACCGAAGCTGCCGGCCGGCTGTCGCAGCTGCGGCGTGGCGCCTTGATCGTGGTTGACCTGGGAAGCGACCTGCGGCCTGAGGATTTTCTCAACCCTGGCGTCCCCATCGGGGCGGTGCTGAGTCGGGAATTGATGCTGAATCTGTTTGCCGCCGACACGCCCCTCCATGACGGCGCCGTATTGGTGCGGGGCAATCGCATCGAGTCGGCAGGGGTGATCCTTCCGCTGTCCCGCCACAGCGTGAGCCGTTTCGGCACCCGCCACCTGGCGGCACTGGGCATCACCGAACGCTTCGACCGCTGCATCTGCATCGTGGTGTCGGAGGAAACAGGAACCCTGTCCCTGGCCAACCAAGGCAAGCTGGAACGACCGATCACCAGCTCTCGTCTTCAGGAGCTGCTTCAGGAGTTGTTCAGCACCGCCGAATCGATGCCGCCGGCACGACGTACGGTGGGTAGTGCCCCGTCCGAATCGCTGTCTTGAGCCGCCCTCCGGCCACCAGCACTGACACGTCCGATCGTTCGCTTCTGCCGGCGGACCTTGACCCCGGCCGGCTCCCCCAGCACTTAGCGTTGATCATGGACGGCAACGGACGCTGGGCCAAGTCCCGCGGCTTGCCCCGCGTGATGGGGCACCGTGCCGGTGTCGAGGCGCTCAAGTCCACCCTGCGGCTCTGCAGCGACTGGGGCATCCCAGCCCTCACGGCCTACGCCTTCTCCACGGAGAACTGGTCGCGGCCAGGAGAGGAGGTGAATTTCCTGATGACCCTGTTTGAACGGGTGCTTCAGGCCGAACTCAAGGCCCTGGAGGCCGAACAGGTGCGGATTCGCTTTCTTGGTGATCTGGACGCCCTGCCCCCGAAACTGCAGGAGCTGATTGCGGACGCCACGGCCCGAACGGCAGCCAACAACGGTATTCACTTCAACGTGTGCACCAACTACGGGGGGCGCCGGGAGCTGGTGCAGGCCACCCAGCGCCTGGCCCGACGCGCTGCAGCTGGGGAGCTGGATCCCGACAGCATCGACGAGAACAGCATTGCCTCCGAATTGTTCACCGCCGGCGAGCAGGATCCCGACCTGCTGATCCGCACCAGTGGCGAGTACCGGATCAGCAATTTCCTGCTCTGGCAGCTGGCCTATGCCGAAATCCACGTCACCAATGTGCTCTGGCCCGATTTCAATGCCGCTGCCTTGAAAGACGCCCTGCTCGATTTCCAACGCCGCAACCGCCGCTTCGGCGGCCTCGATCCGATCCGCCCATGACCCTCAGCACCCGCCACGACTGGACCACCGCGGAGATCCAGGCTCTGCTGGAACTCCCCTTAATGGAGCTGCTCTGGCAGGCGCAGACCGTGCATAGGGAGGCGAACCCGGGCTATCGTGTACAGCTGGCCTCCCTGCTGAGCGTGAAAACAGGGGGCTGCGAAGAAGACTGCTCCTACTGCTCCCAGTCGATCCACAACAGCAGTGACGTCACAGCATTTGAGGCCCAGATGCAGGTGGAGCCGGTGCTGCAGCGCGCCAGGGCTGCCAAGGAGGCAGGTGCCGATCGCTTCTGCATGGGCTGGGCCTGGCGGGAAATCCGCGACGGTGCTCCCTTCGAAGCGATGCTGGAGATGGTGCGCGGGGTGCGCGGCATGGGCATGGAGGCCTGCGTGACCGCCGGAATGCTCACCGATCAACAGGCGGAACGTTTGGCCGAAGCCGGGCTGACGGCCTACAACCACAACCTCGACACCAGCCCCGAGCACTACGACCGAATCATTTCCACGCGCAGCTATCAGGACAGGCTGGACACCCTGCAACGGGTGCGCAAGGCCGGGGTCACCCTCTGCTGCGGCGGCATCATCGGCATGGGCGAAAGCCTGCGGGACCGCGCCTCGATGCTTCAGGTGCTGGCCAGCATGAACCCCCATCCCGAAAGCGTGCCGGTGAACGGTCTGGTGGCGGTGGAAGGCACCCCTTTGGAAGAGCAAGACCCCTTTGACCCGCTGGAACTGGTGCGGATGGTGGCGACGGCCAGGATCCTGATGCCCCATGCCCGGGTGCGGTTGAGTGCCGGGCGGGAGTCGATGAGCCGGGAAGCTCAGATTCTCTGCCTGCAGGCCGGCGCCGACTCGATCTTCTACGGCGATGTTCTGCTCACCACAGGCAATCCTGATGTGGAGGCCGACCGCCAGCTCCTCGCTGATGCGGGGGTCACCGCCAACTGGCAGGAGGAAGCGGCGGCTCCTGCCAGCTGTTCTCCCCGCTGATCAGACGCACCCATGTAACGATCGCCCCACTGGCACACAGGCTGAGCGGATTCAGGGCTAGACCGAAAACAGCCCTTCGATGAGGCGCCGTGATTGATCCCGTCGTCATCCTCTCGCTGTTTGGTCTGTTTGTTCTCTCGGTCATCCTTGAAACCATCAAGGACGACAAGCAGCGCCACCACCATCACCGCTATTGAGATCCGGCCAGACAGGTGATGCGCGGACATTCCCAACTGTCACCAACCGGAAACACTGCACAAAACACTCATTGTGGGTGGCATCCCGGGCGAGCTACACCGTGCTCGTCTGTGGCTCAGCCATGAAGATCGACAGCGCCAACGCTCAACCGATGGGAAGCCTGATCTTTGAAGGAGGGCACAAGCCCTTCCATGCCCTGGCCTGTCCCCTGAAGCCGGCTTCGGTGCGCATCAGCAGGAAGGCCTGACGACGAACCACGGGGGCACGCCCCGGCCTGATGCAGGCTGGAGGACTCTTGAACCGGTAAGAGCGTGGATCCAAGCAACCTGGAGCCTGTGCTGGTCAAGGACAGCCGACTCCTGGTGGCAGCGTTCTATGCCTTCACGCCCCTGAATGACGGGCGTCGGGAGGCGTTGCTGACCCGCTTGCCGAGCCTGGCTCGCGAAGGCAGCGTGCTCGGATCTGTGTTGGTGGCCCATGAAGGGGTGAATGGCACGATTAGCGGACCAGAGCACGGCGTTGATGCGGTGCTGGATCACCTGCGCGCCTCGTTGGATCTGGGCGACGACCACTACGCACGGCTCGAGGTGAAGCGCAGCTGGGCCGACAAACCGGTGTTCCGCCGCTTCAAAGCCCGGCGCAAAAAGGAGATCGTGACCATCGGCGTGGCCAGCGCGGACCCCAGCGCCAGCGTGGGCACCTATGTGGAACCCGAACACTGGAATGCCCTGGTGGATGATCCCGACACCCTGGTGATCGACACCCGCAACAGCTACGAAACGGCGATTGGCACGTTTGAGGGGGCCATCGACCCCAGCACCGAGAGCTTCCGCGACTTTCCGCAATGGGCAGAGTCCACGCTGAGACCCCTGATCGAACAGCAGGGCAGCAAACGCATTGCCATGTTCTGCACCGGCGGGATCCGCTGCGAAAAAGCCAGCAGCTATCTGCAGCAACAGGGTTTCGGGGAGGTGCACCACCTACGCGGCGGCATCCTCAAGTATCTCGAGCAGGTGCCAGAGGCCGAGAGCCGCTGGCAAGGGGAGTGCTTTGTTTTTGATCAACGGGTGGCGTTGAACCATCGGCTGGAACCCGGAGAGCACAGCCTTTGCCACGCCTGTGGTCTGCCGGTGTCAGCCCAGCAACGCGAACTGCCGAGCTACATCAAGGGGGTGCAGTGCCTGCACTGCGTGGATCGCTTCAGCGATGCCGACCGGGAACGCTTCGCCATGCGGCAACGCCAGATTGATCAACGTCAGATCGATCAACGCCAGATCGACCAACACAACATCGCCCAGCAGCAGGCCTAATCAGTCAGTCCGCATCGGACAATCCCTGCCAGGGACCACCCCGATGCCGTGCTGCCGATGCTTTACAGCTTTCGACGCTGCCCCTACGCCATGAGGGCCCGCTGGGCTCTGCTGGAGGCAGGACTGTTGGTTCAGTGGCGGGAAATCGCACTGAAGGCCAAACCGGCGGAGATGTTGGCGGTCTCCCCGAAGGGCACCGTGCCCGTGTTGGTGTTGCCGGACGGCAGCGTGATCGAAGAAAGCCTGGCGGTGATGCACTGGGCCCTGGATCAGGCGGACCCTCGCGAGCTACGCAACGCCGGCGATGCCTCAGCGTTGATCGAGCAGAACGACGGCGCGTTCAAGCATCATCTCGACCGGTTCAAGTACACCGACCGCTACCCCGGCACCAACAAAGACGAGCAACGCGCCGCCGGGCTGGCCATCCTTCAGAACTGGAACCAGAAGATCGCTGATCAGGGCTGGCTGCTGGGCGAGCGCTGCTCGCTGGCGGATGCCGCCCTCTGGCCGTTCGTGCGGCAGTGGCGCATCGCCGATCCCGAGGGATTCGACAACGACAACAGCCTGGAGGCCCTCCGCCAGTGGCTCCAACGTTTCCTTGAGGATCCCCGCTTCGAGCGGCTGATGCAACGGGCCGATCCCTGGAGTGCCGGCGGACAACAACACCACTTCCCCGCCGATGCCGTGGCGGTGCCCCTGGATCAGCCCCTGTTTCACCTCGCCCTCAAGGCCGACTGGCAGGCCGCCCAGGCCAACGGCAGTTACCGCATCTCCACCCGGGGAATGAGCCTGGAGCAGGTGGGCTTCATCCACTGCTCCTGGCAGGAGCAGGTGCAGACCACCTTTGAGCGGTTCTACGCCGACGCCGGCGAGGTGCTGCTGCTGGAGATTGATCCCGCCGCCGTGAACGCTCCCCTGCGGGCCGATGCCATCCCCAGCGGCGAACTGTTCCCCCATCTCTACGGGCCGCTGCCCCTGAAGGCAGTGCGTTCGGTCGGCACCATGCCCGCGGCAGCATGACCGGACGACCATGACCGTGGCCAGATCCCAATCGATGCTTGAGCAACTGGAAGCCGAAGCCCGTGATCGGGGACTGCTGCTGAGGTTGCAGGTGGGCCGCCCCCTGGGGCTGTGGAGCCTGCGGCTGGTGGTGGCCCAGCAAGCCTCCAGCGGCAGCCTGCTGCTGCTGGGGGAAATGAAGGGATGGGCTTATTCCGCCGCCACAGGCCTGCAGCTCGACACGATGCGGGTGATGCCAAAGGCGCCTGCCGGCGTGGGTGATCTGATCTGGGCGGCCACCATGGTCTGGGCCCAGGAGGCCACCCCCTGCTCACGGGCCCGGTTGCTGGCCATCCGCGACGACGAGCAGCAGCACCGCCGGCTGGTGCGCTACTTCCGCCAACGCGGCTTCAGCAAAACTCGCGATGTGGAAGCGGCGCTCTGGGATCTGCCCCTGCGCATGGTCTGGGGCGGCGCCGGGGCCCTGATGAGTGGTGATGTGGCCACCGTGCTGGAGCGCAGCCTGCGGGGCTGGCGTCAGTCGGCGGCGTGATAACTGCTGCGCACCAGCGGACCACTGCGCACCTGGGCAAAGCCCAGCTCTCGGGCCACATCCCCCAGCTCATCGAACTCCTGGGGCGTCCAATAGCGGGCCACCGGAATGTGCACCAGCGAGGGTCGCAGGTACTGCCCCAGGGTGATCCGTTGGCAATCCACGCTGCGGAGATCCTTGAGGGTGGAGATCACCTCCTCGCGGCTTTCCCCCAAGCCGAGCATCAGGCCACTCTTGGTGGGGATGTCCGGTGCCAGCTCACGGGCGGCCGCCAATAAACCCAGGGATCGTTCATAGGTGGCACCGCGGCGCACCTCCCCCTGTAGCCGCTGCACCGTTTCCAGGTTGTGGTTGAAGCACACCGGCTGGGCCGCCAGCACCGTGGCCAATCGCTCCCGTTGAGCCACCAACGCCTGATCGTGATCCGACACGCCCCCCCAGAAATCGGGGGTGAGCACTTCAAGGGCGATCAGCGGATTGCGGGCTCGGATCGCCGCCATGGTGCTGGTGAACAGGCTGGCGCCGTGATCGGCGAGATCATCGCGGGCCACCGCCGTGAGCACCACATAACGGAGCTGCATCGCCTCAACGGCATCGGCCACCCGCTCGGCTTCGGCGGCATCCACCGGCATCGGGGCCTGGCCCTTGTCCACCTGGCAGAAGGCACAGCTGCGGGTGCAGATCGAGCCACCCAAGAGAAACGTCGCCGTTCCGGCGGCGTAGCACTCGCCGCGGTTGGGGCAGCGCCCCTCCTCACAGATGGTGTGGAGCCGGTTCTGCTTCACCAGCCCCTGCACCCGCTCCAACTCCGAGGCGTTGCCGATCGGCCGCCGCAGCCAGTCCGGCAGTCGCTCAGCAGGGGGGATGGCGCTGTACTTGCTCATACCGGCCGGCGCCCTTCAAGAGCCCTGCTCAGGGTGACCTCATCGGCGTATTCCAGTTCACTGCCCATCGGCAGGCCGTAGGCGATTCGGCTCACTGAGCAGAAGGGCTTGAGCAACCGCCCCAGATACAAGCTGGTGGTGTCCCCTTCCACGCTGGGGGTGAGGGCCAGAATCACCTCACTGATCTCCTCATTGGTGATGCGCTGCACCAATTCGGTGACGTGCAGCAGCTCCGGACCAATGCCATCCATGGGTGAGATCAGACCACCGATCACGTGGTAACGCCCCTGGAATTCGCGGGTGCGCTCCAGCGCCAACAGATCGCGGGAATCCGCCACCACACAGATCACGCCATTGCGGCGCTCGGGGTTGCGGCAGATCTCACATTCGGGATCGGCGGAGAGGTGGAAACAGGTCTGGCACTGGCCCACCTGGGTGCGGGCCGCCAGCAAAGCGTCAGCGAACTGATGAATCTGCTCCTGCGGTTGGTTCAGCAGATGCAACGCGAGCCGCTGGGCCGTGCGCGGGCCGATGCCGGGCAGACGCTCGAACTGATCAATCAGCCGAGCCAACGGTTTGGTGAAGCCGCTCAGGGGTCTGCCGCCGATGCGGGAAATGTAGGAGTTGCGGAGATCATCTGCCGCAACAGGGGCCACGACCATCAGGCCACAACGCCAGAATGGCCCGTGGATTGATCGCCCCGCTGATGCAGCTCCTCCAGTCTCTGAGTCGCGTGATCGTTTGCGGCGTTCTGGCTCTGGTGCTGGGGGCCAGCGCGGCGGGACCAACGGCAGGGCTGCAGTCGTACCAGAGCCCGGATGGCCGTTTCGCCTTCCTCTATCCCACCGGCTGGACCGAGGTGCAGGTGAGCAACGGACCCCGGGTGGTGTTTCACGACCTCATCCACAGCGATGAAACCGTGAGCCTGATGATCAACAAGGTGAACGAAGACAACGAGCTGAGTGAACTGGGCAGCGCCGTTGCCGTTGGCGAGCGCCTGCGCCGTGAAGTGATCGCCACCGCCGGCAGCGGCCGCACCGCCGAGCTGGTGGAAGCGCAGGAGCGTGAAGTGAATGGCCACACGTTCTACGACCTTGAATACGCCGTGCACTTGGAAGACCGCGACCGCCATGAGTTGGCGACCGTCGTGGTGGACCGAGGCCGGCTCTACACCCTGGCCACAAGCGTCAATGAAGACCGCTGGGGCAAGGTGGGTGACCTCTGCGGTCGGGTGGTGCGCTCACTGACCCTGCTGATTTGATCAGAACAGGAAGCGAAAACGCCGGCCCTTGGGGTCACCGGAATCGGCGCCAGTGCTCGAGTGCGCCGGCCACTCCGTATCCAGATAGCTGATGCCGTCGGCATCGAACGGAACCGCCCTCAGGCTGGAGGCCTTCAGTTCGGTGGTGCCCATGGCGGTGACCAACCCGCCCAGTTCCATCGGCCCCAGATCCGTCTCCAACGCATGCCCCGCCGCAGTGATCAAGGCCGGCAGGCGGATGAGATTCTGCGGTTGCTTCATCTGCTCAAACAGCCCCTTCAGCGCCAGCTGCTGCCGTTCCAGCCGGCCGAAATCGCCGCGGCCGTCATTGCGCCAACGCAGAAAACCCTCCAGGTCCTTGCCCTTCAACAGCTGGGGGCCTGGCTGCAGATCAATCACCAGGTTCTGGCTGCGATCGACGTAATACAGGCGCTTGGGAACGTCCACTTCGATGCCTCCCACCAGGTTGGCCAGTGTTTCGAGCGCATCCAGGCGCACCACGATGTGGTGGCGGATCGGGCGGTTCATCAGGCGCGATAACTCCCGCTCCACCGCCTCCACTCCGCCGTAGGCCATCAAGGCATTGAGCTTGATGCCACCGAAGCCCTCGGCATCGATGTAGCTGTCGCGGGGGATCTGGGTGATCGAGGTGGTGGTGCCATCCACCCGCACCGTGAAGATCACATCGGTGTTGCTGCCGGAGCGGTCCCGGCCCAGCACCACCACCTCCCTGGCCCCGAAGCCAGTCCAACCTGCAAAAGGGTTGGCCAGCGGCGCAGGTTGAGGCAACGCGAAGGGTTCATCTGCCGTGCTGGATGGCGCCGTGATCAACCGGCTCAGGGGAACCGAGAGGATCAAACCACCGCTGAGACCCGCCACCACAGCAGCAACCACCGGCCAGTTCATGGCCTCGGAGGACGCCTTAGCAGGGGGGGCTTGTGGCATGGAACACACGCTATCCAGCATTTTGGCGCGCTCGTCCCGTCTCCGGTAGGGGGGCGCAGCCCTCCGTTAAACCAAGGGATCGCTGATCACCATCGAGGCGCAGGGGAGCTGGCGGATCAATTTGCTGGTGCGATCACTGCCGGGAATCGGCAGACCGGCCACCCGCCTGCGCTGGGTGCGCAGGATCACCAGGTCGTGTTCGCGGCTGAGGCGATGAATGGCTCCATCGATGCCAGGCCCCCGAACGATCACGATGTGAAACCGCTCCTCAGGGATGCCCGGCGGGCGCCAGCGGATCAACTGCTGTTCCATCCAATGACGGTCCTGCCCGCTGAAGCGGGGATCGTGCACATGCAGCAGGGTGATCCGAACGCGCTGAGCCTCCGGGGCTGAATTGATGACCCGCAGCGCCAGTTCGAACTGCTCGCGGGCGCTGGCGGAGAGGTCTTTGATCGGAACGAGGATCCGGCCCAGGCCGCTATCGGTCTCACGGCCCAGGTTCACCACCACCACCGGACAGTGGGCCGTGCGACAAACCCCATCGACGATGTCGCCCATCAGCCAGGCCCGGAGTTGATCGCTGCGGGCTGCACCGATCAGCAACAGATCCGCAGCCTGTTCCAAGGCCGTGCGGCTCATGCCACCAGCGATGTCTTCATCCAGCCGCAGCAGGCTGCGGCTGGGCACCGCCAACTGGGCACCGATGCTCTCCGCTGTGCTGAGGCGTCCGCGCGCTGCCGCAACGGCCCGGTTCAAACCACCTCGCATCTCTTCGAGGCTGGGATTCACCATTGCCAGGGGAAGCAGCAACCCTTCAGCCCCCGATGAGCCCTGCACCAGGCGGGCCGCCATGCTCAACAACCCCTTCTCGGTGCTGGGGTTGGCCACCGGCACCACGATGCGCAGGGGACGCTGCACCACTTCATTCACCCCATCCAGCACCGCCGCCTCCTCACCGAAGCTGACCGGCAGCGCATCGGGGCTGGGGTCCTTGAGCCGGGTCACCGACTGCTCGGTGAGGATCGGCCCCAGGGTGGCCGTCACCACCATCACCGCCAGCACGCTGTTCAGCACGGTCTGATTGAGCAGGCCCGCCTGATAGCCGATGAAGGCGGTGGCCAGGGTCGCCGCCACCTTGGGCATCGTCAGCGACCACATCATCAGGATCTGGGCGCGGCGATAACCGAACAGCCGTCCGCTGACCCACGACGCGAGGCCCTTGCCGCCGATGGCGCCCACCAGCATCAGCGCAGTGAACTGAAAGTTGCCCAGGCTTTCGCCAAGGCTGCCCAGATCCAGCAGCAATCCCAGATCGATGAAGAAGATCGGGATGAACAGCACGCCACCCACAAAAATCACCTGTTCCTTCACCCGGCCCTCGGGCAGCACGGAATTCACCGCCAGACCAGCCAGAAAGGCGCCGACAATCTTCTCGACGCCGGCCAGCTCAGCCCCCAGGGACGCCAGGAACAGGGCCACCAGAACTGCGAGCACCATCCGGTTTTCATCGCTGATGCCCCGCAGCACCAGGCGCCGGCCAAGCCAGCGGATGCCAATCACCACCACCAGAGCGAAGCCGCCGATCTTGAGCAGCAGCAGGCCCAGGCCCAGCCCGCTGAGGCTGCCCTGGCCCAGCCCCAGACCCACCGCCAGCAGCAGCAGAGCCACGATGTCGGTGAAGATCGTGCTGCCCACGCTCACCACCACCGACTCATCCTTCTGGGCGCCGTAACTGCGCACGATCGGATAGCCCAAGGGGGTGTGGGTGGCCATCAAGGCACCAAGCAACAGGCACGACACCGAGGCGAAGCCCGCCATCAGGCCGATCGACACGCCCGTGCCCACGCCGATCAACAGAATCAGCAGGCCATACATGAACGAGCGGCGCTTGACCCGGTTGAACTCCTCGAGGTCAATCTCAAGACCCATCGTGAACAGCAGGTACACCGCCCCGAGATCGGAGAGGAGCCGCACCGTTTCGCTGCTGCTGTCGACCCAGTTCAAAGCGTGGGGACCCACCACCACGCCCGCCGCCAGCAACCCCACCAGGTCGGGAAGACCCAGCCGCCGGATCAGCGGCGGCACCGCCGCACTGATCGCCACTAACAGTGAGAACACCCCGAGGGGGTGATGCATGACATGGCTGATCGAGGCCTGCATGGCCATGGCTGCACCGCCGGCTTGCGGACCCAGCATGGTCGCCAGATCTCACGGCAACAACAGCTGCTTCAGGAAGCGATAACCCCTTCGCCGGCCTGCACCTGCCAGAGGTTGGTGTAGATCCCGCCCTGGGCCACCAGGCTGTCGTGGCAGCCCTGCTCCGCAATCCGGCCCTGGTCCATCACCACGATCCAGTCGGCATGGCGAACCGTGCTGAGCCGGTGGGCAATCACCACGGTGGTGCGCTGCTGGGTGATCTGCGCCAGGGAGCGCTGAATCGCAGCTTCGGTGTCGTTGTCCACTGCTGCGGTGGCTTCATCGAGCACCAGCACCGGCGCGTCCTTGAGGATGGCGCGGGCCAGGGCGATGCGCTGGCGTTGCCCGCCCGATAGGCGCTGCCCCCGCTCCCCCACCAGGGTGTCGTACCCCTGGGGCAAGGCGTCGATGAATCCAGCGGCTTCCGCCAGGCGAGCGGCCTGCTCAATCGCCACCGGGTCGGGATCCGCGACCCCGTAGGCGATGTTCTCGGCCACTGTGCCGTGGAAGAGGTAGACGTCCTGACTCACCAGGGCGATGCAGCGGCGCAGGTCCTGCAGTTGCAGGGTGTCGATGGGGACCCCATCCAGACAGATGCGTCCGCCATTGCGCTCATAGAGCCGCAACAACAGCTTCACCACGGTGCTCTTGCCAGACCCCGTCGCCCCGACGATGCCCAGGGTCGATCCCGCTGGCACGGTGAGATCGAAACCCTTCAGCAGCGTTGATCGGCCGGCATAAGCGAAATCCACCGCTTCAAAGCGAATCTCACCCCGCAGCCGCTGCGGATCCACCGGCACCGTTCCTCCCTGGATCAACACCGGCGTATCGATCAGATCGAGCACCCGTTGCGTGGAGGCCATCGAGCGCTGGTACTCATCGAGGGTGCGGCCAATGGCGGTTAGCGGCCAGAGCAGCCGCTGGGTGATGAACACCAGAACGCTGTAGGTGGCCACCGGCAGTTCCCCGGCCAGGGCCTTGAACCCACCGATTAACAGGATCGCCAGGAAGGCGAACAGAATCGCGAAGCGAATCAAGGGAATGAAGGCCGCCGAGAGACGAATCGCCCGGGCATTGCTCTGGCGGTAGGCCAGGCTTTCCGCCCGCAGGCGCTCCAGCTCCAGAGCCTCAGCGGTGAAGCTCTTGATCGTGAGCATCCCCCCCAGGTTGTTGGCGAGCCTGGAGGCGAGGTCGCCAGCCCGGGCCCGCACCTCCCGATAACGAGGCTCCAGCCGGCGCTGGAAATGCAGCGACCCCCAGAGAATCACCGGAATCGGCAGATAGGCGAACAGGGCCACCTCCGGCGCCACCATCGCCATGCCGATGCCCACCACCAGCACCGTGGTGATCAACTGCAGGATCTGGTTGGCACCCCGATCAAGAAACCGTTCGAGCTGGTTGATGTCGTCATTGAGCACCGCCATCAGGCGACCGGTGCTGTCCTGCTCGAAAAAGGCCAGCTGCAGCTTCTGCAGATGGTCGTAGGCCTCGAGCCTGAGGCTGTGCTGGGTGGTTTGCGCCAGGTTGCGCCAGAGCACGTCGTAGAGGTATTCGAACAGCGACTCCGCCGCCCAGATCACAAAAGTGAGCAGGGCCAGACCCCACAATTGCTGGCCGGCGGTCCTCAGACCGAAACCCGCCAGCACGGATTGCTCCTTGAGCAACACCACATCCACGGCCAGGCCGATCAAGATCGGCGGGGCAAGATCGAACAGCTTGTTGAGCAGGGAGCAGATCACCGCTGCAACCACCAGGCGGCGCTGCGGCGCCAGATGGCGCAACAACCGCATCAAGGGGGAGCGATTTGCTGAAGCTTTCCTGAGGGTTCGTTCCAACACGGTTTTCACCCCTGAAGACGCACTACAACGGAACCACAACTGAAGGAGGTGCCATGAGCCGATCAAGGTCGTTCAACCGCTTTCACCGCTACTTGGCGCGGCAGAAACGCCGCGGACTGCGGGCTGTCTTGCCCCAGTTCCAGGACGCCCGTGAGCATCAGGAAAGCTCAGCCAACAGCAGCGATGGCGTGCTGCGTCGGCTGAGCTTGCGTGAAATGGAATTGGACCTGATGGAGGCCGAGGCCTGAGCCTCAGCCGCGGTAACCACCACCACCACCACGGGGGCCGCCGGAGCGCTCCCGAGGGGTGGCTTTGCTGACGCGGATCATGCGGCCCATCCACTCCACGTCCTGAAGATCGTCGATGGCTTTCTGCTCATCGGCATCGTTGACCATTTCGACGAAGGCGAAACCGCGTTTGCGGCCGGTCTCACGATCCAGGGGCAGGCTGCAGTTCTTGACCTCGCCGTACTCACTGAAGAGATCGAAGAGGTGCTCCTGCTCCGCCTGGAACGAAAGATTGCCGATGTAGATGGTCATGGACCGTGGAACCGTTGAACGTGCTCAGTCGCTTGAGCTGGTTCCGAAAGCTCGGAAAGGGCCAGTGGTCAAGCTTGAACCCGATGACGTTACAGGGCACTCGCACGAATCAACACAAAAAAAAGAAGCAATTGCGAAGACTCGCCCGCAACCGAGCCATCCACTCCATTGTCAGAAGACCCTGACGCAGGAGAGAGATGACATTCGACAGCCTTTGTTTCCAAGCCCTGGCTTGGACCGCCGACGGAGAACTGGATCCGCTGGACAAGCTTGTGCTGCTCAAAAACTTGATCCGGCAAGCCACGCCGAGCGAGCAGATCGAGCTGATTCAGGTGGTGGAAAAATTAGCCCTGCTTCAGCCGGAGACCACCGTTCAGGTGAGCCATCTCTGACGGTTTTTGATCCCCGGGATCAGAGGCCGTAGGTCTCGGCAGCCTTGGCCTTGCAGGTGGCCTGGGCCGTCTGAATCCCCGCCCCGTTCTGCACCTCGGCGAGAAAACAACGGCAGGTGTCATCCACCATTCCCTCCGGAGGAACAGTCCCAGCCCTATGAAGCTCGGCCTTAACGGCCGTTTTGCAGAACTGGGTGATCAGGCTGTTGTCCGAGGCTGAAGCAGCCAGGGGAGCCGACATCAGACCAACGGCCAACAGCACACGCATCAAGAGGCCTTGCTGATTTGCAGTTCGCGGTTCATCACGCGCAGGCGTTGAAGGCTGTTGAACACATCTTCCGGCATGCCCTTAGGAAGATCCACCAGGCTGTGATTGTCAAAAATCTGGATGCGGCCGATCATCCGGCCTTGCAGACCGGTCTCGCCGGCGATAGCACCCACCAGGTTGCCCGGCTTGACCCGATCGCGGTGGCCCACCTCAACGCGGTAGCGCTGCATGTTCTCCTCAGGAGCCCGGGCCGGACGCTCGCGCCGCTCACGGCGATCCCCTGAATGGCGGTCGCGGTCGCGGTCGTTGCGACGGGTGTTCTGAATCCACTCGTCGTCGCCCTTACGCAACAGCGCATCGGGACCGATGGCCAGGTTAAGTGCCGCCATGGCCAGCTGCTCGGGGCTGAGTTCGAGTTCCGTGGCCACCCGCTGCATCAATTCCTGGAGCAGGGCCGCTTCATCGGCGTCAGGGCGTTGCGATTGGGCCGCATCACTCAAACGCTTGCGCAAGCGGTCCAGCCGTCCCTGGTTAATGGCCGTGTTGCCGGGCACCTCCATCGCTTCGATCGGTTGGCCCGTGGCCCGCTCGAGGTTGCGGATGAAACGGCGTTCCCGTGGAGTCACGAACAGAACCGCTTCGCCGGTACGTCCAGCCCGGCCCGTCCGGCCGATGCGGTGCACATATGCCTCGCTATCGAACGGCATGTCGTAGTTGATCACCAGGCCGATGCGCTCCACATCGAGACCCCGTGCTGCAACGTCGGTGGCCACAAGGATGTCGACCGATCCACTGCGCAGCCGCTCCACGGTGCGTTCCCGTTGGTTCTGGGGAACGTCGCCATTGAGCACCGCCACCTGATGCCCACCGGCCTCAAGGGTTTCGGCCACGGACAGGGTGATCGCCTTGGTGCGGGCAAAGATGATCACACCCTCACCACCACAGGCGTCGAGAACCCGTTGCAGGGCCTCAAGCTTGTGCGGCATCGGCACCGTGATCGAACGCTGGCGGATCCGCTTGCCTTCCTGATCCTTGGTGCGGATCGTGACCTCGGCCGGGTCCTTGAGATAACGCTTGGACAGGCGACGGATCTCAGGAGGCATCGTCGCGGAGAACAGCACCACCTGGCGCTGCTCAGGAAGCTGGTCGAGAATCCACTCCACATCATCGATGAAGCCCATGCGAAGCATTTCGTCCGCTTCATCGAGCACCAGGCTGCGAAGACCGCTGGTGTCGAGCGTGCCCTGACGCATGTGGTCCATCACCCGGCCGGGAGTGCCCACCACCACATCAACCCCGCGCCTGAGGGCACTGATCTGGGAGCGGAAATCCGTGCCGCCGTACACCGCCAGCACCTTCAGATGGGGATGGCCGGCGGAATAAGCCTTGAACGATTCGGCCACCTGCATCGCCAGCTCCCGTGTGGGGGCGAGCACGAGGGCCTGGGGTGTTTTCTGGCCGCTCTCGAGACGCTCGAGCAACGGCAGGGCAAAGGCTGCTGTTTTGCCGGTGCCGGTTTGGGCCTGACCCACCAGATCGCGGCCGAGCATCAGCTCGGGGAAGGCCGCCTTCTGAATGGGGGAAGGTTCGCTGTATCCCTTATCCGCCAGGGTGCGGAGCAGGGCGTCACTGAAACCAAAACCGGCGAAACCTGATTCCGGTTCAGCCGAAGTGATGGTGGTGGTAAACACCTCAGCATTGGTGTTGGATTCCGGCAGGTCTGACGCAGAAAGATCCACTGCGCAGGCGGAATCATCGCGCTGCTGTTGCTGTTCAGTCATGAAAGGTGGCTTCGCCTGATTGATCTCTGAAATCAGGCTCACAACCTCCTTGCAACGTAAGAGTTGCGTTCTGGTTGTGTTGCCTACGCTTCAAAGGTTGGCCATCAAGTTATCACCCGGCCGTAATCATCCTGCAGCCGTTCGATGTCGTCTTCCCGTAGATCATCACCGTGCTGAACTTCCAGAATCAGCAGATCTGAACCGTCTGCACGGGCGCGATGCACAGCGCCGCAGGGGATCGAGAGCATGACGCCCGCGCTGGCGGCGTGCCAGGTCTCTCCGCAGAGCAGAGCCCCTGAACCGGACACCACGGTCCAACTTTCGCTGCGATGACGATGCCGCTGCAGGGATAACTGCTGCCCGGCACGAACCAGCAGCCGTTTGACCAAATAGTTGTCCCCCTGGGTCAGCGATTCGTACCAGCCCCAGGGACGCTCAACCCGCATCAGTCCACCCGCGTCAGATCAGCGTCACCAGATCGAGGCTGGCACGGGCACGGGTGATGGCTGTGTACAGCAATCGGCGTTGATGTTCTGCAGCCGGGCCATCCTCCAGGGGATCTGGCCAGAGCACGATCACCCGATCCGCCTCACTGCCCTGTGCCCGATGGATGGTGAGCGCAACCGCCGGCTCCAGACGCCGCAAACGGGCTGGATGCAAACGGCGCACCTCGAGCCGGCCGCCCGGGTCCACCACCTGGAACAACAGACGTCGTTCAGAGCCTGCCCCGATCACCACCCCGAGGTCACCATTGGCCAAGCCCAGTTCGGGTTGATTGCTGCCGCAGATCACCGGCAAGCCGATCGGCCAACGCTCGACTCTGCCGGCGGCATTGGCCCCCAGCAGCGTGCGATGCACATCATCAAGACTCCACGGCCCCCGGCGACGTGGACAGAGCAACAGGTCCTGCTCGAGCAGCGCAAACAAAGGCCGAGACGCCGCCATCAGCTCCTGCTCGGTGCAGCGGTCGAGATCAACCGTCAGCGCCTGAAGCTGCTGGAGGCGCTGAATCCAGCGCTGGCGCACCAAGGAAGGGAAACGACGCAGGGGCCAGGGATGCACCTGAAGATTGGCCTGCTCAGGCAAGGCGTCCAGATCCGCTGCAAAGGCCTGCAGATCCCCCTGGCGCAGCTGTTGCGCCACCTGGGCCAGGGCACCGCGGTTGCGGTAGGTGCGCTCCAGATGCACGGCGCCGGCACCGAAACGGCCGCGCACGTCCGGCTGCTGAAGCCGATGCCAGACCGCTCCACTCCCCACCGGCGGCAGCTGGGCTGGATCCCCCACCAACAGCAGCCGGCACCCACTGGGCAACGCCTCCAGCAGGGCCTGGGTCAAGGCCAGATCCAGCATCGACATCTCGTCGATCACCAGCAGATCCAGTTCCAGGGGACGCTGGCGGTGCCTGTCGAAGCCACGGCTTCCGGCCTCCAACCAGCGGTGGAGGGTGCTGCAGGGCAACGGAGCCCGCTGCGCCATCACCGCCTCCCCCAGGCGCCGGGCCGCCTTGCCGGTGGGGGCCGCCAAACCGATGCGCAGGCCGGGATGGCGGGCTTCCGCCCGGGCCAGAATCTCCACCACCGTGCTGGTTTTGCCCGTGCCCGGACCACCGCTAAGCAGCACCACCGAGGCCTGATCCAGGGCGCGCACGGCGGCGCACTGTTCAGCGTTGAGACGATCCGAGAGCTCGGGATCGACAGCCTCGACGGGTTTGGGAAGCGGAGCCTGGGCCCGCTCCACCAGCTCGGCCACAACCTGCTCCATGGCCTGCAACCAGCGGCGCCAGCCCAGCCGATCACCCTGGAGCAGCAGGGGAGAGGCATCCCCCTCCAACCAGCCACTGGCTTGAGCAGCGGCCAGCCGCTCCGGCGTCAGCGCCACCGTCAACTCCCCCTGCTCCAGGGCCAGCACCAGATCGCGACTGAGCTCCTCCAGGGCGGGGCCATTAGCCCGGGGCGGGATCCGTCGCCGCAGGGCGGCATGGAGTCCGGCCGTGAAGCTGGAGGGCCAGGTGCTGGTTCCCTGGGGCAGCAGCTCCGTCACGCCGGCACCTCCCCCAGGGCTCGATCCAGGGCCGCGATGCGATTAAGAGGCACGGGTTCAACGATGCGCCCCGGCCCAACAGCATCTTCTAGAGAGGCAGTCACCGCTCCGGGCATCCCCCGCAGGAAGCAGTAGACGTAGCCCCCCAGATGCTGCTCCGGGTCGTAATCCGGCAGCCGCCAACGCAGATGGCGATGCAGAGCCACCAGGTAGAGGTGGGCCTGCAGGGGGTAGTGGTGGTGCAACATCTGCTCCTCCATCGCCTCCTGGGAGTAGTGATGCGGACCGCACAGCCCCGGCTCAGCACCGGTGCGCCGTTCACCGATCCAGTTGCTCTTCCAGTCGAGAACCCACCAGCGTTGGTGGTGGGGATCCTGGAAGACCAGATCGATGGAACCGGTGAGAAACCCACGGCTGTTGATTGAGAGCGATGCCAGCGCCGGGCTGTAGGTGCGGCCAAAACGGGCCTCGGCATCACAACCGAAGGCGGCCACCAGATCGGCCGTGCGCACGTGCTGCACCGGCAGATCAAAACTGAGTTCAGGCAGGCGCTGGTGCGGCCCCAGCCGATCCAGCGATAACGCACCCAGCGGTCCCCCCAGGGGCGTCTGCAACACCTGCTCCAACCCCGTCAACACATCGTTCTGAAGATCGGGATCAAGCCCGGCCCGGCGCAACTCGGCGGCGATCAGCTCGAGCCGTTGGCGGGGCTCAGAGGCCTCCGCCGCAGAGAAGGGGAACTGTTCGAGGATCCGGTGCAGGCAGTCCCCGGCCCCGGCCCCGCGTGGAAATGCCGCCAGCGGCCCCGTCTCAGACCATGCCGGTTCTGCCCTCGCCGCCGTCGATTCCACCGTCGATTCCTCAGCGCCGGGATCGCGATCACGACCCTGTTCATGCAGCTGAACGTCGTCGGATGAGGCAATCCAGGCCGAATAACTGGCCCGGCCCCAGCTCCGGTCAATCCGCTTGGGGATGGAACCAAGCGCCAACGGCTCGGCCCGCAGCGGAGAACGCCAACGCTTGCCGCTGGGCAGGCTCTCGACCAGGCCATCGATGCTGATCGGAACCTGTCGCTCCGCCAGGGCTTGGCTCAGCCGCTCATCGGTGAGGCTGTCGATCGCATCCCCAGCGGCCTCAGCACCGAACAACCAGGCGGGCAAGGGGGAATCCTCCTGGCCGTTGGCCCTGGCCCAGATCAGAACCAACTGGGATTGGGCTCGGGTCACCGCCACATAGGCCAGCCGCTCGGCCTCGGCCGCAGCCTCCCGCTGCGCCTGTTGCGCCGCCTGCCAGCCCTCCCCCCAGTGGACATCCACCCGCACCAGGCACTCTCCGGAGCGGGGGTCACGCCAAAGCGGACCGGACACAGCTGGGGGGGACTGCCAGAGGTAGGGGCAGATCACCACCGGATATTCCAGACCCTTGCTGCGGTGGACCGTGACCACGGCGATGGCGCTGTCGGCCTGATCGCTGTGGGGCTGGCGAGCCTCAGGCACCGGCTGGCTGGGGTGCAACCGCTCCCTCCGCAACCAATCCGCCGCGGTGGCCACATCAAGCCCCTGGCGGTGCATCGCCTCCTGCACCAGCCGCGCCGCCTGCTGCAGATCCCCCAGCATCCGGCCCCGTTCCGACAGCCCCGCCATCTGTTCACCCTTGAGCAGATCAGCCAGCGCCCCGAGCAGGCCCAACCGCGGCATCGCCTCAGCCAAACCGCGCAACTGCAGCGCCAGCTGATCCAACAGGGCCGGCTCCAGGGCATCGGGCGCGATGGTCATCAGTCCCGAGCAGGCCAGCAGACGCAAGCGAGCGTCATCGCCCGGTTCCGCCAGGGCATCCAGGAACCACTGCAACAGCAGGGCAGCTTCACTGTCGAGCACATCGCCCTGGGTCACCAGGCGGGTGGGGAGTCCGCAGACCCCAAGGGCGCTGCGCAGATCTTCCGCCTGTTGATGACGACTCACCAGCACGCAGAGATCTGCAGGGGTGAGGTCGTCCCGTTGCTGCAGTTGCTCCAGCACCATCGCGGCGAGCCGCTGGGGCAGCTCTGCTTCCAGAGCACTGCGGCTGGAGGGCGCCTCGGTGGAGAGCAGCAGCAATTGCAACGCCGGGGCATCCTTCGGTGGGGTGACGGAGCTGCGGGGCTGCACCGCGGGCACAGGCAGTTCAGATCGGGGGAGCCCCGGAGCCATCAAGCGGTTCAACCCCTCCATCAGCGGTGCCGTTGTGCGGAAGTTGTCGAGCAGGTGATCGATCCGCTCCACCTGATCCCGCGCTGCCATGTAGGTGGCCAGATCACCACCCCGGAAGCGGTAGATCGCCTGCTTGGGATCCCCCACCATCAGCAGCAGGTGGCGTTCACCACCACCGAAGGCGCGCTGCAGCAGACGCCACTGCACGGGGTCGGTGTCCTGAAACTCATCCACCATCACCGCCCGGTAGCGCTGTTGCAGAGGAGCAAGCCAAGAGACGTCGCCATCGCCCGGGTCCATGGCAGCCAACAAGCCGCCAAAGGTGATCACCCCACGGCGGCGACGGCGGCGGTCCAGCTCCTGCAAGCCCCGTTCGAGCAGGTACTGCCAGGTGCGCTCAATCGGTGCATCCCAGAGCGCCGCAACAGCGGCCTGCAAAGCCGGCGTCACCAGGCTGGGGTCGGTCTCACCGCACTTGCGCGCGACCTTGCACCAACTGCCGGGATGGAAGTACTCCTTCAACGGCTTCTCATGGGCGGCAATCTCCAGCAGTGACGGCACTGCGGTCTGCCCATGCAGCCACTGGTTGATCTGCGCGCAGCGATCGCTCTTGGGCTTGGCCGAATAAGGGGTGGTGGTTCCACAGCCCTGGGCTTTCCACTGCTCGGCCGCCTGACGGAACCCGGCATCCAGGGCGGCATGGTCCCGCTGCCAGAGCGGCACGAACTCGTCCCAGAGCTGCTCCAGCCAGTGCTCCAGCTGTGGGGCGAGGGGCTGGTCGAGATCGATCGCCCCATCAACGGCCCTGAACCGCGGCTGCTGTTCGCCATCGAGTTGCGCCAACCCCCTGCGCAGGGTCTGGGGCGAGAGGCCGCGTTGACGCAACGCCTTGAACTGATCCGGCGGCAGGCTGAGCAGTTCGTGTTGCCACAGGTCCTGAACCACCTCGGCCTGGAGCGCGGTGGCGTCGGTGTCCAGCTGAGGCTCCATCGCCGCCGCGTTGCTGAGGGCCAGACGGCGCAGACTGCGGCGGCAGAAGCCGTGGATGGTGGTGATGTCGGCCCGGTCCAATTGCTCCAGGGCCACCAGCAAGCGCCGAATCCACCGCTGACGCGCCTCCCCTGGCTCGGAACCCACCAGCCAGTCCGCCAGGACGGGGTCTGGAGCGGAAGCCTCCATCCCCTGCTCCAGCTGCTCGAGGCCCTGCAACGCCAGCTGCAGCCGCTGGCCGATGCGGGAGCGCAGCTCTTCGGCCGCCGCATCGGTGAAGGTCACCACCAACAACGCTTCGAGGGCGTGGTCGGCCTCCGTGATCAGCCGCAGGCAGAGATGCGCCAGAGCAAAGGTTTTGCCAGTGCCAGCGCTGGCCTCAAGCAGGCGGACCCCAGGGCCGAGGGGGTAGGTGTTGGCATCGAAGCGCTTGGCCATGGATGGAGTCTGCTCAACTTCGGCCTCAAAACCAGTGTTAACTTCCATGAAGCAGCCGGCGAAAGCTGCGAACTGGACTGGGTGTTGTCACACCCCAGAACAGAAGACGACCTGAGCGGGGGCCTGAAGAACCCTCGCTTTTTCATGGGCTTGTGAACGGATGCAACCCAACCCTTGAGAGAACAGGGGCTTGTGCGGGTGCGGGGCCATCAGGCCAACACGTTGGTGAAAGCCACCGGCCTGTTGTGTCCCCCGAACGTCGTCAGAAATTGGCCCAGCTGCTGGTGCGCAAAGCCGCGGCTGTTGAAAGCATCAACCAGGAACATCGGGCCTACTTCTTCCGCCGTCAGGCCGGCGAGCCCATGGTGATTTCCAACGAACGCATGCGCGAAATGCTCGACGAGCTGTTCGACTAACGCAGCTGGGCCAGAAGGGGGCCGTACAGCAGCTGACACGCCTCCTGGAATCCGGCCTCATCCATCAATTGCTCCGCAGCGATCTCCGTGCCGAAGCAGAGCTGCATCACCGGGGTGGACCCTTCGTCCTGCCAGGTCTTGCGGAAGTCCTGCGGCCCCTCCCCCGGTTTGCGCCGGTCTTTGGCCACCATCTGCCAGCCGCTCTTCGGGGGGACTGGCCAGCACCGCTCCAGCCCCTGTTGCGCCAGCCGCGCCAGCTGCTGCAGCTGGTGCTCGGCTTCAGCCGTCGGCAACGCCGACCAGCGCAAGTGCACCTCGGCGCCGGCAACCCGGGTGCTGCGGGCCACCACCGCTGAGCCGGCAGCAGGCGCCAATCCCTCAGCGCAGAGCAACAGATGCTGCAACCAGCCGCGCATCACCGCCGCGGCCGTGAGCATGCCGGGCTGCACCACCACCTGGGTGTCGCCGGCGTAGAGCAGGGGCATCGACAGGCCGGCGAGCACAGGCACCTCCCGGCGGCAGGGACCAAGCGATGCCAGCTGCCGTTGCAGGGCCTGCCAACGCTGCTGCAGTTCCTCTTGCTCAAGGGCCGCACCAGCCCCCGCCGGCAGCACACCCTGGCCCGCCAGCGACGTTGTCCAATCCGGAGCCGATCCAAGAATGAACTGCTCCTCAAGCTCGTGGTTGAGCAGCAGATAGCGCTGCAGCCCCTCCAACTCGAGCGCCTCGAGATCCTCCACCGCCTCAATGCCTTCTCCGGGTCGCAACCCCCGTGCCTGCAACCAGGCCTTCTGGGGCTGCTGCATCCAGGCCAGCAACGCTTCAGGGTCCAGGGCCAGGTCGTCTCGGTCACGTCCCTCGGCCTCGTCATCGACATCGGTCAGGTCGTGCTGCCAGAGCGATGCCCAGGCCAGCCCCTGGACCTGGGCCGAGGCCGGAGCACGATCCAGGCAGCGCCGGGCCTCCAGCTGGCGGCGATCACAGCTGAGCGGCGCCTCGGGCCGGAAGTTCTCACGGGAGAGGGGGTTCGCCGCCGGCGTGATCAACAACCCCTCCGTGGAGGCACCGGCCTGTTGCAACTGCTCCTGCAGCACCGCAAGCCACTGCTCCACCGGCGCAGCAGGCGGCTGGGGCTCACCGGTGCGCTCCAGCCGCCCGCACCAGCTGATCAGCAGATGACGGCGTGCCGACATCAAGGCCTCCAGCAGCACGTAGCGGTCCTGGTCGCTGCTGCGGGGATCCCCCAGGCGCCGTTGCTGCTCGAGCAGGTGAAAACCAGGCCGGCGACTCGGGCGCGGAAAGTCGGCGCTGTCGAGGCCCATCAAGACAACCACCTTGTGGGGAATCGCCCGCATCGGCTCAAGGGCACTGATGGTGAGGGCGCCACTGCGGTGACCGAAGCGACCGCTGTCCACCGACAAGGCCTCCTGCAGCACCTCCAAGGCCACGGCTGCATCGAGGTCCAGGGGGCAGTCATAGGCCCGCAACCGCCACTCCTCAAGGGCTGCCGCCCAGCTCTGCGACTCATCGGCCCAGTCCCCACCCTCAGCGAACAGCTCCTGCAACAGGGACTGCAGCAGCTGCACCCAGTCATGGCATGGCCGGGGCTGCCTAAGGCGATCGAGCATCCGCGCCAAACGGTCCAGCAGCGTCCACCAGCGCACCAGGCGATCGGGATCCAGCTCCTGCTGAAACGGTGCCGCCCCTGCTGGAGCCAGGCCCGGCTCCACTGGCAGCACCAGGCCCAGCAGCCAACGGTCAAGACACCAACGCAGGCTGTGCACCTCGTCCCCGCCCCGCTCGCGGGCATCCAAGCCCCAGCGAAAACCGCTGCGTTGCAGCGTCTGGGTGATCAGCACCGCCTCCTCCGGCGTGAGTCCCTGCTGGCCCTGCAAGGCCGGATTGGCCAGCAAACGTTCCAGCCCCGTGGCAGTGAGGCGTGTGGCCGCCAGCTCCAGCAACGTGAACATCGCCATCGACAACCCCGGACTGCTCTGCTGACTGCGGTCGGTGAGACGCCAGGGCAAATCGACACCGTTGGCCGCCGTGTCGTTGAACACGGAGCTAAGCAGCGGTGCATAGCGCTCAATATGCGGCGTCATCACCAGCACGTCGCGGGGCGCGAGATCGGGATCGGCCGCCAGCCACTGCAAGATGCGATCACGCACCAGTTGCACCTCCCGCCAAGGCCCCGGTGCCGCCTGAAACAACAGCGACTGATCGTCGGAGGAACGCTCCAGTGCGGGGACGCTGTCGGCATCCACCAGCTGCTGCTGAAGCTGATCGAGCAGGGTGGGTTGGCGCTCTTCCGCTTCGGCCATCTGCAGGGAACCTGCAAACAGATCCCCCTCGCGTCGCTCCCCCAACTGGGCTTCACCGGAGCCTTCCAGCAACTGCTGAAATTCGGCACCCATCCGCCCAAGAACAGCCTCCAGGCGCGGCGCCTCCGCCAACCAGCCCCCGTCGGGCGGAACCAGCCAGTCATCCCCGAGCGAGGCACGCCGACTGCCGCAGCGCTGCCACAGATCCGGACACGGGGTGAGCAGGTAGATCTCCACCTCCAGCAGACCGGACAAGGCCTGAATCAGATCCACCTGCACCGGTGCCAGGGCACTGATGCCGAACAGCCGCAGCCGCTCCGGCAGCAGGGCTGGATCAACGTCTCCTCGCCGGAGACGATCGACGGCCTCACGCACCTGCAGCCCAAAGGGAGCCCGGGGAAGCCGTTGGACCAGCAGTCGCCAGAGCACGGGCTGCCAGTCGTCATCGGGCCGCGGCCGTTTCCACTGCTCCAATTGATCGGGGCGGTAGAGGGCGTAATCGTCCATGGCATCGGCGATGGTGCGTGCCAGCTGCCAACGGTCCCGCGTCAACCCCGAGGCGGTTCCTTCACGCTGGGTAAGCCAGGTCCGTAGCGGCTGGGCGACGGGCTGCTCCAACAGCTCCGGCAGCAGCTCGAGCACAGCCCACACCAGCTGGCCCGCCCGCCAGGGATCGTCCTCCTGCGCTGGGAGATGCAGCACCTGGCGCACCAGCTGCCGCAGGCGACTGCCCGGGAAGGGGAACCGCACCAGGGAACTGATGCCATTGGCCATGGCCAGCTGTTCCCCCAACCATCGGCTGGTGGGCCAGGTGTTGACCATCACCTCCACCGTCTCAAGGGGGCCCGGCTGCTGCTCGATCAACTGACGGGAGAGCAAGCGAGCCAGAAATTCAGCCCTGTTGCTTCGGTAAACCGTCAGCAAGGGCCAACTCCCGCCAGCACGGCATCGGTTGCTGCTCCTTCAACCTGAACGACCGCATCGGTTTGCGGGCAGTAGGCCGATAAACAACCGCCGTAGACCGCACCGGTGTCGATCAGAACGATCGCGCCGAGGCGTTCCACCTGGGGGCGGGGCGTATGGCCCACAACAACCTGGCCAAAACGACCGTCATAGGCCTCCCAGAAGGGATCACGAATGGAGAGATCCGGTTGGCCCGCTGCATCGAACCCGGCATGGGTGGCGCACCAACCGTCACCGCGATAAACGAGCGGAAGCTGTTGCAGGCGCGGCAACCATTGGCGAGCGCTGCTGTCGCCCAACTGGGCATAGGTGGCGTGCTGACTCAAGCCGTCCCTGGATTCCAGGGCATCAATGAGGTCTTGCTCATGGTTCCCGCGCAGCCATGTGGCACGACCGGCCTGAACCAGATCCCAGACCAGATTCATCGTGGCGGGAATGGCCTCACCACGGTTGATCACATCCCCGCAGAAGACCAGATGGTCGTTCGGCGGCAGGGTAGCGAGCAGATGACAAAGGGGCTGATGGCAGCCATGCACATCTCCAATCACCCAGTGCCGACGGCTGCGCAGGTTCAAGGCAACAACCTGGAGATGCGTCAATTCTGATGCTCAGCCAGGCAGCGCCAAGAATCCGGCATGCAGATCAGAACAAACCGAGAAAGCGCTTGCGTTCCTTGGGTTGGCTCGGGTCTGGCTTGGGTTTTTCTGGGGTTTCGCGCCGGTAGCGGGGCTTGGCATCACCAACGGTGACCAGGGGATCGTTGTTCTTGAACCAGATCCAGTCGCGAATCGGCGACGTCTCCGTCAGATCCCGGCGGGTCAACCCCAACCCCAGCTTGGCTGAAGCCCCCAGCAGGATGTCCACCATCGCGTCCCCGTCGGGGCAGGTGGCCAACGCCTTGTTGGTTTTCTCCGCACCATCGAGGGCCTGCACCAGCAGTGCAATGCGCTGCTGAACGGGAAGGGAACTGGGATTCATCAGACGGCACCGGCAAGGGCATCGGGAATCCCCGCGGACGGTGCCTCGAAGGACCCCACAACCACATATTCCAGACGCAGTTTGAGGAAGGTGATGAAGGTGGGATCGGTGGACACCAGAGCGGCAGCGGGCTGGGGGATGCTCGCCTTGAGCTCAGCCAGCTCAGGAGAAGAGAGGAAAGCCGGTTGCTTCACCAGCCAGAAATCGATGGTCTTGCCGGTTTCGGCGTAGTTGCGCTGACGCTCCCGCAGCACTTCCTCCAACGGCTCCTCCACGGTGAGGAAGCGCTCGCTGGCTGCAACGAAGTGATAGGTGGTCATCCGGGCGCCTGTCCGAAAAGGGGATCAAGGCGGGGATTCTGAACCAAGACCTTCATATCCCGCACAGCCTGTTGCAGTCCGACGGCGACAGAGCGGGCCACGATCGTGTGGCCAATGTTGAGTTCTTCCATCCCAGGGATGGCCGCGATGGGCTCAACGTTCTGATACGTGAGGCCATGGCCGGCATTGACCCGCAGACCGAGCTGCCGGGCGATGGCCGTCCCCTCCTGCAAGCGCGCCAGCTCCTGGGGCTGGGTGCTCCAGTCCGAATCGGCATAGCGCCCGGTGTGCAATTCCACCCAGCAGGCCCCCGTGGCTTTGCAGGCCTGGAGTTGGGTGGCCTCCGGATCCACAAACAGGCTCACAGGTATCCCGGCGGCCTGAAGGGTTTGCACCATGCCCCCCAGGGAGGTCTCTTGTCCGGCCACATCCAGGCCCCCCTCCGTGGTGACCTCCTCCCGCCGTTCCGGCACCAGGGTGACCATGTCGGGCTTGATCCGCAGCGCAATCGCCACCATCTCCTCGGTGGCGGCCATTTCCAGGTTGAGGCGGGAGCGCACGGTCTGGCGCAGCAACTCCACATCCCGATCCTGGATGTGACGCCGGTCTTCCCTCAGATGCACGGTGATCCCATCGGCCCCACCGAGTTCGGCCAGCAGTGCCATCGACACCGGGTCTGGCTCGACGGTCCGCCGCGCCTCACGGATGTTGGCGATGTGGTCGATATTGACGCCGAGGCTGGCCATGACGGGGCAGTCGTTGGCCGGATCCTATGCAGCTTTGCCTGGGGGATTTAGGTTCTCAGACATCGAATCCGATCAGCCCGTTGCAAGCGGCCCTGGCGACCCGAGAAAACAGCCTGCGTGTCGGCATCGACAGCTTCTGGGCCCCCCTGGCGATGTTCACCACCCAGGATCTCGCGCTGCGCCTTCAATTCCGTGAGCGTCTGGTGCTCAACCCAGAGCATCTCCCCCATCAGGGCCCGGTGCTGCTGGCACCGACGCACCGCGCCCGCTGGGATGCCCTGATGCTGCCGCTGGCCGCTGGCCGTCGGGTCAGTGGCCGCGACTGCCGCTTCATGGTGACCACCACCGAAATGCGGGGGCTGCAGGGCTGGTTTCTGCAACGGCTCGGCTGCTTCCCGGTGGACCAGGGACGGCCTTCGATGACCACCCTGCGCCTGGCCATCGACCTGTTGGCCGACGGACAGCAAGTGGTGATGTTCCCCGAAGGCAGGATTCACCGGCAGGACGCGGCGATTGAACTGCGGCCCGGCCTGGTGCGCCTGGCCCAACTGGCCCAGAGCCGCGGCGTTTCCGTTCCTGTGGTTCCCGTTGGCTTGGGCTACAGCCAGGCCCCACCGCGGCCCTTCAGCCGGGCAGCGCTCTGTTTCGGAGCACCGCTCAGCGTGCCAGCCAAGGGAGATCGCGACGCGACGCGGCAGTTCAACAGCGAACTCGCTGCGGCGATGCATACGGCTGAACAAGCGGCCCGTGCTGCCGTTGGCCGACCGCTTCAGAGCTTCTAAAGTCCGCCCACGTTTTCTTGCTGGTCTCATGGGTTGTCGCGCGTTGCTGACGACTGCTGCACTGGTGGCAACCCTGGGCGTCACCGCAGCTCCCGGCATCGCCCAAACCTCAGCCGAGAACCGCGTTCTGGCTCAGAGCCAGGGTGGATTCAACCCGGCGGCCGTTCGTTCGATGCTGGCTGAGGGCGATGCAGCAGCCAGCCGGGGGGACCTGGCCGAGGCGCGGGCTGATTACGACAAAGCCCGCAAAGCCTCCAAGCAGCTCCTGGCCTTCTATCGCGACCTGAGTGGTGCCTTCCGGGGGCTTGATGCTCGGATCCCCCGCGAGATGGACACCAAGGGCCGTGAAGCCCTGGAACTGCTGGCGGAAACCAACCTCCGCCTGGCAGCCCTGTTCCGCCGTCAAAACCAGCCCGAAGTGGCTGTTCCGGTGCTGGTGGAGGTGGTCAAGCTGATGACGCCGGCCAAGCCTCAGGGTCAGAAGGCTTATCAGAGCCTGCTGGAACTGGGCTTCGTTGAAACCGAATTCCGGGGTGCATCGGCTGCCGGCCAATGAGCCGGTCTGTCAGCATCTGAGTCAGTCCTCTTTTGCACAACCGCCGCCATGGTGCAGCCGGATGCCGTTGAAGCCGCGATCCAACAGGTCATTCCCGACGCCAACGTTACCGTTGAAGACCTCACCGGTGGCGGTGATCACCTCCAGGTGACGGTGGTGTCGTCTGCTTTTGCTGGCCTTTCACGCATCCGTCAGCATCAAATGGTGTACGGCGCGCTGCAGCAGGAATTGGCCAGCGAAGCGATTCACGCCCTCGCCCTCAACACCTCAACCCCTTCGGACGCTGCGTCCGCTTAAAGCCAACTCACGTTCAACGATGGACACCTCCACCAAAGCTCGCATCGAAACTCTGGTCGCATCCAGCCCGATCTTCGTGTTCATGAAGGGCTCCAAGCTGATGCCCCAGTGCGGATTCTCAAACAATGTGGTGCAGATCCTGCACTCCCTTGGTGTGGCATTCGAGACATTCGACGTTCTCTCTGATCCAGAGATTCGTCAGGGAATCAAAGAGTTTTCCAGCTGGCCCACCATCCCCCAGGTGTATGTGAAAGGGGACTTCATCGGAGGCTCCGACATCCTGATCGAGATGTACAACTCCGGCGAACTTCGCGAAAAGCTGGAAATCGCTCTCGCCAGTTAACTCAATAACCCTGGGGTTGGCGCATATACAAGTTGCTCACATCCCCGTCAGGGCCAATAAAGCTGGACGGATCCATGATCCAGCGATCGATCAATTGTTCGAGGCGATGCTGAGAGCGTGGATCAAGCGAGCCTGACTTCCGCAATGCATGCAGGTAGCCGTCGGAATACAGCCGTAGCTCCGACGGGGTGTGATATCTCGTCGTCAGCTCCTGACAGGCATCACAGAGCGATTGGAAATGACGGATGGCTTCAGGGTCGTCGAGTGAGGTCATGAGATACAACAGCAGCCCCTGCTACCAGCCTGCAAGGAATTTCGGCTTAGCGTAGGTGTGCTCGGGCCGATCCAGTGACCTCCACTCCCCACGACCTCACGGCGGAAGCGTCTGTAGCTAGCAGCGATCCGGTGGTGATGCCAAGCGCAAACACCGGTCAGGAACCTTCGCGAGTGTTGGTGGTCGAGCCGCACCCCACCCTGCGCACGGTGCTTGTGCAGCGGCTGCGTCAGGACGGTCATCTCACCGCAGCAGTGGCCAATGCCGCTGAAGCCTTGGAAGTCTGTCAGGAACAGTTACCCGATCTCCTGGTGAGTGCAGAACTGCTGGAGCGCAGCTCCGCCCTGCGCTTGGCAGAGCAACTGCGTTGCCCGGTGATTGTGCTGACCGCACGGGCAGGAGCCGAGCCGGTGGTGGGCCTGCTGGATGACGGTGCCGACGATGTGCTGCGCAAACCCTTTGGTCTTGAGGAATTGGCCGCCCGCTGCCGCACCCTGCTCAAGCGGGGGCACAGCGGCCTGCAGGAGCGGGTCACCGTTGGTCCGCTGGAGGTTCATCTGCTGCTACGCCAGGTGACGCTGCGTGAGCAGCCGGTGGAGCTCAGCCCCCGCGAATTTGCCCTGCTTTGCGCACTATTGATGCCGCCTGGCCTGGTGCGCAGCAGACAGGAACTGCTGCGGATGGCCTGGCCTCCCTTCAGCGGTGGCCCTCGTTCGGTGGACACTCAGGTGTTGACCCTGCGCCGCAAGCTTGAGCAGGCCGGTCTTGGCGAGGGCGGTGGGATCACCACCGTGCGTCAGCGGGGCTATCGCTTCAGCCTCGACAATCTGCCAGGCAGCTGAATCAAGTGAATTCATTCCAGTCAGCGACTGGAATTCTGGGGTCAGGGCCAATCAACATCCACCCCGACGCAACCTGTTTCATCAGCGCCCTTTGGCGAACACTTCATTCGTCCTGTGGTGATGAAGGGCCTGCTTCAGTTGGGCCTCTTTGGTTGGGACCAGATGGTGCGACGTCACCCAACCCAATTCACACAGGTGATTCACGCAGACTTTGAGCTGAACCGTTCCGCAGGGGAGGTTGGTGAGTTCAGTTGTCATCAGATCGGAACGACTGCATCGATTTCAACGTCTGAGCGACCCATGGCAACGCCAGACATCTGGACAAAATCAAGAGTTGTTTGCAGGAGCGTCTTCATTGCTTGATCAGCGCAGCCGGGTCAACATGGCGCTGTCGACACCCGGGAGCCCCCGCCGTGATCGGATTAACCAGGCTGTATTGCAACCAGGGAGAGAGATTTCTCCTCATCGACGTTGCCTCAGAAGAGGCTCCAACACGAGCCGAAGAGCTGCTCAACGAGGGCTGGGAGATCGAAGCGGCAATACCGGTCTGAACCGAGACAGCGTTTCACATCCGGATTGGGAGTGGCTGGTGGGATGACGTCCCTGGAATGGGGGAGCTGCGCTGGTGAACAAATCCCTCAAACGGGGGAGTTGCTCTCAGAAAGGAACAGAGATGGTGTGCTCTGAGAGGAGAAAAGGATGCTTCCATTGCTCACCATCGCCCACATGCAAGTGGATTGCTGATGTTTGAACGATGGCGTCGGGGAGCCTGATGCCTGCCAAGTGCGTCTCTGAAACAGGCTGAGAGCCATACAAGACCCGTCAAGGGAAAGCAGGAGGCGCGGATTGTCCCCATCCATCTCCCGACCAAACCTCACACACTCCACCCCGTCAGCACTGGCGGGGGTTTCTATTGAAAGAAACAGCTCTGATCAGCCTGGACAACCCGCCGGCAGACTGATCCAGCCCTGGGCCAGCGCCAGAGACGTGACCAGTTCGCCGGCGATCATGAGCACGGCCAATCCAGCCAAGAGCTGATACGTCCAGGGCGGGGTCAGACGCCCGATGTCCTTGGTCGACACAGGGGTGTTGGCGGCCAGAAGCTTCAGGAATCGATCGAAGCGCTCAATGCGTTGCGGCAGGAGCTGGTGGCGCAGATCGACTGCCTTCACGTAATACACCGTTCCCCCCTGACTGGTGCCAACGGGAACCAGGGCCCGAATGTCCTGCCAACGCATGGACCAGCCGCGCCGCAGCAACCAGCGGATCCAGGCGGGGTAACGCACCTGAATGCCTTCGGCATCGGTCTCCACCCGTTCACTCAACAGACCGATCACCAACACCAAGCCCAGCAGCAGCCCTGCCACCATCAGCCAGCGCGACTCCGCAGGGGCCAGCAATGGCAAGGGCAGCACCAAGGCCCCATACAGGCTGAGCAGGGTGAAGCGGATCAGGGGCGATAACCCGAAACGTTCGATGCCGTTCATCGGTCGTCTGGAGAACCGGGCAGCGGTTCAATCAGTTCAGACGGTTGGTAGGTGCCACCAAACACCTCCTGTTCACGCCCCTTCCAGAACTGACCGAGCCGCATCAGATCCGCATGGGCCTCCTGCACCTTCTCGAGGTAGAGCTGAGGATCCATCGAGTCCTTTGCTTCCTTGAGCTTCTTGAGCCGCAGCATCTGCAGATTCCAGGGCTTGGTCAGCTCGCCCCTCTGCTCGAGGTAGCGGGCCAGATCGTCCGACGACGGCTGAAACTCAGGCGGCATCCCAACTCCTACGGACGATCACGCTAGGAAGAAGATCAGGCCGGCAGCGCCCAGGGGTTCAGGCCCAGGTCGGCCCCAACCCGATGGGCACAGGCAAACCCACTGAAGGCCACAGCGTTGAGGCCCTGGCCGGGGAAACAGGAATCACCCACGCAATAGAGGTTTTTCAGGCCCGTGCGGTTGAACGGCATCGGCAGCAGTCCCGGCAATTGCATCGCCGGAATCGGGCCGTAGCTGCCCTGAAAGCGACCCAGAAAACGCCGGTGACTGCGGGGCGTGCCGATTTCCTTGTGGGTGATGGCATCGGCGAGGCCGGGAAGGATCGCCTCCAGGCGCTGGATCAACCGTGCAGCATCCGCCTCCTTTTTCTCGCGGTACTTGCTGGGGGTCAGTCCCTGCCAGGTCTCCATCGATGAGGGAGTGAAGGTGTGAACGATGTGATGCCCGGCCGGGGCCAGATCCGGATCCAGCAGCGAGGGCATCGACACGAAGATCACCCCCTGCTCGTCCTCCATCCGGTTCCAGTCTTCGAGCAGGAGGTGATGGCAGTGGGTGCCAGCCGGAATCAGGTCAGCCCGAACCCCCAGATGCAGCGACAGAAACGAGGGTGAAGGCACATAACGCTTGCGCCAGAACTGCTCTTTGCCCGGCGTGTGGGCGGCATCCACCAGGGATTGTCCGGAGCGGCGCTGCTCATCACCCGCTCCGGAGAAGGTGTCCCAGCGGGTGGCGTTGGAGATCACACGCTTGGCGCGGATGACCTCGCCATCGGCCAGCTTCACGCCAAGCGCCTGATCGTTCTCGATCAACACCTCGGTGACTCGGGCCTTGTAGCGGATGGCGCCCCCGTGACGTTCCAATCCCTTCACCAGCTTTTCGGCGATCACGCCGACGCCTCCCTTGGGGTAGTTGATCCCGCCCGCATGCCGATCGGAAAACACCATGCCGGCATTGATCATCGGCGTGCGATCCGCCGGCATCACCGACCAGCAGAAGCACTCGATATCGATGAACTTGAGCAGCTGCTCATCCTTGATGTGTTCGCGGGCCACCGCACCGACGTTGAACGGCAGCCAGCGGGCCAGCCCCAGACAGGCCAGTGGTGCCTTGAAGAACACCTTGGTGAGGTAGGCCGGATCCTCCAGCGAGAGAAGCGGCATGGCATCGAGGCAATTGAACACCTGCCAGCAGGTGTCGTAGAAGCGGCGGATCCCCTTCGCCTCATGGGGAAACCGCGCCGTGAGATCGGCGATGAACTGCTCGTAGTCGCGATCCACGGCGATGCGCAGCCCACCGGGCATGTGGTACTCGAGCTGGGCGGGGTCGGGGATGGTGTCGCAGTGCTCCCCCACATCGGCGAGGGCCCGGGTGAGCAGGTTGGTGAAACCCTTCTTGCCGAAGCCGAAGATCATCGAGGCCCCCACATCGAAGGTGTAGCCCTCGCGTTTGAAGGCACCACCACTGCCGCCGGGGATCAGATACCGCTCCAAAACGAGGGTCTTGGCTCCCTTGGCCGCCAACTGACTGGCGGTGACCAAACCACCGATGCCGGAACCGATCACAACGGCATCCCACTGCTGGTTCTCGCTCATGGCATCGCTTCTTTGGGGGTGACGCTAAGGGGCCGTCTGCGGCCTTGGATCCTGGCGGTGAATCGGCGGCATCACCGTGAGGATCACCTCAGAGCGCACCGGACGTCCGAGTTCGGCACTGCAGCGGGCATCGATGTGATGGCGCAACCCATCAATCACACGACTTTCCTGGGGCTGCAGCGGATTGATGTAAACCACGACAAAGGCCGTGCGGCCGAGCTGCTGCACCGTGAAATCCATCATCTGCAGCTGAAGCCCCACCAGCTCCTGCATCAACACCATGCGGGTGCGCTGGAGCACATCCGGGTCAGCAGCACAGCCCGCGGCCTGGGCCATGGCATCCCGCAGCGCCGCCAGCGGTTCGCGCAGCAAGGCCAGGCTCACCGCCAGCACCAGCAGGGCATCGGTGATCGGCGCAAGGACAGACAACGGCGTTGCCAAGAGCAGCGGCGACGCCAGCAAGGCCAGACCAGTGGCCAGGGTGATCACCGCATCGATCCGAGCATTGCGGGCCTCTGTGAGCAGCAGCAGCGACACACGACCCGTGCGGCGCCAATCCCGGCGGTGCCGCCAGGCCAGCAATCCACACAGTGCCGTCATCAAAGCGGTGTAGAGCGCCACCGGCTCCAGATGCAGCGGCGCAATGCTGTTTCCCCGCCACCAATCGATCAAGGTGGAGCAGGAGCTGCCGACGCCAAAGCCGATCACCCCGAGCAGCACCAGGGAGCGAAACAGCACATACAGGGCTTCCTGGCCTTCGTAGCCGTAGGGCCAGGCTCGGTCCGGTGGCCGTACCACGTTGTTGCTGATGCGACTGGCAATCAAGGACGACCCCACCAAAACGGCGGAATAAAGGCCGTCCAACAGCAGGGCAGAGGATCCGGTGAGCACATGGGCGGAAAACCCAGCCAGGGCCATCACTGCGTTGGCTCCAACCCCGAAGCGCAGAGAGCGCTGTTCGATCCGGCGAGCCTCCGCAGGGGTTGTCATGCCGTCACGGTCTGGGGTTGGAGGGCCCGCATCGGCTCCAAGTCCTGCAGGGCACGATCGCGGTAGGCGCCATAGCGCGCTCGCTTGTCGCGAATGCGTTCCGGCAGCTCCGGCAACAAACCGAAATTGGGGGGCATCGGCTGGAACTTGGCCGTTGGTGCCTCGCTGACGAAATGGGTGAGGGCTCCACTCATGCAGGTGGCCGGCAGATCAATGGGCTTCAGGCCCAGGGCCAGCCGGGCCGCATTGGTGCCGGCCAACCAGCCACCGGCCACGGCGGCGGCATAGCCCTCGGTGCCGGTGATCTGGCCGGCCGCCAGGAGGTTGGGGCGCTGGCGGAACTGCAGGGTGGGCTGCAGCAGCTGCGGCGACTCCAGGAAGGTGTTGCGGTGCATCACCCCGAAGCGCACGAATTCCGCCTGGCCCAGCCCGGGGATCATCTGCAGAACTCGCTTCTGCTCACCCCATTTGAGATTCGTCTGGAAACCCACCAGATTCCAGAGGCGCCCGTCCTTGTCTTCCTGCCGTAGCTGCACCACCGCATAGGCGCGCTTGGCTCGGCGCACATCGCGATCGTTCACATCGCCCCAACGGGGATCCCAGAGCCCGATCGGCTTCAGGGGGCCATAACGCATGGTGTCTTCACCACGACGCGCCAACTCCTCAATCGGCAGGCAGCCCTCAAAGAAGGTGGCGTCGTTCTTGTCGAAGTCTTTGAGTTCCGCCTGTTCCGCCTCCAGCAGGGCCTGGCGGAACGCCAGGTACTGCTCTTTGTCCATCGGACAGTTGATGTAGTCGGCATCCCCCTTGTCGTAGCGGCTGGCGCGGAAGGCCACCGACAGATCGATGCTGTCCCCATGCAAGATCGGACTGGCCGCATCAAAGAAGTGGCAGTCGGCACGGCCGGTCAACTGGCGCAGATCCTCCGCCAACGGTTCACTCGTGAGCGGCCCCGTCGCCAAAACGGTGATCGCATCCTCCGGCGGTAGAGCCTGCTGCTCACGCCGTTCGATCGTGACCAGGGGATGCTGGTCGAGAGCTTCCGTGAGGGCAGCGCTGTAGCGACCGCGATCAACCGCCAAGGCTCCGCCGGCAGGCACGGCATGGGTGTCGGCCGTGCCGATCACCAAAGAGCCGAGCCTGCGAAGTTCTTCCTGCAGCAAACCTGCGGCACGGTCGCTGCTCAGAGCGCCAAAGCTGTTGCTGCACACCAATTCAGCGAAATCACTGCTGTGGTGCGCAGGGGAGCGTCGAATCGGACGCATCTCCACCAGAGTGACCGCAACACCTGCTCGGGCGATCTGCCAGGCCGCCTCGGTACCGGCCAGACCGGCACCGAGAACGGTGACATGGGGAGATTGAGACAACCGGCTGCATCAAGCAGCCTTCAGCCTACGAAGCTCGCTTGCCTGGATCAGGCGCGGCTGCGCTTGAGCATCAGCTGCAGTTGACCCACAGCCGCACGGCCGATGTTGAAAGCAGCCCAGCTGACGGCGGCCAGGATCGGTGCAACCACCAGGAACAGGCGGGCATCGATACCCAGAACCTGGCCCGTGGTGATCACGCTGAAGGCCGAGTAACCGACGATCACCAGGATGAGGACCAGACCGATGGCAACTCGGACCATTCTTGAAAACGGAAATCTGTGTCGCCGATCTTACGGACTTCTCCGTTGATCCCACGACCTTCCTTGAAAGCTGATCGAATTCGCAGCAATCAGAGGAGTGCGTTCAAGGCCTGATCTGGGCGTGGGATGCCGCCAATTGCGCGTAACGCCGGGCATGGCAGCGCTGTTCATCAATCGCCTCAGGCGACAACTCCCGCTTCACCGCCGCTGGCGCACCCATCACCAAAGTGCCGGGAGGCACATCCTTGGTGACAACAGAACCAGCCGCCACCAGGGCGCCTGCACCGACGGTGACGCCATTGAGAACGATGGCCCCAATGCCCACCAGGCATCCATCCTCGAGCGTGGCGCCGTGGATGACGGCCCTGTGCCCCACAGTGACGTCAGCACCGAGGCGAACCGGCTGTCCGGGATCGCCATGGAGCACGGCACCGTCTTGAACATTGCTGCCCGCTCCGATGCTGATCTGCTCGAGATCTCCGCGCGCAACGGCCGTGGGCCAGAGGCTGCTGCCCGCTGCCATCTGCACATTGCCAATCACGACGGCGGATTCAGCAACCCAGGCGTTGGCATCGATCTGGGGATCGGGCCAGGACTTGGAGCCAGTCATGACAATGGTTCAGCAGCAACCAGTCTCCCCGGCGACCTGAGTGATAACCTCAACTGGTGCCGAAATGGCATGCCCAAGCGGGCACGGGTCGCTAGCTCAGCGGTAGAGCATCCGGCTTTTAACCGGCTGGTCCTGAGTTCGAATCTCAGGCGACCCATATCCACGATTTGATGTCGTCTCGTAACTCAACCGAGCCGATGACCGGGCGGCTGTTAGAAAGCCGTGAATTTCTGATCAGGCCAACAGTTCAGATGGCGTATTTCGCATTCTTTGGCGTCACGATTCTTCTGGCATTGCTGGGTGGTTTGTTTTCTCGAGTGGCCGCAGAGCGCTATTGGATGTGATCAGCGAAAGAGGCTTCAGCGAACGTGGCTGAGGTTGATCTCGCCGTTATCGGTGCAGGACTGGCTGGCTGCAGCCTGATTGGCCGGCTCCAGCAGCTGGGATCTGACCTCAACATCGCTTTGATCGAGGCCGGCCGGGGGCCAGGTGGACGCACGGCCACCCGCAGGAAACGCGACCAAAGTGGCTGGCTGCTCAACCATGGAGCACCGGGATTCAACCTCAGTGAATCCATGCCGGAGGGCATGGATTCACTGCTGAAGCCATTGCGAGCTAGGGGTGTGCTTCAGCAGGACAAGCGAGCTGTGCTTTCGCTCGATGTCGAAGCCGGTTTGTCGCCTGCCACCAGCCCAGACGCCTGGCCAAATGGTGGCTGGTGGCATGGTGTTCCCAGCATGGCCAGCATCTGCGAGGCGCTTCTCGATACGGCTGGCACCGCGCAACTGAGCCGTCAGTTCGAAACCCGTGTGCGCTGGTTGGAGCACCGCAAGGACCATTGGCTGCTGGAGAACGAGGATCGAACCTGGAGCCTCAGGGCCAAGCGCCTTGTGCTCAGTGGAACCCTGCTGGCCCATCCCCGCTCACTGAAGATGCTGGCTTGGGATGACGTCCCCCTGCGCACAGCCATTGCAGAAGGCGTGGATGACGACCTCGACAAGGCATTGAGCCTGCTGCAACACAGCCAAGCCGAAGTGCGCTGGAACCTGATGGTGGATCTGGGCGTGCTCGCGCTCAACGCTGAGGAGCTGCCCGCTCAGATCTGGTTGAACGACGCCGCCAAGGCGCGCTGGAAGGTGGAACGCCTCGTGCTGCAGCCCCAAAGCGTTGGTCGCTGGGGGCTTGTGGTGCATGGCTTGGATTCCGGGCAAGCAATTACGCCCGAAAGCCAGGGGCACCTGCTGGCTCAGGAGCAACAGCGACTGGTGGAGCTGTTGCCCAAACTGCTGCAAGCCCTGCCGGTTGTTTCAGCTGCGTTGAACCAGGCGACACCATTGGGTGTGATGCGCTGGGGCGCCTCACGGCCCCTCAACAACCCCTTGCCACAAGAACTGCAGTGGTGCCCCACCAGCGCCGTGGGGTTCTGTGGCGACTGGATCGCAGGGACTGGCTTCGGTAGAGCAGAGGGAGCGGTTAGCAGCGGCGTCAACCTGGCTGAACAGCTGCACGCTGACCGCTAATCTCTGTATGCGCCGGGGAGTGGCGCAGTTTGGTAGCGCGCTTGCTTTGGGAGCTCCGAAAGTCCCAAGCCCGAACGCAGTTACCGCAAGGTTTCTGAGCACCTCGACAACTCAAGCGAGCGACGGCGAGTGACAAGCGCTTTTAAGCGCGCTTGCTTGCCTGTCCTTAACAATCAATTCCTGGCGTTCAGCCCTATTCCTGTACTAATACAAGCGTACTAGCGAGCGGGGTGCGTCGCTTGATCATGCGAGCGCCGTTGCAGCGCCAAAGCCAGATCCCGTCTTTCTGCACGTCAAAGCAGGAATGACCGTGATCGTCACTGACACGGAAGGTGCCTGACGTATGGCTGATGTCATCTGGGTCGATGGCGGGGCCAGAAGCCCCAAGGTTCCAACGTTGTTTCAGGTGGCTGATGTCGATACCGGCGTCATCAACTGGATCAACGCTGATCCATTGACTCACATCTGCCCAAGAGCTTGAGTGGTCAGGGGTTGCTGACTCTGGGTATTTCTACTCACTGGTCATCTGCCATGGGCTCCTTAGGTTGCGCTGGTTCTCAGTTCTGTAGGCCCCCTTTCAGCAGCACTAGGCCATACGCCTTCGCTTTTGGAAACGCCAATCGATGACTGACCCCTCTCTCGACATCTCCGCCGCACTTCGTGAAGCGCAGCTGCAGCGTCTCGAGGCCTCCCTGGCTTCAAAGTCAGTAGTCAAGTACCAGCCTCAAGTCGAGGCACCCAAAGACAAGGACGAACCAGTTAGCGACTGACCGTTAACAGTCGCTCTCCAACCCCTTGATCAGCACGGCATATTGAGGACATCCAGCTACGGCTGATGTTCTCTGAATACTTGTTGTGGAGGCGCTCGTCTCGATAGCTCTGGGCGTCTTACTCGCCTGGTTCACTACCCGGCTGATCATTTGGTTTTTCAGCCCTGCTCGGTATGAGCGCGATGTCAGTCCAGAAGACTGAATTCGCTGCCATCCATAGCTCCACGAAAAAGGGACTCCAGCACCGGAGTCCCTCATGCTCGACGTGGCAGATCAGCGCCACAAAAAAAATGTACGAGTCACATTGCGTCTCAACTGTGTCCTGTGCGTCACATTATGTATTTGGATGCGTAGACGGAGCCGCATCGCGTGCGTCGAGCGATGAGAGAAGCGACCCCGCCACCGGTGTTTTCTGCCAAGGTCCCACCGGTACTTCGGTTTTATCCCTGCTCGAGGGCTATTAATCGAGCCATCTGATACCAATCGTCTCCATGGGCTGATTTGAGTCGATAGGGTCCGCGGACTCTTAGGTCCATCTCTCGTGAATCGTCATCCGAACATTGCCTTTCTCGGTGGCACCGTGATCATCGCGATCATGGTTATGGCTGCCTTCGCCAATGTCGCAAACGCTGGTGGCTGCTCCTACAGCAAGTCCAAGTCAGCCGAAGTAACCACTGAAGAGGTCAAAGACACAGCTGATAAAAAGGCCGAAGTCGAAGCCTGATCAGCAATGGAGCTTCTTGGCTTTCTGCTGGGCGCCGTTGCGATTGCCTTTGTTATCGCAAAGGTGATTTTCAGCAGTAAGGCAAAGACGCCTGCATCCACAAACCCGCCGGAAGACAAGGGCAACAGCGACAGCTGATCCATCGACGTGCCAACCGCAGTGGTTGCGATGTTGAGCCTGTTCGAGGGTCATGGCTTTGGCTTCAAACGTCATAAACCGGACCACCCTCAAGAGCAGTCAGTTGCTCTTTGAGGCTCTTCAAAGCATCAGCAACTTCTCGTTCGGTCTTGCCCTTCTCGACAATCGCGAAAAGGGTTTTGACCGCTTCGATCTTTGAGTACTGCTTACAGCGCCCGTCGCGAGTGATGTCGATAAGACATTGAGCTGCTTCGGGTGCTGCCTCAATCAGGATCGAATGACTCTGATCCAGTTGGTCTTGCAAACAGCCTTCCAGACACGCTTTCGCGTCTGGATGCCGCTGCATGAAACCTCTGACACGAGTTGCAGTTGTACCAGCACGATCTGCTGCTGCTTTCCAAGTGAGGCCCTGGCTGCGCGCTTGTATTGCAATTCGAATGTCGGGAGGAAGCTCCCGCGTTTCGATTGCAGGTCTACCCCGACCTTCTTTAGTTGGGGTCTCAGTCATTCAGTAATGCCCCACTGAGCACGTGCCTGAGCTGCTGCACGCTCACTTACAGGTGATGCAGCCAAGCGACCAAGCAAACCGATTGATCGGAATTCAGCCGATTTCTGAGCCTGCTGTTCAAAGATCGCATTCTCACGAGCCCTGGTGGCCTGACGAGAACGCTCAATCACTGCTTCACGTTGGCGGTCTGCATCTGCTGCATACGCATCCATGTGTGCAGCACGCAGAGCACCAGCGTCTTCAGGGTTGACCTGACCAGTCAAAAGCCGTTGCTGTACGTCAGCCGATAGCGGTGCACCACGACCACCAAACATGTTCTGCCAAAGAACAGGGTTTGCATCGCGCATTGCCATCGTGACTGTCATTGACAGGTCTTCTGGCTTTTGCGGCATCGGAGGTACTGGTTCACCAGGAAACAGCCTCGAATACGTGGCCACAAATTGCTGGAGGTTGTCGATCATCGGAAGTAACGCAGATTTGGTTGGCGACATTGATGCAGCTCTTTAATTCCAGGGCAGCGTTTATCTCTCAAAACTTCAGGTGTCACATCCTCAGCTGACCACTTTCGGTAGGCCATTAATGACCAAGCATCCTGGCTAGATTGACTATGCGGAAAAATGAGTCGAGCTGCTGAGTTACAGCGACTGATCATCATCCACTGCTGAGCGTCTAAGTTAAAATCATCATCACCCATAGAGTTATCGACTCTTAGTAAAGTATAGAACTAAATAAAACATGGGGTGTCCCAAGGGTTGCGATTACTCTTTCGACTATGTATGCTGTTCAAGAAAGTTCCCCGCACTACGATTGCATTAGCAAAACTTGCAACCCTACCCTCACCTATTGCTACTGCCGATAACAAGAATGCCAATCAAACCAATCACCAGCAATACACATCAGCGATAACAGCATTAGTGATTGCGAGGCCTAATGATTGCAAAAACGCTGATAAGAATTAGTACGCCATAAGCAACCATCTGGGTTCAACTGCTGCTCTAATACACAAATGAGCACAGTCTCCTTGGAGACAGGCTCGAAACCTCGACAATCTGTTTGCTTATGAAGGTCAATCGGTCTGGGCAAGCCCAGATACTCGATGACGTACAGCTCGACCAGTTAGCAGCAGCGATGCCAGCAGGTCCACATCGGATCGCTTGCTTACTCACTCGGTACACCGCTTGTCGGATTTCCGAGTGCTTAGCTCTGCGCTGGGGCTACATCGCAAACGGTGTAGTCGTCTTCCCCGGATCAATCACAAAGTCCGGCAAGACCAGAGAAGTCGACATTCATCCTCGCTTGAGTTGCGCCTTAGATCAGTGGCGAACCGAATGGTCGGACTACCGACTAAACGGCAAACCAATTCATGAACGTGTGGACATTGCACCAGGAGCCCTGCCGGGGGCAGATCATTTCCTGTTTCCCGGTCTTGGCTTTGCAACCCATATGAAACGGCAAAGTTACGACCGCGCATTAAGGCGAACATTGCAAGAACTCGCCATTAAAGGCGCGAGTTCACATTCAATGCGCCGAAGCTCGCTTACCAAGCTGGCTGATGCCGGAACACCACTGCGCCACATCATGGAAGTCTCAGGTCACCAAAGTTTGGATGTCCTGTCGCGCTATCTCGGCTGCACGCCAAAGCAGAGAAGGGCTGCCATCAATGCCCTATGAATGGGCCGTTACCTAACTACATGAATGGGTGTAGTTGGGTAACGCTTTCAGGCATCAATTTCTCGCAGTTTTTAGCTTCTGCGCATGTAATTACTAAATCCCGTGTCTTTTGTATCTTCTCAACACCAAAAGCGCACAAATGCTCAACTTGAACAATTGGCGCGCGAAGCTGAGATTGAAACCAACAGAAGACGCCTGGAAATTGTGGAATTACGGCGGCTAGAGCGTTGGCAGCACAAGCCTGCTCAGTCTTGAGCTGTTTTTTTGTGCCAGTCCAACGGCGGTTCAATCTTGTAGGTCAGGGTGTATTCACCAATCGGCTCTTCAGGGCGCGACTCGTCAAAGATGCGCACCATCCTCAGAGTCGGTGGCTTCTTGACCCGTTGAAGGCGGTCTACCTGGCGCTGTAACGCCATCAGGTCGCGGTACTGACTCATGGTTTTTTCTGTGAGAAAAGCGCCGCCGTCTAAATGGCGAAAAACTGCGTCAAAGGTGTCCCGGACATCATGCGGGTCAATTCCATTATCGCTGAAATCCCTTGCAATAACTACGCCCGGACGTCCCGGACAACCCGGACATCATCATTTCGGTGTTCGTTCAACCCTGGTTGGCGGTGGTGATTAAACAGCTCCTGAACTCTTTTACTTTTCCTCTCTCATAAAAAGGAGTGTGAACAGTGTCCGAGATGTCCAGAGGTAGCCACCGCAGGGCTTTTCAGCGAAACGGTCAATAGTGTCTGGGTGTTGTCGGACATGTCCGGGTTGTGATAGCACGAAGTTAGGTAAACCAACATTGCTGTGTATTGCATCCATCGAGAAGCAAGCCCCGGTCAATGGGTTCAAGGCTTCTGCTTCCAGACAGAGCTCAGAGCTTTTGTCCGAGCAAGAGTGATGTCGAAGGTGAAAGGCTGCAACTACAGAGTTGTCGATCAGGCAACCAACAACGTGGTTTTTGCCATCGAATACGGCAAAAGCTCTGCTGCGCTTCCGGACATGTCGGGTCGCCAATTCAAGACATGATCCCGAAGGTGATTTTGAGATCACAGGCGCACAGGACAGAACACACCAAAGGTGTAGGTACTTGCGTCAGATCTATGTACTGCGTTGAACGGGACAATGGCCCCGATCAGTGGGCCAGAGAAACTTGCTT
>ENA-UENT01000056-UENT01000056.1-marine-metagenome-genome-assembly--contig:-NODE-56-length-88853-cov-8.112553_pt1 | contig 88853 bp, 63 predicted proteins | sample MGYA00237879_ERZ529330 | MGnify/ENA primary metagenome ERZ529330 (study PRJEB26372, sample SAMN05368345) | marine metagenome | biome: cultured habitat; feature: ocean water; material: water; isolation... | reverse complement strand
AGCGGGCACCCGGCGGGCGTCTACACCTGGCGGGTGGAGGAGCAGGGGCGCGTGCTGGAAGTAGGGAAGGTGGTGAAGATTGGTAATCGGTAATGCTTCTCTTTTACAAATCCCAGGTAAATCGTCTATAAGTTTGCGGTCAAATCCATTGGATTTTCAGCAGATTGGAGGGGTAAGGGAAAGTCCGGAAAGCGTAAAAATTTGTACTTTACTACAAAAAATTACATCAAAATTTGTAGTTCAGCACAAAAATTATTGTGCGGCGCCAGCTTCAGGCGGTGATCAACCACTAGTTATTCCGGGGTAAAATAATACCGCTCCACCCGCACCTCATCCAAATACACCTGTTGCCTTGCCGGATTGCGCAGGTATAGCCGCAGCTGCCAAGCGGGCTTAAAGCCGCGCGGGAGCCGGAAGAAAAAAGCCGCCTCGCCCCATTGATCAGGGGTGCCGGCCTGCCAGATGGAGTAGCCGCTGTTGCCGATGTAGGAAGTAGGGCGCATCAGGCGGCGTTTTTTGCGGCGCCCATCTGCATTTCGCAATTCAGCAAAGAGGATGATGCCCAGGTCCCGGTTCCAGATGCGGTCGGCTGCGGGCATATAGGCACGGAGGCTGATGCGGAGCCAGTCGCCGGGCTGTGCTGCATCCAAATCAATCTGATCAGACAGGGTGTAGTCGCCATCTGGAGACAGCAAAGCGCCCTGCCCCTGAAAAACCTGCTCAGTAGACCGGTGCGGAAGACCGGCAGACTCAAAGCCTTCCCGGAAAAGCAGGCCGGCTGCTTGTAGCGTGGTCGTGTCACGGGGTTGCCGCTCCTTCGTGTCGAAGGCGACCATGGAGTGCCAGGTGGGCTGCAGCGTGCCGAAGGTTTCCAGGTAGAAAGCGGCATTGCCCCGCTCTGACCAAATGATGCCCTTCTTCATCTGCCAGGTTTGAAATAAGTTGAGCCAGGTGAAAAACAGCAGCCCCAGCCCCAATCCTGCGGCTGCCCAACGGTGCCTAAGTAAAGGTGCGAAACAGGCCCCCAATCCAAAAGCTAAAAGGGGATAGGTCTCCACCATGGGCCGGGAGCCCAGCCCCGGGAAGTAGGTCCAGGCGTAGTAGGAGTAGTGGATATAGGCGTGCAGCCCCACCAACAGTGCAATGGGCAGCAGCTTGCCCGGAGCATGCCGGCGCAGGCGGAACAGCCCGATCAGACTGAAGAGCATCACCGGGGTGTAAATCAGCCAGCCATTAGAGAAGTCGAACCAGCCTTTGTAAATCATGGGCTGCAGGAAGTTGAAGCCTTCACCTTCGTAGGGATTGAAGTACAACTGCCCGCTCACATAGTACCAGTAACCCAATTGCGGACTAAAGGCGAGCCCCAGCCCCAGCCCGGCGAGCAACAGGTAAGCCGGCCGGCGCAGGAAAAATTGCCAGCGCTCGCCCAGGGTTGTCGCGCTATTCACTCCCCACAGCAGAGGGATGAGCAGGCTGATGACTTCCGGCACTCGCGTCAGGGCAATCAGGCCCACAATCAGGCCGATACCGAATGCTTTGGCCCGGCCGGGGCGGTCGTAGAACCTTTCGGTGAGCCATAAGAGCAGGCAGTAATTGAAAAAGAGAAAACCGTGCGCCATCGTAACGTAGGTGGCATGGTAGAATACGTTGGTGGCAAAAGCAAGGGTAAGCAGCACCACCGCCGTCACCCTGCTGCTGAAATACCGCTGCAGGACCCGGCTGAGCAAAAAGAACCCCGCTATCAGGTAAACGATGGTCGACAAACTGACCGCCAGCAGGTAGGGCTTGCTCCAGCCATCTGCGGTGTAAGCATCAGTGGCTTTCGCCCAGGCGTGGGCCAGGAGGAAAAAGGGCGTTTCCATCACCGGCACGCCCAGGGTGTATTTGATGTAGCGCCGCCCGCGTTCTGTGAGGCGTATGCCAAATTCATCCTCGCGGGGATCGGGAGAACCGGGGTTGGCGGCCTGCAGGCTGCCGATGGTCGCATCGTAGTCGCCAACATCCTGATTGACCCAAAAAGAGACCACATGCAGGTAGTAGCTGTTGCTGTCGCCGTAGTACAGGGCTTCGTCCCACCGGTCGATGAGCACGTAACCAGCCAGAAAAAGCAGGGCGATGGCGAGCAGGGCCCGTCTGATGATGGGAGGAGTGGTATCCAATGGCCTGGGTTTGGTTTCGGGGCTGAAGATAAGAAAGGTTGGGTTGTTTTATGGGCGTTTGGGATTAATTCGCGCGAAGTTCGCGGAGGGGTTTCACGCGGAGATCGCGGAGGGGTTTCACGCGGAGGTCGCGGAGGGGGGGCACGCGGAGATCGCGGAGGGGGATCACGCGAAGGTCGCGGAGGGGTTTCACGCGAAGAAAGGCTTGAAGATTCTATCAAGCCAGGTATGCCAAACGTAACGTTGAGTCCTTCGTGGCTCATTCTTTGCGCGCGCTGCGTGAAACCAGGAGCAGCGAATGGCTCCTGCGCCCTTTGCGTGAAAAAAATGCCAGCCCTATTGCGGTCTATATGCTAGGGTCTTTCCGTGAAACCCCACCTCATTTCCTCCCAAAAACGTACATTTGCTCCTAAACAAGGAACGCCGCCACCATGAAGGACCGCTTTTCAGATGCAAACCTTGGCCGCCTGGCTGTTATCGTGCTTGGTATTGCCTTGCTTTGGTTGCGCTTCCCTGATTTCTTTGCCACGCCCAATCTGGTCATCGAGCCCTATGCCGATGGCCTTAAGGCGTACACCAATATCGAATACCACGCCCGCCACGACAGCTCCTTCACCTACTTCGAGGGGATGAATTACCCCTACGGCGATCATGCTTCGGCTGCCGTTACGCAGCCCCTGGTCTCCGGGCTCATTAAAGTCGTGAGCGATTACGTGGTGGACATCACAGGCTATACCCGGGCGATTGTCAACTTTTCGCTGCTGCTGGGCATATTGCTGGGGGCTTATTTTCTCTATTTGTCTTTTTTGCGGCTCGGGACGGTTCCGTGGTGGGGGGCTGCCGCCAGTTTGGGCATCGTATTCCTGTCTCCCCAAATTTACCGGTTTATCGCGCACTACGGTTTGTCGCATATTGAGGTCCTTCCCATACTCTTTTACCTCCTCATCCGGCTGGAGGAAGCGCACAGCCTGAAGTACAGCCTTTGGATGGCCGTGGCGCTGCTGGTCTTTCCGCTTATCCACTTTTACTATTTCGTCATTATGGCGATGACCATATCTTTTTATTTTTTCTTCGGCTTTTTGCGGAAGCCTACGGTGCGCCGGTTTTTCCGTTATCTGCTGCACTTCAGCGTGCAAATTGGGCCGCCGCTGGTCTTCTTTTACCTTTGGATGTACCACAATAATCCGGTGACAGACCGTGCAGCGCGGCCCTGGGGTTTTTTCCACTTTCATTCCATCTGGGAGGATATTGTCACCTCCACAGCCATGCCTTATTTTGCCTGGATCAATGAGGAGGTGATCGCCATTCAGGATGGGGGCTTCGAAGGTAAAGGATACATTGGGCTGGTGGCGTTAATTGGCCTTTTGGTGCTTACCATTCGCTGGGTGAGCAGTGGCTTTAAAGCGCCATTTGTGCAGGCAGGCGGTGAGTTGCAGCCGTTCCTAAATAAAATGATGCTGACGAGCCTGGTGCTCCTGCTCCTGTCTTTTGGGCTACCGTTTACTATTCCGGGGCTGGAGGGGCTGCTGGATTATACAGGCCCCTATCAGCAATTTCGGTCGGTGGGGCGCTTTAACTGGCCTTCTTACTACGCCATCAACCTGATTGTCTTCACTGAGCTTTGGGCATGGATAGACCAATCTAAAGCACAGTGGAAGCTGGGGCTGGGCATTGGGGCTTTGCTCTTGCTTGGCTTTGAAGCCTATCATTCCTGTACCGACCCCGACCTGAAACTGGATGACATCCGGCAATTGCACGAAGGCAAGACTTTTGCCGATTTACCAGGCATCGACTACCGGGAATTTCAGGCCACCGTGCCCCTGCCGTATTTTAACCTGGGCAGCGATAACTTCTGGATGGAAACATCTGGCAATGTAATGCCCTGGACGCTTATGCTAGGTATGCAAACCGGCCTGCCCACCACAGGTGCTGCCCTGACCCGCACGAGCCGCAGCCAATCCTACAATCAGCTGCAGCTGGTGTCCGAGCCCTACCGTGTCCCAAAAATTCTGGAAGACTTCCCCAATGAAAAGCCACTGTTGCTGGTACTGGGCAAGTATCAGTTTGAGCAGCAGAAAGCCCGTTTCGAGCATATGCTTACCGGCGCGCAACTGCTTTTTGAGAATGATCAGTATGCGCTCTACCGCCTGCCCCTGACGGCCTTTGAAGAACGGATTGAGGCTAAGGTACGGGACATCAATTACACGCTCAAAGCAGACAGTGCGGCTTTGTACCCGGTGGCCGGTTTTCTTTCCCGGGATTCCACGCACAACTTTTTTTACGAAAGTTTTGACACCCTTGCTACAGAGCGTTACTACCGTGGGGGCGGGGCTTATACCGGGGAGGTCAGCCAACCGAACGTCCTTTTTGATGGCACCCTGCCCCGGCAGTATGGTACGGGCTGGTACACGTTTTCCACCTGGATCTATGTGGATGTCGACCGCCTGGCGACAGGCTTTTTTCATATTGAGGAGTATGAAGCTGAAAGCGGGGAGCGTTTGCAGGAACAGCACTACCGCATCTACGACCACTTCCGTACCTTTGATAGCAATGGATGGGCATTGGTGGAGATGGGCTTTATCCCTCAACGCTCCAACAGCCGTATCCGGTTTTGGGTAGACAATCAGGACATCGGAGAAGCACCACTTTTTGTCGATGAGCTGCTCATCCGGCACGATATTGCAGAAATTTATCAGAAAGGGCAGCATTACCTTTTTAAGAACAACCGGTGGTATCCGGTAGAATAATCACAGGCGCATGGACTTGCATATTAAGAACGCTACCATCATCGCACCAGGCAATCCACATCATAAGCAGGTGCGCAGCGTATTGATCCGGGAAGGACATATTCAGAAAATCGGGGAAACACCCTTTGAGAAGGAGGATGCCCCTTTACTGGAAGCAGAAGGGCTACATTTGTCAATCGGCTGGATGGACTTCGGCGTGCAGGTGGGCGACCCCGGCTTGGAGCATCGCGAGACCCTGCATACCGCAGGCGCAGCGGCGGCGGCTGGTGGATTTACGGCAGTAGCCGCATTTCCCAATACGGACCCGGTTATTGATTCCAAGTCTGGGGTGCAGTACATTAGTCGAAATGCTGAAGGCAAGCTCGTCAACTTCCATCCCATGGGCGCGCTGACCCTGAAGTGCGCGGGCCGGGAAATTACCGAGATGATCGACATGCAGCGGGCTGGCGCGGTTGCCTTCACTGATGGCCCCATCGCTTTGCAGCATACCGGGGTGATGCTTCGGGCGCTCAATTACGTTAAAGCCTTCGGAGGAGTAGTGATTAATCAGCCGCTCGAGGACCACCTGCGGCACGGCGGGCAGGTGCACGAAGGCATCGTTTCTACTTCTCTGGGAATGCCGGGCATTCCATCGATAGCTGAGGAGGTGATGGTACGCCGAGATTTACACCTGCTGGAGTATACCGAAAGCCGGTTGCACCTCGCTAATATCTCCACCGCGGGCGCCGTGCAAATGATACGCGAAGCCAAAGCCAAAGGGCTGCAGGTAACCGCAAGCGTAGCCATTATGAACCTGGTCTACGAAGACGACGCCACCTCCACCTTCGACTCCAATTTCAAAGTACTACCACCCCTGCGGAGTGCTACCGACCGGGCCGCATTGAAAGCGGGCGTACTTGACGGCACTATCGACATTATCGCCTCCAATCACCAACCGCTGGAAGAGGAAGCTAAAAAGCTGGAATTCCCCTACGCGGAGTTTGGGGCAACCGGGCTGGAGACGTTGTACGCTTTATGCCGAACGCACCTGAGTGACTGGCTTACCGATGAACTGCTGATTGAGAAAATAGCCGGCAATCCCCGCCGCATTCTGGGGCTGGACTTACCCGAAATCAAAGAAGGCGCAATGGCAGAGCTGACCATCTTTCAACCGGATGCCCAATGGGTGTACGATCGCAACCGGGTATATTCCCGCTCCCTGAATTCACCAGTGCTGGGGCAGGAACTGCGTGGGCGTGCCCTCGCCGTAGTGAATAACAATCAGTCGTTTGTAAATGCCCATTCATAGAAAATACCGGCGGGGGAATAGGAATTGACCGATATTGAAGCTTATTCACCAACTTTAACCATTACAATATGAGTACGCTTGACAATCCTAATGAAACCATTGACCCTAAGGAAGTCTCTCCATGGCCTACCGGCAGCCGGCACGGTTTACTGGCCGGTTTAGTACTAATCATAGTCGGGTTGATTATTCACATGACAGGCATGGTGGACTACACCGGGCAAAACTCAGGCGGGAACTGGATTTCCAATATTGCTACCTGGGGTGTGATGATTGCGGCTATTGTATTGGCAGTGCGTCAGCACAAAGAGCAGGAACTGGGCGGATTTATCAGTTTTGGGCGCAGTTTTTACGTGGGCTTTATTGTATCTCTGCTGATTGCGCTGACTTCTGCGATTTGGGGCTATATTTTCTTTGCCTTTGTGGAGCCCGGGCTGATTGATATTATGATGGAGGTTAGCCGCGAGCAAATGATTGAACAGCAAGGTATGAGCGAAAGTGATGCCGATCAGGCCATGAGTTACATGACCTGGATGATGAATCCAGCTATGCTTTCGGTATTCGCAGCCGTAGGCTCCCTGATCGCTGGTATTATCTTTTCACTGATTATTGGTGCCATTATGAAGCGGGAAGCTTAGGCTATCTTTTGGATCATACTGTTTTTTGCTTTAGCCCCCGTATATTTGCCGTACAATCAATAAGCATATGCTAAAGCAAAACCGAGGCGTCAAGTACGGCATTATAGCAGGTGGGATTACCGTGGGTATCTACCTGCTATTTTATTTGATCAATAAGGAGCTGGTTTTCAATTCTTTCCTAAACTGGGCAACAGTGGGGCTCTATCTGGCTGTCGCCTGGAAAGCGATTGATGATGAGCGGCAGGCTATTGGCGGAAAGCTGGAGTTCCAGCAGGCGCTTAAGGTCGGCTTTACTGTCTTCGTGGTAGCCAATCTGGTGTACTACCTCTATTACTATCTGCTGCATGGTGTTTTTGATCCGGGGCTCGAAGAGGTACAGCGGGCTGTAATGTCTGAGACCCTGGAAGCCCGAAAAGAGATGCTAACGGAAGAACAGTACGATGCTTTTAAAGAATCGTTGGAAGGAGATGGGCTGAAGGTTGGCTTTCAAAACACCCTGCTGACCTACGCCCGCAGCCTGATCGGGTACTTTCTGATTTCCCTTGGCCTGGCGGCTTTAGCCAGCCGGAAATGATCATCTTTTCTAACTTTTGCGCGTTCTTCACTTTAAGACCAGAAGCTGATACATGGATATTTCAATTGTCGTCCCGCTTTTTAATGAGGAAGAGTCCCTGCCGGAGCTGGAAGCCTGGATCCGCCGGGTGATGGAAACGCATGGTTTTTCCTACGAAATTGTATTTGTGGATGATGGCAGCCGGGATGGCTCATGGCAGGTGGTGGAACGTCTGGCTCAGGAGAACACCTGTGTCCGGGGCATTAAGTTTCGCCGCAACTACGGGAAATCTGCTGCACTCAACCGGGGCTTTGCTGCCGTACAGGGCGATGTGGTGGTCACCATGGATGCAGACCTGCAAGACTCCCCTGAGGAACTGCCGGAGCTTTACCGCATGATTACAGAAGAGGGGTATGATATGGTGTCCGGCTGGAAGAAAAAGCGCTACGATCCGGTGCTTACTAAGAACCTGCCAAGTAAGTTTTTCAATTGGACGGCCCGCCGCATGACGGGCATCCACCTGCACGATTTCAACTGCGGGCTAAAGGCTTACCGCAATGCCGTAGTCAAAAGCATAGAGGTGTACGGCGATATGCACCGTTACATCCCAGTACTTGCTAAGTGGGCGGGATTCAAGAAAATAGGAGAGAAGGTGGTGCAGCATCAGGAGCGTAAATATGGCACCACTAAATTTGGTATTGAGCGCTTTATACGGGGGCCGCTGGATTTGCTCTCGGTCATTTTTATCTCCAAGTTCGGCAAACGGCCCATGCACTTTTTCGGTATGTGGGGCGTTTTTATCTTCGTCATTGGCTTTTTCGCGGCGGGGTATATTGGCATCAGCAAATTGTACCGCCTGAGCAAGGGGCTGCCTACGATTCTGGTCACGGACAATCCCTACTTCTACATTTCCCTTACTTGCATGGTTATTGGTACGATGTTGTTCCTCTCCGGCTTTCTGGCCGAGCTGATCTCACGTACGGCTTCTGACCGAAACAGCTATCTTATTGAGCGGGAAATCGGATCAGGCAAGGCAATGACAGAGTAATAAAAAGGCACGTACCAATGCTGAAGCTGATACGTGCCTTTCGTTCCTGCTGGAATCTATTGCTTAGCGTTCGTACAACTGCTTGCCAACTTCCTCATACTTATCGCCTTCCACCCAAAAGGGGCGGTCTTCGTCATCCGCAATCAGGCGGGCCGTGCGTGCCAGTGCCTGACAGAACTTATGCAAATAATCGAAGTCGATGGAGTCCGGGTTGTCAGCTGCCTGATGGTAATAGGTACTGATTTCCTCATCAAACGAAGTCAAACCGGGGCTAAAGCACATGGCCGGCACACCTAGTTTTGCAAAAGATACATTATCAGAGCGGTCGAAGAGGTTCTGCTCCGGTGCAGGGTTGGGGAATACATCAAGCCCGAAAATGTTAGAAGCTGCTTCCACAAGTCCGTCTGTTCCGGTGCGGCCGAAGCCTACGATGGAAACATAGGAGGGGTCGTTGTAGCCTGCACCATCTGTATTCAGGTTGAAAATGACCTGTTCCATTGGGATGAGCGGGTTTTCGGCGTAGTATTGACTACCAAGTAAGCCGATTTCCTCACCGGTCACTGCCAGGAAGATAACGGAACGTTTGGGAGGCGCTTCTGCCAGTGCCTGCAGTGCACCGAGAAGTGCGGTCGTTCCCATAGCGTTGTCCCGGGCACCGTTGAAGATGCTGTCCTCCGGTGTGTAGGGAGAGCCACCATTCTTACCGGTACCAACGTGGTCGAAGTGAGCCGTGATAAGCAAATATTCGTCCTTTAATTCCGGATCGGTGCCTTCCAGCAATCCGATGACGTTGTTGGAAGTGACAGCCCGGCGGGAGAAGCCCTCACTGCTCAGCTCCACCTTTGTCTTTTTGCTATCCTTCATGGCATTGAAGGTCTCTTTGTTTTTTTCCTTGATCCAGCCATAAACAAAGTTGGGGTTGGATTTGGTGGTCTCCATTTTATCAGCCAGGTTAAGGCTTTCCTTGCCAAAGTAAGACAGGAAGAACTGCCAGGGGAACTGCAGGCGGTAGAGCTCGATCAGGCCAACCGCGCCTTTTTCTTTAGCCAGTTTACGCTTTTTGCTCATGGAGTTGAAAACGGTCAGCGGGTCTTGTCCCTCCGGCGTGCCAGGCAATACGAAAACGAGTTTACCTTCCACATCAAGCTTGTCATAGTCATTTATACCTGTTTCCTCGTCCACCCAGCCATAATTGGCAAAGACGGCTTTGGTCTTAGTCGGTTCAAGGTTGCCGGTCATCATCAGCAGGTTGTCGCCCTGTGTGTAGGTCTCGTCCTCAATGACGATCTTAGCCGCAGATGGAGGCGTAATGGCTTCAAAGGGGACAGGCTGGTAGTAGCCCTGAGCGCCATCCACTTGCTTTAGGCCAAAGGTGGCGTACTGGGAGGCGATGTAAGCAGCCGCAATATCGTTGCCCATTTCGCCGGTGCGCCGGCCCTGCAGGGCATCAGAAGCCAAAAACCGGAGGTGGGCTTCCATATCGGCCTTGGTGATGTCAAATTCAGGGGCCCGGCTGTCGCTTTGCGCCTGAGCAGTTGTTAAGCAAATAAAGGCAAGCCAACTTGCCAGGATTGTCAGTTTTTTCATTAGTTCCAATGGTTTGGTTACACGAGTCCTGTCCTTATTAGAGGAGGTTCCTCAGATAAGGGTTAAAGGTAATGATACAGGACGGAATGATCGGTATTGAATCTACGGAAGTATCGAATTGGAAGATTGATGACGCCATTAGCCCGCTGAAAGGCCGCAGATGCTGCTATACGTCTGGTGTTCAACCGCTAGTGTCTCCCCGCTGTTGTTAATCCTGAAAAATCCCTGTATTTTTGGAAATAGGAATAGCGACTTTCCTGATCCGCAAATGCCTTTATGAAGCGACTTCTACTTTTAATATTGCTTACCATCCCTTGTGCTTATGTGCTGGTTGCTCAGGGAGTGCTGGATCAACAGGTCTCTGCTGAGTTTTGGGAGGTATCGCTAGAGGAAGCGCTCTACCGGCTGGGCGACGAGCATGATTTACGGTTGTCCTTTTCCAACGATATCCTTCCTCCGAAGGTCATTACGGCAAAGTTCGAGCAGCGCACTATCGGAAGTGCTTTAGGCCAGCTACTACAGGATACGCCCCTAAGGATTAAAGAGCTTGGTGGGCAAATTGTGATTTTCTTGCCAGTTGATCTTGAATTCACCATCAATGGTATTTTGGTGGATGCCAGTACAGGTGAACGCCTGATCGGTGCCAACATCTACGATAATAAAAGTGGCAAAGGCACGGTCACTAATGAGTATGGTTATTTTAGTATTACCCTTCCAGCTGGCCCGGTAGCGCTGGATTTCTCTTACGTTGGCTATGGCACTCTTTCTTCTGATTTCTATTTAATGGACAATCAGCGCCTCGATCAGCAACTACGGTCTGACCTTCAGTTGGAGCCAATAGAAGTGGTGGGGTACAAACCCAGGGTTGACCCGAAAATGGTACAATCCGGAGGGGCGACACAGCTAAACATGGAGCAGTTGGAACAGCTGCCGGCTTTGGCTGGGGAGTCTGACCTGGTCAGGGCCTTACAGTTGCTGCCCGGTGTTCAATCTGGTACAGATGGATTGGATGGGCTGCATGTACGGGGCGGAGGCAATGGTCAGAACCTGATCATGATCGATGGTGTACCGGTCTACAACATATCTCATGCAGCGGGGCTGTTCTCGGTATTTAATACGAATGCCGTCAAAAGTGCCCAGCTCTATAAAAGTGGATTCCCTGCCCGTTTTGGTGGGCGTTTATCTTCCGTTCTGGACATTCGTACCCGTGACGGCAACAACCAGCACTATGAAGCTGAGGCAAGCCTTGGGCTTTTGTCAGGCAGGATGACGCTGGAAGGGCCGATTCAGAAAGGTAAAAGCAGCTTTATCGTTTCCGGCCGCCGTAGCCTGATTGGCTGGTATCTGCAGCCGCTTGCCGAGAGCATACGTTCAGAAGAGGACCGGCAGAGCCTGGTAGACTATGATTTTTATGACGTTAATGCCAAACTGAACTTTACGCTTTCAGATCGGGACGACCTTTACTTTAGTTTTTATACAGGCAAGGATGCTTACCGAAACCGAAGCCTGGCATTGGATACTCTGTTCACTCAGGATACCAGCGTCTTAGAGCCTGTACCTTTTCTCTCCTCCAGAAGTGCGCTGGAGGAGATGACCTGGGGGAACACCGTGACTTCCATGCGTTGGACTCATCTGTTTGGCGATCAGCTGTTCGCAAGCCTCACTGCTTCTTACAGCGGGCTGGATGTGGGCATTACCTACGAAAGGGGCGATTCTCTGACGAATGCAAGGTCTGGGAGTGTAACGGACCGGTACATTAGTATTGGGAGGTACTTTTCGCAAATTGATGATTTTGGTGCGCGGCTTGACTTTGACTACCGGCCTGCGCCTGTACAATCGCTTCGGTTTGGGTTTTTTGCCACCCGTCATCTGTTCGAACCAGGCCTTTTATCACTCGAACTGGTTGAGAAATCAGATACCCTCCGGCAGCCCCGGATGCAAGCCAGGGCTATATCTGCCAGTGAATTTGGGGGCTATCTGGAAAATATTTGGCAGGTTAGTCCGGAGGTTAAGGTAAATGCCGGGCTTCATCTGGCTGCATTTCAGGTAGATGGCCAGACTTACTCCTCTTTGCAGCCCCGGTTGATTGCCAACTGGAGCATTAATAACCGTCTTCTGCTGAATGGCTATCTGAGCAAAATGACACAGTTTGTCCACCTGCTTTCCAACTCTACACTTGGCCTGCCCAATGACCTCTGGGTGCCTAGTACTGCATCCGTTAAGCCGGAGCAGAGCTGGCAGTTTGGTTTGTCTTCGACCTGGCAGTTTGGGGAAGGCTGGCAGCTTACCGGCGATATGTACACCAAGTATATGAGCCAGCTGCTAACTTACTCGGAAGGGGCGCTGTTTTTTAATAATTGGGAAAGCAATCTTACCTCAGGGACAGGACAGGCATATGGCATGGAGCTGCTTTTGGAAAAACGGCAGGGAAAGACTACCGGATGGGCATCCTACGGGCTGGCCTGGGCGGACCGGCGCTTCCCACTCGTAAATAACGGGAGGCGGTACCCTTACAGGTATGACCGCAGGCACAGCCTTACCCTTGCTTTCGTGCATGTCTTCAACGAGTGGCTGGAGTTTTCCGGATCATGGGCAATGAATTCCGGTTTTGCTTTTAGCCTTCCGCAGGGGCGTTATCAGGTTTTCCTGCCTGGAGTCGGGAGCATCAACGTCGTTGATTATGGAGAAAAGAACAGCTTTCGGATGCCCGTTTATCACCGCCTGGATTTTGGGGTAAACCTTTACATCGAAACAGAAAGGGTTCGGCATACTTTAAACCTGGGCGTTTATAACCTGTATAACCGCCGAAACCCATTGTATTACAATCTGGAAACCCGCTATGTAACCGAGGGCAGCGAAATAAGGGAAGACCGCCGGTTTAGCCCGGTATGGTTGTTGCCATTAATCCCTGCACTGAACTATTCTTTAAAATTATAATTGTATATTCGCTGACATCTCCTTATATTTTAGGGGATATTATTGCTAGAGGGGGGCTCTTCGCCGAAACCCTATTTATGCCGGAATAATATTTTGACAAACCGCTTTGATTTTAATGTTTGTTTTAAGTGTTTTGCGTATGGAGAAAACGGATAGTTTATGCCGCGTTTGATTTTTTTACCGTTTTTTTTGGCTATGCTAAGCTTTGTGCTTAGTTGTGAAAAAGTCTTTGACGTTAATTCGGCTATAGATGCCCGTTCGTCTGAACTCGTGGTGGTAAGCAGTTTCACACTGGATCGTACATTACAGGTCTATGTGTCTTCCTCCGGAAGTATCCTTGATGATGAGCCAATCGCTTATATCGATAACGCTATTGTAGAGCTCTACCGCAATGAGGAATTTCTGACTCAACTGAGCTTTTCTGAAGATAAGGACAAGATATCAAACCTGCCATTCTATTCTGCAGGAGATTTCCAGCCCCAGGTCGGGATCAAATATACCATTAGGGTGGATGCGCCGGGCTTTGAGACGGTCACTGCCCATAGTCAAATCCCTACGCCTGTCAAAATGGTTTCTTCTGAGATTTCAGATTTGCAGTTTTCTGAGATGACGGGAGAAAAGGAAACTCTGGTCCGTTACCGCGTTGGAATCGCCTTCGAGGATCCCGGGCAAATAGATAATTACTATCACATCAACCTGCTGCAACAATTTAGAGAATATGCAATTATTGAGAATGACACCCTGTATTTCAGGGAGGAAATGAGGCCTGTAATTTTTTCGAACCAACTGAATACCAACTTTCAGGTCGCTCATGTTGGTGGAGGTTTGTTGTTGGCAGATGAAGATCAGGATGGCCAAACCATCCGGTTAAACCTACCCGTTGAATTTAGTTATTTGCCGAACCGTGATGAGCTGGGTAAGCTCTTTATCGAGCTGCGGGCGGTTTCCAAGGAGTATTACCAATACTTCTCAACCATAAGCAGGCAGAATGGCGTGTCGGACTCCCCCTATGCTGATCCTGTAATCGTTTACGATAATATTAACGGCGGGCAGGGGGTTTTCGCAGGGTTTAGCACTTCCAGCGACTCCCTTGTTGTCGGGTATTGACGTTTCCTGACTCCCCGTCTTACACTCCCCGCCTTTACATACTTTCCCTGCTCTGGTTATTTTGTTATTCAGTTCATCTGAAAAAACTTCTTCTTCGCATAGGGGGACTTCTGATATTTAGTGTCTCTATAGGTGAAATTGCAGAATACATGGCATTGAATATTGTCCATGTTTGAAAGTGAGATTACCTAAAAGAGCTAACATGAACGCCGAAGCAAAATCATCATTTATTGACCTTTTTCCCCTCTTCTCCGTTCTCTCTGCTGAGGACAAAGCGGCGCTGGCAGAGATGATGGAGTATAAGGTGAAGCCGAAGTATTCCTTCATTTATATGCCGGGAGATGCTTCAGAATACATTTATTTCCTAGCCAAAGGGACTGTGAAAATTGGCACACATTCCACAGATGGTAAGGAGATTATTAAGTCACTGATCCACCCTACTGCAATGTTTGGGGAGTTGGGCCTGATAGGAGAGCCTTATTATAAGGATTTTGCACAGGCTCTTAAGCAAGATGTTCATGTGTATCAGCTCAAAGTATCTGATATGAAAAAGCTGATGCAGAAGAGTTTTGACCTCTGCACTTCGGTCATGAATCTGTTTGGCGGCCGGTTGGTCCGGGCAGAGGACAAGCTGGAGTCGCTGATTTTCAAAGATGCCCGCACTCGTATTATTGAATTTATCAAAGACGCCGTCAATAAGCGCGGCCGCCGGGTAGGCTACGAAATGCTGCTCAAGCACTCCCTGACGCACCAGGATATTGCCAATATCACCTGCACTTCCCGTCAAACGGTAACACTAGTGCTTAATGAGCTTAAAAAATCAGACCTTATCTATTTCAACCGGGGTAAAATCCTGGTAAGAGATATGGCAAGGCTGGTTTAAGTGAATAAAGTCAATCACGAGAATTGGATTAAAAAGGTATAAGAATCGGATTTAAAGAAAGCCCCGGTAAGCGTACATCCGCTCCGGGGCTTTTAGCATTAGCGGCCATATCTGACAGTCTGCAAGTGGGCTAATCCCTGACGCAGCGCAGAGAGTTCCCAAGTGTTTTTAAGTGGTCACCTTGGTGTGTAGCGTTGTCGTATTGTATATCAATTCGGTAGGCAGAATAAGAATACTTTTCAGTAGCGCTCCACCACCAACCAATTTCCCCAACGTTCCGGAATTCGCCATCTATGCTACGGTATCCGCCCGGACGTGCAGTGAAGCCGGTTTCATTGGTCGAAGTACTATTATCACCAACCCAGTGTACGTTCCCCATCTCTTTTAATTTTCCACCGGCTACGGCATATCCACCCAGGTAATCGACCAGTTCTGTCCATTCCTCATCACTCGGCAGGTGCCAGCCTGTAGGGCATGCGCCCTGCACTTCGCTTGGGTTAGTACTGCTGCTGATTGCACCGTTCATAGCTGCTGTCCAATTATAGAGGACGCCGTAAGAAGTGTAATTGGGGGTGGCTTTGGCTTCATCAATATCTGTCCCGTTGTAACCATATATATAATAATACGGCCCTTCTTCATCTTCTGATCCGTCAACCGGCCTGTTTACCATTGGCAAATAGGCCAGGTTTTCGGCTATCCATACCTGATCGCCTATGGTGACAGTTGGATAAACATGCCCATCACGGGGGTCAGTAAAACTACCTGCGTTACTCTCCTCCAGTGTCGTGAATGATACCGTATTGCCATAGCCTGTGCCTACGCTATTAGTTGCATACGCCCGGGCATAGTAAGTTGTATTGGGCTCCAAATCCACAAGACTGCTTATGAAACTTCCGCTGCCATCACCGTTTTCAGTTTTACGGTCATTAATGGTTGGTGGGGCTGTCGTATTCCAGCAGGTTCCTCTTTGGGTTATGACCTTTCCGCCATCATCAGTGATGTTTCCCCCTAAGAGGGCTGAGGTTATAGTTATTTCAACGGCTTCTGCAGTGGAAAGCAACGGGACATCGTCAGGGTCATCAATATGGACAGCATCTTTTTCGCAGCCAGCTGCAACAATCAGTAACCCCATCATCGCCAGGAGTAGAGGGATAAAGAATTTTTGGCTTTTCATCGTTCGATAATTTAGTTGTTATGTTGCTCATTGAACAGCCTGCCAACAGTATGACCAAGGCTTGGAACTGATTCAATGTGTTATTGTCAACAACTTCTATACTACGAGTTTGTCTGCTCTACTGTGCGGAGTATAGAGCAGTCAAAGCCAGTGTTTACGCCGAAAAGCGGCGGTTATTTGCCTCAAGAGACAGGACCACTTTGTCAGCTGTATTCTTTATCCATTTATACAGATCAACTGAGCAAAGCAATGAGTTTTATCATCGTTTTGCAGTTTTTTTCAATAGGGTATTTTCCACGCTGGAAAAGCGGCTAATTCACTAATGTACGCTACTGCGTTTTACTGCTACTAGTTTCGGTACGGAGTAGTATAGCAACGGAAATTTACTGTGCATTAAGCGCCCAGTTGTATTCCCGGAAGCTCACTTTGGCACTGTCCTTCACATCTGTTGTGGTGTAACGGTCCACGAAAGCTTTGACATCGTCAAAATCCTCACCGTACCAGTTGAAAATCTGGGACAGTTCCAGTGATTTGGCGCTGATTGTATTGTAGGCTTCGTTATTGATGAATGCTTGTGTTTGCTGCTCCAGATATTGCTCAAGATTGTCTGCTGTCCAGGCGTGGTTGAGCAGGGGAGGGCAGGACTGCGCTGCACAATTGACCGCAAAGTGGATACGAGGCTCGTTATAGCTGGGGCGGATGATATCGTGCTCGATCTGATTAAGCGAATAGGTTTGCCGGCCCAGCTTTATCCATTTAACGTCCCAGGGATTGCCATCGTGAAGGTCCCGGATACTCTTGACCGGATAATTATCCACGATGAGCTTGACCGTGAAGGCATTATAAACATTAATCCAGTAGGCGAGCTTTTCATCCCGGCTCCAGCTGTCCATAGGTGGGTGGTTAGCCAGTTCTTCGAGATAGGCGTTCAGGTCTTTATTATTTTTTGCCAGCTTTTTGTAGTTGACCGCGCCGTCCTCCGAGACGTACTGCTGAAGTACTGCCTCCCAAAGGCTGTGATCGGGTGTGGAGGCTTCGGGCGCAGATAGGGTGGTCATAATGGCCAGTAAAAAAGAAACGTAGATCATAGTTAGGTATCGATTTATGTGGGGGGAAGATAATCATTCTATCGTTCACAAAACTGATTTCCCGGAAGTGATGTTGCCTGCTCCGGCTTCAAATGTTCCGGAGCGGACATCTGTCTTCTTTTAGTACGCGTAAATCATCGCTTTCGTATCCACAGGCCGCCCATCGATCACCAGGCTGTAGTAATAGGTGCCGGGTGTGTACCGATGGTTTTCATAGCCGTATACTACCTGCACAAGCCCCGGGTTGAGCTCGACTTTGTACCGTGCGAGCTCTCTGCCTTGTGTATCTGCAATTCGTATAAAGGCGGTATTGTAATCAATAGGGGACTCGACCATAACACCGATCGTGGTAGCTTCATCAAATGGATTGGGGCGGTTCTGCAGCAGTGTTAGGCCCTCGTAGGTTTTCACTTCCTGAGTGCTTGTTGTAAGGTTGGCAAAGGTTTCTTCTGAAAAATGGCTCTCGATATTGTTGGAATCCAATGCAGCGGCTGACATAAGATATACCGTGCCCGGGGGGAGCCATGAAAGCGTATCCTCCAAAGCGGTTACGGTAACAAGGGTATCAAAGTAAGCGGTCTCTGTCTCGAAGCTTCGGATGCCGAGGCGGTAAAGCCCGGTACCAGCCGCGTCTTCAAACTTGTAACGCACGCCTGCCAGGGTGGCTTCCAGCTCGAAGTTGGTGGGGGTGGCGGGCCCCATGGCACTTGCGGCGGCAGCACTGCCGTTCAAGACAGTATTTCGGGCCAGATAGTTGAAGTCAACGAAGAAGCTGTCGATTTGCCCGTCATCATCAGTATCCACACCGAGGATGTCCTCCATGGTGTGCTGCCGGTCATGATAGTCCGGTGTGCTGGGGTTGCCATTGCCATGCTCATTGGCAGAAGTAAAGCGCACTGCAGAGTAGCCTCTCTGCCGGAAGGGGATATGGTCGCCGCCACGCCCGGCCCGGTCCTCCCGTGATATGATATTGACTTCAGCAGCTACAGGCACGATGGGAGCAATATTTTCATCATACTGCAGTTTGCTGTAGCGGGCCAGCAACCGGGAAGAAGATGCTCCAAAGAGCCCTCCGTTTGAGGAATAGACCCGAACGTTGATGCTGTCAATGGCATTTAAGCCCGGGCAGCCGGGAGGTGAGGCGGTCGCCCCGCAAATGATGCCGCCCACGATATCGTTGTTGTAGACGCCACGGATTTGAATGTTTTCCTGCTCGGCGTATTCGGCGAAAGCGTTGGCACCAAATAGCCCCTGCTCTTCTCCTGTGGTGATCATGAAGACGATCGTCCGGTTAAAAGCATACTGGCTCATCACCCTTGCCAGCTCCAGGACCAAAGCTGTCCCTGTGGCGTTGTCCTCCATACCGTGTGCCATGCACCCGGTGTCACAAACCTCAGCACAACGGCTGTCCATATGGCCTTCAAGGAGTACGACCTCGCCGCGGTCCGGTCCAATACCGGGCAAAACAGCAAGCACGTTCCTGTGCTGCCCCATGCCGCAGATGTCTTGGTCAAACTGGAAATATCCAACTTCAAGCCGGCCCTCCTGTGCTGCCGGGAAATTTTCGAACTTGCTATGCGCCCAGCGGCGGGCTGCCCCCATACCGAAAGTAGCACTCGTAGTATCAGCGCCAGTATTGCGGTTTTCGAAACTGCTTAATTCCACGAGATAATCATATAAGGAATCAGGAGATACGGATTCCACCAAATCAGCAAAGATGGCATCCGGATGATTGATCAGGGTAGCAGGCTCGTAGGTATCGGCCGGATAATTGCCCTTAAGCAGGTCTTCCATGACGGGATTGGTCAGCAACAGGTTGGTTTGGCTGTGAACGGTAACTACAGACAGGACTGTAAATAGGGAAAGTAAAAGTCGCTTCATGGCTCTTTTTTGTGAGGATTGGAGATTACTAATACCCAAGTATAATAAAGTTGGTTTTGAAAATGTTTTGAAGAGCAGCAGGGAGCGGCAATTGGATTTCTTTAAAGTTATATTAACTTTTGTGTGTATGGAATTCCTTGTCCTGTACTATCTTAACAAATGAAACCAAAACCGAAATAAAGGAAATCATGAAACTTAGAATCCTACTTGTACTACTGCCTTTGTCCTTTGCCCTGAACAGCTTGGCACAGGATTGTTCCACTTTTTTCCCTTTCAAGGAGGGGGCCTATATGGAATATACCACCTTTAACAAAAAAGGTAAAGTGGAGAGTATTACGGAAAACACCGTAAAGGTTATTAATGAAAGTGAGGGCGAAATTGAAGCGGAAGTCAGCACTATCCTCAAAGATAAGAAAGGCAAAGAGTCTTACTCCGGCACCTATCAGGTCTTTTGCAAAGATGGCAAGCTGCTTATGGATGTCAACTCCATGTTCAATCCGGCTATGCAACAGTCCTTTAGCGGCTACGAAGTGACAATTGAGGGTGATGCGCTATCCTTCCCAAATGATATTGAAGTCGGCCAGGAACTGCCGGATGCTTCCTCAAAGATTACCACAGCTGCAAGCGGTATTAATATCGCTTCTATGAATATTGAAATAACGGACCGAAAGGTAGAAGGGAAAGCGACGATTTCCACAGAAGCAGGGTCTTTTGAGTGCTATAAAATCAGCCAGACTTCCAACATCAAAATGATGATCAGCCGTTCTTACTCCACGGTAGAGTATTTTGCAGAAGGCGTAGGAGTGGTTAGGTCTGAGACCTACGACGGAGGTGGCAAACTGCAAAGCTACATGGAACTTACTGCAATTGAAAAATAAGGCTCTAAAGCCCATTTGAAGGAAAACCATTGTACGCAGCTCCTTTCGGTCAACCGGGAGGGGCTGTTCTTTTAGGGCCTTGCGAAGTGGAGGATAGCTTTCCGTATGACTTCAGCGACAGCAGTATAGAATACAGGCATGATCCGGTCTGCATCATCAGTGGGCTGATGATAATCTTCGTGGTCCTCTACGCCAAAGTATAGAAAGGGAATATTTTTTTTGTGAAACTCGCCATGATCAGAGGCGTATGTCCAGTCATCAGAGCGCGTTGGCGTTGGCGATTCGTGCCCAAACCCGACCTGTATCGTTGCATCTTTTGCAATACGGTCTAATGGTGCGCGCAGTTCAGGATAATGACCTGCACCGCAGATGTAAATTTGTTCCTTGGCATTGCGGCCGATCATATCCATATTGATATTCAGGATGATCTGCTCTAATGGCACCGTTGGTTCATCGACAAAGTGGTTGGCGCCGCGGAGCCCAACTTCTTCAGCATCCCACGCTGCAAATAGAAGGCTGTAAGGCGTGGGGTTGGCCTGAAAGTATCTGGCCAGCTCCAGAAGTGCGCCCACACCTGAAGCATTATCGTCTGCGCCATTATAGACTTCACCACCCCGTTCGCCAACATGATCGTAATGTGCGGAAATTACAATAACCGAGTCCGGTGCTTCCGTCCCCCTAACCATCGCCAGTAGATTAGTGGCTTTGTAAGTCTTTTTAGTAAAACGGCTGTAAAATTGGAACGGCTGCCGATAGCCCTCCTTTCCTGCAGGCATTAACCCGTAATCTTCAAACCGCTGCAGGATGTAAGCGGCAGCAGCAGCATTACCTTCACTATCTGTTTCCCTGCCTTTTAATGCATCAGAGGATAGAAACCGCACATGAGACATGAGAGAGTCGGTAGCTATCATACTCGCTTGCGCAAATGCAGTAGAAGACACTAACAGCAGGGAAAGGATAATGAGGTATTTCATAAATATAAATTAACGGCCCGGCTTAAACCAGGCCGGACCGTATGTTTTAACCAACTACGATATTGATCATGCGCTTGGGCACCACAATAACTTTGCGGATAGTCTTGCCTTCGATCCATTTTTGGATATCTTCCAGTTCCCGGGCAGCTGCCTCAAGGTCTTCTTTGGAAGCATCAGATGGGAAGGAAGCCGTAGCCCTGGTTTTTCCGTTGATGGCAATGGGGTATTCCACTTCATCTTCTTTGAGGTACTCCGGATTGAAAGCCGGATATTGGCCATCTTTGTGAACGCTGCCTCCATGTCCAAGCTTTGACCAAAGATCTTCTGCGGTAAAAGGAGCAAATGGCGCTATAAGTACAGTCAGAGGCTCCAGAATGTCTCGCTTGTTGCACTTCATCTTGCGCAGCTCATTAGTCGCAATCATGAAAGCACTGACGCAGGTATTGAAGGAAAAACGTTCGATGTCCTGTTCCACCTTCTGAATGGCCTGGTGTAGCACCTTAAGCTCGGCTTTGTCCGGTGCCTTATTGCTAACCGTGAAGTGCCCATCCTTATCGGAAAACAGATCATAGAACCGGCGCAGGAATTTATAAACGCCATCGATACCCTGTGTGTCCCAGGGCTTGGCCTGTTCAATAGGGCCCAGGAACATCTCATACATCCGGAAGCAGTCGGCTCCGTACTGTGCCACGACATCATCCGGATTGATGACATTAAATTTCGATTTCGACATTTTGCCGACCTCGCTGTAAGTCATCATTTTACCTTCTCCGTTGGTTTCGAAAGCTGCACCCTTGAACTCCGGGCGCCAGTCGAGGAACTGCTGAACGCCTGCTTCATCAAGATAAGAATCGGCCTTGCCATAGTCGCTCACGAAGTCTACATGGACCGGTATTTGAGCCCACTCTGCATCCGGGTACTGCCCGATCATGTCAGCCGAGACAAAGCGCTTCTGCCCTGTGCTGTTTTTATCGAGGTAGATAAACTCGATCACGCCCTGTATCATACCCTGATTGATCAGCTTTTTTGCGTACTCCTTTTTGGGGACCAATCCAAGATCGTAAAGGAAGTGGTTCCAGAATCGGCTGTAGAGCAAGTGGCCTACCGCATGCTCAGCCCCACCAATGTACAAGTCTACATCCTGCCAGTAGTCCACGGCTTCTTTGGATACGAAAGCCTGATCATTGCCGGGATCCATGTAGCGATACCAGTACCAGGAGGAGCCTGCCCAACCTGGCATGGTGGACAGTTCGTAGTCATATTGCCCCTTGTACTTCCAGTCGTTTGCCCGGCCCAGCGGTGGCTCACCGGTCTCGGTAGGCAGGTATTTGTCTACCTGTGGCAAGACCAGTGGCAGCTCGGACTCCTCAATCAGATAAGGCACGCCATCTTTCCAGTAAGCAGGCACAGGCTCTCCCCAGTACCGCTGACGGCTAAAGACGGCATTGCGCAGGCGGTACTGAATTTTCCCACGGCCGGCGCCCTGTGTTTCGAGCCAGCTGATAAGTTTAGGTACGGCTTCTTCGTATGCCATACCGTTGATGAGCTCCGAGTTAATGTACTTTCCTTCTTTGGTGGCATCAGCTGCTTCCTCCAGATTTTGCTGGGCATCGAGTATGGGTACTATAGGCAGCCCAAAGTGCTTGGCAAAGTTCCAGTCCCGCTGATCACCGGAAGGTACCGCCATGACGGCACCTGTACCATAGCCCGCGAGCACATAGTCGGCAATGTAGATGGGCACTTTTTCTCCGTTGACCGGATTCAGGCAATAACTACCGGTGAAAGCTCCGGTAACTTTCTTGACCTCTGCCATACGCTCCACCTCAGAACGGGAAGCGGTCCATTTGATGTATTTTTCGATTTCTTCCTGTTGCTCCGGCTTGGTCAGTTGAGCGACGAGTTCATGCTCAGGAGCCAGCACCATGAAGGTAACGCCGTAGATGGTGTCTACCCGGGTGGTAAATACTTCAATTTTGGTATCCGGCGTTTCCTCCAGTGCAAACTTTACGCTTGCGCCCTGAGAACGGCCAATCCAGTTGCGCTGCTGCTCTTTCAGGCTTTCCGGCCAGTCAACGTTGTCAAGCCCGTACAGCAACCGGTCCGCGTAGGCTGTAATGCGCATGCTCCACTGCTGCATAAGTTTGCGCTCTACCGGATAGCCGCCCCGCTCGCTGACGCCATCTTTGACCTCGTCGTTGGAGAGTACCGTACCCAGTTGGGGGCACCAGTTGACATAGCTTTCCTCCGGGAAGGTAAGGCGGTAGTTGAGGAGGAACAGTTGTTGTTCTCCTTCTGACATATTTTTCCATGCCTCGGCTGTTATTTCAGGAGTTTCCTCATTGGCTACAGCATTGAGGTTGGCGTTGCCCTGCTGTTCCAGGTGCTGTACAAGTGTTTCTATTGGCAGGGCTTTGTCGGCTGAAGTATCGTAATAGTGGTTATACAGTTGCATGAATATCCACTGCGTCCACTTGTAATAAGCCGGGTCACAGGTTTGTACCTCCCGGCTCCAGTCGAAGCTAAAGCCAATATTATCCAGCTGCTCGCGGTACCGCTTGATATTTTCTGCAGTGGATTTTGCAGGGTGTACACCAGTTTGAATAGCGTATTGTTCTGCCGGTAGGCCAAAGGCATCGTAGCCCATAGGGTGCAGGACATTGAACCCTTTGAGTCGCTTATAGCGGGAGTAAATATCCGAGGCAATGTATCCAAGGGGATGACCAACGTGGAGACCGGATCCGGAAGGATAGGGAAACATATCAAGTACGTAGTACTTTGGCTTATCGGGGTCTATGTTTACTTTGTAAATCCCCTCTTTTTCCCAGAATGCTTTACACTTACTCTCGATTTCTCCGGGTTTGTATTCCATGCTACAGCTGCGGTTTTGATGGTTGATTAAACGTTGATGGGCAAACAGGAGTTCCCCATGCCGTTTTTCAGAGCGCGAAAATAGGTATTTTCCGGTGAAAACCCCACGTGACAGCAGGATGCAATTCGCTGGGGGTGGCGTAAAAGCAGAAAGCGTTGTATTTTTGTTAGCTAAATGCTTTGGAATATGGTGCAGATTGCGAATCCTATCTACGATGTGGTCTTTAAATACCTCATGAATGATGAGAAGCTGGCAAGGCTGCTGCTCTCTGCTATTATAGGAGAAGAAGTAGTCAGTCTGAAGCTACGCCCCACTGAGCATCAATTTCCCGTTGGTAAAGCACTGATGGTAATGCGCATGGACTTCAGTGCCCGCATCAGGTACGCTAATGGAGAGGAGCAGCTCGTGATTCTGGAATTGCAGAAGGCCAAACTGGCTACAGATATTATGCGGTTCAGGCGCTACCTTGGCGAGCAATACCGCAACAAAAATAATGTGGTACAGGAACCCGCAGAGGAGTATGCGCAGCGAAAGGCACTGCCTATACTCAGTATCTATTTCCTTGGGCACAAGCTTGATCATATCACTGCGCCTGTGATCCGGATCAACCGTTCTTACACGGATGCCGCAACCGGAGAAGTTCTTCAGGAAAGGGAAATCTTTATCGAGAGCCTCACCCACGATAGCATTATCATTCAGATTCCCTACCTGACTGGCCACCGCCGCAATGAGTTAGAGCAATTACTATCACTATTTGACCAATCTTTTATCAATGAAGACCGGCACCTGCTCAATATAGAAGAATCCGAGGTTCCAAAGCGCTACCGTGCACTGCTTCGCCGATTGCAGCAAGCCGTTGCTGAGCCAGAAGTCCGTGAAATCATGGATGCAGAGGATGACCTGATCGAAGAATTTGAGGACTATCAGCGCATGATAGCAGAAAAAGAACGAGAGCTTTTCGAAAAAGAGCAGCGGCTCTCCCAGAAGGACCAGGAGCTCTCCCAGAAGGACCAGGAGCTCTCCCACAAAGACCAGGAGCTCTCCCACAAAGACCAGGAACTTTCGCAGAAGGACCAAGCGCTTTCGCAGAAGGATCAGGAGTTACAAAAAAAGCATGAACAACTACGCAGAGTCGCTGTCACGCTGACAAAAGCAGGGCAGTCCCCTAAAGAGGTCGCTGCTATACTAGGCATTGAACTTGAAGAGTTGAATGACCTGCTTTCCTGATTCAATCACGTCAGATTATATTAAACGAATGGATTGCGTTTTTTTACTGCAAAATCCAGCCTTATCTTTACACAAAAAATGAAAACATGCTGAAAAGTCTGATCAAAGTAGGGTTGTTGTTAGTGGGCGGCATCCTGGTGTACAATTACTTTTTTGGTACGCCGGAGGAGAAAGCACAATCCAAGGAAATATTCACCAGTGTAAAAGACCTCACAAAGTCAGCTTTTGACCTGCTTAAACAGGAAAAGCAAAAGTTTGATGAAGGCAAATATGACGAAGCAGTTGATAAAGTAGGTGGGCTCCTGGACAACCTAAAAAGCAAAGCCGAACAATTGGAAGACAATCGCGATTTGCTGGACAAGATTGCTGAGCTCGAAGAAAAAAGAAAACGGCTAAGTGAGGATATCAATCGGGAATTACCGGAGAATTATAACAATACACCTGATGAACGGCCTACTATGGATAGCTCCAGCCGAAAGGAAATCGAGAATGAATGGGAGGATCTCGTTCGCAAAACAGAGGGGCTGATGGAGGAAATGGAGAAAAAAGAGCAATAAGGCTTTAATCAAGCATCGCTCGTGTACACTTCTCAATAGGCGAAATACCGTCTATAAGTAGGTTGCCACGGTATGCACGTCCCTGGTGGGGATGGTAGGCTTCAAAAACAAGGTAGTAAACATCTTGTTTGACAAAAAACTCTATTTCGTATTCTTCCCAGCGGGATTGCCGGATTACAGGAGACTCATAGAGAACCTGAGCTTGCTGACATTTAGTAGTGCCACCGTAAATACGTAGTTGTAATTTGCCGTTGTACGTCTCATAGTTGTCAGAATGTGAAAGGAACAGGGTTAGTGTATAACAATCGTTCTTCTTCAATGGCTGGGATAGCCGTTGCCCTATACTTTCCCAGGTCCCGTCCTCACGGGTAATGAGCCCTACGTAAGTGTCGCCATCTTCTGCTGGCTGATAAACGCCCCACTGCCCGGGAAGAATATCCGGCGTCGAACCCAGCTGGCACCCAAACCACCCACTGGGTACTGTGGCATCCTGAGCGGCATCTTCAAAAGAGGAGTTGTTTAGAAAAATAGGTTGCGCCAGTAAGGTAATCCCGGGTAAGCCCGATATTAACAGGACAAGGGCAAGGTTTCTCATAGCATGCATGCTTTTTTACAAAAACGAAAGCAAAATTCGCTTTGTTGCCTGGCACTTCCGCCTTTATGGAGGTTTAGAGGTTCTGTTTCGCTTATATTTTCTAATTTTGCGCGTATTCAACAAACCGAACCCTACAATTTGCAGCCTTTTTTACGGCGCACCTAGCAAATACCTTCTATGCCCGAGCAGCAAGATCCACGTCGTTCAGGAAGCCGTCCCAATTATTGGCATTCCATCATCAGCGTAGCATTGGTGCTGTTCGCCCTTGGCTTCTTTGCCCTGACGCTTTTTAATGCACAGCTGATCGTTAACGAACTTAAGGAAAAAGTTAATCTGATCATCGAATTGCAGGGGGAGGAGACCGATAATATGGCCAGGCAAATCCTGCAGGAAGTAGACCAAATGGGTTTTGTCCGTGAAGGCTCTGCCGAGTTCATAAGCAAGGAACAGGGGGCTGAATTGATGCGGGAAGATTTTGGTGATGACTTCCTGAAGCTTGACCTGCCTAATCCTTTGTATGATGTCATCACCTTCAACGTGAAGGCTGCTTACATGCACCCGGATAGTTTAAAAGGGATTCGTACCGCTCTGATTGAACGCGAAGGCATAACTGACGTATACTATCAGGAAAGCCTGGTGAATGATATTGCGGATAATATCAAAATGATCGGCATCGCAGCACTGGCTATTTTAGTTTTGTTTCTTGGTGTTGCAGGCTTGCTTATTCATAATACTGTCCGTCTGGCGCTGTATGCCAACCGCTTCCTGATCAAGAATATGGAACTGGTTGGTGCCACCTGGGAGTTCATTAGCCGGCCATTCCTGCGCAGAGCGATGATCCATGGCCTGTTTAGCGGAGCATTGGCATCCGGGGCGTTGTTGCTCCTGTATCTCTACGTTCAGGCGGATGTACCTGGGTTACGGGATATTCAGGACTGGACCGGGATGTTTATATTGTTTGGTTTACTGTTAACCATGGGTATGGCCATCAATACGGTCAGCACATTCCTGGTCGTTCGCAAATATTTGAAAATGAGAGTAGATGACCTCTACTAATATTAATAGTCTAAATTGAAGTCATGAGTAAGGAAAAACCTGGAAAGAAAAAGGTGGTCGTTACCACTGATAGTAAGAGTACAGCAAAAAAAGTGGTGAAACCAACGAGCTCCCGCCGCAGTACACGGGAGGTTGAGTCTCCTCAGATGGAGCTGGCATTTGGCAAGTCTAACTACATCCTCATCGCAGGAGGGCTGGGGCTTGTTCTCCTCGGGCTGATCTTAATGGCAGGTGGCGATATGCCTTCTCCAGATGTATGGGAAGACGATATCATTTACAGCGCCCGCCGCACTGTGCTTGCCCCTATCGTGATTTTGATGGGGCTGGGGATGGAGATTTGGGCAATTTTTAAGAAATAGCCGATTGTCAACCCTTCCTGCTTTACGGGTAGGAAGCTCAATTATGCACAATCATGGAAGATATCCTTCGTTCTGTTCTGCTCGGAGTCATTCAGGGGCTAACAGAGTTTCTGCCTATCAGCAGTAGCGGGCATTTGGAACTGGCTAAATTTTTTCTGGGTGACGACAGCATGGCAGAAGAGAGCTTGCTCATGACCGTGACTTTACACGCGGCTACCGCGCTTTCCACGCTATTGATTTTCCGAAAGGATGTGGCGGAAATTCTGCGGGGATTATTGCAGTTAGAGTGGAATGAAGAGCTGCAGTTTTCCCTTAAGATCGTCCTGTCCATGATCCCTGCCGCATTCGTAGGGCTCGTTTTTGAAGAGCAGATTGAACGGCTATTCGATCAACGCATTATGCTTGTTGGGTTTATGCTCATCGTTACCGGGTTGTTGTTATTCCTGGCAGACCGGGCAAAGCGTACCAATAAAAGTGTCTCCTATATCAATGCCCTGATCATCGGAATCGCGCAGGCTATTGCCATACTGCCCGGGATTTCCCGCTCTGGCGCTACTATTTCCACTTCTGTTCTCTTAGGGATCGACCGGGAAAAGTCTGCCCGCTTTTCCTTTCTTATGGTCGTTCCCCTTATATTGGGCAAAATGGCGAAGGATATACTGGATGGAGAAATGGTAATGTCAGCGGATCAGGCTATCCCCCTGGCGGTAGGCTTTGTTGCTGCTTTTGTAACAGGAGCCTTCGCTTGCCTTTGGATGATCAGCCTGGTGAAGCGTAGTAAATTGACCTATTTTTCTGTATATTGTTTTATCGTTGCTGCAATTGCCATTTTCATGGTGACCTCTTAAGGCTTGTAGCAGCCTTATTTGTATGGGTAGTACCTGATGATACTGCCCGTTTGTTGTTTATAAAACACTTTAAATGGACATGGAGGGAGATGACCAACCGGTTCCCAGGTATGACTTTAGAGCAGGTGCCACACTTCTAGTCGACAAGCCACAAGGCTGGACATCATTTGATGTCGTGAATAAAGTCCGCTACAAAATCAAGCATCGACTGAAGGTGAAGAAGATAAAAGTCGGGCATTCAGGTACCCTTGATCCCATGGCAACAGGGCTTCTTGTACTTTGTACAGGTAAGTTTACCAAAAAGCTAAACGATCTGCAAGGGCTTTCCAAATCCTACAGGGGAACTATGTTTATTGGCGCGACAACGCCTTCCTATGATGCGGAATCGGAAATACAGGAGCGATTCCCAACTGACCATATTACCCCCGAAATTATCGAGCAGGCCCGCCAGCAGTTCACTGGCAAAATACAGCAAGTACCTCCTATGTTCAGCGCAATCAAGGTAGATGGGCAGCCACTTTATAAAAAAGCCCGGAAGGGCGAAATCGTTGAGGTAGAGCCCCGCGATGTGGAAATCTTTAGCTTTAAGATCACCCGGGTGGAGTTGCCGGAGATCGACTTCGAGGTCAGTTGCAGCAAAGGCACCTACATCCGTTCACTGGCGCACGACTTTGGGATAGCCTTGCAAAGCGGCGCATACCTGACCGCCCTTCGGAGGACCAAAGTTGGAGATTTCGATATTAAGAATGCCTGGTCTCTCGACAATCTGGTAGAATTTATCGAAAATGGACCGGTTATCGGTGCTGAAAAGGCTGCTGAATAGCGCCTATCGTACAGTTTTTAGCTGTTGTGCCTCCTACAGCCAGATAGGATTTCCTTATTTTGAGATCAAAAATGGGTAACCTTCTTGCTTTTTCCCGCCTGCTGCTGATTTTTTCCATTTCCCTGAGCGCTTGCACAGGGGTACAGCAAACTGAACCTTACGAAGAAAAGGAAAGCGGTGCCGCCCTTGCTATGGAAGAATGGGGCAGAGTCCGGTCTTATCCTGATGGGAAAATTCAAATGCGCAACCTGACCATCGCCCACGAAGCACAACAAACGCTTCTGGAGTTTCGTGGCAATTCAGCTGAATGGGAGGCAATGGGGCCTAAGAATTTCGGTGGCCGAACGCTCTGCCTGGCTTTCCATCCTAACAATCCAGACATTCTTTATGCCGGTTCTGCCAGTGGCGGGCTTTGGAAGTCCACCTCAGCCGGTGTCGGTGTGGAAGCCTGGGAACGTGTACCCCTGGGGTATCCGGTACTAGGGGTAAGCAGCATTGCTATTAACCCGGACAACCCGGAAGAAATGTATATCGGTACCGGTGAGGTATACAATTACACAGTTGCTATGCCTGGTGTTTCCGACCGGCTTACCCGGGGTTCATATGGTATGGGTATACTGAAAACCACTGATGGCGGACTCACCTGGGAGAAAGCCCTGGATTGGTCCTATGAAGAAATGCGGGGCGTTTGGGATGTCCTTATCAATCCGCAAAACACCAACACCGTATGGGCAACCACCACAGAAGGTACTTACCGCTCTCTGGATGCCGGGCAAACCTGGAACCTGGTGCATGACTTCCCCATGGGTATGGACTTAAATCTACATCCGGCCGACACCGCTGTGCTATTCGCAACCTACGGGGGGTATGAAAGCCCTCAGGCTGGTATCTTTCGCTCTTCCGATGGGGGCGCAAGTTTTCAGCCAGTCCCAGGCTTGCCTACCGACTATTCCGGAAAGGCGATGTTGAGCATCAGCCCTTCTAATCCGGAGATTATTTACATCTCCCTTGCGGATGCCTTCGAGAGCCGGGGGCTCTATAAGTCTGAGGATGGTGGAAATAACTGGGGCCTAATCAATACCGATGATATTGCCCGGTTCCAGGGCTGGTATTCTCATGATGTGGCGGTTAAGCCGGATAATCCGAATACCATTATTTACACCGGTGTAGACTTGTTCAAATCCGTTGACGGTGGCGCAACAGTTGCTCAGAAAGCCTTTTGGTTCAAATGGTTCTTCGGACAGACTCCGGTGGGTGGCCCGGAAGGCCCCTTCGACTATGTGCATGCCGATATTCACGCGGCTTACTATTCCCCTTTTGACAACAACACGGTCTTCGTAGCTACAGATGGCGGTGTTTTTGTATCCGAAGACAACGGCGAGTCTTGGTCTGGGCGAAATGGAGGTTATCAAACCCAGCAGTTTTACGCTAAGTTTTCCAGCAGCCTGACTAACCCTAATCTGGCGATCGGTGGCTTACAGGATAATGCAACGGCTGTCTATCTGGGGGATGACTCCTGGTACCGCGTAATCGGTGGCGATGGGATGTGCACCGCTATTGACCAGGAAGACAACAGCCGTGTCTACGGCTCTTTTCAGCGGCTGAATATCCGCCAGAGCTTCAATGGCGGGCTGGACTTTGGTCCGCTGCCCATCAGCAGTCTGGGTAATGAAGTGACAAACTTTAATGGCCCCTTTATCCTTGCTCCTCAGAATCCGGCTACTATTTATGCCGGAGCACAGCGCTTGCACCGAAGCAATAATTATGGAGTAAATTGGGCCGCCACCTCCAGCGGGCCGGTCGATAGCGAATACGAAAATCCAATCCTGACAATCGCTGCTGCACCTTATGATCAGAATGTACTGCTGGTGGCAACGGCTCCATTGCTGGGCGGTACCGCAAAAGTGATGCGCAGTTCGGACGGTGGGTCTTCCTGGAGCCATGTTAATGGTTTGCCAGACCGGGTTTTTATGGAAATCACTTTCGACCCTGCAACTCCGGGTACCGTGTATGCGGTTTGCTCTGGCTTTGGTACGGACCATGCCTTCAAATCTGAAGATGGAGGGCTCACCTGGTCATCAATCAGCTCAGGCTTGCCGGATATTCCCGCCAATTCTATCGTAGTTGACCCTGAACAGCCCTCCGATTTGTATGTAGGCAATGATCTGGGCGTTTACGCTTCCTTTGATTACGGACAGAGCTGGGAATGGTACTCAGATGGCATTGCGGATGCTGTTATGGCCATGCACCTAAGTATCGGAGCAGGGCGTAAACTCCGCTTAGCCACCCATGGATTGGGCGTTTACGAAACCGACCTTCGCGATATTGTAAGTACAGAGGACCCCATGGCTAGCCGTTCCCGACTGCTGCCCGCTTTCCCTAATCCTGCTGATAATGAGCTCACTGTTCCCTTCGAATTGGGCAGCGCAGCTCAGGTAACCCTGCGGGCGTACAATGGGCAGGGGCAGTTGATAACAACTTTGCTGTCCGGGCAATATGCTGAAGGAAAGCATCAGGCTACCGTTGATGTCTCAGGTTGGCCTTCCGGGCATTACGCCCTGGTACTGGAGGGCACCTTCGCCAATGGGCAGGCTTTGCGCAAAGTAAGTAGTCAGGTGGTAATGCACTAAGTCGAAAATTAGCGTTCAGCTTACGCAAATTACCTAACGCTAGGTAGTTTTTGGATCTTGATGCCTTAATTTGGGTATTGTGAGCCCGAATATCGCCGGTTACTTTTGCATCTGTATTTATTTAGATTTAATCCACTTAAATAGAGACGGATGCCAAACTACAAACTACTGAGCCTTGCCCTTGCAATAAGTGTACTATTTTGGAGCTGTGATTCCGAAGAGGATAACAGTTATACCATACCTGATACCTACAGCTTTGAGAATGTAAGCTACGATGGACAGGTACAGCGCCTGCAGATGCTCCTGGAAATGAAAAGCTATCTGGGTTCTGCCAATACGCCCGGTACTGTACTCGATGCAGGTCGTCTGAAAGCCATGTACGCTAACGATGCAGCCGCAGCCAACTGGACTTTGGAATACGATGCCTCCAAGCAGCTGAAAAGCAAAACCTTCGAACAGGAACAAGCCCGGTTTGAAACCCTGATGGATGCCATCGCCCAGCACAGCCAGTCAACAGTGCCTGGTCAAGAAGGCGTTGCCGGTGTGGTGGTCAGTCTGGATGGCGCCAAGCAATACCTGCTGAATGAGAAAGGCGTGGAATTTGCCCAGTTGATCGAGAAAGGCCTCATGGGCGCCTGTTTCTACTATCAGGCCCTGACCGTCTACTTTGGGGACGATCGCATGAACGTCGACAACGAAACCATAACCCCCGGCGAAGGCACCGATATGGAGCACCACTGGGATGAAGCTTTTGGTTACTATGGTGTGCCCACAAATTTTCCTCTCAATAAAGACAACATCGCTTTCTGGGGCGTATACTCTGACCGCCGCGACCCCATTCTCAACTGCAATCAGCAGATGATGGATGCTTTTATCAAAGGTCGGGCTGGCATCAGCAATGACGACCTTACCGCCCGTGATGAAGCCATCGCAGAAATCCGTCAGACCTGGGAAACTATCACCGGGGCGACTGCGATCAGCTACCTGAACACGGCTATCCAAAGTTTTGATGATATGGCGATCCGTGCGCACGCCCTGTCTGAAGCTATTGCCTTCACCTACGCTATTCAGTTCAGCCCGGAGAAGCGTATGAGTAACGCGGAGGTTGCAGCAGTGCTTGAAGACATTGCCGGCAGCAGCGATTTCATGGAAATGGACTTGTACAATACCACTCCTGAACGCCTGAATGACGCTAAGATCAAACTGGCGGAAGCTTTAGACCTGATGGAATCCAAGGACAGTTTCTAATAAATCTGCCTGAATTTTGCCCTTAGTTTTTAGGCCATAGCCCTTTAATTTAAATGGGCCAGGCCAATACCAACCAACCCACTAAATTTTATGCAATTGTTAAAGCCAATTTTTTGTTTTGCCGGCCTTGCTGCCCTTCTTTTGTTTGCGGGTTGCGGGGACGATATGGGCGGCGCACAGCGGCCCTGTGAAAGTGATTTTGATCAGCAGTCCTTGTTTACCCACATTGCGGAGGAAATCATTCTACCGGGGTATGCCGCTCTGGAGCTGAGTGCAAACAACCTGCATGCTGCTGCTTTCGATTTTGCGGAAGCCCCTTCCACCCAAACCCTGGCCGATGCCCGGGCAGCCTTTGAAACAGCTTATCTGAGCTGGCAGGAGGTCGCACAGTTCGAGTTTGGGCCGGCGGAAGCAGTGGCCCTGCGTGCCACACTGAATAACTTCCCGCTCAATGCCTCCGCTTTGGAATCTAAAATTGACGGGGAGGACTACGACTTTACCAATCCTAACACTTTTGATAAAGGCTTTCCCGCCCTGGACTATCTGCTGTACGGGTTAGGAGATGGGAGTGAGGAGGCTGTATCCGCGCAATTTGCAGATGCCAAGTATGCTACTTTTCTAACGGAGCAGACGGCATTTATTGCGGATGCTGCCAAGACGGTCAGTGATGCCTGGAAAAACGGGTACCGCGATCAGTTCGTGGTCAATGAAGGTACTGCCGCCGGTGCATCCCTCAGTCAGATCATCAATGGGCTGAATGAGCATTATGAGATGATCAAGCGGGACAAAATCGGCATTCCGGCCGGTGTGGTTACCCTCGGCTTTACCAATCCGGATAAGGTGGAGGCGCCTTACTCCGGGCTGTCACTGTCACTGGCCCAACGAGCCCTGCTTGCCGCCGAACGTTTCTACCTTGGTATCGGACAGGATGGCCAAAATGGCCCCGGTCTGGATGACTACCTCGAAGCAGTCAATGCCACCAAGGAGGGCGAAAGCCTTAATGCCCGCATTCAGCAGCAGTTTGAAGCAGCAAAAGCGGCCCTTGAAGCGGTGCCTGCACCCTTACGAACCGCTGTGGATGACAATAATGACCTGGCCGTTACCGCCTACAACGAGATTACGAAACAAATTGTGAACATTAAGACCGACATGCCCTCGGTTTTATGTGTCGCCATCACTTATATCGACAACCCAAGTGATTCCGATTAAACAATATCGAGATTGGCTTTCCGCGCCCCGGCGCATCGCCCCGCTTGTCACTTTCCGCATCCTTTTTGGCGGATTGATGGCAACCGGGGCTTTCCGGTTTATGGCGAGTGGGTGGATCGAACGCCTGTATGGTGAGCCGGATTTCTTTTTCAAGTTCTACGGTTTTGAATGGGTCGAACCGCTCAGTGTGGCGGGGATGTACTGGGTATATGGTATCGTTGGGCTAAGTGCGTTGGGCATTATGCTGGGCTTATTTTACCGCTGGTCAGCCCTGGTCTTCTGGCTGAGTTTTACCTACACGGAGTTAACCGATGTAACCAACTACCTCAATCATTATTACCTGGTTGTGCTATTGGGGTTGTTGCTGATCTTTTTGCCGGCCCATCGCCGTTTTTCCCTTGATGTATGGCGCAAACCGGCACTAAGGGTTGAAACCGTGCCAGCCTGGTGCATATACCTGATCATGTTACAGATCGGTATGGTCTATTTTTACGCAGGCTTTGCCAAACTAAATGCCGACTGGTTATTTCGGGCGATGCCACTCGCGGTTTGGTTACCGACTAAGGCAGACTGGCCATTGATGGGTGCCCTTTTTACACAATCCTGGGCGGCCTATGCGTTCAGTTGGGCAGGCGCTTTTTATGACCTGACCATCCCATTTTTCTTGTTGGGGCGACGCACCCGTCCCTGGGCCTATGTAGCCGTAATTGCCTTTCATGTACTGACCAGGCTGATCTTTAATATTGGGCTTTTCCCGTTCATCATGATCTTTAATACGCTCATCTTTTTTCCGGCGGCGGTGCACGAACGCTGGCTGGACAAACTGGGCTACGGCAGTGGAGCTACTGGCCAAAAAATGAATGTTCCGAAAGCACAAATGTCATTGCTCCGCACCGGGCTTCTGGTATACTTCGCCATTCAATTCCTGCTGCCACTGCGGTACCTCTGTTACCCGGGCAATGTCCTGTGGACGGAGGAGGGCTATCGTTTTGCCTGGCGGGTCATGCTGGTGGAAAAGGTAGGGCAGACCACTTTTACCGTCCGTGATCCGCATACCGGAAGACAGTCTGAAGTGGACAATTCCGTTTATCTAACAGCCTATCAGGAAAAGCAAATGGCGATACAGCCTGACCTTATCCTGCAATACGCCCACCATCTGGCAGAAGTCTACCAACGGGATTACGGTATTGTCAATCCGGAGGTTACCGTTGACTGCTTTGTGGCCCTAAACGGACGGGCAAGCCAACGCCTGATCGACCCTAATGTCAACCTGGCAGCCCAAACCGACCACCTAATGCCTAAACCCTGGATTTTGCCCTTTAGGCAAAACGAAATTATTACTCAGCGATAAAGCGTGTCATCATGCTACGAATACTGCATACTGTTTCTATTGTTTTTTTTCCGCTATTGCTGTTGGGTCAGCAGTACGGCATTACGGGTGTTGTAATGGCGAAAGCCAAGGCACAGCCGGTCGGCGGAGCCACGCTTTTTCTGGCAGAAACGGGCGCGGTTGCGGAAACCCACCCGGATGGCACTTTCGAGCTGGAAGCAGAAGTTCCCGGCCCCTACAGCCTGACCGTTTTCATGCCGGGCTTCACTACGATAGTCCGGGAAGTCACCCTCAGCCCGGAGCAACCAGTGGCGGAGCTTGAACTGGCGCTGGAGGGGTTAAGCATTGATATGGAATCGGTGGAGGTGCACGCATCACGGGGCGCGTACAGCATGTCCCGACTAAGAAACGTGGAGGGTGCCGCCATTTATGCAGCTAAAAAAAGTGAACTCATCGAATTGGAGAAAGCCATGGGCAATCTGGCTGCCAATAACGCCCGGGAAATTTACAAGGGCGTACCAGGGCTCAATATCTGGGAAAACGATGGTGCCGGACTTCAACTGGCCATCGGTGCCCGGGGGCTGGACCCCAACCGAACCTCCAATTTCAACACCCGCCAAAACGGGTATGACATTAGCGCGGATGCTCTGGGCTACCCTGAAAGCTATTATACTCCTCCGGCGCAGGCCCTGCAGCGAATAGAAGTGGTGCGCGGGGCGGCTTCTTTGCAATATGGCACGCAGTTTGGCGGGTTGCTTAATTTCGTTTTCAAAGAAGGGCCCCGGGATAAGCCTTTTGAGTTCACTACCGAAAACACCTACGGCTCCTTTGGGCAGTTCAATACGTTCAACAGCGTGGGCGGCACTGTTGGCAATCTGAACTACTACGCTTTTTACCAATACAAGCAGGGCGATGGCTGGCGCCCCAATTCAGGCTATGAGCAACATACGGCTTTTGGCCGGCTACAGTGGAAGCCGGCTAAGCGGCTGGAACTGGGTCTGGAGTATACCCACATGAACTACCTGGCGCAACAGCCCGGTGGATTGGCAGACTTCGAGTTCCAGCAAGACCCGCAGCAGTCCAAGCGGGCCCGCAACTGGTTTAAGGTAGACTGGAACCTGGCAGCATTTACCCTGGACTACCGTCTTTCCAGCCGTACCCGTATCAACTGGCGCAACTTCCTCCTCATGGCACAACGGGACGCCCTTGGCGAGCTTGGTCCCATCAACCGGCCGGACCCGCTCCGCGAACGCGACCTGATTTCCGGACAATATCAGAATGTGGGCTCCGAAGCCCGGCTTCTGCATCAGTACAAAACGAATCAGCAGCTAAGCACCTTTTTGCTGGGTATTCGGCTATACCGCGGCTTTACCGACAACAGGCAGGGCGATGCTTCAGAAGCTGCCGGTCCTGATTTCCGCTTTCTCAATCCGGAAGACCTGGAGCAGTCCAGTTACGAGTTTCCGAGCCGTAATGTGTCGGTTTTCGCAGAGAACCTGTTCAATATTACACCCCGGCTGAGTATAACACCGGGCGCACGCTTTGAGTACATCCGTACGTCTTCAGGTGGGTATTACAAAGAGCGGGTCTTTTCGGGCGGGGAAGTGATCTTCGAGCGCCGGCTGGAAGATGCACGGGTGAATGAGCGCTCACTGGCGCTTTTAGGACTGGGCATTGGCTATCAGCTCAGGCCAGGAATAGAGCTATATGCCAATTACTCCCAAAACTACCGGGCGATCAACTTCAGTGACCTGGCTGTGGTGAACCCTAACCTCATTATTGATTCCCTGCTGACCGATGAGCGGGGCTACAATGCGGACATTGGTGTGCGCGGAGATGCCCTTGATGGCCGGCTGAGGTTTGATGCATCCGCTTTCTATCTGCGCTACAACGACCGAATTGGGCTGGCAGAAATCACCGTGCCGGACCCTATCGTGATTGAACGCCTTGTAGCCTTTCGGACCAATATCGGAGATGCGCGCATCCTCGGGTTGGAGTCCTTTGCCGAGGCAGACCTCTGGAAGCTTTTTATTGATCAGGAAAGCCCATGGTCGGTACTCGCCTTTGTCAATTTCAGCTACTTGCAGGGGACTTACATCAGTGGTCAGCGGCAGTTTGTGGGCAACGAGGTGGAGCTTATCCCACCGGTGAGCCTTAAGACAGGCATAACCGTTCGCCGGGGTGGATTTTCCGGCAGCTATCTGCTGTCCCATGTACGTGCGCACTATTCGGATGCGACCAACGCAGAGGTTGTCGCTAATGCCACCCGGGGCATCATTCCAACCTATACGGTGATGGATTTATCTGCAAGTTACACCTGGAAGCGCTATCGGATACAGGCGGGCATCAATAACCTGGCTGATACCCGCTACTTTACCCGCCGGGCTACAGGTTACCCCGGCCCGGGGATTATTCCGGCAGAGCCGCGTCGGTTGTACATGGGGCTCCGCATCCGGATCTAGGCTTACTGTTCGTCCGGTTTGAACTTTTCCAACTGCTGGCCGCTGCCTGCCTCCTGCTTGTCAGGTACGGGAAGACCGGATTGGGCCTGGTTGATCTCATTACTTTTGATTGGGACAACGGTGTCCTGACCGGTAGCCATCTCTGATGCTTTGTTTTCCGGTTGCGTGGCTTCTACTGTTTCCGGTTCCGGGGGCAGAATTTCCCGAAGTGCAGGGAAGCGTAGGATACCTTTGATGGGGCGGACACTCGTAACGGCAGTGCGGGCACTTTCCAGATGGATATCCAGGGCCAGGTTGTAATTCTGCATGGCGGAGTTGTCGATGCGTTCGAGCGGGTAGGTGCTTTGCGTCTCCAAGGTCACAAAGAAGCGCTTTCGGCTCGCATCGGGCTCTACATCCACAATACGTACATTCAGCGTTTTATCACTACGGCGTACAACGAGATTGCCGATGTAGGGGGTGGCATCGAAGTTGACCGGATTGTAGTGGTCTTCAATGTCGATAGCAAATTTCCACTGGAAGGCGAATTCCCAGCCGTCCTTTTTTGTCAGGTCGAAGCGGCCGTCCGCTACGTTGGCGATAGGGTGGGAACTGGTCTGAATCTCTTCATTGATATCAAAATACAAGTATTTGCCCCCAACAGGCTCCTTGCTGCGTATACGGTAGCTGGCATTCAGCTTACTTGGCCGCTGATCAATAGGCCCGGCGAAGTTAGCCGATAGCGGGCGGCCGGTGATCGTAAACCGGCAGCCACCAACTTGCCCCTCTGCATCAAAGTAAGGCTCTGCATTAATCGTAGGCTGCCCGTCGTAAAGCCCGGACTGTACCTGCTCAATGGTCCAGAAGTTGCGGGTCATGTATTCCGGTATACCCTCTACAATAAGGAAGTGTTTGTGCTCAATACCTTCGATCATGAGTGGTAGATCCTGCGCGCTTTGGAAGACCGGGTTGACGCTCTGCAGATAAGCCTGAATGTCTTCGGGAGAGGGCAGTGGGCTGAACATCTTCCACTTATCGCGTATGTAGTCGAATTCGGTATAAATAATAGTTTCCCAATCGGTGCCGGAGAAGGTGGCACTGCCAAGCTTTCCAAAACCGAGGCTTGTGCTTAGGCGTGCAGGCAGTGGCCCGGTGAGATTGAGCCCGCCTTCCATTTCTATACGGTAGTTTTCTTCTGCTGAGGTCAGATGCTTGAGCATGACTCCCTCAAACTCCCTCAGGTAGTAGGCATTGCCGATAAACTCTGGGTTCTCCTGGTAAAAGCGCCATAGCTTGAGCATGGCTTCAGTGGTACGGTAGTCGTTGGCTTCGAGCACAAACCGCATAGGGGATACGAAGGACCCCGACAATGCCACAACCGAAGACTCCCGCTGATGATCTGTATCCAATGCAGTTTGAAAAGCGGCGTATGGCGGGTTAACGCCAGCCTCAAGTGCCGCGCGGAGGTAACCGCTACAGGTTTTGTGCATGAAGTAGGAGTCGAAGTTTTCATCCGGATTGACCACAAACTGATTCTCCATACTGCTGAGGGTGAACACTCGGTTGGGGCTGAAGTCTACCTCCTCAAAAGAACGCTCAATATCCTCCTTCTGGAAAATATAGTAGAGCAGCCCCCCGCCCCGGATGTCTGCCGTTTCCACATCGGTACGCAGGGTGCGCCGGCCGAGGAACTTACTGATGTCCTGTGGCACATAGTCCCGGCGGCTGTTTTCGGGCGTCGTAAAGCCGCAGTATTCGCAGTGCTTTTTGAAGATGCGCTGCAGGGCATATCCCAGGCTAATCCGGGAATAGCTGCGCTCAGGCGGCCAGCTTTCCCGGCGTGCTTCCTCAAGGCGGCGTTGATAGCGGTCAATGCGTTGCGCATCAAGCTCAGCCATCGGCAGCAAGAAAAAAGCAGATAACAGGGCAATCCAGATTCTCATCGCTTCGTATTGGGATTTTTGTTGTTTATTCCGGCAAATATAACAATACATAACGCGGTTTGGATGGCGAAATTTTGTACAGCGATGGTATATTCTCCTAATGACCACCCATACAGCGGATAGTTTACCGCATGAGCATGACATCACCTGTGAATACTTCCGTCGCACCGTCAGCAAAGGTGATTTCGGCATAGTATACAAAGATGCCAGGGTTAAGCTCCTCGCCTCTGAATCTGCCATCCCAGCCCATCATATTGTTGTTGGGCATGATGTCCTCCCGCTCGAAGACCAGGCTGCCCGTGCGGCTAAAGATCCGCATGACCGGGATGTTGACAAGCGCTTTGTCTCCGTGGATGAAGAACTCATCGTTCCTGCCGTCTCCATTCGGACTAAATGCGGTGGGAATGTATACCCGGCGTACCCGCTCTACCTTCACATTGATGATGTCCTGTTCGGTACATAGGCTCAGGGAGTCAAAAACCTGCAGGATATAGGTGGTCGTTCGCTGCGGGCTGACATTAATCGATTGCCCGGTGAACCGCAACTGACTGCTATCTGATGCGATCCAGGTAAAGGATGGTGCGTCAGCAGAGGTCATGGCACTGAGCAGGATAGTATCACCAAGGTTAATGGTACGATCCTGCCCGGCGTTGGCTGTTAATACAGGGGCAGGCGCTACCGTTCGTATTTGTTCGGTTTCACACCCAAAGGAGTCACGTACAATCAAACTGTAACTACCGGCGAACAGGCTGGAGAAAACCGGGCTGTTGCCGAATACCACACCATCAAGGGAGTACTCGAAGGGGGATGTGCCGCCAGTTACGGTATCAATCCGTAGTTGGCCGCCGTTTTCACCGCTTACACAGGTGATATCGGTAGCGGAAGCTTCGAAATCGAGTGCGGCGGGCTGTGGCAATTCAAAAGTTGCGGTGTCGAGGCAGCCGCGCTCATTGGTCAGTGTCAGGCTGTAGGGGCCTGCAGCCAGACCACGGTTGTTCGATTGAGTATTGCCGTTGGACCAGGCGTAGGTGAAGGTCTCGCCCGGGCCAATGGGAACGGCTTCCAGTGCGCCATCTGAAAACCCGAAACAAGTGACGGGTTCAGAAAGTGCGATGGCGGCTTCCAAAGGAGCATCCGGTTGGGGTAGGAGGGCTTCCGTGGTATCCCGGCACCCATCCGTATTCGTTACCGTTATGGAATAAAGGCCTGTGGGCCGGTTGTCCAGGGTGTCTGTTGTGCTGCCGGTACTCCAGTTGAAGTCTGTGGGTTGGCCGTTGGTGCTGACAGACAGTTGCCCGTCGCTACCTCCAAAACAGGACACTTCCTGCTCTACTGCGATGGTGGCGATAAACTCTTCAGGTTGCTCAATTTCGTACGCTACTGGGAGCTCGCATCCATTGGCATCAGTGAGGAGTAAGGCGTAAACACCGGCACAGAGGTCGGTTAGTGCTGTCGTATCCGCTCCGTTGGCCCAGCTGAAGGTGTACGGTGGTGTTCCCCCTGATGCGTCTACACTAATGGCACCATCACAAAAACCGAAGCAACTGGTACTGCTTTGGCTCAGGATAGTGAGCTCAAGGGCACTGGGTTCTTCCACGACCACAGTGAAAGCGGTATCGAAAAAGTTGTCCGCAATCGTGATGGCATAAGTACCAGCGGTCAAATTGGGGAGGCTGGCGATCTCGTTGTCTTCGTTGAGTACACCGGTGCCGGAGAGGCTGAGGTCGGTCTTTTCCCAGTTGTAATTATAGGGTGGAATGCCTCCCATGGCCGAAAATTCGATACTGCCGGTGTTTCCGCCATTACAATCTACCGAATCAGCCTGGGCGATAGGTACGATGCCGGTCAGGAAATCCATCGTAAAGCAGGTATCGCCCACGCACCCAAAGTCATCAGTAACGGTCACGCAGCATGCTGCGCCGCCCACCAGATTGTTATTGGAAGGGCCTGTCATGCCGTCGCACCACTCAATGGTGTACCCGCCGCTGCCACCGGTGGGGTAAGCTATGGCCCAGCCGTTGGCGTTGCCTTCGCCAATAGCCGGTTGTATTTGCTCAACATTGACTGAAATGGGCTCCAGGACTGTGAGGTTCGTATTGATGATGCTGTCGCAGCCAAGGAACAGGATGATGGTATCCGCATAGGAGCCGGTCTCCGTATAGGACGAGCTGCCGACCTCAAAGCTGTCACCGGCACAGATGGTCGTGTCAATCTGCGTTACCGGGGTAATGTCGCCGGCATCATAAATATCGAGGGAGAACATACCGGTTGCATTCGAACCATCCCCATCAATCAGTATGTAATAGGTAGCACCGCCCACCAGGCAGCTGAAGTTCAGGGCTTCGTCTTCGTCGCTGGGATCGTAAGAACTTTCAAGGTGCTGGAAGAACCCACTACAGGTGGAAAAAGCCCGGTAAAGGCTGAGCTGAATACCAATGGAGTCAACCAGCCGGTCAGAATTGGCCTCAATCCAGACGTTGCCGGATGGCGGTGCTTCAAAGGAGAACCAAACGGAAGTTTGCACGACAAAATTCGGGCTGAAGGGGTCGTTATTGCTGTCGGCGCAGTAGTTGCCGTAGAGGGTATTCGTACTGATGGTATCTCCGGGCGGGACAGCGCCCAGGTGAAGGGCATCGCATCGCTCGTTAGGTGCATCATCGACATCTGTACTGATTAGGCGCAGGCCGAAAACACCTTCTTCGTCTCCGGGGTCGGTGAAAGCACCGTCTACTAAAATATAGTATCGGGTATCCGGCTCCGGGCAGCTTACCCGCATGTAGACGTCCCGGTTGTCGTTAGGGGCAGACCAGCTGACCAGTTCGAGGTTGCCGGTACAGGTATCGTTATCAGAGCGGTAAAGTGCTACTTCCACATCAAAGGCATCTCCGGTGTTTTCCGGGTCGCCCAGGGCTTCAATCCAGGCTACGCTTCCGATATCAGGCCCGGTGGTGAACTCGAACCATACGCCGTTGGAATTGGTGAAGCCTCCATCGTCTGCAGGGTTAGGCTCGTTTTGGTTATTGGCACAAAGGTTATCGTACTGTCCGATGGTGGCATCCCCGAGTGTGTCGCCACGCAAGAGGGTGCCCAGCGAGATCGCCTGGCAGGGCAGGTCGTTGTAATTGCCGTTCCCGGCCACAGAAATCCTGTAGTCCAAAGTTCCGCCGCTGGCTCCGCCGTTAGGGAGGGCAAGGGTCAAATCCTGTGTTTCATCCAGTCCGGGGAGTAGGACGTTTTCACAGATTTGCTCTTCGCATGAGCGGTCTATAAAACACCCGATTGGGATAAGCGGGTCATTTTCAAAGACCGTAAAGCAGACTTCAATGGTAGCGGGCAGATCGTTGGGGCAGTTAAAATCTTCGGTATACTGCACATTGGGCAAGGCTGTGTAGCAGGGGCCCTGAGCCGGATAAATAACAATACCCTGATTTTCTACCTCTACCTGCCAAAGGGGGTCAGGGGCTGAGAAGAGATCGTCACAGGTGGTGGTTACTGCAGCATCAATGACGGTCAGCTCTACGGTGATCTGAGCCGGCAGCCATAAGCCAGACAGTATAAACAAGACAGGCAAAACGATACGCTTCATACTGAGGGGATTTTTCAGTAGCAAAAATGATAAAAAAGAATAAGCACTGCATCTAAGATCAGGGAATTAACCCGCAATCTACATTACAGAGGAGGCTTAAAGATGCCCCGATCCATAATACGGATGTACAGTTTAGGACAATTTTAACAGAATTCGGGCAGGGAGGAGAGGGAAGTGTAATTGCTTAGGCTAAGGTAAGCGATTTTTAGAAAAAGAGCAGAAAAGAGTAGGGGAGTGCTGAAGCCAAAATGCGGGGTTTAGCGGAAAATAGTTATCCGCATTCGGTGTTGTTTTCAGGACTCCCCCAAAAATTCAAGGTGTTATGCATTCATGGCTTTAATGCCGGGGAGTTCCTTACCTTCAAGGAATTCGAGCATGGCACCGCCACCGGTGGAAACGTAGCTGACCTTGTCCGCCAGCCCCATTTGGTTGACAGCTGCAATGGAATCTCCGCCACCAACCAGGGAGAAAGCACCGTTTTGAGTAGCTTTGGCTACAGCCTCGGCAATGGCTTTAGTACCGTTGGCAAAATTGGGCATTTCAAATACCCCCATTGGGCCATTCCAAAGTAAGGTCCCGGAGTTAGCTATCGCCTCCTCAAATTTGGCTCGTGCGTCCGGGCCAACATCAAGCCCCATCCATCCGTCAGGGATTTCATTACTTGCGGCTGCTCTGTGGGCTGCATCATTCGCAAAATTATCCGCAATAATACTGTCTGCCGGCAGGTGGATGGTGACGTTGTTAGACTTGGCCTTCTCGATGAGCTCAAGGGCAAGCTGCAGGCGGTCTTCTTCCACGAGGGAATTGCCAACCTTTCCGCCCTGTGCTTTCACGAAGGTGTAGGCCATACCGCCGCCAATAATCAGGTTATCGACAAAGTCGATCAGGCGTTCCAAAAGGAGGATTTTGTCAGACACTTTTGCCCCGCCAATGATCGCCGTGAGTGGTCGCTCCGGGCTGTTAAGCACTTTGTTGGCATTTTTGATCTCTGCCTGCATCAGGTAGCCGAATGATTTGGCACCCTTATCGAAATACTGTGCTACGGTGGTGGTGGAAGCGTGGGCGCGGTGTGCGGTGCCGAAAGCATCGTTCACGTAGAGGTCTGCCAGTTCAGAAAGGCTTTTGGCGAAAGCCTCATCTCCCTTTTTCTCGCCCTCATTGAAGCGGGTATTCTCCAATACCAGGATTTCGCCCATAGGCAGTTCGGCTGCCATTTTTGTGGCTTTGTCGCCAATGGTTTCGTCGCAGAAGTGGACTTTGGCACCAGTCAGTTCAGCCAGGTGGCTGGTGACATGGTTCAGGGTGAACTTCTCCCGGTCGATACTGCCATCTTCCTTAAGCTTTTTCATCGGGCGGCCCAGGTGAGACATCAGAATCGCAGCTCCGCCGTCCTTCAGTATTTGACTGATGGTAGGCAGGGCGGCCCGCATACGGGTATCATCCGTGATGTTATAGTCTTTATCGAGCGGCACATTGAAGTCGACTCTTACCAGTGCCTTTTTGCCTTTGAATTCGAGTTGCATAGAGTTGGAATTTAGGCTATAAAACAAAGAGACCGGAGCAAAGGCTCCGGTCCTGATTTTTTGATCTGATAATGCTTACTTGTTCAGAATCATATCCGTAAGGTCAGCAAGGCGTGCAGAGTAGCCAGCCTCATTATCGTACCAGCTCACTACCTTCAGGAGTTTGCCGTTGACATCAGTCATTAAGCTATCGAAGATAGAGGAGTGTGGATTGCGCACGATGTCGCTGGACACAAGCGGATCGGTGCTATATTCCAGGATACCCTTGAGTTTGCCTTCTGCCATTTCCTTGAATTTAGCATTCACTTCTTCGGCAGTAACTTCTTTGTCCAGCATCACATTGAGCTCAACCATAGAGCCGGTGATTACCGGAACACGCAGGGCGATTGCAGAAAGTTTGCCTTTCAGCTCAGGGATCACTTTACCGGTAGCGGAAGCTGCTCCTGTGCTGGTAGGCACGATGTTAAAAGCAGCAGCCCGGGCGCGGCGCAGGTCACTGTGCGGCGCATCCTGAATGTTCTGATCGGCAGTGTAAGCGTGGGTAGTCGTCATAGAGCCCACCTGAATGCCCCAGTTTTCGTGGATGATCTTGGCAACGGGAGCCAGGCAGTTGGTGGTGCAGGATGCATTAGAGAATACATTTGCACGGCGGTCAAGCTCATCGTCATTGACACCAAGCACGATCGTCTGTACGTCGCTTCCTTTAGCAGGTGCGGAGATAACAACGTCCTTAGCGCCTGCTTTGAGGTGCAAACCGGCTTTCTCTTTAGAACGGAAGATACCAGTACATTCCAGCACGAGGTCAACGCCCAGTTCTGCCCATGGCAGTTCTTCCGGGTTGCGGATGGCATAAGAATGGATATTTTTTCCGTTCACAACGAATCCATCGTCATTGGCTTCTACAGTGCCTTCAAAAGGACCCTGGGCAGAGTCGTACTTGAGCAGGTGGGCGAGGGTTTGGTTGTCTGTCAAGTCGTTAATGGCAACAACTTCGATGCCTTCTTTTTGGAGGAGGTTGCGGAACGTCAGACGTCCGATACGGCCGAAGCCATTGATAGCAACTTTTTTTGCCATGGTTTTTTCGCGATTTAATGATGTTAATGATTTGGTCCGGGACGGAGGCGTTGCTCCGTTAAAGGTTCAAAAGTATAAAATTCGCTTTTGAACAGTACACCCCCAGATTATACAAATTTAAGGGGTTTTGCAAGCGGTTGGCAATGATATTTCGCATAGCAGACCGATTGAAACTGACTTAGTGTAAAAATAACAATAATTGCCGGACTATGGTTGTCTTTACGCTTTTTTCTCTATGGGTTTGAACCAATTTTATGCTGACATGGTTTTTGAGCATGGTTATTACGTGGGCAGGAGCACGCCAAAAGAGGATTCTTTGATATTTTTTCATGGATGCTTTTGGAAATTCGTGAAAGCCATTATCTTTGCATCGCTCTGGCAAAAAGGTGCCGGGCATACTTAAACGTTAAATTTGTTTTACCGCTTTTTTACAAAAAGAAAGTGGCAAATATTTTCAATTTTAAGCGCAAATATTACTTTTGCATCCCGCATTGAAAGTATGGCCCGTTCGTCTAGGGGTTAGGACGCCAGGTTTTCATCCTGGTAGCACGGGTTCGAATCCCGTACGGGCTACATCATCACTAACATAAAGCGAAGCGCATCTGCACTTCGCTTTTTTTATTTCTCCCCATGCCTTTCTACGTATACATCCTTTATTCCGAGACGACGGGCCGCCTGTACCGTGGCCAGACCAAGGACGTACAAAGCCGCCTGAGCCGTCACAACCGGCGCATGGAGCCGAGCACTTCATCGGGCGTGCCCTGGCAGCTGCTGTGGTATACAGAAAAAGAAAGCCGGAGTAGCGCCCAGGTTTTGGAAAGCAAGCTAAAGAATTTAAACCGGGCGAGGCTGCTGCGGCTGATGCAAAAGTATAGCGATGGCATAGCGGACGAAGCGGCTGCTGCGCGGATTGAAAGCCTGCTGGAAGGTTGTTAGGATGCCAGGTTTTCATCCTGGTAGCACGGGCCCCGACGAAGCGCTGCTTGTCGGGATGCTGATCACCCTCTGGGGGCGTCAGCATTCGAATCCCGTACGGGCTACAAGACCAAAGGGAAGCGTTACTGCTTCCCTTTTTTGTTTTTCTTTTCCTGTCTTTAAATTTCCCAGCCATGTTTCTCCCAGTCATCCGCATAGTCAATATCTGAAAGGGTGGGGGCAAAGGCAACTGTGCCTCCGGTTTCCAATATACGTTCCTGGGTTATTTTTGCGACCTGATTGGTACTCCACTCCATATCCCGGAAAAGTTCCGGACTTGGTCGCTTCATGCCAAGAAGGTAATAGCCACCATCAAGGGCAGGGCCGATGACATAATCATGGCTTGAAAGTGCCGCGAAAGCGTGCTCAATAATCGAGGTATCAATCTGCGCAATATCGCTGCCAACTATGATTGCAGCATCTGCACGAATCAATGCTGCATCAAAGGCGTGAGCCATGCGCTCGCCCAGGTCATTGCCCTGTTGCTGGCGTTTCTCAAATTTACTGCCAGGCCAATCGTCGTTTTCTCTAACCTGTACACTATAAAACAGTAACCGAAGGGCATCTACGCCTTCGGCTACCGCACGGGTCTTGGCGAGGAGCGCTTTGTAGATGGCTAGTGCCTGGTCCTCGCCCAGTGTTTTGGCTAACCGGGTCTTTACTTTTCCTTTTTCCGGGTTGCGGACAAAAATAATCAGCGCCCGTTTTGCTTTTTTACTCATTATCTCGTTTGTAGAGTTCATCTTCATCTACGATCTGAATCTCTTCGCCGGATTTCAGCTTACGGGCTACAGCTGCATAGGGGCCGGTTACGACTTCCTCTCCTTCCTTTAACCCTTCTACCACTTCGATATAGGTATCATCCTGTACGCCTGTTTTGACTTTCTGCATCCGCACCGTATCGCTACTGGCTACAAAAACGACCTCCATCAGGTCTTGTTCTTCCTCTTCCAAAGCAGCAGGCTTAGCTTCGGGCTTTTTATCTTCTTCCCGCTCCCGGGTGGTCACAGCTTGTATTGGAATAGAAAGTACACCATTGGCCACTTCGGTCCGGATGTCAACACTGGCAGACATACCGGGCCGGAAAGGATAGGGCTTCGAGGGAGTGATGAGGTCATCGTAGGAAGCGGGGTCAATATTGATGCGGACTTCAAAATTGGTCACCTGATCGCTGGTTAGTGAAGCGGCGGAAGCGGCGTTGGTTGCAGAGTTGGCAATTTGAGTGACCTTGCCTTTAAAAACGCGGTCGATGTAGGCATCCACTTCAATCGCCACCTCGTCGCCTACGGTAACCCTGGGAATATCATTCTCACTCACTTCCACCCGTACTTCCATGGCATTCAGGTTGGCGATGCGCATCATTTCGGTACCGGCCATTTGGATGGTACCGACGACGCGTTCCCCCTCCTCCACGTCAAGGCGGGAAATGATGCCGCTCATGGGGGCGAAGATTTCAGTCCTTCTCAGGCTGGTTTTCAGTTCTTTCAGGCTGGCTTCAGAGCTTTGGACGGTATAGGCGGCAGCTTCTGCGCTTTGTTTGGCTGCTTTAACGTTAGCCTCTGCAGAGCGGAGGTTGGCTTCCAGCGCCCGGAGATTAGCAAGTGATTGCTGATAGTCGGCTTCGGAAATAACGCCTTCTTCATACAGGGGCTTATTACGGTCCTGTATCTCCCGGGCGTTGATCAGTTGTGCCTCAATTTGTTCTTTCTGGGCAGTGAATTGCTCAATTTGAGCACGGGCATTGGCTAATTGTGCTTTGGCGCTGTTTACACTTGCGGCGCCACGCTCTACCTGAGACTCAAAGGCATCCGGGTCGATGCGGGCCAGTAACTGTCCGGATACCACGGAGTCGCCCTCTTCGATGAGCAGATCAACGATTTCTCCGGATACATCCGAGCTGATTTTAACCTCCGTTTGCGGGAATACCTTGCCACTGGCGGAGACCTCTTCCACGATAGTCCGTTTTTCGGCTTGCTCGGTGATGACCTTTTCGCCTTTCGGCTTGGATTGGTTGCGCCAGATAACAACGGCAACCAATATTGCAATCAGGGCAATCAAGGTAAAAATAATGGTGTTACTGCGTTTCTTCGGTTTAGACATGATGTGTGGCTAAAGTTGGTTAAGAACCGCTGCTTATTCCGGGGCGGCTCCAAAAATGAAACTTTTTCTAATTCATATTCAGCTCCAGCGCCTTGCCCATATAGAAGTCTATGGTCTTCAGGTTGAACAGGTACTGGTATTTGGAACGGATCAGCTCAATCCGTGCCTGATCGAGTGTGGTGCGGGCGGTTGCGAATTCCAGGGTGTTGATGGCGCCCAGGTCAAATCGCTTTTGGGCGTTGTCAAAAGCCATTTCCGCAGCGTCTACAGAGCGCTGAGCGGCTTTGTAACTGTTGAAAGACGCCCGGGTGTCTGTGATGGCTCGTTGTACATCTGCCTCTAGCAGCTGGCGTTGCTGCACGCTGCCCACCTCGGCATTCAGTTTGCTGATCCGGGCCCGTTCTTTATTGATCCGGTTGGTATGCCTGCTGTAAATTGGGATATTCAGATTGAGCCCTACGACCTGGCCAAAGTTTTGGTCGATCTGGTCCGTGTAGGCGATTTGTTCATTGTCAACCGGCACCTGCGATTGAAACTCAATAGTTACCGGAGTGCCGTCAATAAAAACCGTTTGTGGGATACGCTGTGTCTCGAAAATAGGAGACCGGAAGGCAGAAGAGAAGTTGGAGTTCAGGTTGGCAAAAAGCGTAAGGGTCGGTAGAAAACCAGATTGGGCGATAGCCTCAGAAACCTGAGCGGATTCGATTCGTAAATCAGCAGCCCTGACCTGTGGTTGGGTCTGCAGGGCGGCACTATACACTTCTTCCAGGCCTATAGCCTGGGGGTCGGCATTCTCAGGGAGTTCAATAAACTCAGGGCGCACGATTTTTAAATCTTCTTCCGGGTCAAGCTGCATCAGTTGTTTGAGATTGAGATAGCCAATTACCACGGCGTTCTCCGCTTCGATGATGGCCCGCTCGTTTTGTGCAATCTGGGAGAGGATGTCTAAGCGGTCATTGGCAGGCACGGAGCCTGCACGAATTAATTTATCGGTTTGTTCCAGTTGGTCTTCAGAAAGTTCGAGGTTTTTCCCGGCGTTAGCGAGCTGCTCTTCTGCAAGCAATATATTAAGGTATGCAGCTGCAACATCCAGGGCTAGGTTGTTAGAAGTAGCTTCTGCATCAAGCCTTGCTGCCCTGGTATTGAGCTCGCTTTGTTTGATGGAATTATTGATAAAACCGCCGCCGTAAATGGTGGCGTTGGCATCAAGGGAAAAACTATTGAAACCAATGCGCTCGTTGTTAAAGCTGTTGGTGGTGGGGTCAATCGTACGCCCAAACTGGTAGCCTGCTCTTGCTCCGGCACTTAATGCTGGCAGCCGGCTGTATTTATTTTCCTGTATATTCAGTTCGGCACTGCGGATGTCATATTGTGCCTGCCGCAGGCTGAGGTTGTTCTGTCGGGCGTACTCAATGCATTTTTCCAGAGACCAGGAAGAGGTCTGAGCCTGGATCATCCAGCTGGTTAAGGCAAAAAGGACTAGTGTCAGGGCGGATTTCTTGATTGTCATACGATTTGGGTTTTGCAGTAGTCAATGCTGCTTCTCTGGCGAATAAACCCTATTAGTTTATTCATCGAACGCAGCACAATAATAAGTGCCTGACCCCAAATCGCCACAAAAATTATATTAAGGCCAACTTATGTCGGATTAATGTCCTTTTTTCCAGATTTAAGGCTCCAAAGTAGAGGTAAAGGTAACGGAACCTACCGCCCGGTCGTACCGGCTACCGAAGGGCCGGTAATAAATAATGATGGTGTATTCATTGATGGTTTCGTGTGAATCGCCTTCCAGCAGGGAAATGTTCAGGTTGCGGTCCTGCTTCTTGCGATTGTTGTTCGGTTTGGGCACAGCGGCGTACATATAGTCATAGTAGCCTTGCTTTAAAATGACCCAGGTGGTGTAGGCCTGCAGATTGGGGTCATATTCGAGGCGGTAGCGGTCTTTTAAAGTCCAGTCCGTGAACCCACCAACGATATATACATCGTAGCCTGGAAGTTTTTCCGTACTCAGAGCGAAGGAGACATCGGCATATTCGGCATAAAGCTGATCGAGTGCCAGATCTTCCTGCCGGCTCCCTCCCCGGTTTTGATCGGTGGTTTCGATAATGAATTTACCATTAAGGTCTTCAAACGTAGTATAGGCGAGTTTGTCCCGGGGGTTATCTGCCTTCATTTCCACGATGTAAGAGTCTTGTTCCTGCCGAACAGAGGCGACATTGAAACTGACCCGCCTGAAACTGCGCAGGTCTGCAAATCGGAATTCCTTGCCGCCGGGGAAGACAATCTCATCCTGGTAATCGAAAATCATGAGTTCGGGACGGATGAATTTGGGCTCTATCCCGGTAATCGCGCTGCGCCACCGCCCGTTTTGCATCACGGTAGCCGTGATTTCCTGCTGTGGGTTTTGAACATTGAGCTGCTTATGGGCAACATTAAAGTCTATTTCCTGATGAGTACGAAGCTTGCTGACGTTGTTGGCCCGCAAAAAGCGAGGGCTGATCCCTACCAGTTGCTCCACAACCACAAACCGCCGTGTAATGACCAGTTGCCGGTCATTGGATTCATCGTAAACGAGCAGGAGGTAATTGCCAGACAGGCGCCACCGCATATCACGATTGGGGAGTGTCAATGTGTAGTGGGTATAGGGCCAGAGCGTCTTGAAGGAGAAGTCGTACTTTTGAATACGCTCCTCATTGAAGCCATCGAGGTATTCCATCTCCTGCAGATTGGAGGGGTTCCAGTTGCGGTCACAGTGCACGATGCTGTAGAAATAGTCCTTGACATCTGCATCCAGGTCATCAAAAGAAAGCTTGAGCTGAGCGCCGGCATCCAGGTTGACAACCGGATTGGAGAGTACCAGCCCGTCGACGTGAAAGCGAACCGACCGGATATGGTCCACATAAACGTAGTCGTAATTCTTGATTTCACTGTCCTGGGCAATCAGGGAGGAACTGATCAGCAGGGTGATAAAGAGTAAGCGTAGTGTTTTCATCCTCGTATTTTGGTATTTCTTTTAGTCAACGAATTTTCCGGCTCAGAATTGTCAGCGGCTGAGCCAGGGGTTGCCTGCAATGGTAAAGCGCCAGGGCCATTGGGCGCACTCCCCTGCATAGCCTACGCCGATTCTTGCGCTTTCGGCTATGTTTTCGGCAGGCGGTATTTGGTCGCCGTATTCCAGCCATATCGGGCCTGGTGGGTCGGTGAGGTCCGTACCTGTCCACGCCTTCGTGATGCCCATGGCCTGAGCAAGGGTGCCCGGGCCGGCGGTCAGGCGTTTTTCCAGCCGCTCCATCCCTCTTCGCTCCAGCATGAGGGGCTGCCCATGCACAGGTTCCAGCGCGCGGATGAGGACAGCTGAACCTACATCCGCTTTGCCGGTAACGATATTGAACAGGTGGTGTATGCCATAGCACAGGTAAACATAGGCGTGCCCACCTTCCATAAACATCACTTCTGTGCGCTTTGTACGCCGCCCGCTGTAAGCATGACAGGCTTTATCGCCATCCTGATGATAAGCCTCGGTTTCCACAATGCGCCCTATCGTCCGTTGGCCATCGATTTCCGTAATCAGGTGCTGCCCCAGCAGTTCCCGGCTCACCTGCAGCACATCACTGCGGGTGAAAAAGGACTTAGGAATACGTTTCTGCGGTTGCGGCATAGTGCGGGCACAATTTCAGTTAGGACCGAAAATAGTATTATTGCCGCTTTTTGCAAAATGCTTTACCGACGGCTGTAGTTCGGCGACTCTTTGGTGATGGTGATGTTGTGCGGATGGCTTTCCAGTATACCGCTGCTGGTTATCCGGACAAACTGTGCATGCTGCAAATCCTCAACAGTAGCTGCGCCACAATAGCCCATACCAGCCCGCAGGCCGCCCAGGTACTGCACCATTACTTCAGCGACGGTTCCTTTATAAGGCACACGACCTTCGATGCCTTCCGGTACCAGCTTCTTAATGTCATCCTCCACATCCTGGAAGTACCGGTCCTTGGAGCCTTTTTCCATTGCACTTATGGAGCCCATGCCACGGTAGACCTTAAATTTCCGGCCTTCGTAGATGATCGTCTCGCCCGGGGCTTCCTCCACACCGGCAAATAATCCACCAGCCATGATGGTATTCGCGCCCGCGACCAAAGCCTTAACGATATCACCAGTGTAGCGGATGCCGCCATCGCCAACAATCGGGACACCGAGGTGTTTCACTGCTTCATAGGCGTCATTAATGGCAGTAAGCTGAGGAACGCCCACACCTGCAACAATCCGTGTGGTACAGATAGAGCCTGGCCCCACGCCTACCTTGATGCCATCCACGCCCGCCTCGGCCAGCGCCAGGGCTCCGGGGCCTGTAGCCACGTTACCACCGATGACCTGAAGGTCAGGGAAGTGGCCCTTTACGTCTTTTACGGCGTTGAGTACGCCAGCAGAGTGTCCATGGGCCGTGTCAATGATAACCACATCGACCCCAACTTTCACCAACGCTTCCACACGGGCCATCATATCAGAAGTGACACCAACGGCAGCGCCTACCACGAGGCGGCCCAGGCTGTCTTTGCAGGAGTTTGGAAAATCCTGCACCTTCATGATGTCCTTATAAGTGATCAGCCCGGCCAGTTGTTGGTTGTCATCCACCACCGGGAGCTTTTCGATCTTATGCCCCTGAAGAATATCGCGAGCCTGCTCCAGATTGGTACCTACCGGTGCGGTGATGAGGTTGTCTTTGGTCATCAGCTCCCGGACAGGAGCATCGAGGCGGGTCTCAAAGCGCAGGTCCCGGTTGGTCAGGATGCCTACGAGTTTGTTAGCCTTGTCAATGATGGGGATCCCACCGATCTTGAAACGCCGCATCAGGCGGAGTGCATCACCAATAGTGGCATCGGCTTCGAGGGTAACCGGGTCGACGATCATGCCACTTTCTGAGCGCTTGACGCTGCGGACCTGATCGGCCTGTTGCTCGATCGTCATGTTTTTGTGGATGATCCCGATACCACCCTGCCGGGCGATGCTGATGGCCAGCTTATTTTCAGTCACCGTATCCATGGCGGCCGAAACTATGGGCGCATTCAGGCGAAGACCTTTTGTGAGTTGGGTAGATACATCGACTTCCCGTGGCAAAACCTGAGAGTAAGCGGGGACGAGAAGGACGTCATCGAAGGTGAGCCCCTCCTTGACGAATTTGTTGTTAGCTGTTTTCTGTATTTCCATGCGCAAAGGTATGGAATTTGCCTGCAAAAAATAAAAGCGAGACGCCATGGAATTCTAAAAATCCCTTTCGGGTTGGTGCAGGTCCGCCCTACACCTTCTATATTTGCAGCATGCTAAGCGTACTCAGTGACGAACACTTCATGAAAAAAGCCTTGCAAGAGGCTCAAATGGCGTACGAAGCCGGTGAAATCCCGGTGGGAGCAGTAGTGGTCTGCCAAAATCAGATCATTGCCAGGGCTCATAATCAGACGGAGCTCCTCAATGATGTGACGGCCCATGCTGAAATGCTTGCCCTCACTGCTGCAGCCAACCATCTGGGCAGCAAATATTTGCGCGATTGTACCTTGTATGTGACGCTGGAGCCGTGTGTCATGTGCGCCGGCGCCCTTTATTGGGGGCAGTTGGGCCGCCTGGTCTACGGAGCGCCCGATGAGAAGAGGGGGTACCTTAAGCAGGGCAATCAGCTCCTCCATCCCAAAACGAAGATTGAGTACGGCGTGCTGCAAGAGGAAAGCCAACTATTGCTTAAAGCCTTCTTCCGGCAGCGGCGTTAAACTGGCGTTAAAGCAGGTTAAAGAGTTTTAACCCACTGGCAAATTTGGCGTCCTACCTTTACATTGGAGGCATTTCCTTTGTGATTTTACCAAATCCGTCTTGCTATGAAAACTTTCTTCCCGTTCGCCATCCTTTCTGTTATTTTGCTTAGCTCCTGCGGCCCAACCCTGAGCCCTTTTACTGCAAGGGTCTACGACGAAGGGCGCTTTACCGAAGCTGAGCTGAAGCGCATTCAGTTTTACCTTTCTGAGCCCATTGTGCTCACACGGGAGTTGCGTGCAGAGAAAGCCGAAGTCATTTCCGGTGAGATCAAGTTGGTGAACGGGCAACAGGTGGAGCAGGTAGTCATCCCCAAAGGCACTCCCGGTGCAGTCCTCTTTACCCCCGACCGGGAGCGGCTTGCCATTTCCTTTGAGAGCGGCAGTGACGACCGCTACCTTATTTTTGGCCCCAATCCGACCATGAACGACCGCTACACCCTGCGTGCTTCCGGCTGGGACCGGCGTGCGGCGATTGTCACCTATAACGGCCGCAAATGGCGTGCGGGTGGAAGTGCCGCCCTGGCTACCTTGCTGGTGGACCTGAGGAAGGTAGATCAGGTATCGGTGCGTTCCCGGACGGCTGGCGGGCGGCGGGTCGATTAATGGAGGTTGTTAAAGTCATTTTTACAGGCAATAATGCTGATTGGAGCGCTTTTTTTTAGTACCAAGTAAACGCGTACTAAAACGACCCCAAATGAAGTATTTGCTCTCGATCCTGGCATTTTTCTTGCTGACCATTACGGTTTATACCCAATCTTTTCAATACCATTTACAGTATCCGGGTGAGGATGAATTGATCGAGGTAGCGCCCTATCAGCTGGCAGCTCATAACGATGGAATCTTTGGCTTTCTGCACGGGGAACAATTTGAGTATAATAATGTCAACCTTTCCCTGCATGCACCTGATGCGACGGTAGAATGGGCTAAAAAGCTCGCACCTTCAATAGATTCTAAGTACCTGGGGGAGGGCAGTATGATCGCTACTTCCGATGGGGGCTTCCTGGTTGTAGCCAACCTGCGGGAATCCTTGGATTTGGGCCCGCTCGCCTCAGATTGTGGGCTGGTTAAACTAGATGCACAGGGGGAGTTGGAATGGGCCCGCTATTTTCCTGGTTTGGTATTTGAAATAGTGGAAGCAAATTTTGGGAATGGGGCATTTCTGAAGGAACTGGACGATGGCTACCTTATTTGCGGAAGTACTTTGGACCGGATTATTGTACTTAGGTTAGATGAAGCGGGTATGCTTCTACAGGGGTATCAGCTTTTTGTGGGGACGATTGACCGGTATATCGTCCCTCGTTTTGGTGTTTATGAAAGCCAGGTTCACATTAATGTTCGGGTGTTTGAAGGACCGCCTACGAATTATATCACCTCAGGGTCTGTACATTTGGTTTTTGACTACGAATCAGGAGAAATGCTTCGGCGCGATTTTTACGATGGCGTTGCTATATGGGATATGGAGGTAGATGAGGATGGAAGTATTTACACTATTGTAAGTGGCGGTTCTTTCGAAGAGGGCCGCCTGATAAAGTATCAGCCGGACGGCACACCAGATTGGAGCAGAGCTGTCGGTCGGACCGGAAGCTTGTTTTTGGAGGAATCTACAGTTGGTCTTCATTACAGAACAGAGGGCAATGAGCCTTTAGGAGGGGTCAGCAAAATTGATAAAGCAACTGGCGACCCTATTTCCGGCAGTGTAAGCCGACTATGGCATAATATACTGTATTCCTACTTTGACGTGGAGCCGTTAAGCAGTCAGGCTCGGTTAGGGCACTACTTCTTTACAGGGCCTGATTTCGGGCACGCTGTTCTATACCGTACTGAAGCTGATGGTAGCTTCCCGGATTGCCCGAGTGTGGAGCGTTGTGATTTGGAGATGCCTGCAGCACCGCATTTGGATCCGGAGCCTATACCAGTAGATATACAACCTTACAATCAACAGGAACTACTGCCGCTCACGCTGGAGGATTACCCCGTTACACTTACGCCCTTTTGCCTGCCTTTAGAACCCGCCGCCGCTGATTTTTCGATTCCAGATACGCTCTGCCGGGGCGAGGTGCTGACATTGGAAGCGGCTGCAACTGACCTTCCTGCTGTGTCGATCTGGGAATTACCAGGTTTGTTGCCCGAGCCGTTGAATGGAGACACCGTGCTGGTCCCCTTAGCTGCTCCCGGTGTGTATGACGTGGTACATATTCGTACTGCCTATGGCTGTGCAGATACTGTTGTCAGGCAAGTGGTTGTAGAGGATGGGCCGTTCTTTGAGCTGGGCCCGGATACAGTACTTTGCCCGGGCGATAGTATCCGGTTGGAAAGTGGGCTGACTGCCGGGTCATACTCTCTGATCTGGCAAAATGGCGATGCCAGCCTTGGTATTTGGGCGACTCAGCCCGGTACTTATCAGTTGACTGCTACTGGCCCGGAAGGCTGTGCTTATGAAGATGCCGTTGAAATAACTCCAGGTGAGGTGCCCACTGTAAACCTTGGCAGGGACACAGCCTTTTGCGATGGCGATACTTTTAGCCTGTCAGCTGAGAATGGAGTGGATAACCACTGGTATCAATGGAGTACAGGCGAGGTGAGCCCGGAGATTCAGGTTGCTGCTTCGGGCAACTACTCCGTTACGGTCACCGATTTGGAAAATGGTTGTTCTGCTACAGACACCGTCGCGCTGATGGCCGTTGCACCTCCGGTGTTTACCCATAGCCCGGATACGGTTTACTGTCCCGGAGTTTCGCTGTTGTTACAGGCAAATACTGACATGCCTGTTCGGTTCTTTTGGCCGGATGGCTCTGCGGGTCATTCATTTTCAGTAGATAGTGTGGGCGCTTACCTACTCATCGCCGATCATCAGGGGTGTGCCGATAGTGTGGTTATCAATGTAATACCAGGCGAATGTAGCACCTCCATTTTTATCCCCACGGCCTTCTCGCCTAATAATGACGGCACCAATGATGTGTTTGAGGTCTACGGACCGGATGTGGAAATACGCCGGTTGCGCATTTTTGACCGGTGGGGTGGGGTACTCTTCGATCAAATGGGAGCAGAAGCGCGCTGGGATGGCCGGGCGGCAGGCGAAGCTGTTAACGCCGGCACCTACTTATACCTAATTGATTATCGGAATGTACGGGACGGCAGCGTGGCGCAGCTTAGTGGGCTGGTGCATTTGGTCAAGTAGAAAAATTATTCCTTGTTCAGCCCCTTCAAAAACGGCACGAATTTGAAATCCGCAAACTGTTCGGTTTCCACATCTCCCGCCTTATTTAGCCGGGTAATGCGGAGCATCTTCTGTGCTTTTTCTCCTACAGGGATGACCATCTGGCCACCCACCTTAAGCTGAAGGAGGAGGGGCTCCGGGATTTCCGGGGCACCGGCAGTCACTAGTATTTTGTCGAAAGGGGCAAATTCAGGCAGGCCTTTATAGCCATCGCGCAGGTAGCAGCGAATATTGCCCAGTTGCAATTGGTCGAGGAGCTTTTTGGCCCGGCGGTAGAGCAGTTCCTGCCGCTCAATGGTGTAGACTCTGGCACCCAGCATGGCCAAAATACCCGCCTGATAGCCAGAGCCGGTCCCGATTTCCAGGATTTTATCCCGCTTTTTGACTTCCAGCAGGCTCGTCTGATAAGCTACGGTGTAGGGCTGGGAAATAGTTTGCTCATTCCCAATTGGGAAAGGTTTGTCTTGGTACGCCCATTCTTCAAAGGCCTTATCCAGAAAGAAATGCCGGGGCAGCGTACCAATGGCGCTCAGGATTTGTTCATCCCTGATGCCTTTCGCGCTAAGCTGCTCCACGAGCTTTCGGCGCATGCCCCTATGCCGGTAGGTGTCTGTCAAACGATTTTGGTTTTCTAACTGTAGAGTGTGGCGAATTTACTAAATTCGGGCGCTAATCATTGCCAACCTTGTGGTAGAATTGCAACCTGGCAGTGAACCCTTTGTACAAATCTGTTTACCATAGCATATAAACCACTGACAAATATGACAAAGATCAAGTTCGGAACGGATGGCTGGCGCGCCATTATTGCTGAAGATTATACGGTTGAGAATGTAAAGCGGGTAGCTGCCGGTACTGCGATTTGGATGAAAGCCAATGATGCGGCTCAGGTGGTGATCGGGCACGATGCCCGCTTTGGGGGTGAATTATTTGCCCATACAACCACCCGGGTAATGGGCGCTTACGGGATGAAGGTGAAGCTGGCGAAGGGTTTCGTCTCCACACCTATGGTGTCTTTGGGCGTAGTGAAGACCGGATCAGACCTGGGCGTTGTCATTACGGCAAGCCATAATCCGCCTTCTTACAATGGCTTTAAGCTGAAGTCCAAACTAGGTGGCCCAATGATCCCTGCGCAGGTGGCGGAGGTGGAGTCGCATATTCCGAATACATTCGACAGAGACCTGCCGACTCTTCAGGAGATGGAAGCTCAGGGGCTATTGGAGTACGTTGACCTGGAGCAGATTTACGTCGACCATGTTACCGACAGCTTTGATCTGGAAAGCATCCGTAATGCCGATTTTAAAATTGCCTACGATGCGATGTACGGAGCCGGGCAGAATGCGTTGCGCCGCTTGTTGCCTGATGCAGTTTTGCTGCACTGTGATTACAACCCTTCCTTTATGGGGCAGGCACCGGAGCCTATCCACCGTAACCTCGGTGAGCTCTCTGCGCTGATCAAAAACGACCCTTCTATCGGCCTTGGCCTCGCTAACGATGGTGATGCGGACCGCATTGGCATGTACGATGAGGATGGCAACTTTGTGGATTCCCATCATATCCTATTATTGTTGCTGCTTTACATGCACGAGTATAAAAAGCAGACCGGCAAGGTCGTTGTCACCTTTTCTGTTACGGAAAAAATGCAGGAACTGGCAAAGCAGTTTGGGCTGGATATTGAAGTGACCAAGATTGGCTTCAAATACATTGCCGAGATCATGGCGCAGGAACCCGTTCTGGTAGGCGGAGAAGAGTCCGGCGGCCTCGCCGTAAGTGGCCATATCCCGGAGCGCGATGGCATTTGGATTGGTCTGACCATCATGGAGTTCATGGCGAAAACCGGGAAATCCATTAAAGAGCTGATTCAGGAAGTTTACGACCGGGTAGGGTCCTTTGCCTATGACCGGGACGATCTGCACCTTACGGAAGCGAAAAAGCAGTCGATCATAAAGCAGTGTCAGGAAGGCAGTCTGAAAGCTTTTGGCCCCTATCAGGTGGAGCATGTGGAAGATATTGATGGATTTAAGTTTTACTTTGGCGGTAGCCGTTGGGTGATGATCCGCCCTTCGGGAACAGAGCCGGTACTTCGGGTGTATGCGCAGGCTCCGGAGCATGATGAGGTACGTCAAATCCTGGATGCTACGCATAAGGCACTGCTGGGGTGATGTTTTTTTGTGTTAAATGGCTGGATTTTGGAACAAAATGATTATTTTTGGGCTTGACGCATACTCTGTATCATGCCTAAAAAATTTGATGTCCATCAACCAGACGACCGCTTCTTTAAGTCGGCTATGAGCGACCCGGAGGTGGTCAAAGCTTATCTTCAACATTTCTATCCTAAAATTGCAGCTATTGCAGATCTTGCAAGCCTGAAGCTGGAAAACAGTGTCAGCCTGCGCCCCAACCTAAAGCGGTTCGAGGCGGACGTCATTTACCGTTGCCGGTTTCAGGGAGAAGCAGATGGTCACTTCTATTTCTGTTTGCTATTTGAGCATAAGTCCAAGCCCGATAAGTACGTTGCCGTGCAGGTTGGGCTGTACATCATGGAACTACTGTCCAGCATGGTGAAAAAACAGGGCCGGGAACTGGAGCCCGTGCTGCCTCTCATCTTTTATAATGGCAAAGAAAAATGGGAGCCGCAAAAACTGGGCGAGCTATTTCAGGAGCATCCGTATTACGCTATTTTGGAACCCTACATCCCTGATTTCCGTTTTCTGTTTCAGGATGCTGCGCGCCTTAGCCCGGCAGCGCTGCTAGAGCTTGTTGGGGTTTTGCTTTTGGAGCGAACGCAGCCAAATTTCGTTCTGATCGAGGCGCGATAAGGGAGAATAGCCATAGCTATGTGACCGAAGAGCAACGAAGAGCAGGGCGAAATTTGGCAAGAGCAGCCCAAAGGGTAAAATCCTAACAAGCTCTTTAAGCTTGACCTGAGCTACTTCCGCAGCGTACTGATGTCGATGGCTTTCAGGCACCGGCAGCACTTGATATTCAAGTACCTTCAGCTTATCTTTGAAGGGACGGACGGGAAAGAAAAAGTCAGCGCAGTGACGACCTACATCCTGGGGGTGGCAGAGCGTTCGGAAGAAGAGTTCTTAAAGCAGATCCAAGACACAACATTCACGATAAAACCAGAAGTCATGAGTACGTTGGAGCAAATTTTAGAGAGAGGGCGGAAGGAAGGCTTGGAAAAAGGTCTGGAGAAAGGCCTGGACAAAGGCATCTATAAAAAGAGTATCTTCAATCTGCTCAAAACTACTGTTCGTTTCCCGGAATGGCCAGCCAGCGAACTATCCGACTTTACAGAACTGGACCTGGAGACCGTACGCACTTTCCTGTCTGTCCAATCACAGTTTGATGTTGCTGCGTTGAGGAAGTACGTCCTTGAGGACTTGCTGGCTGATATCCCGCTAAGGGCTGAAGATAAGGAGAAGCTGGACCGGTTGGTTGGACAGTTGACCGCATCGTAGTGTAGTACAGCTGTCTTGAAAATGACCTACCTCAACACCATCCCCACATGCGGGATATCATCTTCCAGATACTCCGCACCCACTTTTTCAAAACCAAAAGATTCATAAAAACGGATCAGGTAAACCTGAGCAGAAATTTTTATGGGGGCTTCACCATAAAGGCGGGCACACCAGGCAATACTTTCCCGCATTAGCAATTTCCCGGCACCGGTACGCCGGGCGGTGGGTGAGGTGACGACCCGTCCGATAGAGGCGTAGTCCGGATAGGAAATGCCCGGGGGCAGCAGTCGGGTGTAAGCAATAAGCTTGCCATTCGCATTATACCCCAGCAGGTGGTGCCCTGCTTCATCTTTGCCATCTGCATCGAGGTAAGGGCAGTCCTGCTCAACTACGAAGACTTCCTGCCGCAGCGCCATGCTGTCGTAAAGTTCCTGCAGTGATAGCTTTGCAAAAGGCAGGCAATTAAAATAAAGCGGGGTGGTCATGATTCCGGAGCTATTTAAGGGTAAAAAAGGGCAGCAACGTACGGCCCAAAGATAATCACCCCAATGATAGCGGCACAAATAGCACAAACCAAAACACCGCCCGCCGCCACATCTTTCGCACGGCCGGCAAGCGGGTGGTAGTCTGGAGAGACGAGGTCTGTCAGCTCTTCAATGGCGGTGTTGAGCCCTTCTGCCCCAAGTACCAGCGCGACGGCCACAAAAGCCAGGCACCACTCGGTGGCAGTGAGCCCCACGTAAGCACCAAAGCTCAGCGCAAAGGCGGTAATGACCAGATGGATCTGGGCATTCTGCTGAGTACAGATGGTGTACCACAGCCCGCGGAATGCATCTCTGAAGCTCTTAATTCGGCCTGTCCACATTTTAGTCTAATTGTCCGGCAAGCACAACTGCGCGCTTGTCTTTCTCTACAGCGCCATCGGGCCTGAAAAGTTCAAAATACAGGATATAAATACCGATCCGGGCCGGACTGCCATCGGCAGCGATGCCGTCCCACTTGAAAGTGCCGGCATTTTGAAGGGTCTCGTTATTGACCAGGCGGAGCATTTCCCGCCCTTGCGCATCAAATATCCAGACGTTGGCGGTATAGCCCGGCTGATCGGTGGTGTAATCAATGAGCAGCACATCTTCAAAGCCGTCCTCATCTGGAGAAAACCGGGCACGGGGAATGTTGATGATCTCGTCCAACACTCCTTCGCGCTCAAAAAACTGGGAATTGGGACCGGTCGGAGTGGCAAAGCCTGCGGTGGAGGCGGCAGAGTGCCAGTTGCCATTGTCCTGCGTGTCGGCCATCGGGGAAATGCGCTCCAGGCTGACGCCGTTTTCATCATCGAGTAAGGGATAATGAAGGTCTTCTGAGTAATCGAAAGCATCGAGTGTGACCCCATTTAGCACAAGGGTCAGATTGCCTTCATCGTTGTCCAGGCCAGGCAGGTCATTCTCCAGCAAGCGGTCGGGGCTGGGCACAGTGTATCGGTTGAGAATATCGGTGGGGTCCTCAGAAAAGACCAGGTAGTCGCCGGGGAAAATCAGCAGGTTATCGTCGACAGAAGCTTCCACACTGCCGCTCATTTTCAGGCGGTTGAGCATTTTCAGGCCGGCCAGGTCTATGATTTTATCACTTTGATTGTACAGCTCAATAAAATCAGAGCCGCCACTTTCCGGATTGAAGAGGATTTCATTGATGACGATATCCATGGGCTCGGCGGGCTGTGGCAATCCAATAGCAAAAGATTGCTGCTCAAGTGGGTTGCCTATGCAATCGGTGAGGGCTGTAGAAAAGCTGAGGGTATAAGCCTGATCCGGGGATAACTCTCCATCCAACAGTAGCAAAGCGGTCAGCCCGTCCGGCTGTAGCATTACGTCAAGTACGGCTATTGCCGGCTCCAGGGTGTAAGCGCCGGGGGGAGTTACTGTCCCCATATCCATGATCTCACTGAACTGCACCCGGATTTCCATATTGCTTTCCGGCACCACTTTGACTACAGAAGGGGGCGTAGTGTCGAGTGCAGCACCCAGCAGGCTGTTTTCAAGGCCGGGTGTACCACCGGTTGTGCTTTGGGAGGCCCGCCAGTTGCCGGGGCAGTCGTAAGGGCCTTCCAGGCGGATCAGTTCGAGGCTGTAACCACCATCCGAACGCGATTCGTCCTGATACCAGGCATCCGTGTAAGTGACTTCAAACAGGGTGCTCCCATTTTCATCAAGAAGGGTAGCGACATCCCCGCCGTTGGAAAGTGCCGGGAAGTCCCCCACGCTAACGGCAGGCCCCAATTCAGTGAAAGCTGTGAGAAAGGCTTCATCGCAAACCGCAATATACTGTCCAGGTTGCAAAAGAAATGAAGATAAAGCCTCCGGGGTGCTACCAGAAGTAATTTGGAGGGTACCCAGGTCAATGACTTTATTGCTGGCATTATACAATTCCAGGTACTCGGCTTCCGGTAATGCCACGGATGGCGTGGGGTCAGGCATCAGCTCAGTGATGATGAGGTCACCGGGGAGGGCGGGCTGAATATTGAAGTAGGTGAACTCAGCCTGCAGGGAAGCTGCTGTATTTCCTGCTTCATCCTGAATGTTGCTGGCGGTGAGGTTGTAAGTGGCGGTGTTCTCCAAAGCGGTGCCCAATGACAGCAGCACCCGGGTTGGATCTGCCTGCAATTCGGCAGAGACCGGTGTGCCAATTCCATTGCTGATGCTATAATTTGCCGAATTATTGGCAGAGGGTTCGCTTATCGGCTCACTAAATCTTGCCTCTAGTTGAAAAGCGGTGTTCGGAGTGACTTCCAAAAGGGTAGGAGGGGCGGTATCGGTAAAGAGTGGATCGACCAGTACATCATCCATGAAAAACAACTCAGCACGGGTGCTCGTGTAAGTACAGACCCATCCAAAAAAGCTGCCGGTTGGGTAAGTTAAGTCAGTTGCGCTTCCTTCCGGAGTGAAATCGGTGCCTCCGCTGTAGTCGGTTTCCAATGTCCATTCCCCTTCAGCAGAGCGGGTCACCCGTATTCGGGCGAGGGCAGGGTCACTGCCCACGCCCCCAGTGGCACCACTAATCAGTAAGGTGGAAGCGGTCCCGTCCTGCCGAAATAGCTCCACGGCATCATCACTGCCTGAAATACCGCCAATCCGTACATAGTAGCCATTCAGTGCTCCTTTTAAATCTGGAGAGGAGGCTGACAAATAGATGCGGGCGAAGTTGCTGGAAGAAGGGGAGAACTCCGTACGGATATAGAAAGCCCACGTCGTGGCAGCATCCGTTGAGGTAGGCGCCGGAACGTAAAGCAAAGATTCGTTGCTGCTGCCCGGGTCGGTATCCAGCAACTGCAATTCACCATTGGTTACGGCAAACCGGCCGGTATCTCCCAGCCATTCAGGGTTGGAGGAGAAATCGCCATCCGAGAAATCATCCTGAAGTTGAGCGTAAGCCGGGCTTGCAAGGAGGGTTAACGACAGGGACAGGTAATAGAGTGCTTTCATGCCCCAAAAATAGCGAATTCAACACAGCTAAGGAAGTTCAGTGCGGCTGCATCCCTATTTTTTAACGACTGTAGGGGCAAAACCTTTTGGTAATCACTGCAGGGGCTTATCTTTGCGCACCAATTTATTGTAGAAGGTACCAGGCGGGCGCCGCCACCGGTACAAAGAAAAGATTGCAATTATGAAAGTCGCTGTTGTTGGTGTAACAGGCCTGGTGGGTACGGTAATGTGCCGGGTACTCGAAGAAAGGAATCTGCCGGTTTCTGAATTTTTGCCAGTCGCTTCTGCCCGTTCGGTAGGCAAAATGGTAAAGTTTAAAGGAGCAGACCACAAAGTGATCAGCATGGAAGACGCCATTGCTGCCCGCCCCGACATTGCCATTTTCTCCGCTGGGGGCGGAACCTCACTGGAGTTTGCGCCTAAGTTTGCGGAAGTGGGCACAACGGTTATCGATAACTCCTCTGCCTGGCGTATGGACCCGGGCAAAAAGCTGGTGGTGCCTGAAATCAACGGTGGGGAACTCACTGCTGCAGACAAAATCATTGCGAACCCCAACTGCTCAACAATTCAAATGGTGCTGGCCTTAGCACCCCTGCACGAAGCTTTTGGCATTAAGCGGGTTGTGGTCTCTACTTATCAGTCTTTTACAGGCACTGGCATGCAGGCTGTGAAACAATATCAGCTGGAGAAAAAAGGGTATAAGCCCAAGGCTGAAGAGATGGCCTATCCGCATCCGATTTTTGAGAATTGCCTGCCGCAGTGTGATGTCTTTCTGGAAAACGATTATACCAAGGAAGAGATGAAGCTGGTGAATGAAACCCGGAAGATTCTCAATGCTCCACAAATTGGCGTAACCGCAACTGCCGTGCGCGTGCCTGTTAACGGCGGGCACTCGGAATCTGTGAATGTGGAGTTCGAACGGCCTTTTGAAGTGGAGAAAGCCATTGAACTGTTGAATAACACGCCGGGCATTAAAGTGCTGCAGGACAACGCCAATAACAATTACCCGATGCCCCGTTTTGCCAAAGACAAAGACGAGGTTTTCGTGGGGCGTATCCGCCGGGATGAGTCTGTTGCCAATGGGCTTAACCTCTGGATTGTGGCCGATAACCTGCGTAAAGGAGCGGCTACAAATGCAGTACAAATTGCCGAACACCTTATTGCCAGCAAACTGATAAATGCTTGATTAGGGCTAAATCCTTAAAAAGCGGGGCATTTTCTTAATTTTGTGAATAGGAACAAAGCCGGGTAGGCCCCGGTCAGAACTTTTGACTTACTACTACGAAGATTATGAAGACAAAGCTTGTACTCTGGGGGACGAATGCACAGGACGAACGCATACTGGTGGCTGTGGAATTATTGGCTGACGATAATCAGGTAAAAATCTACACTTTCCCTGATGCGGTTGCCACTGATGAGTTCTATCAGAAAATGATGGACGACTGGCGCAACGATAAGGAGGTGGAATTCCCGGAAGCGCACATGGTGACAGAACGGGGATTGAATGTTGCTGATTCACTTTTGCCCGAGAGCATTAAAGTAGAGCGCAGTGACCTGGTCACCCGTGCACAAACGGAATGGCAGTTTATTGTACTCTCCTCCAAGCTTAGCGAGGCTTACAAATCAGAACTGGAAGATCTGCGCGACCGGGTAAGCCGCCTTGATGGCTTTGACAAGCAGATTTGGGAAGAGCTCAGAGGTTTCTGGGATAAGGTACAGGAGCAGGTAACAGACCGTAACCTGTTCCGCGACCATGCAGAGCAACTTCGGGAGCGCACCAACGAGCTCTTTGCAGAAATGAAAGACCTGCGTTCTAAGATGGACCAGGAGTTCAAGGCCAGGTCCAGGGAGAACTACGAGCAGTTTATGGAAAGCCTTGGTGAGCTGGAAGCCAAGATTAAAGAGAATAAGCGCCTTCAATCCGTATTTGATGAATTGAAAAAGGTGCAGCGGCAGTTCAAGAATACCAAATTTACCAGGGAGGACCGCAATAAAGTGTGGAAGCAGCTGGACGGCATGTTCAAAGAGGTAAAAGAAAAGCGCTTTGGAGAGTCTGCAGGGGGAGACCACTCTCCGTTAGAACGGTTGAAGAAGCGTTACGATGGTTTGCTTGGCGCTATCAATCGGATGTCGAATTCCATCAAGCGGGATAAAGATGAGCTTAGCTTCCAGCAGCGTAAGGTTGATACCACGGATGGCCAGTTGGAGGCACAGATCCGTACGGCTAAAATCAAAATGGTCGAAGAAAGGATCAACTCCAAGACGGCTAAACTGGATGATATGGAGAAGACAAAGGCAGACCTGGAGCGCCGAATGAAAGTGCTGGAGCAAAAGGAAGCTAAGCGTAAGGAACAGCAGGAAGTTAAGGAGGCGCAAAAGGAGGTGGAAGCTAAAATCAAGCAACAGATTGAGGAAGAGGCGAAGGCCCGGGCAGAAGAGTCAGAAAAACTAAAGGATGCTGCAGAAGCTATAAAGGAGGGCAAAGCTGAAGCGAAGCCCGCTGCGGATTCCCCTAATGCGGAAGGCAAAAAGGACGATTCTGTTGGCGATGCTCTGGCTGCCACGCTTGGCGAATCTTTCGAGGACGTTGTGGACACCATTAAGGCTGTGGCTATGGTGGTATCCGACAAAATCAATGAAGCGGTTGAAGACTGGCAGGAGGAAAGTGCCGATGAAAAAAATCAGGCTTAAGCTCTTCGTACCTCTTGCGTAGCAGGAGTGAAGGCTTTGACCAAACTTATTTGAAGGGGCCAACAGCAATCGCTGTTGGCCCCTTCTGCGTTTATCGTATTGGTTTTTGTTGGGGGGCTTAAGCAATCAGTTCCCTTTTCCTTTCCATAGAATAATTGAGTTGCTATCAGCGCTGGAGGGCATGGTTTTATGCCTTTTCTGCGGCATTAAAATCCAATTAACCCTTGTTTTGTTAAAATTTCAGAGAATTTCACAAGAAAAATAATAGTTATTGATGCGATTTATTTCACATTTATATTGTTAGGGCTTCTATATATTTGGTTTTTTGAGCTCTTGGGGGTTTGGTTTTTTTCACAAAAGCCCGAATCTGTCTTTGGCTCAGGCAGCAGAAGTCTTCATATTTGTATTGTGATCGGAAGGCATTGAGGAGAGAGACAAGAGAAAGTTAATTGAAATATGTTCATGGGATTATAATTTAGTGAAGTGCAGTCCCGGTGGTTTTTGGAAATCGCTGGGACGCACGACTCACTATGAGAGCACCCACAATAATCCCAACAAAAATAAAAATGGCGGACAAAAGTGTCCGCCAAATTCTAAATCACGTTCATGGGATTATGGTCGTCTTGTTGAGATTACGATTTGCTGTGTAGTTTATTCTCTCACTTGTGCGACGAAGATAAAGCAAAACTTCCGTTTCTTCCAAACAGTGCATGCATTTTATTGCGCTGTAACAGATTTTTTATATCTGTTAAGAAGTTATTTGATTGAGAGTCAGGGAAGTAAACAAAAGATTATTTTTTGGATATGTTCATGGGATTATAAGTGAAAATCGCGTTCCACTCTATGGAGCGCGATTTTTTTTTGCCAGAGTATCAACTATTGCACATAGAGAATAAGCCCGCCCCGATAGTTCAGGAGTAAGCTAGCTCAAACGAGGACGTTGTGTTCATGTGTTCAGCATCTCTTCTAACATGGCTTCCATTTTCATTCTCGCTTTCCTATCCTTTGGCCCCGGATTGAGGACTGGGTTTTCGGGTTTTGCCAGGGCTATTTTCAACAAGCCATAGGAATAAGCGCCTCCAAAATGCCTGTGTAAAGTGCTAAGTTTTAACTCCTTCATCTCCCCGGCCTTTTCCTGTATAGCAGCAATGGATTCTGGTTTCAGGAATGAGGTAGCGCTCAGGACACCCTGTTTAATAAAGTGGGCGATATGCCCTTCGATTGTTGATACCGCCAGATTTCGTTCCCTGGCTATCTCCTCAATGGTCATACCTTTCCGGTACCTGGCCAACGTCTCCTCTTTTGTGCCGGTACTTACCGGTTCAGTATTCAGTGGGGTTTTGAATACAGGTGATGGTTCAACTCCCTGTCTGCTGCAATAATCCTGCACCATTTTCAACAAGGCTGCTCCGTATTGTTCCAACCGCTTTTTACCGATGCCGTAACTGCGCTTCAGTGATTCAGGTGTATTGGGCAGATGAGTTGCAATATGGAACAGAGCCTGGTTAGGTAGAATTCGGAAGATGGGCAGGGATTGTGCATTTGCTTCCGACCGCCGCCATTCAATCAGTTGCTGCAACAGCTCAGGGTGGGGCACCTTTTCCCGACTGAGTTTAGCAACTGTTGGGGCTACCGGAGCCGATGGCTGCTGCCTGAAGTCCAGCATGGCGTCCGTTTTTGCCCGGAGCAAGTCAGCTGGAGAGAAGCCGGAAGCGGTCTTGCTCAGACCCTTCAGTTTGATGAACACTTCCTCGTGTAGTTGCTCCAGAGCCTCCTGTATCGTATCCCCGGTTTTTTGGTTATCAGTTTCAACAGAGATGGTTTTCAGAGGCTCCAGAACGGAGGCCTTCAACTGACTGGCAAACCAGGATGCTGCCTGTTTAGTGCGATCTTGCAGCGCTGCGTTTTCTGCGGGCATGCCTCCCTCCTGAAAGAAGGCCTGCAGCTGAGCCTGAAAGCGCTGCCCTACCGGATAAAGCTCCTGTTCTGCGAAGTTCCAGACTTCCTGAAAAGGCGCTACCGCACCCGGCAGTAATTTGTGTTCATATTCCAGCAATAAACGCTGGGCGCGCTGCATGTGCTTTTTCAAGATCCGGAAGTCGAACAACTCCTGCAGCATGGATTGCTGAAAAGCGACTTTAGCATCCTGCAATTTGGCATCATCCGGCGCATTGCGTTCTGCCTCATCAGAAAATTGCTGCACCTTAGTATCCGTCCTGACGCTGGAGCTCCGGATACGCGAGCGCAGCACAATACCCTCAAAAGTCTTGCACCGGCTTAGCGCCACATACACCTGGCCGTGCGCAAAAGCCGCCTGCGCATCTAAAATCACCCGCTCAAAGGTCAGCCCCTGACTCTTATGGATGGTGATGGCCCAGGCCAATCTCAAAGGGTACTGCGTGAAGGTGCCAACGACATTTTCTTCCACTTCCTTCACCCGTTCGTTGAGCTTGTACTTGCGGTTTTGCCATTCCTCTCTGCCCACTGTAATATCCGAATCGTCGCCCGGGCATTGCACGGTGATTCCTTTTTCCTCATCGATCGATATGATTTTACCAATCTTACCATTATAGTAGCGGCGGTCAGTACTATTGTCGTTTTTGATGAACATCACCTGTGCCCCCACTTTCAGGTGCAGCGCTTCGTCAGCCGGATAGGCGTGGGCAGGAAAGTCGCCACTGATTTTCGCTGCAAACCGGTGCACTTCGCCTGGAAGCGCGGACAATTGTTCTGCATTGATGGTATTTGCGCTGTAATTATGGGTGGTGAGGGTGATATAATCATCTTTGTCCGGCAATTGGTCAAGCGGCTGATACCGGCTGTTGAGCGTCTCCAGGACTGCTTCATCTATCTGATTATTGCGCACCTTATTTAAAAGGTGGATAAAGGTGTCATCCGATTGCCGGTAAATATGTTTTAGCTGAATGGTCACGGGCTCCGTTAGCTGCAAGGCTTTGCTGCTGAAGAAAAAAGGAGTGTTATAATATGAACGCAACAGTCCCCATTCCTCGTCCTTGACGACCGGAGGCAGCTGATGTAAATCTCCAATCATCAGCAGTTGGACACCACCAAAAGGTTGGTGTGGAGTCCGGTAGCGGCGCAGCACCTCGTCGATGCCGTCGAGCACATCTGCCCGCACCATGCTTATTTCGTCAATAATAAGCAGGTCAAGCGCGCGCAACAGCCTCGCCTTTTTTCGGCTGAGCCGCCGGAACTGCCGGTTATCCCGTTTATTCCCGGGCACAATAGGCCCGAAAGGCAATTGGAACAGGGAGTGGATCGTCTGCCCGCCCGCATTAATCGCGGCTACGCCAGTAGGGGCGACCACTGCCAGCCGTTTGGGTGGCTTGGCTTTGAGGGTCTTCAAAAAGGTGGTCTTGCCGGTACCGGCTTTGCCAGTCAGGAAAATACATTTGTTGGTATGAGTTACGAATTCGCGCGCGAGCTCCAACTCGGGGTTGTGTCCCGCCTTCGTGGAACTAGGGCGGGCGGAGTGTGATTTTGTCATGGTTTTTCAGGGGTTGGTGATACAGAGAATAATTTTCGCCCCTAAAAATACATTTTTTGTGTTTTTAGTCAAAATTTTAAAACGGAAAATTTATCAAAAGACAGGTGTTCTGTTTGTTTTTCACCCCTGTGCTCCACCACATCAGCCAGGAAAAGATCCCGTTTGCAGGTCAAAGAAGCGACACGGCTAATGTAAACACTGAGTTGAAGCGATATAAAGTGTGGGATATCCTGAGTGAGCAATTACATTCTCAATTCCGTTGGTTGGAAAGGTCGTGGAGACCGCTGGTAGCTGGTAGGTTTGTACAAGCCGTATAGTCCCCAACAGGAAGGTGTCAGCATACTTAATAATTTTTTCCCCTCCCGAGGGTAAGATTTCCCTATACCAAACGATAGGTTGATAAATTACTTCATCATTCAATCCTGTTTAACATGAAAGCAGCATCAGTCTATCGAACAGTTGTAACATCTTCCTCCGCTTTCCTGACCGTACGATGTGTCCCCGTCATACTAGCATTCCTGGCATTCGGGATTGGCCCCTGCTTCGGACAGGAGCAGTTGGATACGATAAGCATGCAGAAGTTGTTCAGCGGGTACGCCTTTTATCAAAATGGAGAAAGGCTTAACACCAATCAGTTATCCGATGTATTAATGTCGCACCCAGAAGCCTATGAAAAATATAAGGACGCTAATTCCCTGGGTTTGGCAGCCGGCGTTCTCAGTTATGCAGGTGGCTTCCTAATCGGCTGGCCTATAGGGACTACTTTAGGCGGCGGCGAGGCCAACTGGAATCTGGCGCTGATCGGGGCGGGCTTATTTACAGTTTCCCTGCCACTGAGCAATGGGTCAAACAAACGGACTTTGCAGGCCATAGATATCTTTAACAATCAACCACTTCCAAGCTCACCTTCGAATACAAAGCCAAATAGGCTTAATGTATCAATACAGGGAAATGGCGCCGGATTCGTGCTTCATTTTTAAGGTGTTAAGGCTTTTATCAACGTATTTTTTTCAGACTATCTTAATCAAAATCGACTATCCATGAGAGCTTATTCAATTGCAATTTTTACGCTATTGCTATTCATTGGCCATTCAGGTTTTACCCAAACTAACAATACTAAAAGCCCATTCAAGGATGTAATCGGGTACCAAAACGCTAAGAGCAAAAAATTTGAAAAAATCACAGAAAGCCAGTTGCATAATTTTTGGTGCAACACCTTGCAAATTCCGGAGGGTACTAAGTTTGAAAAGGCGGCCCTGAAAAAAATAGAGGGTACGAATTCAGACTATATGATATACGCTACTAGTGTAAAAGGCAACATCAACGTAGCATCAAAACTGGTAGCTTATAAAGGAGGCTGGAGATTAACCGGAGAAACCTGCAAATGTATCTCGAGTTGCACCTGGTCAGGGTGTGAAGTCATCGGAATGTGCCTATGTACCCAATGCGAGTCAGGATGCAAAAAAGAACACTCGCAAACTAGCAAACTGTATACTTCACACTTCAAATCATGACCTAAGACTATGTTTGGAGCTTGATCCTGTTGCAAACCAAGGACTTATGAACTCCGCGAAAATACAGGCAGGCTCTGGCGTCATCTTTTTTAGCTTATTTGGCCTTGACGATAAATGTCTGTATGTAAACACCCGCCAAACGCGCCAAAAAAGATTTAGCCGAAACCCTGCCGGCCATTCTGGCACAGCAGGCGGGCACAATTTCTTGATTTTCAAGACGAACCCGCTCCAAACATAGTCTAAGACCTAATTGTAACAGCCTCTCTGTTTTTTATAACCCTATAGAACCACAACCTTATGTTATTCAAGAAATGGAATCCCATTTTCATTGCCCTTGCTATGCTTTTTGTGCAGCAGGCGGTCGGGCAGAATGTCGCCTTACAGTGTGATGGCGACGACGATTGGCTTTTCCTGCCACTGAGCAGTACCCCCCTTGCGGGCAATCCTGCTAGTTTTACGATAGAAGTTTGGTTTCAGGCACAAAATGTGAGTGCTGGTACCAACTGCGGCAGTAATTTTAACCGCTTGTTGAGCCTGGGGAGCCCCGGTACCCGCATCGAGTTGGGGAACTGTGGCAATCAACTGAACTATTTTCTGAATATCCCTGCGCAGGCTCTTCCTGTTACGCCCCTGACCACGATCACTCCAAATGCGTGGCATCACCTTGCGGTTGTCCGTACCCCCGGACAATTAGAAGTTTTCCTCGATTGTGTCTCGGTTGGAACCATACCCGTTACAGGCAATCCTAATATTCAGGAATTCCGCCTTGGAGCCTGGCCAGGTGGTGCGACTAACCCTGCTCAGGAATGGGAAGGCTTACTGGACGATGTCCGCCTGTGGAGTACAGCAGCCTCCCCAACCCAGCTCTGCGGTCGTTTGAACTGCCCGCTTTCCGGCCAGGAGCCTGGATTGCTGGCTTACTGGGATTTCAACGAAGCCGTACCGGGGGGCAATAATACCGCTTTGACCCAAGTCACAGACAGTAGCCCTAACGGCAACAACGGCAATATTTATATAGGTGGTAATGATCCTATTACGCTGACGGGCAACACCAGTAATTTTATCAACTCCACTGCGCCACTCGTCTACCCCGCCCTGCACGATTTGGGCCTGGAAATTCGGGACTACCCCTACCGCAGCAATCTGCTCACCAGCATCTGCAACGGTGATCCCGCTCACTTCTGCCTCGACGACAACGGCCAGACACCTGGCCCGTACAGCAACGTCAGTGTACAGTGGGAATTTTTTGACGTCGGAGGTTCAGGCTGGCAGCCGGTCACCTCGCCTTCCTTTATCGACTTTTGCTTCCCGGTAGCGCCGGGCGAGTTGACCTTGCCCTGCAGCAGCAGCCCGGATGGCTTCGTCGACCGAAAATACCGCGCAGTGAGTACAGTGACTGGCCCTACCGGCGAGCAATGCGAATACCTCAGTGCGGAATATGACCTGCAGATTTGCTGCCCCATCAGCCCTGCTACGGTGACCCTTTCCCCTTCCGGCCCTTACTGCGAAGGCGAAACGGAAACCTTTACGGCTACCCTCAATTCACCAGACCCTTTCGTACAGACTACGGGGCCAAATGTTACGATCAACTGGTATTACGTCGACCCTATTGCCGGCACGCGCATCCCCATCGGTAGTGGAAGCTCTAGTATAACCCATACGGTTACCTTCCCGCAGGTGCCGGGCGTGACAGATTTCTGCTTTGAAGTCGAGGTCACGAACTGTAACAACAAAATGGGAACCTTCTCCGCTTGCATCCCGGTAGATCCCGAGCCGGTCTGCGGCACGATAGCCGGCTGCCCCCTGGGAGCGCCCATGAACCTGACCCTTGTTGACCCCAACCCGGCCCATCTCATCTATGAGATTTGCCCGGGTAATGATGCGATCATCTGCCAGGATGCCCAATTTGACGATTGCATCCCGCAGTGGCAGTACACCTTTACAGATCCTAACATAGCCACCCCTTCTGACTGGGTCAATATGGGGCTGAGCAATACCACCCAAAACACCAACATACTGCCCAGCCACCTCTGGCCGGCCGGACAAAATTCCATCTATTACCGCATACAGTGCAATCCGCTCTCCAATCCTTCCGGATGCGAGCCCTGCTTCAGCAATATCGTGGAAGTGACGCTGACACAAGCGCCGGCACTGCCCACTGTCATAGGCCCCACACAGGTTTGTGTAGAGAATCTACCCGTTACCCTTTCGGTAAATAGCCCGGTGGCCGGCCTCACCTATACCTGGCTGTACGAAGGCTTGGTCATCGGCAACGGCACCTCTATCTCCGCTACCATGGGCGGTTGTTATTGGCTGGAAGCCAGCAATGGTTGCCAAACGGTAGAAGGCCCGCCTTTCTGCCTGGAAGTGTGCGAGACCATCGCCCGCCTAAGCTGCCCGCTGCCGCCGAATGCTTGTGCAACACCGGGAGAACCAATTAGCCTTACCGCCTGCGATTCGGAGAATACCTGCTCGGGCATGAGCGGCTTACTCTTTGAGTGGTTCGTGGACGGCGTATCGCAGGGTGCTGCCAGCAGCCTGTGTGACTTTACGCATACGCCCGTAACCACCGGCACCACCTACAAAGTCGTAGTGACAGACCCCGCCACCGGCTGTATGGATATGGTGGAGCAGACGGTGATTCCTTGTGATGCTAATTAACCCATTTCTGAATCAAATGAACACTGATGGGTTAACCATCGACCTCAAAAAATAAATGACCATGAGATATTATTTCATACTACTGGCTTTGTTGTGGAGCACAGCCAGCTTTAGTCAGAGCCCTTGTTTTTGTCAAGTTGAATTAGTGCCGCAAAGCGACTGTTGCGTAAATATCATCGCTTCCTGGTCTGCCTCCTGCAACTCTACACAGGCACAGGCTAATCACATTTTCATCAATACTGCTTTTGCACCTCCCTTTACTGCCGGGGTTAAGTCTTTTGATTTATACTATCCACAGTTATCCGGAACGCTAAGTGCCGGCAACACCCAGCTGGATATCAATTCTACTGTAAATATTGCAACTTTCCAGCCTTTAGGGCAAGATATCCTACTGGGTTCTCTCTGCTACGAAAATGTCAATAGTACAGTGGTAACCAATGAAATCAATATGGACAATAATGGCATCAGTTCCTGCATGGGGGTAAGTGAAGTGCCCATCAGTTGTGTCCCTTCACAGCCCTGGAATAAAATATACGGTGATGCCAATGATAACGCCCCTACCAAAGTGAAAGCCTTTGGCGATGGCATGTATGTTGTCGGCACAATAGATTTGAGTGGTGTAAAGTACGGTACATTGTCCAAGTTCGATATCACAGATGGTAGTTTGCTTTGGCACTTTCAGCACGACGTGCCCAGTGTATTTAATGATGTAGAATACAGTCCGCTGGTGCAGGAGGTGATCGTAGTGGGCGCTACGGAGCCTAATCCGCCAACGGGTGCTCCATTTGATAATAAATCCTTGATCATGCGCCGCCGGGCCAGTGACGGGACAATACCTATCGGAGGTCTAAAGGAGTACGATCATCCTGGTCGGGAATTTTTTGAGGTGATTAAGCGCCACCCCTATCCGGAGGACACTAACTTTCCTTTTTATGTGTTGGGGCGAGAAAATCCAGCTTCCAACTTTCCTTCTGGCGCAGATCAGGTTGTTGTCTATAACTTTAACCGAAACCTGGCATCTGGCTGGGACAAAAGGTATGTAGAAAACGGCGGTATTGAAATAGAAGGCTACCGCGGTATTGTCCCACTACGGGATGGGGACCTGCTATTACTTGGCAATGGCTCAATTGCCAACGAAGGTGCTGTAATAAAAGTCGATGGCAGGAAAGGCGATTGGATGAGTAGCTGGTATCATCCCGATGGTATTGATTGGTATGATGGTGTACATTTGCCTAATGGTATGGTGGTATTGTCTGGAACCAGATTCAGCTCAGACGAAGCGATTGTAATGGCGGTTAATCCAAATAACATGACGCCATTGGCAGGTTTACTTTTCCCTAACCAAAGTAACTTCCGGGAAATCGGCTGGCACAGCCCATCAAATGGTGCAGGTGCAACCGACCTTTATCTACTCAGTAGAGAGAAAAACAACGCCCCAAACCGGAATATCCTGAATAAAGTCAGTTTGTCAATCTTTCCCGCAACCGGGGCCTTCATGAATGTTGATTACAGCCGTTATCTGGAAGACCAGGAGCTTTCCTTCAATAACCCCCGGTTGCAGGTGGTACCTGCCAGGGATGCGGTTTTTTACGCAGATAACCGGACGTATAACCCTGTTGTCTACGGCGGTGAAGATATGCTGGTAGGCGTTTATGACTTGAACCTAAATTCTGATTGCGTACAAAGCCTGAACAGCCCGGTACAAAATTACATCATCAGTCCGACTACCTTTGGCATGACGAGTACGGATATCAATATTAATCAGGCCGACCAGGGCACCCAACCTTCGCCCTTAGGCTATGAGTGTACTAACTTCTGCTCCAACTGCACCGCAGACTTCACCTGGACCTCCGACTGCTGCGAGCTGCAACTCTTGGGCAGCGCCACCGGCACCGGTCCTTATACTTTCGAGTGGGACTTCCTGTGCGATGGCTCTGTGGAGGCCACGGGTCAAAGTGCCACACTTTCCAACCTGCCCGTTGGCCCCAATATACTTTGCCTGAAAATCACGGACGCCACGGGCTGTATGGCAACGGTACAGCAAACCGTAACTGTGGTCGGCGATAACACCCCGCCGGTCATCAACTGCCCGGGCAACATCACTTTACCGACCGATCCTGGTGAGTGTTTTGCCACTTACAGTATTCCCATGCTTACTGCAACAGATGACTGCGATGACGATTTAATGGTCAGTTGCTCTTTGTCTGGAGCGACCACCGCGCCCATTGGCCCCGAAAACGAATTGCCAAAAGGTGTCACAACAGTCACCTGTGCAACGGAGGATGATAAAGGCAACTTCGCCAATTGTACTTATAATATTACCGTGGAAGACCAGGAACCGCCGGTTATTAGCTGCCCAGGTGCGATCACCAGCAGTGTGGCGGCTTGTGCGGGAGGCATCAGCGTACAGTTCCCTGATCCTACAGTCACTGATAACTGCCCGATGGTCACTTGGACGTATAGCCATCAGAGCGGAGACTTTTTCCCCTGCGGCACCACTACAGTCACGGGTACGGCAACTGATATGGCAGGTAACCAAAGCACCTGTACCTTCCCGATTATAGTAGACTGCCAATGCGCAGAAGTAGGCGGCCAAACCATAAGCTGTACAGACGTGGACGACCAGTTCGCCTTCTCCGTGAGCGTGAACGACCTGACCGGCAGCGGCACTAATGGCTGTACCGTCAGCGTGAGCAGCCCGCAGAGTGGCATTACCATCAGCGGGGTGACAACGACTGGCTCCGGGCCAGGCTATACAATATCTGGATTAATTGATGTGGCAGCGCCGCCTATGCCCAATACGATTACCATCGTGGTGAGCGTGAGCTGCGTATGCCCGGACGGTACGGTGCATGATTGCGATTTCCCTATTACGCTACAGACGCCTTGTTGCAAAGATATTTCCGTCGATCCGCAGGAGGTTTGTGAAAACGGGCCAGCCGTGCAGATTCCGCTGGTAGGCTGCGGAAACCTATACGATGTGCAGCAAGTACGCTGGTACGTAGCTGATGCGCCCTGCCCACCGGCGAGCTGGGGCCCGCCTTTGCAGGTGACCAACGGCTGTGCACCACTGACGCTTTCCCCTCAGTTCCACAACGGAGACATCTGTGTGTACGCCGAGGTGGATATGGGGCCGGATGCCGGGCCTTGTACGATGTTGACTTCCAATATTGCGACCATTACCCTCTGCCCGCCCATCAGTTGTGATTTGTCGGGTGGCCAGGCGTACTGCTATACCGGAAGCCCGATTACACCTTCGATGCTAACGCTGATGCCCCCCATGACGGATTGCAGCTACACCATCGAGTGGTTTGATCCGAATGGCAACCTGATTCCGTCGGCGACAGGCATGACGGACTATCAGCCGCCCGCATTGGACTTCACCTTACCTAATACAGAATGCTCACAATCGTATACCTACACTGCGAAAGTCACGAGTGTATGCGGGGAGCAAAGCTGCAGCGCCACATTCCGTCTGGATAACGATGATGCGCCGGTGGGCACCATCAACCTGCTACCACCGGATGTCAATCCGCTTTGCTACGGAGAAGATGCCGTGCTGGAATACATTCCCGAATGCGCTGGCGACCCGGAACGCTGGAATTGGTTCATCCGCCCGGATGCGGTGCCTGCTTATACTGCGCTGCCCAACAATGGTGATCGTAACCCACTGTACTACACCAACCGCCTGTACGAAGACACCTGGGTAAAAGTCGAGAAAACCAATGGGATATGCCCGGCGGATGAGATCGAGTTCTTCCTCGATATCATCGACCCGCTGACGATCAACAGCTTTACAGCGGATTACAGTCCGATCTGCGCCCCGGGATCCGTAGACCTGGAGGTGGATTTCGATCCTTCACCTGCCCCAGCGGGCTGTACCTATACCATTCACTGGTACAAGGGTATCAACCGCATTCATACCTCTATCCATACCAGTGCTACGGCTATGTATACCTATACGCCGCCGGCAGGTATTGGTCTGGCCGGCAATTACTACTGTATCATCGAGAGCAGCTGTTGTCCGCAGCGGGAAAAGAGCGATGTGGTGGTGCTGGATCCGCCGATGGAAGTCTACGCCATTGGGCCATGCTACCGCTGCAATTGCGAAACGGTGACCCTGAACGGTATTGTGCTGTACCCTATCCCCGGCTTTAACTGTACCTACCAATGGTACGACAACGGAGTAGCTATACCGGGTGAAACGGGTACGTCCTTAACCGTAGACCCAAGCTGGGATGGGCCGTTCACCTTTGAAGTGACTTGTACAGGAGTAGCTACGACTTGTACCCTGTCAGACACATACACCTTGCAGCAATGTGGCAATTGCCCCCCTGTCAACACCTATGAGGTAGTCAGGCTGAATGCGAAGGTATACCCCACTCCGACTGACGGCTGGATTTACCTTGAACTGGACAAGCCGGTGAATTTTGAAACGATAGAATTCTTCGATGCTCAGGGCAAAAAAGTCCGGTCGATAGCTCATCCGTCTTTTGACCGCCTGTTAGAGCTGGATTTGTCTGGTTTACCCGCAGGTGCTTACACTATTAGGGCGATAAGTACTGAGCAGGAGATGCTGCTGGAGAAAGTGATCAAGCAGTAGTGATTAATTATGCTTTGGGTGGCTCACTATGACTGCCAGAAGCCTATTCTGAAACCCCATTATGAACCAATCAACCAACCTTCCCCACCACACCTACCACATCCGCACCCACGAGGCCAAAGCCCCCAACTTACGTCTCTGGGTAGTGGATGAATCCGGAGAAAAGCGTTGGGAAATCGCCGGTGTACACGAAGAGTCGCAAAGCCATAAGATTTGGAAACGGACGCCCTGCCTGCTTCGACTGTTTCTCATTATCCCTGGTTTATTCCTGAGTGGTGAGCTGCCTTTATTTGGGCCAGACAAGCACATCCTAAAACACTGGGTACTGAGAAACGAAAAGGGAGAAGACCTCCTCATCTACCGGAAAAAACTAAGAGGCGTAAAAATGTACCGGCAGAAAAAAAAGGTAGGTACTATGTTCTTTAACAGGCCAACTTATGTCGTTAAGTACAACATCAAATACGAGGGTAAATACCTGGGCCGGGTGTATCCAAGTAGCATCTGGCACCAAAAATTTGAAATCAGGAAAGATGATACCGTATTGCTCACCGCACAAAAGTATTCCCGCAGCAGTAAGAAGAAAGATATGACCCTCAGCGTCCATCCATCTGTGGGGCAAGATGAGCTGCCAGGCATGCTGGGCATTTTCCTGCTGTAAGAGAATGAAGCAGGGTAGGAAAGGCTTCTCGGGCGAAATAATCAGGCCAGCCCCACGGCTTGCAACTTATTTCTCTGAAGATTTTTGACTCCAAAGGGTAAGATTTTCCCGATTCCTGTGATATAGCGATGAGGGCTTTTTTGCCAACGCACATAAACCTATAAGTTATGAAACTCCAATCCTTTATTTTACTGCTGACCTTTACCATTTTTACGAGCCTGAATGCCCAGACTGCCTGGGAACGCACTTTTGCCAAAGCCGGGTATGATTTCAAAGACTATTCTATCATTACCGCAGGGGACGGTTCAGAGGATCTGCTGCTTGCGGGTACTCTTCATAATAAAATCACAGACGAATATCAGGCACATGTCATACGAATTGATGATGCGGATGCGTCTGTTATTTTCGAGCAAACCTATCAAATTGGAAGTGGTACCTGGGCGATGAGTATAGCCCCATTTCTTGCTGGCGGGACAGCCGGGTACGCTGTCACCGGATACGCAGAGATTGGTGGCGTGCGGCGTACGGTCATCTTTACTATTGACGGAACGGGCAGCCTGCAACTGAGCCGGGTACTGGAACAGGGAAACGACCCTAACACCAACGGCATGGGGCTGCACATCAAAGCGACGCCCAATGCCACCGGGCAGGGCTTCGTTTTGGTGGGGATGATCCATGACGACCTGGGCTTGTCTAGTCTTCAGAATACTGAAAAACAAGGGTTTTGCGTTAAGCTTGACCAAAGCCTGAGTATAATTTGGGAACAGTACTTTGATACACCCCTTGGGAGTGGGTACCTCAGGGATTACGATGTGGCTGCTCATGTGACGCTGACGGATCAGGGATATTTTATCACCGGTGGCAAGAATATCCTGACAGGGTTCGGGTTGCAGCGGCAGGGCATCCTGGCGCTTATGCTGGATGCAAACGGCACGGAGCTTTGGGACGCCAGCTACTACACCGGCAATGCCATTGATAACGGAGCAAGTGCTTACTACGATCAGGCGGCGCAGCAGGTTTATGTGCTGACCAATATCTCGGTGACTCACCACCTGGGAATTAGTGTATTCGATGCAGCGACCGGAGCCCTGGACAACACGGCTTCCTTTGAATCCTTTTCCACTAATTTCGACCTGGACAAATACGGGCACACTATGATCAAAGCGCCCTTTACGGACAAGCTGCTTATACAGGGCCGGGGGCTCGACGGGCAGTGGGCCGACGATGAGGGGCGGGGGCAGCCGGCTTTTTTGGTAGACTATGACTTGTCCACACAGACATTTGGAGTCCATTATGCCGAGACTAATGTTTCACAGGCCCTGAATGGCGTAAGCACAGCAGCGCCTTTTTTCTCAGGGGCACTGCGCACCTTTTACTACCCGCAGTCGCTGGTGAATATCAATGCACAGCATAGCGCAATGGTGTCCTACACCGGTGCGCAGGGGCAGGATGTCGGCTTGATCGTCCGACAGTTTGCCCACTCAAGTCCTGACGAATACCTTTTTTGTGGTGCAAGAGATACGCTGGTGCTGGATACGATGAGGGAAGCCACCGGGGTTACAGGGGATCCCTTTGCGTACAACAGCCCGGCTTCCGCCGAAATGATGCCGCCCGTGGCAGTCGTAGCCGAAGCCACTGGCCTGGATACGCTCTGCTTTAGTGGTGAACAGGAGTTCTCTTGCGAAGGCAATCTGGTGCAAAATGGGGATTTCGAGACCGGCACACCGACTACCGGAGATGAGGATATTACGAATGCAGCCAACTGGGGCGGCATTTGGAGCAATGCCGGCGCTGGTGCCAGCTCGGCGGATTTCTACAGTGACCTGACCGGGGTGCCTGGAAGTCTTACTGCGCCTCTCCCGCTATCTCAGGGGCAATTCGCCGGTTTTTGGTCGAGGATACAAGGAGGGGATATCTATCGGGAAGGAGTGCTCAATGAACTGAGCACTACAATACTGCCCAACACAGGTGTCTACGAACTGGAGTTCAAAGTAGCCTGTCTGTTCTCGCCCAACACCCCTGCCTCACTGAGTATCTTCCTGGCCAATGGCAGTATCAACGGAGGGGCCGCAGTTATCAGTGGTACAATCCCGCTCAATACGGCTTTATTCGCTGATAGCTGGGAGGTGGTTGTGGAACCTATACTCTCCGGTTGCGACAACAACTTTACGACCTACACTTATATCATTGATTCCAGCGACCCGGCATTCCCGGCTTCCGGTGCCAATGCCCTGTTTTTTACCCGTACTGATGGCGTACAGCCCGGGGCTTATCTGGCGCTCGACGATGTATGCCTGCACAGCCTCTGCTGCCGGGACGAGATGGCTTTCGATAACGCTGTGCAAAATGGCTTTACCTATACCACAAACGGTCATGTTGCTACCCTCGACAATCCGCTGCTGAACCACTGTGCCGAGGTTCTCATCGATTGGGGCGATGGGCAGACGGAGCAGGTAAATGCGGGTGACCTGGGCGTTACCCATGCTTACGCTACGAGCGGAGCCTATATCGTACACATTACGGTACTGGAGTACGGTGATGATGGGGCAATCTGTTTCGAAGACGATATTTGCATGGGCCTGACAGATGCTCCTGACCTGGCCCCGCAGGATAGTGGCTTGAAGCTCTTTCCCAACCCCGCTGTCAATCAAATATACTTGCAGTGGAATGCAGCAGGCCATTTTGTACAGGGGCAGCTGTTCAACACCAACGGCCAGGCTGTGCGTACCTTCAATGTACAGGGACAACAGGCTACGGTGGGCTTAAATGGTTTGCCTTCAGGCCTGTATCTGGTTCAGCTTCGGACCGGTGAAGGTCGTCAGGTCGTCAGGAAGCTGATTAAAGAGTAGTCCCTGTATTTTCCAAACTTGGTAAAGCATTAATATCCTAATCAGGTAGCAGTAACATTATGGGGCTGTTACCTGATTTTATATTTGCCCTTAAAAAAACACCTCCTCCGCCACCCGGAATGTATTCGCATGCGCCTCCACAATATGCGCCAGCCGCTCCGAATAGCCGCCGCCCATGCTGATGGCGACCGGCAAATTATTAGCCTTGCAGGTTTTGAGTACGAATTCATCGCGCTCCCGGCAGCCCTGCAGGCTTAGGCTGAGGCGGCCGAGCTTGTCGGAGTAAATCACGTCCACCCCGGAAAGGTAGAAGACCTGATCGGGCTGTACTTCGTCAATAAGGCGGGGCAGGGTTTCGCGCAAGGCCTTGAGGTAGGGGCCATCCTCGGTTTTGTCGGGCAGCCCGATGTCGAGGTTGGATGGGACTTTGCGGTGGGGGTAGTTTTTCTCGCCGTGCATGCTAAAGGTGAAGACCCGGTCGTCATGCTGAAAGATTTGCGCGGTGCCGTTGCCCTGATGCACGTCGAGGTCGACCACCAGTATCTTTTGGGCAATGCCGTGGTGAAGCAGGTAATTGGAAGCAATAGCGATGTCATTGAACACACAAAACCCCTCGCCTTTGTGGGTGAAGGAGTGATGCGTGCCGCCCGCCACATTCATGGCAACCCCATGTTGCTGTGAAAAAAGCGCGCACTGTACCGTGCCATTCGCAATATGCCGCCCCCGGTGGATCAGCTTCTCCGACATGGGGAAGCCGATGGCACGGATCTCCTTTTTACTCAGCGTTTGAGTTTTGAGTTTTTCCCAGTACGCGGCATCGTGCGTCCACAGGATTTCCTCCTCCGTAAGTGGGTCAGGGTGGAAAAACTGATCCTCCGAGACCGTCCCTTCGTACAGCAGCTGCTCCGGGATGAGCTCGTACTTGATCATTGGGAACCGGTGTTTCTCCGGCAGCTCGTATTTGTAGATGGGGGAAAAAGCGATTTTGAGCATAATTCTAATTAGCAATCAGAAGAATGAACTCATAAGAGTGGCAGAAGGTTTACAACCATATATTTCTGCAATTTTTTAATTAACACTACTTTTGCAGCTTTATTTAGCCAGAGGGGCTAACTAACAAAAAATCAACGCAAAACCACATGCAACTCAGCGAACAGGAAATCTTGCGCCGGGAAAATATGGAGAAACTCCGTGAGCTCGGCATCGACCCTTTCCCTCCCGAAGCCTTTGACGTGACCGCTTACGCCAAAGAAATCCAGGAAGAATTCAATGACGAGGGGGATAAACCGAATTTCCAGGATGTAAGCCTCGCCGGCCGCCTTATGGGCAGCCGTGTCATGGGCAAAGCTTCTTTCGCTGAACTGCAGGACAGCACCGGCCGTATTCAGGTCTACATCGCACGGGATGAAATCTGCCCGGGGGAAGACAAGGATATGTACAATAAGGTCTTCAAAAAGCTGCTGGATATAGGCGACTACATCGGGGTGAAGGGTCATGTGTTCCGTACCCGAATGGGCGAAATTACCGTGCATGTCACGGAGCTGAAAGTACTGGGTAAAACCCTTTCTCCACTTCCTGTGGTCAAACGGGACGAAGAGGGCAACGTCTACGATGCCTTCACCGACCCTGAGCAACGCTACCGCCAACGCTACCTCGACCTGACGGTGAATCCGCATGTGAAGGAAATTTTTCTCAAGCGAAGCCGGTTGGTCTCAGCCATGCGCCGTTTCTTCGATGACCGTGGCTGGCTGGAAGTGGAAACGCCTATTCTGCAGCCTATCCACGGTGGGGCAGCAGCCCGGCCCTTCAAAACACACCACAATACGCTCGACATGCCGCTCTACATGCGGATTGCTAACGAGCTTTACCTCAAGCGCCTCATCGTAGGCGGGTTTGAAGGCGTGTACGAGATCGGCAAAATGTTCCGAAATGAGGGTATGGACCGCACCCACAACCCGGAGTTCACCTCCATGGAGATCTACATTGCCTACAAGGACTACAACTGGATGATGGAAATGGTCGAGAAGCTCCTGGAGTACATCGCCATCGAAGTCACCGGGCACACCAAAGTGGAATACGAGGGCAACCTGATTGATTACGCTGGCCCGTACCGCCGTTTGAGTATGTACGAGTCCATCGAGGAATACACAGGTATTGATATTTCCGAAATGGACGAGGCGGAACTGCGCGCCACCTGCAAAAAACTGCACGTTGAGGTAGATGAGAGCATGGGCCGCGGTAAGCTAATCGATGAAATTTTCGGAGAAAAAGTAGAGGCCAATCTGATTCAGCCCACCTACATCACCGATTACCCCATCGAGATGACGCCACTGGCGAAAAAGCACCGCAGCAAGCCCGGCCTGGTGGAGCGCTTCGAGCTGTTTGTCAATGGCAAGGAAATTGCCAACGCTTACACTGAGCTGAACGACCCGATTGATCAGCGGGGACGCTTCGAAGAGCAGCTTAAGCTGGCCGAGCGGGGCGATGAAGAAGCTATGGCGCTGGATGATGCCTTCCTGCGGTCGCTGGAATACGGGATGCCCCCGACCTCAGGCCTCGGTATCGGTATTGACCGCCTGACCATGCTCATGACCAATCAGCATTCCATTCAGGAGGTATTGTTCTTCCCGCAGATGCGCCCGCAGAAAAAGCAGGAAGAGGCACCGGAGAATGCTGCAGAGTAAGCAATAGCCATCCTAAAAACAAAAAGGCAATGCCATTTGGCGTTGCCTTTTTGTTTGCCTGAAAGCGTCAATCCAATTTGCTCAGTAGCCAGCCGCGTTCCGCCGTGGCAGGCGCCGCCTGTATGTCCGCTTTGAGTTGAGCCCTGCCGCCTTTATCGCCTTCCGGCAAATGGAGGAGCCGCCGGGTGAACTGCAATAATGCCTGATAGTGAGACCGGTGGTAACCCATTCCCTTTTGGCGGCGAATGTAGACCTCGAAGCTGTCCAGAAGCGCAAAAAGCGCATCGTATTCTTCCAGTTCATAGTAAGTGCGGAGCAGCATCGTACGGGCATTGAGTCTAATGGTACTGATTTAAGCATTCGTCGAAAGCAGTTGGTACGGGGAATGGATTTTCGTAAATTTGGTACCAAATCAAAAACCTCAATCACTATGCAAACCCGAAAACTGATTTTCCCACTTCTTTTCCTGGCGGCCGGTCTTCTGACTTCCTGCGGTGGTAGCGAAGATACTTCCGCATCCAATGAATCCATGGAGGCCTCCTCCTCTTCCGAAGGCACATCTTCTGACGACCCGGCGGCAACTATGGAAAAAGCCATGAGCGATGCCATGAAGCAATTAGGCGGAGACGGAGAAACCAAAGAAGTGGTGGACTTCCGGGAACTAAAAGCCCTTTTGCCAGAGCGTATTGCGGGCATGGACCGAACTTCGCATACCGGGGAGAAGGTGGGCGCTATGGGCTTCAAGATGTCAACGGCTCAGGCAGAATACGGAGATGGAGAGCAATCTCTGGACGTTTCTGTAATCGATTTTGCAGGCGTTTCCATGATTTTGGCCAGTGCTGCAGCCTGGTCATCGGTAGAGATTGACAAAGAGACAGACAGCGGTTATGAGCGGACCACCATGATCGATGGGTACAAAGCTTTCGAGGAGTATGACCGTCAGCGCAAAGATGGCAAGGTCAGCATCATTGCCGAAGACCGGTACATCATTACTGTAGAAGGCCGGAATATTGAAGAAGGCGCCCTGCGCGAAGCCCTTGATGCCGTAAGCATCGATAAGCTGAAAGGGCTGGAATAGAAGTGTTATCCGGACTTCGCGGCCTCCACCCGTTCCAAAATGCGGTGAAATTTTAGCAAATGCTGCGGGTCAGCCTCATTGTAAATACAAAGTATCAACGTACTCCTCTTCCGGCGGTCTTGCGGGAAGAGGATTTTTATAGGGTTATGCACGTAGCCATTGTCTTCAAACATTAGGATTTGTTTGTTGCGCGTCGGCAGGCGGAACAGCCTGAGCTCATCGGCGTCTTTAGGCAGTGGCACGTCTTCGTACCCTTCTTCCGCCAGAAATTGCCGCACCATTTCATAGGTGCTTTCGAGGCGGGAACCCCCGAAAACCGTCCGGTACTCGTATCCATCACTCTCACCGCCCAGGTAATCGCTGCCTGACGGCGGAAAATCATCGCGCAAAGGCATGGTCGTGGCTTCTGATTGAAATATAGTCATAACAAAAGTACCGCTCGTAGTTGAAAGTTTCCTCAAAAAAACGAAATTTCTAACAAATTGTGTAAGGAAAGAAGGGTTTAAACTAAAAGTGTAGATATCATCGGTCGCAACCTTCTACCATAACATAGTCAAAGTAGGCGGGGATATCATCACTGGAACTTGGGCAAGTACTGGCTCTTACGCCGTTTCCCAGGCATGCTAAACCTACGTAAGCAGGAGAGAAGTGCAAATTGCCTTTTTCAAACGAAGTGAACCCCTCAATACTGTCATTGATGATATAGGCGGTCTGGTAATGGCCGGGAGTGATTTTTATTTTCAATCTAATTTCTTTTTCAGCTAATGGCAGCTCTCCTTTGTCGTATATCTGAACTCTTAGCTGCTCGGTAAAGTGTACCGTCCTTCCATTCACCTGATTGAAAATTTGAATTCCTCGGTTATTGTGCACCCGATGGGTTTTTGTGCGGTGTTCATAAACAGTGTCGGGGCCTAATACAGCAAAGGAAAACCGGATGTTATTGATCCTGTTCAAATTGGAGTCCAGGAGGTATATGGCTGCTTGTTGGTAACGATTGTAAGGGTTGAAATCTTCAATTTTTACTGTAATCTCACAGTGCGTACAATCCAGTTTTCTATAAACAAAGTTATGGACTGTGGAGTCAATCAGGTTGCTGGAGTAGTCTCCATATTGTGTGAATAAAGTTAAAGACCCATTTCTCAATAGTCCGTGGCGAATCAGGCGGCAATTTTGCTGATAGCCCTAAAGCGCTCGCGGATGGAATTAATTTTCGAAAGCTGTGACCCGATGCCAAACCTGGCAATAAATCGGTCCAGCAGTAAATCGTTGGCATACTGGGTTTTAACGTCCGCCATAGAAAACGCTTTGCGTTCCTGCGGCGGG
>ENA-UENT01000055-UENT01000055.1-marine-metagenome-genome-assembly--contig:-NODE-55-length-90898-cov-4.594354_pt1 | contig 90898 bp, 85 predicted proteins | sample MGYA00237879_ERZ529330 | MGnify/ENA primary metagenome ERZ529330 (study PRJEB26372, sample SAMN05368345) | marine metagenome | biome: cultured habitat; feature: ocean water; material: water; isolation... | reverse complement strand
TGGTTAGTTGGTTAGTTGGTTAGTTGGAAAATAGTGTGTTTGGCACATCATTCTGAGGAGGGACTAATATTGCCATTCAATAAGTTCGGTAATATGGTTGGGTAGCGGTTGATCTGGCCATCCTTCATTTGCAGGGTGAACCTTGCTTGCGGATCCACTGCAATGAGTTGGGTGGGAGGATCTCCCTTCTCGCCTCTCTGATACTTGAAGGATTCCAATTGGAAACCAGTCGCTACATCCCAAATACCGTCCCGGGTCATGAAGTAGTGTTGACCGTCTACCAGGAGTGGCCACAAATAAGGTTCTTGTTGCCGCCTCGTTACTACGGTGCGATAGTTTGGGTTCGCCAAAAGCGATCCTAATTTTTTTGTTTCTACCTCCATCGTGTAGATATAATCTGGGGCATCGTCAAAACCTCGGATTGGTGCGAAGTACAGGTATTTCCCATCGGGAGAAAAAGCACAAGCTTCCGGATCCGTAGGTATAGCGAACTCGGCATGCTTTTCCTGCGTGTCTATATTCCACATTCTTCCTCTTGTGCTTCCACTGTAGGTATTATACGTCACTAGATATCGGCCATTGGGGCCCACATGGAGGCTTTCAACCGGATACCCATTATCGATGATCAACTCTGCTGAACTAATATCGTTAAGCGGGTGGCGATGAATCTTCCCCAGGGTATCACAGCTGAACAGATACTTAGCATCAGGACTAAAAGTCAAGGCTGTGTAATTATCTAAGCCTTCAATTTCCTTTCCATTAGCAGTCTTGAAAAGTTGGTAGCTAGCATAGTCTTGTGATGTAGTTTTACAAAGCAAGAATTTTTCATCTGAGGAAAAGAAAAAATAATTATTGTCTTTGTCTGAGTTTTGTAACTGGCGACTTGAACCACCAATTCTCATTTCCTGTATCCACACCTCATGATCAGCCAATTGATAGATTAGATGTCCACTCTGCGGGCCAATTACTACGTTCTGGAATTCTTCTCCATTCGGTAGCCATTGTTCTGACCAGATGAAGTCATAATTCCACGCTCTGAGGTAGTTACGATCATGCTCAACAAACAAATCCCCCTTAGGGCTGAGATAGTCTGGATAGGTCATTTGAAAACTATCTATCCGCTGCGTCAACTTTGGATCATAAACCAGCGCAGCGCTCTCACTACAGGCCACAATGTATCGACCGTGGTCGGGGAACGCCAAGGCATCAATGGAATATTCAGCATTCCGTTTCCCAGGCAACCGCTCTCCAGTCCTGGCGTCAAACCGAGCGAGTTCATCTTCATCATCCTCCACCATGATCAGCTCTCGGCCATCGGGTGAGAATACGCCCTTTGGAAAATACTCATCCGCTGATCGATCAATCTGCAGTTTTGTAACAGCGTATTCGTCAGTTCGGAAGAGTTTTTCGATATCGTCTTGTTCCAAACTAGCCGTACTACTCATTAGGCTTTCCCAACTCAAAACCCGCATTTCTCGACCGTCTCCCACCAGGAGATGGTAGTCATTAGCCGTAGCCTTTATGTCCCTTGCACAGCTCAAGGCATACAGGGCAAAAGCCGGCCACTCATCAATATTAACAGATCTTCCACTGGGAACTTGCCAAGCCTTACGTTCACCATCGTCCGTATCGAAAGCAATTAACAATTTACTATCAGGTGAAAAACAAATACTGTACTTATCCTCTAATACTTTATCCCTCAAGCCCTGCACCTCGCGCTTAAAAAGAAATAGCTGATCGGATGCTCGCCAGACAGCGATGGAGTCCGTACCGTAGTACGATCCAGTAAAGTAGTATTTGCCATCATCAGAAAATTGAAGCTGATCAAAAGATTCCACGCGGTAGCGTTCGACACTTGTAGCCAGATCCCATTCTTCAAAGGGATGGGCTATATTCAAGACCGCATCCGTACTGTGCTTTCCTGGGAGGGCAAGAAAACTCTGCCAACTGAGGCTTAAACCTTCCAGATATTTGCCGTCTTCGGCGGCAACACCCGCCCGATATGCTAGCTCGAAGGATTCCGTCTCATTCAAGGCCGTCTGTGTTGCACGACGGGCTCTGATCGCTTCCGCACGCTCTCTTTTAGCGGCTTCTGCCTCCTCAACAGCTCTTGCTTCTGCTGCGGTGGCAGCTTTTTCACTAGCCTCCGCCTTATTTCTTTCTTGCTCCGCTTCTTTGGCCCGCTCTTGAGCACGCAGATCGCTTTCATGTGCTTTTCGCTCTTCTTCTTTTGCGATTTCAGTCTGCTCTGTTGCCTTGCGATATTGCTGCCAGCTGATGATGGTAGCAGTCGTCAGTATTCCTATGATTCCCAAGACCAATATCCGTTGCCAAAATCGCCGCCGCTCCAACTGCGTTTGACCATCCGCTAAGAACTTTTCCTCTGCTACCGAAATATTGATGGCCTTACGGTAAGGCTTTACATAATCCAGATCGTCTTGGGTCAATGCTGCTCCGCGCTCCGTGTAAGCCGCATGTCGCTCGTGTACGAAACGCTCTACCTTCCGGCGCGTCCGTGCCTCGGTGCTGGCCTTTTCGTATACCTGCTTGGCGATGGTATCATGTGAAAGTTCGTAGGACATGGGTTTTGGTTAGATGGTTTGAAGGTTGGGTTAGTTGGGATAGTTAGATTAGTTGGGTTAGTTGAATTAGTTGGGTTGGTTGGTTTTTGATAGAGGGCGGATCTGGTAGTAGGAATCCACCCTCGTGCTTTTCTGTTGCCGTTATTTCCTTGTGGTCACTGTGAGATGCGTCGCGTACCAGTCTGTGATTTTTTGGGGTGGCTCTGCGCTAGCAGTTGCCCAGGAGGCATCACGATGCTGTACTTCATGCATTAGACTATCCAATGCGGATTCTACTTCTGGTGGTCGTCCTGCTCGGGGATCATGAGCCCGTTGTAGGCTGTTTTGCCAGAGGTGAAGTGGATCGAATTGTTCGGTACTTACGATGAGCTTGAAGTGGTCTTGCACTTCGGTCACTTGAAGTTCGCCAGTGCTTTTCGGTAAGCTGAACTGAAGATATAGGCCTTCAGGGTTGGTTACACCATTGACCGGTACATGAGAGCCGGCATAGACTTCAATTTGCTCTCGCTTGATCCGGCTATTGCCGTCAATGAACTCTACAGAACCAAGGTGAGCATCTGATGGCAATAAACTCGGGTTGATACCAAAATCAGGCCGCACATGCAGCAGCGCACAGTATAGTGGTGCTGGATAGTGTTCCTTGAGCGAAATTCTAAACTTCAACTGCGGATTGGCTTCTCCTTCGGTAGCAGCTTTGAGTACAATCTCTTGTCCTCCCTGCGTCACCACCTGACCTGATTCATCCAAGGCCTCTACTGTAATTAAGCCCGGAGGAATTAGGGTGGAATGTTCGTTCTTCAAATTTAGGGTACGCTCCCATTTAGCGATGTGGGTCATCTCATCTACAAAAGCTTGCATGGTATTAGCAGCCCAGCCCATTTTTGGAGCGATGAGCGCCTCTACCTTGTCCTTTTCTGTAATTCTGAGCTTTTGCAGGCCGCCGAATACGTAGACAAAAAGTCGATACTGCCATCCGCCTTCACTCTTTTCTACTAACTGAAGGTTTTCATTTGCCTGTACCAATTGCTGTAGCTGAGCTTTGGCCGCTTCCAGTGCCTCGCGATGCTGGCTTGGTGTATTGGCATCCAGTAAGGCTTCTTCGTCTTCTAGTTCGATACAGACTCTCGTCTTGGCCAACGGAGATGCTTTTACAATGGCTTTCAGCAATACTTCATCACTTGAAAAAGTGGCACCATCTGTAAATTCTACTATGCTGTGATCAGGAGCGAGTTCTTTCAGCACTGCTTGTCTGGTATTCGCCGCTTCCAGGTTTCGCACGGAATCATTAGCCGAGAAGACCGTAAAATAGGTATTTCCTTGATCAGGGCTAATCAGGCCATGGAGTGATCCGGCGTCTAGTCGTCCCTGTTGAGGATTATCGGTTGGAAGAATCGTGAAGGACTCCCCTGCTTTCGCCGAGCTTCCTCCCAGGAAAACCAGATCGGCGTCAGCTGGTACCGCACAATGATACTGCGGCGCTTGCTGATCTACTCGCTCACTGGCTTTGTTGCGAACGAGTTTCAATAAATCTCGGTAGGTGATATGACCTTTGCAAGCGCGCAAGGTCTGTAGCACATAGTAGGTAAAGACACCGAAGCGACCTTCTGGAAAACTTGTTTCCTTGGCTAGTTGGTAGCTATGGCAAGCGTACATAGCCACATGCCGCCCTTCTGGCAAATGAAACTGTGTAGGGTTGGTATCCAGTAAGGCTCTAGCCTGAGCATCCTGTTGGTGAAATACGTAACTGGCTATACCATTCTTCTCATCAACCGTCGCTGAGGACGTAAATCGGGCTAAAGTGCCTTCTTCCTTGAAACGCGTATTACCACTGGAGTTACAGCAGTCCATGAAAAGGACTATATGCGGGTTATTCACCGCTACCTTAGCAATCAGCCAACGCATTTCTTTGTCTCGTAGTGCAGGGATGTACTCACCGTTCACCGTTGTATAACTATCCTGGCAAACGAGGGATTCCGCACGGTGGTCACTGCTTTCTTCTGGGTCCATATGCCAGAGTTCTTGCGGACGAGTCTCAAAGGAACCGTGTCCGCTGTAGTGTACGAGAACGATGTCATCAGACTGGGCTTGGGTCAGGAAACCGGTAAAAGCATCAATAATGCCTTGGCGTGTAGGTTGCCCCAAATTCCGACTAGCCGGCGAAGGTGCTTCCACCTCTAAACTATCAGCTTGGCTCGGCAAGGCACTTCTCAGGCACATGAGGTGGAGGCGCTCCCCCACTCCTTCTGTCTCATCCCGGAGGTACTTTTCTACCGCCAGGCTATCCTGCACACAACCGCCGAGGTTGGCCCCAGGCATATCATAGTTGTCGATAGCGATAAGTAAGGCAAAGACGCGTTTGGCACCGAAGTAGGATTTGGGCTTGGGCCAAGGGCGGGGGTTAGACCCCTTCTTACGTTTGTCATCGTGATCATCATCAGGTGGAGGATCGTTAGAATTTCGAGTAGACGTCTCCATACCGCCTTGATTAACAGGGAGGTTTAGTTCCATCTCATCACTGACTATGGATTCAATTTGCTTATTCATTTTGTTAAGGGTTTAGGTTAAATCGTTCTAATGCACTCAAAAAGTCATCCTTTCGACGCCGACTAATACTGATTGCTTTGCCACCTTGCATGATTACGAATCCCCCTTCATTGCGAATATATTCGGTCATGCAATGAAGGTTAATCAGGTAAGAATGGTGAATCCGGCAAAAACCGTTATCCGCCAATTCTTCTTCCAGCCACCCTAGTGATCTACTAATCTTAAGCGGTTTTTGGTCCTTGATGTACACTAGGGCTACATTATCTTCAGCTTGCGCATATATCACTTCGGATAGGTCTACAAATTGCTGGCCGGTGCTAATCGGAAAACCAAAACGATTTTGAGCTGCTGTCTCAGCCGTTGCACTGGCACCACCACTTTTTTGCTTAGAGCGGGCCTTTCCTACTGCATCGAGTAGCTCATCCTCGTCAATAGGCTTAAGTAAATAATCTAAGGCACTATTCTTGATCGCTTGAATCGCATATTCATCATAACTAGTGGTAAATATGAGCTCGAATGTGGGATGCTTAATCGCATCTAAAACATCAAAGCCACTCATATCACCTAGCCGAATGTCCAAGAACAGGAGATCCGGCAAATGACGCTTAATAGCCCGAATAGCCTCCTTTCCATTCGTGCATTCAGCCACAATCTCCACTTCTGGGCAATTATTTTGCAGCTTCCATCGGAGATTATCCATACCGCTCGGTTCATCCTCCACAAGGATAGCTCTGATCTTACTCATGTTTGAAAATTTTATATGGCAGATTGAGAACCACTTTGGTTCCCGCGGGAATACCATTGTCTTGATACAGGTCAATTATTTCCACTGTACCTCCACCAAAACTCTCTAGGCGCTCCTGTGTAATTTTCATTCCCACAGACTTTTTTTGGAGTACAGTATTCTCTCTTAGCTGTTCGGCAGCTTCTCGTCCAATTCCATCATCTTGGATTACACATTGTAAGCTCTTCCCTTCCTTACTTACCTTAATTTGCAATAAGCTCAGTCCTTCCTTTGGTTTTATTCCATGCCAAATGGCATTTTCCAAATAGGGTTGAAAGATTAGTGCTGGCACCTCAATTAAGCTTGGGTCCAAAGTGTCATCAATGGACATTTCGTAATGGAGCTTATCTTTAAACCGAAGTTGTTCTAAGGCAAGAAAGTGCTTAGTAGTCTCTAATTCACCAGCTAAGGAAGTGGAACTTTCCATGGAGCTGTTCAAGACCCGTCGGGTAAGTCTAGAAAAATGAATCAAGTATTTTGACGCAGCCTTCCGTTGATCTAAGTTCACTAGACTCTCTATAGCATTTAAACTATTTGAGAAAAAGTGGGGATTGATTTGAGCACGCAGCGCATCCATACGTGCCTGTAGTCTCCTACGTTCTTGTCTTTGAAAGATCAGGAGGGCAACCAACAACCCAAATAGAGTAATGATACCCGCAGCAATCCAGAAATTTCGAATTCGTCTTTTACTATTCAGTTGTAGCTGTTGACGTTCAAACGACGAGAAACTGGAATTAGCTTCTGTCAAATTACTGGTAATGGTGTCGACAACGCCAGAGTAATTTAGGAATAGATAATTGGAAGCTGTGGCACCAAGTATTTCTTCGCAATCCCGTCCTTTTGATCGCTGCAACCATTCACATAAACGAGAGATGTTTTTTGAAACAGCTCGGAAATAATCTAAGGCCCCTTCACGCCTTGCTTCCTCAAGTGACAACTGGTAGTATACCAGCGCAGAATCAACAAAATCGGGTCGCTCAGGATCCCTATTTGCCCTACTTTGCATTAATCCGCCAAGTTCTCGATAGCTATAGAAGTAATTCCCACCTTGTATAGCTAGACTATTAATAAATCGTTGCTTAGCTAGGTTAAATACATTCGTATCCCTTGTAGAACGATAAAGTCTAACTAACATCTCTCCAGAGAGTTGCAGACTGTGTTCCAAATTATAATTGTCATTGAGCTTCCTAGCTTGGGCTACAGCTGAATCTGCTATCCTAATGGCTTCATTGAGATCATCTCGATAATAGGCTAAGTAAGAATACTCCTGTAATAGTATACCCGCGCTTTTAGCATCTCCTGTTTTCTGATATCGTATTGAAGCCTGATCAAAGTACTTTTGGGCTACTTCATAGTTCTCTGCATCTGCTTCTAACAAACCTAGTCCCTGCAAAGCACTACCAGTCAAACTAAGAGTCTTTAGAGTATCAGAAATCCAAGACCTTTCTAAATCAAGAGTCCTACTAAAGTAATATTTTGCAGAATCAGGAAGCTCCTGTCGATAATAAAGATCACCAATTAAATGGCTTATGCTTGCAAGCCAATACTCATTTTCAGTCTTCTCCCATAACTCCTTACTAATCCACGCATTGACTAGTGGATCTGCCAAGCCTTCCCGAAAAACTTGCTGCCGACCTTCTAGTAACGCCATATAATATCTACCAACCGCTTGATCCTCCAAGTAATTTTTATCGGTAGCTATACGAGTAGCTTCTCGAGCATACGCTAATGCAGCGTCTTCGGCGAAATTCTTCAGCAAAACCGTCCACACCAATAGACTATCAAGTTGTTCACGGGTCTTTAAGGCACCAATGGATTCTAGCTGCTGATCTACCTGCTGTAGGTCATTCAGCGCACTCTTATTACGTTCGGGAATATCAACCGTGGGATCCTGCCAAGGCGTACAGGCAGTAAGAACTAGCAGTATGGTGCTAAGAATAGAAAGGACAAGCCTCGAATATGTAGGGTTCACATACACGGCGATCAGAAATATGGATTGAGGCTAATTGGGGCTATGCGCTTCTGGCAATTTAATGAACTTTTTCGGCTCTGCATGTCGTAGGTGTTTTTTTGATACGATGCTTCGCCCAAAAGTCAGGATAGTGCTAATAAATGGCAAGATAGTCCGGGTAAGTGGTCAGCTTAAACGGGTAATGTGCAGAAAAATGCAGAACGATGGTAAGATTAGCCTCCAAATCGGAAATGAGTGCTAGGGCGCTTTAGAGCAATAACCATCAGATTTTGACCGTACTCTAGGCCTCCTCCTTATAGTAGATCTTGCTACCAGCTGGTACGCTATCGGTGATCCAGGTATTGCCACCTATGATCGACCCTTCTCCAATGATGGTATCCCCGCCAAGAATGGTAGAGCCCGCATAGATAACTACGCGATCGCAAATTGTGGGATGTCGCTTTGTTTTCGCCAAAGCCTTCTTCACGCTTAAGGCGCCGAGGGTAACGCCTTGATAAATCTTGACATCATTTCCAATGTCAACGGTTTCACCAATCACAATTCCTGTCCCGTGATCGATACAGAAACGCTCACCGATTCGAGCGGAAGGATGAATGTCTACACCCGTTAGCGTATGTGCATGCTCCGATAGTATGCGCGGAATTAGCGGCACACCTAAGCGGCAGAACTCATGCGCCAAACGATACACAGCAATAGCATAAAACCCAGGATACGAGCGAATGACCTCAGTCAAGCTATTGGCTGCCGGATCACCTGCAAATATCGCCTGGGCATCCATTTCGAGTAAGTGGTGTACCTGCGGTAAGGCTTCCATGAACTCATACTCGATCTGACTTGGACTCAAGTCCATGTCATCGGCCAGTATTTCCAAAATGTTGTAGAGCTTTTGCCGAGCTGTTGAGAACTCGTGTTCAAAGGCCCGTTGAGAACGAAAACGCTGTCGGGAAAGCTCTGGAAACAGAAGACCTAATAGACCATCCAGCCAGGTACATACGGCCTCAGAGGAGGGTACACGTGGAGTAGAAGCATGCAGTTGGTATAGCTTGTCGAGGAATTTATGCTGCATAAGATCATCTGGCTTGAGTTCCTGGAGTAGAATGTATCAAAAGGTACAACGAATTAGCCGATGCAAAAGATGCATCGGCCAAAAAAAAATACCAAAACATATCAAGCTACAGAATCACCATTGTCGAGTCTCGCAGACTCAGAATCGTCACTTTATTCTTGTCGGATAGTCTCCGTCGGATTAAGTAAAGCGAGCCTCCAGCTCTGATAGCTCACTGTAAAGAATGCCAGAGCGGTTATTGATAATATGGCCAAAGACAGCACCCACCAAGGAAAAGAAATTCGGTGTGCGTATCCTGCTAACCAACCATTCATTCCCAAGTAAGTTAGTGGAACACCCACAAGCACTGCGATAACAATGAGTACCAGAAAGTCTCGGAAGAAGAGTAGAATGATACTTCCCACCGAAGCACCTAACACCTTCCTGATCCCCACTTCCTTAGTGCGTTGCAAAGCCATATAGGAAGACAATCCAAACAGCCCCATAAACGCTACAAATATGGCCAGGAGAGAGAAGTACAAGAACATACTTCCAAAGCGCTTGTCTTCCGCATAGATGGCATCAAAGCGTTCATCCAAGAAGGAGTAGGAAAACGGCGTATCAGGAAACATCTCTTGATAAGTCCGTTGGATAAAGGCGACATTATCGGCCAATTGGTCTTCACTCAACTTGATGACCCAACGCGGCGTAGTCTGGTTATGATAAAATATAGTGGGCTCCACTTCGTCCTTTAGCGTGGAACGGTTAAAATCATTGACCACTCCCACAACAGGATATCGGGTGGCATCCGCATCTCGGCCAAATTGCACAAAAGAGCCTACCAGTGAATTGGTATCCGGCACATTCATTAACCGTAAGAATGCGGCATTAACGATGAACGCCATCGTATCGGCAGCCAGCTCTCGATCGAAGTTCCTGCCGGATAGTATGTCTGCATTGAGAACATCAAAGTAATTATCATCGGCCCCAGTTAAGTAAACCGTCGAATGCTGAATTTCTTCGCTGCCGGCAATCCGAATTCCCCCACTCATAGAGTTGATATCAAAACTGCTGCCACCCGGCATGTTCTGAATGCCTCCTGCGGCGTTGATACCAGTTCGAGCCAGAATCCGTTCTTCGAACGCCTCCGTCCTACTGATGTAGGCTTCTCTGGAAAGATCTCCCCACGCTGGCTTTTCTAAACCGAGTACCTGTTTGGTATTCATACCCAACTCGCGCCCAGTCATGAAAGTCACCTGCTTGTAGATGATAATCGTACTAGCAATCAGAAGCAAAGAAGCCGAGAATTGAACAACCACTAGGAACTTACGCAGGAAAGCCCCCCTCTTAGCTCGTCCGTAGTTACCTCTTAATGCTGTGATCGGCATAAAGGACGATAATACAATGGCTGGATAAAAGCCTGTGATTAAGGTGCCCAACAGAAAGAACGCCCCCAATTTCATCAGAAAATCACCATTGAAGATGATATTACCCAAGACCTCCTTTCCAACTATCTCATTGAAGTAGGGTGCAACCACAATAGCCAAGAGCAAGGCTAACCCAGCTCCAGTTAAGTTGATCAGGAAGGACTCCGTGAAGAACTGGCTGATCAGGTGTTTTTTATCTGCCCCAACTACTTTGCGCAGCCCGACCTCTTTGGCTCGCTCTACCGCCTTAGCCGTGGATAGGTTGATATAATTAACCCAGGCAATGATGAGAATAAAAATGGAAATGATATCCAGGAACCATACGGCCCGGGCACTTCCATGCTCCTGTGGCTCGAAGGTAAAGTTGGAATGGAGGTGTATGTCCCGAACGGGCTGTAGATTAAAGAAAAGTTGATCGGCCTCCCCCATGTACTTCTTCGATAATGCTGGCAGTTTTTTCTCTACGGCGGCGGCATCTGTATTTTCATCAAGCTTCAGATAAGTATAATAGTTGTAAGCATCCCAGGCATCATCTTCAATGTTTTCCTGAAAACTGGAAAGTGACACCAGAATATCGAAGTGGTAGTGGGTATTGCCCGGCACATCAGCAATTACTCCCGTCACGGTAAACATCTCCTGAAAACGATCCAGGTCCTCAATCGTCTGACCCATTGGATCTTGGTCACCAAAGTACTTCCTAGCCTGCGTCTCCGTGAGTACTATACTCATCGGTTTCGCCAACATCGTTTTACTGTTTCCAGCTAGTATTTTGTGATTAAAAAGCGTCAGGAAGTTGCTATCGGCAGCGATAACGTTGAGCTCTTCGATAGGCTCGTTTTGCTTCCGAAAGATCATCCACTCCGTCTTGTAAGAAGTGCTGTAACTGACTACCTCGGGTAATTCACTGATCATGGCCGGGCCTGCAGGAGCATGGGACATGGCGTCCCTAGTTTGAATCTCGTCATTCACGTATTGATCAGTAGTCAGTCGGTAGAGACGCTCTGAGTCGTGATGAAAAGCATCATAGCTCTTTTCGAAGACGGTATACTGATTCAAGGATAGAAAGGCAGCAAGGCCAATAGCAAGACCAGATATGAATATCAGGGTATAAAGTGGCTGTTTCCTGAGATTCCGAATGGCAATCTTTAGATAGTTACGCAACATAGTGAAAGCGGGTTGATTCATCGCGATGCTTCAAGATGGGGTCATCTCTTTCATCACTTTATTCATTGTTCTGAAATAGTGATGGAAATTTTCCCCGCTCTCCCCTACTCAGGTACTTTCTTTTACATCAGGATAGAAGACAAACTGAGCCGTCAACCAAAACAAAAGGGACAATCACCTACTATCTGTAAATGATTGTCCCTTTTCTATTAATGAACTCAGAGCAATGGAGTCACTTCGCGTTCCTAACCCTAGAGGTGGCAAATAATCGTTTGACACTATAGTCGCCAACCCCATTTGCAAAGACCATCAATAAGCCACCAGTGATAGCGATATTTTTCATGAAGTGGATTCCTTCCATCCGTTGTTCGGGTAGATCAAAATTCCAAAAATCGTGAACGATGAAGGTAACTGGTAGCCAGTAGGCCAACAGCAGGAACACACCAAATTTAGCTCGATACCCGGTAAGAATTAAGGCTCCGCCAAGGATGAGACAGAAGATAGCACCATAGAGAAGTAGATCCTGCCGCCAGGTTAGACCATACTCGGTCATTAAGGCTTTAGTTTCCTTGCCAAACTTGATACTATCGTAAGCTTCGTAAAAAAAGATAAAAGACAGGCTGATACGTCCTAAAAGGTCAAATAGGTTCTTCATGTATTGGTTAGGCTCTGAGTGAAATAGAACAACTGATTGTCGGACTTTAGTAAGCTCTTACTGCAACGAAGGTAAAGGAATATCTACAGATCACTACCGATAATAGTATCACAGCGATCGAAAAATGCGGTGAAATCAAGTGTAATATCGGTGAACGGCACGAGCTACATTTTGTCCGTCCATTGCTGCTGACAAAATCCCTCCGGCATATCCAGCTCCCTCACCGCATGGAAATAGACCTTTGGTCTGCTCATGCATATAGGTTTCTCGAGAACGTGGAATACGAATGGGCGAACTGGTACGGCTTTCTGTTCCGATTACGGTGGCGTCTCCTGTGTAGTAGCCTTTCATTTTACGGCCAAACTCTTGTACACCTTGACGTAAACGATCATAGATTCCTGATGGCAAGAGTTCATGAATAGGCGCTGCATAGATTCCAGGGATGTAAGAGGTGTCCGGCAGGTTTTGAGACACCTTACCCCGGACAAAATCCGTCAGTCGAGCAGCTGGTGCTTGTTGTCCTCCGTCACCATGGTTAAAGAAAGCCTGTTCGACGCTCTGCTGGAAGGCTAGCCCTGTAAACACACCATGTTTAGCGAAAGGCGCCATGTCTTCAATTTCAACCGCTACAACTGTGCCTGAGTTGGCGTAAGGAGAATCTCTGCGGCTCAAACTCATGCCATTTACTACTAGCTCTCCCGGAGCAGTGGCCGCCGGAACAACCAAGCCTCCAGGGCACATGCAGAAGCTAAACACGCCCCGCTCCTTTACCTGACAGGCCAAGCGATAGCTAGAAGCTGGCAAATTATCTTCTCGGTGCTTTTGTCCGTATTGAATCTTATCGATCAAGGGCTGAGGATGCTCAATACGTACGCCCAAGGCAAAGGGTTTAGCCTCAATATGAATCTCATGCCGATGAAGTAGATGAAAAATGTCCCTGGCCGAATGCCCCGTGGCGAGAATGACCGCTTGGGCGCGATATTCTTGCTTATCATTGACTATGACGCCCCTCATCTCGCCATTCTCAACGATAAAATCCGTCACATGATGGTCGAATAGTACTTCCCCACCGTAATGAAGAATCGTCTCACGAATATTCGCCACAATCTTTGGCAACTTATTAGAGCCAATATGCGGATGGGCATCAATCAAGATGTCGGTCTTTGCACCATGTTCTACTAGCAGACGAAGACTCTTCTCAATATTGCCTCTCTTGTGGGATCGGGTATATAGTTTACCGTCAGAATATGTACCAGCACCTCCTTCACCAAAACAGTAGTTGGAGTGCGGATTTACTTCGCCAAACTGTTGTATTGCCCGAAGGTCGCGGCGGCGTGCACGGACATCTTTACCACGTTCTAGGATGATTGGTTTGAGACCTAATTCGATTAGCTCCAGGGCGGCAAACATTCCGGCCGGCCCCGCACCCACTATAATAACTGCTGGGGCCTCATCTACCATTTGGTATTGGTCGAGGATAGCAGGTTCTGCTGCGGCATTTTCTTGGAGGTAAGCGTCTACCCTTAGACGGAAAAATGGGCGTCTGCCCCGGGCATCTATGCTACGTCTGCGAATGTGTACCTCACTGAGGTCTTCAGGTTTGCATCGCAATTGCTGGATGACTCGCTGACGTAAGATTTCGTCCTTACCTAGATCAGCAGGACGGAGTTTGATTTCTAGTTGTTTGATCATATTGCGGTTCGGTTGTTATCCGAAAAAGCGTCCGTAAAGATAAACACTTGGTAGAGAAAACAGAAAGGGATTTGTAGTTTCAACACATACTTGAGTGTGCAAAAATAGACTGTCAATTATCTTCTTCCTCCACCTCTTCTTCTTTGAGAAACCAGCTCTCAGAGTTAGGATCTTTCTCAAAATCCTTTGGTATATACACCTTCACCTGAACAACTTCATAACATTCTTCACCTCCGGAAACGATCGGAGCTCGTCTTGAATGATAAGAATCCAGAAGTAAGGTCTTATCCATTAGCGTATCAATGATATCCCAGCGCCGATTGTCTTCCAGGAAAAAACGTACGATTCCTTTAGTAGCATTATATACCGTAATTTCAGAAGTAACCATCACTTGATTACCATCCCAATTCTCGGCTTCATACTTATCGACAAGATCAAAATCAATCTGCTGAACTGAATCTACTGGAAACACCCAATGCAAGCGATCGTGGATTTGTGCATTCAATACTCCTCCAACAAGGAAGAGGCCAAGGAGGGTGGCAGCAATTCGCCCCGGGGTTGGAGACATATGGAAAAGACTTTTGCGCATAGTTAAAATCGACGTGGGTCGCTCCCAGTTAAGGAAACGACCCACGCAAAGAACGCTAAAGCAACGGAGAATGTTATGATAAGAACCTAAGCCGTTGCTGCTTTTCGGTTAGAAGCCTGCCGCAGTTGTGCTATTTTCAATGTTAACACGCACGTTATCTGGTACAAATACCACATAAGTGATGTTTTCAGCTAATGCTTTGCCGTTAACGAGTACCTCTCGCTCAAGACCAGGAACGGAAATTACATACTGTTGGCTCTCCAACTGTCCTTTGAGGTTATAGCGTCCAGCCTGTGCGAGTGATCGCAACATAGACTCAGTACCGTTTTGTAGTCCAACGGTCATTTGAATTCGGGCTATAGACTGACCCCAAGTTTTTACTTCAACTGGGGCATCCATGCGCAAGGTTGTTTCTTGCGCCCCCATTAGATTGAAAGAGCGTACGAAAGTTTTCTCAATGGTTTGGGCGAAAAGGCCCGCCCCAGCCAGCAACAATAATGCGACAAGAATTAAACGGGAGCTTTTCATATTCAAGTAGTTTGATCAAAAGAATGACTGATTGATATACAATCGTAATATTTTATAATATACTAATTTTCAACCACAAAATCAAGGCTAAGCCGAATTTTATACCGGCAAAATAACTGTACGTACAATTACTGTATAGCCGATCGAATCTTGACAAGATTTTCCAGAAGTGGTTCTAGTCGATCTAATGGAAGCATATTTGCTCCATCGCTTTTAGCTTTTGCCGGCTCTGGGTGCGTTTCGATAAATAGCCCATCGACACCAACCGCAATGCCTGCGCGTGCAACTGCTCCAATCAGAGCAGGTCGCCCACCGGTCACCCCACTTGCCTGATTCGGTTGTTGAAGCGAATGCGTACAATCCAGGACCACTTTAGCTCCAAAAGACTGCATCGTTGGCAAACCACGATAATCGATCACGAGATCCTGATAGCCAAAGGTTGTTCCCCGTTCAGTCAACAGCACCTTATCATTTCCGCTTTCGATTACCTTGTCCATAGCAAACTTCATTGCCTCTGGACTTAGGAATTGTCCTTTCTTTACGTTTACCACCTTCCCCGTCTGCGCTGCAGCTACTAGCAAACTTGTTTGCCGGCAGAGGAAAGCTGGAATCTGCAAAACATCCACATACTCAGCAGCCATTGCTGCCTCTTCTTCTGTGTGGATATCAGTTGTTACAGGCAAATTGAAAGTCTCACCGACTTTTTGAAGAATCTTCAAGGCCTTCTCATCCCCAATACCTGTAAATGAATCAATCCGAGAGCGATTCGCTTTCCGATATGATCCCTTAAAAATGTAAGGAATAGAGAGACGATCACAGATTTTACTTACAGCTTCAGCGATCTCCATTGCCATCTCTTCACCTTCAATAGCACAAGGTCCAGCAATGAGAAAAAAGTTCCCGCTATCGTGGTGTCGCAGTCGTGGAATTTGGTGCAGATCCATGTTTGAATTACTTTTTCAATTTATGAGCGCCAAATATAGCAGTAAGTAAGCAGATCAAGTTTGCAAGTTGCCCTAGCTTATCGGCTGATGATCAACCGAAAACCGGTCACTAAAACTTATAGCTTGCACCAATATTCGCCAGTGATATACCAAAACCAAGCTCACCATATATACTCCAGTGCGCGTTGATCGTCTTACGTGTACCAACAAATCCGCTGAATAACAGGCTACTGTCCTGTGGACGGGAGAAACTTGGAATTTCATCATCTCTGGTTTGCTCACCAGCAAGTAGTTCAACAGTTTTGTCAACTTCAGGTAGGTTAGCGCCAACTGCCAGGCCACCATATACTCTCCATCCGTTCAAATCATTGCTATGTACAGCGGAACGTAGTGCCACAATTACTGTACTTGTCTCATAGTACTCGGCTACCCCAGCATTGAGATTAACATATTCCCCTTCGTATTGAGAATAGCTTCCGGAGAATCCTAAGGAAAAATTTGGGTTCAAAAACACTTCCGCAGAGACACTTAGCGGAGGTACAATGGTAGAACTTGCATCAGCTGTATAAGTAGGAAGCAATCCCACTGAGGCGTTTAACTGAATATCACCAGTCTTCACTCGAAAGTCCTGTGCATTTAGTTGGAAAGAGACGCAGCAGAGGACCATAATTACTAAAGAGCGAAATGTCATGGGCTTCTATAATTTAGTTCTTTTGAATTCAATGTTGTTTCGCACCGCAAAGATAGGTCGAAAGCAAGGAAGAGTCAAGCACATTTTAGAAGATTATTCTTTATTTAAACGTCATTTCAACAAAAACAGAATAATGTTCTTTAAATCAATGAAAAACGAGACCAAAGCCTGCTCTCAGATAGATAGACCATAAAAATGATGGAGAAAAAATTCACTTTTTATCAGAGGTCGGTAAATGTTAAAGATTCTTGATTTCATTCCCTCCACAAACCAGCCCCCAAAACAATCTAGCGGCTTTCCTGTTTCATAGCGGTTCACAGTAATTTAAGCATCCACTTTTGAGTGAAGTTTAAATTGAAAGTGCCTATCTCGGATAGATACTTCAACAGAAAAAAGACAAAAAAAACCCAGATTTACTGAACCAACAAGGTGTTTACGTAGTTACACACCAAAGTCTTTCACAGGATCAAAAGGCGTAATGACGAAAGAAGAATTCCTCAAATCGGGCTTAATAGAGCAGCATGTACTTGGCCTTACTTCACCAGAAGAAGAGCAAGTAGTACAGCAATTCCTTCAACTCCATCCCGAGCTTCAAGCCGAAGTAGAGGCCCTACATCATGCGATGCATCAATACGCCAGTCAGTATGCGATTCCTTCAATGGAGGGTCAAATGGATGATTCTGTGGCGGAAGGCCCGTCAGCAATGGCCGTTCCTCGCATGCCCAGCGTATGGCTGTATGGCTTATTACTATTATTAGGTGTTGGCAGCTTTTTTCTGTGGCGTCAGACCCAAAACCAAGGCCAAAGCATCGTCCAGTTAGAAGCTGAATATGCTGCCTTAGCCTCGTATTGCGAGCAACATGAGCAGAAAGCAAGAGCAGCACAAGCATTGTTGGAAAAAACCAAATTGCCTTCTACTGCAAAATATATGCTTTCTGGTACCACGATTGCTCCTGATCATTTTGCTGTCGCTTATTGGAATCCAGAATTAAAAGAGGGTTGGCTCGATCCCACCAAACTACCAGCACTACCTGCTGACCGCCAATACCAAATTTGGGCCGATGTACACGGCGAGATGATTAGCATAGGTCTGATCCCTAATGGGAATGACGCATTGATTACCATCAATTATTTACCTGAAGCAGAGAGCATAAATATCACTCAAGAAGTGCTCGGCGGGGCAGAACATCCCAATGTTGGCCTCCTCACGGTAAACGGGTTATTGTAAAATGATCATTAACTCTTTTCGAAAATTTCATTTTTTTAGATGCTCTGCTAGCATTTCTGCAAAATTTATTTAACTTAGCCTTCATCCTACTTATCCCTGTTATTCTATAGCAACTGCCCAAATTCTACAAGAACATCATTCTTTGTGGATTTGGCACTCATCCCCAGATTGAAGAACTATTTATTTCGTAATGGATTTGCCCATTATGTGTTTTTGATGTCCCTAATGAACATGTGCGTTTTAAAGAATTGCATTTTTTTACTTGAGAAAACGTACAGTCATGATCGTTCTTTACATTATTTCAGCTGCCTTTTTCCTAGGTGGTGGTTTGATGCTCGCTTCTTATGCTACTCAAACCCGTACGCGAAGTTGGTCTTAGAGCCAACATGGTGTTAACCAGGAAAATCGTCTCCCAGAAACTTACCCACGTTGACTCACTTTATGAAACACTACCTTGAGTCAGCTTTTAGCAACCCCAATCTACTGTATAGCCCAGCTTAAAGTTCATGCCTTCCCCTAATAGGGCATGCAACTAAGAGTATAGTCTATTAATGTAGTATTGGATTGCACAGCTTTGAGAGGATGGTAAAATCAAAATTGATTTGCCATTTCGTAAACGTACCAAAAATGGAAAAAGGGAAGCGAGCTCGTGCTCTACTTCCCTTTTCTGTTTATAGTTTACCCCTACTACTGAGGTTTACAACTAAACTAGTCAAGTTTTAGTACATCCAAGAAGGCTTTCTGCGGTACTTCGATCTTACCAAACTGACGCATCTTCTTTTTACCAGCTTTTTGCTTTTCTAGTAGTTTCCGCTTACGCGTGATATCACCACCATAACATTTAGCAGTAACATCCTTACGAAGTGCAGACAGTGATTCTCGGGCAATAATCTTTGCACCAATGGCTGCTTGGATAGCAATCATAAATTGCTGACGAGGAAGCAGTTCCTTGAGCTTCTTACAAATCTTACGACCGAAAGACTCTGCTTTAGTGCGGTGTACCAATGCAGAAAGAGCGTCAACATTTTCCCCGTTCAACTTGATATCAAGCTTCACTAGATCCGATTCCCGATAATCCAGCGGTTGGTAATCGAAGGAGGCATAACCGCGCGAGATACTCTTGAGACGATCATAGAAGTCAAAAACAATCTCGGCCAGTGGCAACTCAAAACTGAGCTCCACACGCTCCGGCGATAAATAATACTGCTTCTTAAGAATTCCACGCTTTTCAATACATAGATTCATAATACCACCGATGTATTCGGTGTCAGTAATGATCTGTGCTGAAATGTAGGGCTCTTGTACTTTATCCAGAACGGTTGGTTCGGGCAACTCCGTCGGGTTGCGTACATCCAGGCGCTCATCAGGGTTGCGCTTTGTATAAGCATAGTAGCTTACGTTTGGCACCGTCGTAATCACGTCCTGGTTGAATTCTCTTGCTAGACGTTCCTGAATAATCTCAAGGTGCAACATACCCAGGAAGCCACAGCGGAAACCAAAACCAAGTGCCGCCGATGACTCTGGTTCAAAAACCAGGCTGGCGTCATTGAGCTGTAGTTTTTCCAAGCTCTCTCGGAGATCTTCGAAGTCGTCGTTGTCCAAGGGGAAAATGCCGGCGTATACCATAGGTTTTACCTCCTCGAATCCTTGAATTGCTACTCCGGGGTCCTCTACCAGTGTCAAGGTATCACCTACCTTAATTTCACTAGAACGCTTAATACCAGTAATGATATAACCAACATCTCCAGTGGCTAATTTCTTGGTCGGGTGATAGTCTAGCTTAAGAACACCAATTTCGTCTGCGGAATATTCTGCCCCAGTTGCGATAAAACGTACCTTATCGCCCTTCTTGAGCGTACCATTCAGAATTCTGATATTGGCAATTACTCCCCGGAAAGGGTTAAAGATTGAGTCAAAGACTAAGGCCTGCAGTGGCTCCTTTGGATCTCCTTTCGGTGCTGGAATACGATCCACGATAGCAGAAAGAATCTCAGGGACACCTTCTCCTGTCTTTCCACTGGCCAGTAGAATTTCTTCTTCCGAACAACCAATCAAATCGATTACCTGGCCGGCAACTTTCTCGACCATCGCACTAGGCATGTCGATCTTATTCAGAACTGGAATGATCTCCAGATCATGCTCTAGGGCCAGGAAAAGGTTAGAGATGGTTTGTGCTTGTATACCTTGAGTGGCATCGACAATCAATAGTGCGCCTTCACAGGCGGCAATTGAGCGCGATACCTCATAACTAAAGTCCACGTGTCCTGGAGTATCAATCAGATTGAAAATGTACTCCTCACCATCCGTGTGTTTATAATTCATCTGCACGGCATGACTCTTAATGGTAATACCGCGCTCCCGCTCCAAATCCATATCGTCCAGGGTCTGTTCCTTGAGCTGTCGTTCAGTGATCGTCTGCGTTGTTTGTAGCAAGCGATCCGACAAGGTACTTTTACCGTGGTCGATATGAGCAATTACACAAAAATTACGGATTTGCTTCATGCTGCAAAGATAGTCTATTTTGCTTGTTGGAGATCTCTGCTGTAAGTAATTTTTTGGGTATCAAATAGGACAAGTGCTTGATTATTCGTTACAATCTCGAAACCGGTCCATTTCCTACAACTGTTACCCACTGAACTCCAGTATTCATATGAGATATCTCCCGTTCTTTTTACTGTTACTTGCACAGCATTTAACGGCTCAAGTACCTCCAGTGTTTGATTCTTTGCAACCTTATTTTACGAGCACCCTCTTTTTTGACAGTGATGTAGCAATTCTTGATGAAGTAGCGCTTGGAACACTACAAAGTTGTCCGAGCCCAATCGACGAAACCGCACGACTATACCTAACTGGACATACTGATGCTGTCGGTAGCGACGCTTACAACGAAGACTTGGCCCGTCGGAGGGCCGCCAGTGCTCAGCAGATTCTGAGGGAAGCTGGCTGGACTGATAGCATGATGGTTATTCAAACCTTTGGGGAACGTACTCCAGTAGCAACTAATGATATAGAGTCGGGCCGTCGGAAGAACCGAAGAGTGACGCTTGATTTTTATCGTGCTATTCCATTTCGCCTTCTCAATGGCAAAGTTGTTGACAGTGACGATGGGCAACCAATTCCAGAAGCTTTTGTCAGGGTTCATGGTAAGACGATCTCAGACACCCTACAATTAGACAGCTTAGGCCGTTTTTCGGTAGCACTCCCTATCGACACTGTGGTTGGAATTGAAATCTACGCAAAGGGTTTTTTCCTCGACAGCAAGATGTTGAAGATGCGTCCTAAAACAATTCCTGAGTTAAAGGTGGAATTAGCTCCAGCTAAGCCAGGAGCTGTAGCCGATATCGAAGAGTTATTCTTTGTAGGAAACCAAGCCGTTTTGCTACCAAGATCGGAAGCGATACCCGCAAAGATTTTGCGATTTATGCAAATCAACACCCATTTAAAGGTGGAGATCGCAGGACACGTAAACTATCCCAATTTGCCCCCGGTAAAAGAAGACACTTTTGAATGGGACCTCTCTGTCAGGCGAGCAAAGCTCATTTATGACTACCTCATTGAAAACGACGTTCCCGCTGCACATCTTCAATACCGTGGGTATGGCAACCATGAGATGCGCTTCCCTAATGCTAGGTCAGCTCAAGATCAAGAAGCCAACCGTCGTGTGGAAATCCGAGTATTGGGCACTATGCAAGACTAGCGCCCCAGATTAGCAAAGCTTGCAATATCATGGTTCCGTCTAAAGCTCCTGTAAAATAGTAATCATGACGTTGAGCGTGAGAGTAGTAGATAAGTGCACCTGCTGCAAGCGCCGACAAGAACAGTATGGTTGCAACCAATAAAGAGTAGAAGCCCCCTACCCCATTTAATATGATCGCAACCACCATGATAGCTAGTGCAAAGTAAGCGATTCTCTTCGCTCGCTCTACTCCAAACTTACCTGGAAGTGTACTTACCTGCCCAACTTGATCCAGCTGGAGGTCACGAATATCAAAAGGAATAGTGATGGCAAAAACGAAAGCAGCTCGCTCTACAACTAGCCAAAGTACGGCTATGTTCAGCTCGCCACCCCATTGTATAACAGGACCAACAGCAGTTATCCAAGCCCATGAAAAGGCGATTAGAAAGATCTTCAGGTAGGAAAAATCGCGTAATCGGCGTCCTTTAAACAGCGGTAGCACATATGCCAACGCAATCAAACAGGGTACGAGTAAAGTAAGCTGGATCGAGAACTCCAATTGAAAGAAAAACCAAGCTCCTGTAATTGCCGCCAATACGGCGTAGGCAACAATATGATGCTGGTAGTCGCGCATTATGCGAAACCGCCCCGCATACACCGGTTCTTCTTGCAACTGCATGGCCACAAGGCGATGAATGGCATAGATGACCAAGGTGCCAGCGGCTACAAAACCATCCAGCGCCGACCAACGCCAGGTACCAAAATAAAGAAGCTGAGTCTGGGCCTGCATTAACCAGGCGGCTAGGGCAATCCAGAAGTGCCCATAAAGAACCAGATCGACAAATCGTAAGAGCATTTACCAAAGGTAGCGATTGAACCAAGGCTGCTCAACAGAGCTACTAGAAATATTTGAAGCTTTGGCCCGCCTCAATCTTCAAGAGACTCTCATAAATGAGTTGGATTACGCCCTCAACATCCTGCTTGTGAGCCATTTCAACTGTCGTATGCATGTAGCGCAACGGCAAAGAAATCAAAGCGGAAGGCACACCACCGTTGCTATACGCAAAAGCGTCTGTATCAGTACCGGTGCGACGAGATGCCGCTTCGCGTTGAATATTGATGTTGTTTTCCTCTGCAGCTTCAATTATTAGATCAAGCAGTTTATTATGAACTGCGGGAGCGTAAGTCAATGATGGTCCACGACCACTCTTGACATCACCGTGGATCTTCTTATCGATTAGTGGTGTATGTGTATCGTGCGTAACATCCGTCACGATCGCTACCTGAGGCTTAATCGTCTCGGCAATCATCTCTGCACCACGAAGGCCAACCTCCTCTTGCACAGAGTTAACGATATATAGTGAGTACGGTAGGTCTACTTTGTTTTCATGAATCAGGCGTGCCACCTCTGCAATACAGAATCCCCCCATGCGATTATCAAGGGCGCGACCAACATAGTACTGATCATTGAACACTTCCATTTCATCATCGTAGGTGATAACGCAACCGACTGTTACCCCCATTTCAAGGACTTCATCTTTGTTCTTTGCACCGATATCGATGAAGATATTCTCCAACTTTGGTGTCAGGTTAGCATCCTTGCCTCTCCGCGTGTGAATAGCCGGCCAACCAAACAGTCCACGAACGATTCCTTTTTTGGTATGTATATTCACCCGCTTTGACGGAGCGATAAGATGATCGGAACCACCATTTCTCACTACGTAGAGAAACCCGTCATCTGTGATGTAATGGACAAACCAAGAGATCTCATCGGCGTGCCCTTCGATCACCACGCGGTAGTCTTTACCTGGATTGATGATGCCGTAAAGCGTCCCGTAGTTATCTAATTGGTAATCGTCGATGTAGGGTTTTATATACTCCAACCATAGCTGCTGCCCAGGCGCTTCAAAGCCCGTTGGCGAAGCATTATTCAGATAACGGCGCAGAAATTCTTCTGAAGATTGGTTAATGATTGACATGGTGCTCGTTGGTTTCACTAATGATGTGTGTGGTGCGCGTTTATTGCATACTTAAGAACTGATCACTCCAAGCAACCGGATCTTTTCTCCAGTCGGCCAAAAGATGTTGTTGTTGCTGATCAATATATCCCTCAGCAAGCGCTTCTTGCAGGAGGGCGTCATAGTGGCTTAGCGTCCGTAAAGGACAGTTCGCTGCTGCAAAGGCCTTTTCTGACTCTGCAAATCCATAGGTAAAGAGTGCCAAAACACCAGCAGCCTCTCCTCCAGCTTCTCGCAGCGCCTCCACCGCAAGCAAACTACTTCCACCAGTGGAAATCAAATCCTCTACCACTAAATAACGTGCTCCTGGGTGCAGCTCGCCTTCGATTTGGTTCTGACGACCATGTGCCTTTGCCTTACTTCTAATGTAGATGAATGGCAAATTCAGCCGATCAGCTAACAAAGCGCCGTGCGGAATTCCGGCAGTAGCTACCCCAGCAACCCCTTCAAAGGGCCCAAAATGGCTACTTTGCGCTTCGAGTTGTTCTACCAAATACGAACGAACCTCTGGATGAGATAGTGAGACACGATTATCGCAGTAGATCGGCGATCGGCGTCCACTAGCCCAAATAAAGGGGTTTTGCGGGCTCAGCTTTATTGCCTTTATTTGCAACAAATGCTGGGCTACTAATTGATCCTGGCTCTTCATAAGCAAAAAATTGCGTGCAAATGTACAAAATCTACATTAATGACCGCCTGCTTACGCTCTGTGATCCGCTGGAAATGGCCCAAGCGGGAACGCCGACTGACGGTCATCTTGTAGCACGCTACTCCGGTAAGCCCAAATTTATCCTAAATTACGTTGATCTACTAGAAAAAGGCTCCCCTCAGGTAGAACAAGTAACCTTATTCCATACCGAAGTGGAAGAGCTGTGGAAGGACTTCAAAGATCACTATCGAGTTTTGGAAGCTGCCGGTGGGTTGGTTTACAATTTTGCAAGACAGTGGTTGTTGATCTTCCGTCGTGATCACTGGGATCTCCCAAAGGGTAAAATTGATCCGGGGGAAACTCCCGAAGAGGCGGCTGTTCGGGAAGTTCAAGAAGAGACCGGTCTAAAAATGCTTGAGCTTGGGGATTCACTACCAACCACCTACCACACCTATCGCGATAAAAAGAATCGCCGGGCGTTGAAGGTTACTCATTGGTATCGGATGAATACTCCCGAAACACATCTTGTACCCCAAGTCGAAGAAGATATTGAACAAGCTGTGTGGATGTCACAGAACCAATTCTTCACCGAAGAAAGAGTCGTATATCCTAACATTTTGACCCTTCTAGAGCTTGCACGACAGCAAGACACAGCTTAAGCAAAAACCAAGCCTAGCAAAAGAAATTTCACGATCAGGCAATAATCAAATTGATTATTTCGTTAATGGCGTTCGGAAGACGAATTCTTCTATTTTATTCACCCTTGTGGCAATAAAATTTTATCTTTGCCTTCGCTAAATCCCAGAATTGGTTTTAATCCAACGAACATGAATCGGTTAATTTTTCTTTTTGGGTTGCTGCTCTTCACTTTCTCAGGCGAGCTAGCGGCCCAAATGACAGCGAAGAGCCCACTAGCTCCGACTTCTCCTACTGCTACTGAGCTCGAAATCAACGACTGGTCCATTTATGCTGACCAAGAAAGTAGCACTTACTTCATTGATTTCGAACAATTAGCAGTTAACGTAAACAAGATTGTCGTAAAAAGCACCAACGGTCAAGTACTTTGGCAAGAGGATGTTTTTGACTTGCCAGTCAACTCTATTTATGAGCTTGATTTTAGCAAGTACGATGCCGGACACTACGTTATTGAACTGGAAGCTTTCACGGGTATCATCCGCAAAGTAGTAGTACACCGGGGATAATTCTCGAGGTATTCACTACCGGAAACAAAAAAGGGAGCAACGTTTGATCACGTTTGCTCCCTTTTTTGCTATTTATCTGTAAGTTTTCTTTTCTTACTTACGCTTGTTGATTTCGTCACGAATCTTAGCAGCACTTTCATAGTCCTCTGCTGCTAGTACTTCATTCAAGGCCGTTTTCAGTTGATCAACTGTCATTCTGGAGAATTCTGGTTCTGATACAGGACTACTATCTGGCCCTTCCACTTCTACCATATCATCTCCTTCTTCATCATCGTCATTCTCCTGCAGTTCTACACCAGCAGCATCAAGAATGAACTCATAGGTATAGATTGGACAAGAAAACCGAACCGCCAGTGCTAAAGCATCAGAGGTACGAGAATCGATCTCAATGATCTCTCCATCTTTAACGCAGATGAGTCGAGCATAGAAAATCCCTTCCAGTAGATTATTGATGATTACTTCTTTCAACTCGACGTTGAATATATCAAGGGTATTTTTGAATAGATCGTGAGTCAAAGGTCTATTCGGCAACATCCCCTCAATGGCCACAGCAATAGCCTGTGCTTCAAAGCCGCCAATAACAATCGGCAGACGACGAGCACCGTCGCGTTCGCCCAGGACAACAGCGTAGTTATTTGACTGTGTCACACTATGGGATAAAGCGATAATATCTAATGCGATCTTCCTCATGTTCTGGCCTAATGAAATCTCTTTCGAATGTTAATAAAAGTACGGATTTTATTTCTTAAAACCCGGATGCGCGACCGGCCAACATGGTCCGGTTTCATAGTAGTGCGCAAAGGTAGAAAAAATAATTTGCCTACTCTGCTATTGGTCCTTTGCAGCGTTCCACAAGGCATCCATTTCGGCTAAGCTCATGTCGGTTAATTCCCGAGGAGCATTGGCCTCTATATATTCAAACCTTCTTTTGAATTTTTGGTTGACTCGCTCCAATGCCGTTTCTGGATCAATTCCTTGAAATCGGGCGTAGTTGATGAGACTAAACAGAATATCACCGAACTCCTCTTCCTTGCGTTGAGCAGATGCATCCGTATCCATTACTTCTTTAAATTCCCCCATCTCCTCTTCTACCTTTTCCCAAACTTGCTCACTATTCTCCCATTCAAAGCCTACCTGCTTGGTCTTGTCCTGCATTCGATAAGCCTTGACCATCGCCGGCAGGGAACGAGGAACTCCGCCTAAGACACTCTTCTTGCCTTCTTTCATTTTCAGCTGCTCCCAATTCTTCTTCACTTCTTCTTCGTCAGCAACTTCAACATCACCATAGATATGTGGATGCCGGGCAACCAATTTATCACATACCGCGTGAAGGGCATCGGTGATATTCCAGGCATCTTTCTCATCTGCAATCTTGGCGTAAAAAACCATGTGCAAGAGCAAATCACCGATTTCTTCTTTCACCCCAGCCATATCTTGCTCCAAGATCGCATCCGCTAGTTCGTACGTCTCTTCAATAGTCAGGTTCCGCAGGCTCTCCATGGTCTGCTTGCGATCCCACGGACACTGCTCTCGCAGCTCTTCCATAATGCGAAGTAATCGATCAAACGCTTCCAATTGGGGTTTCATAAGAATTCTTATTTTTGCGGCGGCAAAAATACTGAACTATCCGCCTTCTGGCGAGGTTTCTAGTAATAGATTGTATTCTGTTAAAACGAACGCATGGAATTCTTATCCGTATTAGCCATCATCTTTGTAACCTTTGGCATTTCTTTCGTGCTGATTAACATCCGTCATATTGTTACCGGCAACGAGTTTCGTGGTACTTGCGCCACCAATAATCCGATGCTAAAATCGAAAGTTGGAGAATGCACGGTATGTGGCAAGAGCCCCGAGGAAGAATGCAAAATGCCTGCAGTTAAGTAAGCCACTCCCCTACTTTAACTGAATAGATCCCGAATAATATCGGCTCTTAAGGTTCTGCTTACTGGCACCTTCGCCAGCCCCAAGTCTAATAAGTTTCCTTCAATTGCTCGGATGGCATCATTGGCAATGATGTACGATTTATGTACACGTGTGAATGCGCCGCGAGGTAGCATGCTCTCCATATTCTTGAGTCGCTCAAAAGTGACTAGCTTCTGATCTGTACAAACCACTCGGACGTACTCTTTCATTCCCTCCACATAGACGATATCGGATGTCCTCACGCGAATAATCTTACCATCTACCTTGAGGTGGAGAAACTCACTCGAATTAGGGCTATCACTGCTCCTTTGAGCTTCCTCTTGTGCCCGCTGCAAAGCTTGGGCAAAGCGGGCGAATGAAAAAGGCTTGACCAAGTAATCAGTAGCTCTTAGCTCAAACGCTTCAACAGCATAATCTCTGTAGGCCGTGGTGAAAATAGTTGCTGGTGGAGATTGGAGTCCTTTCAAAAAATCAACACCGCTCAAAGTCGGCATCTGGATATCCAAAAACATAACATCAACGGACTGTTGAGTAAGGATGGTCATTGCCTCAATAGCCGACTTACATTTGCCTACCAAGTCCGTATTAGGAACCTGGGAAAGAAACTCCTCCAGGAGATTGAGTGCCAAATACTCGTCATCAACTAGAAGCACGCGAAGGGGGGATAAAGAGCTACTCACAATGCATCGGTATTTTGGAGTTCAAGATTCAATTCCAAGCTAAAAATTCTGTCGTTGGCCTCTATGCGAAGGCTATGTCGGTCTGGGTATTGGAGCTGTAACCGACGTTTAATGTTTTCAAGCCCCACCCCTCCCGTGCGGTCCTTTTGATGTTGATTCGGATTGTAAGAATTATCCGCCTTAAAATGAAGCACGTCGTTCTTCCAGCCTAGCGTTAGGGTCACATAAGCATCCGGGTTTTCGGCAAAGTCACCATGCTTGAAACAATTCTCCACGATAGGCACCAATAGCAATGGCTCAATCATTATAGGTTCCCGAGGGAGTTGATAACTGAAATCAACTTTTACCGGTTCTTCGTGCTGTAACTGAAAGAGACTGATATATTCCTCCAAAATCGAAATTTCCTTTGCTAGAGAGGTCCGGCTTTTCTGCGCATCATAAATCACATACTGCAGCAAATCACTCAAACGCAACACTAGTGGTGCCGTCTTGTCGGATTTAACCACTGCCAGGCTGTAGATATTATTCAACGTATTAAAGAGAAAGTGCGGATTCATTTGAGCTCGAAGAAACTGCAACTTAGCCTCCCGCTGATCGGCTAGCAAGGTCGCTTGGCGCTGCTTCATTATAACCCTGGACCGCACAAGTTGATAGAGTAAACTATTGAGCAGCGTAGTAAGATTAGTGATCAAAGCTCCAAAAAAGAAGGAAACTGGCTCGGGCTTAAAATAGGCCGTCCCATCTCCGATATAGCTAAACCCAGCGTTTATGCGGAAGCGAAGGCCAGTGACGATCACAAATGCCAGAATGAGTCCAAACGTAAATTTCCAGTAGGCTCGATCTTCGTAGTATCGTTGGTATAAGAAGCCTACCACATAGAAAAGAACCATCATAGCGGTTGTATTCAACGCAGCTCGGACAAAACTCTGCTGAAATGGCAACAACCTCATAAAGGCCACCCACGATAGGCAAAGGATAAAAAACCAAACACTAAAGTGTAGTCCTACAAATAGCCGATTGCTGGCCGACGGCCACCCGTTCGATTCATTCATACTGTAAAATAATGCATTTACTGTTGAGCAGAGTGCCTCCATTCAACCAACGGATCGTGAAGTTCAACCAACGGGCGGCTTAGCATTCTATTGAATCTCAGTGATAGCTAAGAGAAGAATCTTACTCAAACCACTCGTTGAATTCTCCTTACCAATGGTTGAAGAGTTTTGGAGCAAGTAGCCAAAGGGAAGATGTTTGTCTCGACAATCAAAACAAGGAGCAACCATACTTGCTTCAACTCATCACAAACATCAAAAAACCAAAACCATGAAAAACCTTTGGATGTCAACTTTCACTTTTGCCCTATTACTTTCCTTTGGAGTTATACTTACCTCTTGTGACAACGAAGAGCCCGAAGAACCACAAACCACATCCATCTCAGACGAAGAGATTATTGAGATCGTCAGTGCAGCTACCGCATCGTCTACCGAAGGCGTAACCGCAGAAGCGATAGAGATGGCGTATGTAGCAGATGCCGTTCTAGAAAAAGGCCCTTCTCCGCTTGAGTGTGGAGAAACCGCCGATAGCACTTTCGTGCGAACTATAGATTTGGATCGAATCAGTGGATCCTATAGCAACTATCTATACTGGGGGCTCAACTGCTCTGGTGTTTTACCCACTAGCATTTTCTATGGTCGGGAAATGAACGGTAATTATGAAACCGATCGTTGGCTTAGCGATGATAGCGCCGATAGTGATTGGCTCATCGAGGATTTACTTACCGGCCCGAATTACATTTTCAATGGCCAATATGAGCGAACTGGCACTCAAGAATCCAAAGTCAGAGAGATGCGGAGTTTCAGCACCACTACCTTGATTGAAGTGCAGGATCTCAACATAGACAAAGGTCAAAAGGAAATTGAAAGCGGCCTTGCCAATTTTACGCTGAGCGGCACTATTAATGGTGAAACCAGCTTCGAACACACTGGCACCATTGTATTCCTAGGTGATGGAGCAGCCAACCTCATCATCAACGGAAACACTTACACCATTGACTTGTACTAGCCCGTAAGTAACTACTCTAAGGTGAAGGCAGCGTCTTTGAGCAGACCATCGTGCGCTGCTTTCACCCATCCCATCAATTACAAAACTAAAAGCTATGCACATGCACTTCCTCGTTGAGCAATTTGGGTGGTTACCTGCCAGTTTTCTCGGTGGCTTAGTCATTTTTCTGCGTTATGCACTCTTTGCCGGAATCGGCTATGGGATTTTCTATTACTGGAAGCGGCGAAACTATGTTCATAGAAAGATTCAGCAAAAACTGCCCTCGTGGAAAGCGATCCAGCATGAAATTGGGCACTCGCTGGTAAGCGCCGTGGTATTTAGCCTTGTAGTGCTGGGCATTTATGGCTTAAAGTTGCTAGGTTGGTCAAAGATTTACCTGGATGCGGCCGCATATGGCTGGTGGTACTTACTGTTAAGCTTTGTAGTGCTAGTCGTAGTTCATGACGCATATTTTTATTGGATGCATCGTGCTATGCATCATCCCAAGCTGTTCCGTGTTTTCCACTTGGTCCACCATCGATCTAACAACCCAACGCCATGGGCTAGTCTGGCTTTTCATCCGCTGGAAGCCTTTGCTGAAATTGCGATTCTGCCATTTCTTGTCGTAGTAATGCCGCTACATCCCTTGGCCATTGCGGCCTTTGCCCTCTGGTCTTTAACCTGGAACGTTATTGGGCATCTAGGCTATGAACTCTTCCCTGCGGGCTGGGTAGACCATCCTATTCTGAAGTGGTTGAATACATCAACACACCACAACATGCATCACAAATTCTCAAAGGGAAACTATGGGTTGTACTTCAACTGGTGGGACCATTGGATGGGAACAAATCACCCAGAATATAAAGAACGCTTTAGGAGGATTACAGAACCATTAAACGCAGAAGAATCACTGCCCATACCAGTTCAGTAAACCAAAATGCAGTGCATTAATTTGGGTGTGTTCACCCTGGTAACGAGCACCAGAGTAATAAGCAGGTATAGCGACATGAGCACGCCCACCATTTTCGTCTAAGGCTTTAATTAGAGCATTCTCAAAGGCCTTGTAGGCCAGGTAGTACTTTTCTAGTGGAAGCTCTTTGACAAACGCTAGGGTGTTTTTCTTCCCTCCAACTAAGCTGTAATAGTAAGAACTTGGAATCTCTTCCATCAACTGGAAACTATACTGAAAGTAGTTATAGAGAGACGGCGTTATTGGCTTAGTAAGTCGAGTTTCATGTAGCAAAAACTCATCTCGTTTTTCGTGTAATCGAATAACGCTCTGATCCCGATAAGCTTGCAGTAGCTTTAATTGCTCCTCACTTAGAGCGTTTTTGACATCTTCCTGAAATAAATTGAGCTCTGAGCGATAAATGCTCATCATTGAATCCACTATTGCCTTTTGACGTACAAGCGCCTTTTCATAGGCCTCAGCTCTTCGTAGGGTCCTAGTCTTGAAGGCTTCGTACTTGTCATTCCAAACCAAACGTATTATCTGGACATCAGAGGAAATTACTTTGTCTCTAAAGAAGTGCTGTAGAATTTCTGATTGTTCCGGAATTGTCAGCGGGTCGCGGGTTCTTGAAGTACCGGCAAACAACTAATCGAAAGCAACCCGATAGTAGTGTACAACGGTATCCTGCCCTGCTGGACTAAGTTCCTGAAGTCCAAGACTAGAAATGATGATCTCTGCCGACTGCCCCTTGACGACCGGAGTTAGCATGAATAAAAACCCAAACAGTAGGTAGCAGTATTTCTTCATAGATCCTCCCCGATTTAGAAGATCACTTCTGTAGCACCATAGCCATAACGTCCATGGTACTCGTTTTTGAACGACTTGACCTCTGGCATTTTCTCCAAGCGACCCTTTATCGTATCACGAAGTCTACCTTCCCCTACGCCGTGAATGACAAAAACACGCTCCACACCCAATCGTATTGCGCGTTCCATAAAGGCTTCAAAGTGCGACAACTGAACCTCAAGAATCTGATCTTTACGTATAGAGGATGGATCATCTACCAAATTCTGCAGGTGAAGATCAATTTCATTCTTAAACGTCGCTAGCTCCCACACCTCATTCGGCATCTCCTGCAGATTGAACCAGCCCTTATTATCCTTTTGTTCTTCAGCCGCATTGCTAGTGTAAGACTGCAGTGACTGCTTCGGCGGAGCTACTTTTGGCGACTCCTTCTTTTGGTTGAGTTCCTTTTCGGTAAAGAGGGCGTATAAAATAACCTGGCGATTGAGGTATGGAGCAGTCGTAAGTTTTTTGAAAAACTGCGTTGGTTTCAACTTCAATAGGCGATCAAGTCGCTGACCTGTTCCCTTCCCATCCGGAAGAAGGCGCCAAGTCTCCACTTTCACCTCTGCGCTCTCATTCAATTCGCTGTAGCGCAGGCTTCCTGCTTCTACCATTGTCCGAGGTCCGAGGCGGCCCTGCGTTTTCCAGACCGATTGCTTACGCAACTGTAAACCTAGCTGATAGAGGAAGTTGAGCTGCGTATCGTTAATGAGATAAATACGGTAGTAATCGGGGCGACCATCCGGGCGATTCACAGGGTCGAAAGCCAACTGTAGGCCTTGAGGCTTAAGAACAGTATACTGACTGTCTGTCGGCAATGGCTGCAGTGGAAGAGGTTCCACTTTCTTTTTCCCAGGAACAAACTTCCCTTTTACCTTAGAGGGCGAATCAGACTCTATGCGTTCTACCGCCTCTACCAAGACTGGGATCACCTCACCATCCGCTAAACGAACGCCGACCATGTCGTGTTCCAACCACTCTTCCACTTCGCCAATGTCTCCTGTATGGATTAATCGAACTTTTGTACCCTTTGAGAAAACCATAGAATTTGAGCAAGATATTCATTAAGTGCAGCGCAAAGATCGCACAAATTTGATAGCTTCACGCCTTGCATCCAAGAAGTTATTCGAACCATAAATCAGCCACTCATGGATAAGCCCTCATCTCTTCGCTGGCGTGTTGCACAGTGGCTGGAAATCCGTTGGTGGCGGCGGTATCTAAATAAGAAGGACAAAGGCCAATACTACCAAAAAAAGGCTCAATACTGGCGCTCTATCCTACGTACCTTGGAAATTGATATACCTGCCCAACAGGAGATCCTGGACGTTGGTTGCGGACCTGCAGGCATCTTTATCATTTTTGAGGATCATCAAGTCAGAGCACTAGATCCCTTATTCTCTTCTTACCAAAAAGTGCTCCCCCATTTTGACCCAAAAGATTATCCCTGGGTAACATTCGAAAACATAACTATTGAACAAGCAACAGGCCCTGCACGTAAATGGGTGTTCTGCTTAAATGCCATCAATCACGTAGCAGATTGGGAACAAGGACTAGGCAAACTTTGGGAACTGACCACAGAAGGCGGCACCTTGATATTAAGTAGTGATGTACACAATTACCGCTGGCTAAAATACATCTTCCGATTGCTCCCGGGCGATGCGCTTCATCCCCACCAACACAGCCGAGAGGACTACCTCCAGGCTCTTGAAAGAATAGGGTTGAAAACACAAAAAGAGCGCATTTTAAAAAAAGGTCTTATCTTCGGGTACTGGGTCGTTATATTGAAAAAAGATACCGTTGCATAACCCAACAACACCACTCCCGTAGAAAACTAAATTATTATCCCAAACTAGAGTGCCATCCCAGAGACGTTGAGCACTGCTTTTCAATCGCTATGATTATGTGCAAATCACACCAATTTACACCTGTAATTCTAATCCTATTATTATCCACCTTACAAACTATTAACGCCCAAACTTGGGACGGCGGTGGCGACGGAACCAGCTGGGATGATCCCTTAAATTGGGACACGGACATGGTCCCCAGTGCTGGTGATTTCGTTGACATTTCCGGTACAGTCACTCTCACAATGACCGGCACAGGAAGTGCCATGGCTCCTGGACAGTTGAGAGTCAGAGGCGCTACCACAAGAGTACATCTAGACTTTGACTTGGATGTCGGAGATCCACTAGCTTCAGATCCTGCGCTTTTGATCACAAATGGAGCAGTACTTACCCTGAAAACTGGACGCACTCTAATTGTTGATGCCGCTCCCACTGAAAATGCCATTCAGATGAACTTGGCCACAGAAATGGAAGTAGAGGCCGGAGCCTTTCTAATTGTACTACAGGGTCGCCGGGGTATCCTGATTAGTCAGCGCTTAGCATCTATCACCAACGAAGGAAACATCTCACTATTTGGTTGTACAGATCACGGCATCCTAATGCAAGAAGAAACTGGATTTCTCAATGGTGGAACCCTGCTTGTTGATAGTCCAGCCAGAGCAGGAATACTGAACCGAGGTGCCTTTATCAACCTCGATGGTAACATTACCATCACAACTCCAGGAAACCGAGGCATACAACACGAAGCAGCTGTTATCCCAAGTTCATTCACCAATACGGGTAGTGGTACCATTATGATTAGCTCCGCAGGTGATGATGGTTTACAAGCCAAAGGTGCATTTCTAAATGACACAGACGCAACTATTACTATCACCGACTCTGGTGATGACAATATTGAAGTCTTAGGAACAACCTTTACCAATGATGGTACCATAGACATTACCTGTCGAATGGGAGCTGCCGCCTCTGGGCCAGGTTTAGCCGTGGGTAGCAATACGATTGCCGGTACTTTCATTAATACTAGTAACAACAGCCTGAATATTGATGGAAGAGCTATGAATACCGGTGCTCGTGCCGTATATATTTATTCCATGGGTACCCTAACCAATACTGGAAAAATTAGTACATCAGGAGGTAGTACCGGTCTCAATTTCTTTAATACGGGAACACTCACCAACGGCATTGGAGGAACTATAGATCTCACTGATCGCCGGCTTACTAACCGAGGCACCTTTGTCAACAACGGATATATCACCTCCACCTTCGGGCCTAATCCTGCTGTAAATACCAACAGCGGTGGCATGTCGACTAATAATGCTTTCTTCCGCTATGACGTGATGGGGGATTTCAGCGCGATAGATGCTGGGATGGGTTCTGTAGTCACAGACAATGGCACCGATCTAAACAACAGTGCTGATACTACCGTAGACTTTGGCGGCAGCTGCGACGGTGTACTACAAGCCACTGCTAGTTATGATTGGATGAGCGGTACTTCAATGGTGGGTACGAATGATATAGCTGGAAACCTTAGTGCTAATCCAGGTTCGGTAGAACCAAGCATGCAAATCAGCTCTGCTCTGCTCCCTGCAGTAGTACTGGACCTAATCAACGTTTGCGCCGCAGCGCTTCCAATTGAGCTATTAGACTTTAAAGCGGTTCCTAATGACAAAACGGTGGTATTGCAATGGCAAACTGCATCCGAGCTCAACAATGACTATATGGCCGTAGAGCGAAGTGCCGACGGTCGGACCTTCGAAGAGGTAGGTAGAATTGCGGGTCAGCTAGCGTCTCAGGAAATAAGAAGCTATGAATTGGAAGACGTTCGCCCACACAGCGGGATAAACTACTATCGCCTGCGTCAGGTGGATGTAGATGGCACAACTACCTTCAGCGATATTATCAGTGTAGAATTTAGCGGCGAGTTAGAAACAGCACCTGGACCAAAATTCTATCCGAACCTAATTACCTCAGGTGATCTGGTACAATTAGATCTTCGGGCCTTCCCAATTGATAGTCCAATTGATCTCGCTTTATTTGATATGTATGGCCGTAGTTGGCCTTTGAAATCTCAAAGTGGTGGTAGTTTCGCTACTTTGGATTTGCCAAACTTACCGGCAGGCACCTATATTTTGCAAGCATTGAATTACCCCGGTTCGACACCATTCCGTTTCATGGTGATCGAATAACATAATCCCAAAATACACCGACCCTTCCCGAACTTCAGCCATCTTGTCTGAGGTTCGGGATTTTTGTTTTACCTGTAAATGAGCCAATCCCATTCTTCCGGTGTTGCTATAAATAGGTGTATCTTTAGAGATACTTCATCCGAACTGACTAACAATACCTTACTGTATGCTTCGCCTGATCCTGCTGTGTCTGGTAATTGTGGGCACCCTTTTGCTAGGCCAAGGCTTCTTTAGCCCCAAAGAAGTTGCTAGCTCCACTACTATTGAAGAATCAGATTTGCCTTTCCCGAGCAGACGCCAACTTCAACGTTCCGCATGGAATACGGGTGGCTGGCTATTGCTTTATGAAGATGCCTATCCAGCCTTAAAGGCGATAATTGATCCCATCACTAAAGAAGATTTTCGCGGCATTAAGATCTCTGCCTATTCATTCAATGAGGTTCCAGACAGCCTGCTGCAACGCTATCCAGCCTTTGTGATTGGCACCCAATTTCCGGAACAGGTGCAAGCAAAAATTGCGGAACTGCCAGATCTCGCCTGGAAAAACAATGCCCTTGAGATTGGGCAGATACCATTGGATCAACGAGGCGATCTTACTCAGCTCAGTTATCTACCAGGAGCCTGGCAAGATACGCTTCCGATGCATCTAATCTGGGCAGCCAGTGAAGCTCCCCTGTTGAAACATGTCGAAGATCGTCTTAGTCAAAGTTTTCGCTCCTTCTTCTGGTCTTCCTGGGGTTATGAGGTTGTTCGAGAGGGCAGCACTCACTACTTGGGCTATTTTAATGATAGCACTTGGATTATGGACCAGGCCATCCATTTTGCCTTCAATGAGGCCCCAATTACTGCGGAATTGGAGGAAGTAGCTCGTTTCGAGACTTTTGATGGTGCTGAAATCCCTGGAGAGGATTGGCAGAATAAATTGCGCATTGCAAAGCAAGGAATCGAAGCGTTTTGTGCTACCCCAAACCTTCCTCCTTTAGATATCAAGCTGTACCCGACCGTTGAGCGTAAGGCGCTGCGGACCAAATCAATGGAACATGTGCATCTAACGAGTGACATGAGTACCATTCATCTTGTTGCTAATGATAAGTTTCGCGCTACGGAATGGAGTCATCCATACTGCTCTTGGCTTCGACAGGCCTTAGGCGCACCTCCCCAAGAATTATTGGAACTTGGCTTAAGCTTCCAATGGATTGATAGTCTTCGCGGACGCCCCTGGCGCTCACTAGTCCGTGACTTAGCTATAGCGAATGCACTTCCACCAGAAGATGTATTATTAGATGGGCGCAGCATTCGAGAAGCATTCCCACTCATTGGTCCAATGGCGGCGGGTGCATGGGTCGATTACCTTTTAGCAGAGAGAGGCCAAGAACAATTTCTGAACGATTATAAGAACGGCACTGCCCAAGCAAACAACGCTAGCTACAAGCGATGGAAGCAGTGGATATTGGATAACTACCCTAAAACAGAATTTTCGCGACGAAAGCCTACAGAACAGAAACTTGATGGCTTCACACTTGCGCATGAAGGATACCGCATTTACAATGGTTATGGAGGAGAACGTGCCGCGCGGTCCGTTCGAGAAATGAAACAAATCGGAATTGATGCCGTCGCTATTGTTCCGTACAGCTATATGGCCAACCCTAATCGGCCAGACCCCATTCCGGTAGCTCGGCAAGCTGGCTCTGAAAACGATGAAGCAGTTCTATTCTCACATTTCAGTGCTCAAGCAGAAGGCCAGTATACACTACTCAAGCCTCAAATATGGCTGGGCAGTGGTAGTTGGCCCGGCGATGTTTCTTTTGATAAGGAAGCCGATTGGGATGCGTTTTTCCGCTACTACAAACGCTGGATTATGCATTACGCGGTACTTGCGGAATTGTATGGGTTAGACGGCTTCTGTATCGGTACCGAATTGAGATATACGACCCTGCGTAAGCCGGACCAGTGGCGCGCACTTATTAAGGATATTCGGCAAGTCTATCACGGTGATCTCACCTACGCAGCTAACTGGGGGGAAGAATGTGAAAAGATGACCTTCTGGGAAGAGTTTGACTTCATCGGCGTCAACTGCTATTACCCACTACATAAGGGAGTCGAGGCAAGTGATCAGGATCTGGCTAAAGGAGCTGAAAGAGTCGTTCGCAAGCTAGAAGCCATTCATGAAGCTGCTGATCGTCCAATTTGGCTTACAGAAATAGGTTACCGCAGTGCAACATCACCTTGGCAAAGTCCGCACGCAGAAGCCAATCGACGCGATATCGATGAAAAGGCTCAAGCACGCTGCTATGAGGCAATCCTGGCTGCCACCTACAATTTAAACTGGGTAAAAGGTTACTTTTGGTGGAAATGGCCGTGTGACTTAAGTTATAACGAAGACAATGGTCGAGGTTACATGCCACTAAGTAAGCCTGCTCAGCAAGTACTGGCACGCTACTACTTGGCCACAGAACAATAGAGTTTATGTAGGTGAATTTTGTGTAGAGCATCAAATTAGATTTTTTTGACAATCAAGGCGAAGGTTCTTTTGCTTAGCCATAGCTAAGGAAAATGGTTCTTCAACGAAGAGTAGCAGAAAAAGATATTTTAGGCTTACACGAAATCTGCGTACATAAACTCTAGTAAAGATTGGTAAGAAATAATCACTAATTTGGGCTTCTCATCAAGAAATCGATAATGAATCGTCTCGCAAAGACTGTAAGTAAACTTCAAGCCTATCCCACCTGGGTACTGTCATTTGCCGTCGGCAGAATTGTAAAATTCACCGGAACGTCTGGTATTTCCTATGATCTCATGAGCACCGACAAGGTGATCGTAAGCATGAAAAACCGCCCAAAGGTTCGAAACCACATCGGACAAATTCATGCAGCTGCTATGATGCTATTAGCGGAGACTGCTACCGGTATGGTACTGGGCATGAATGTTCCAGATGACAAGCTGCCCTTACTCAAGTACATGAACAGCAAGTTTGTAAAGCGCTCGCAAGGACGGATGGTAGCGGAAGCCACACTAAGCGAGGAGCAAAAACAACACATCCTAACCACTGATAAAGGGGATATCGTTATACCGGTTACCATTACCGACGAGGCCAGCAATGAGCCCGTCATTTGTGAGGTTTGCTGGGCTTGGGTGCCAAAGAAACGTAAATAGTCTATCTGCTTGCAGTCAAACTGAACGGTAGAGGTAGCCCCCTTAGACTATAAACATCGCGCTCTATGTTATTTCGATTGTTGCTAATAGGACTACTACTTTCCAGTTTTCACCCTGTTCTTGAAGCAGGGTGTTGTGCTGGTGCTAATATTAAGTTTTTCCCTACAGAAGGAGAACTAGCTAATGGAACCTTGCTCCTAATGGAGGTTAGTGGAGAATACTCCATTTTAAAACCGGGCTATGAGCGCGGAAAACTAGACTTCTCTGCAGTGTCTGATAACGGCAAACGGGAAAAGCTAGAAGTCTTGGATTTACAAGTGGGTCGTGCTGCCGCTCAGTTCCTTTTCAAAATCGACTTTGACACCATCCAAGTTGGAGAATCATGGCATATTGAAACAAACGGAACGAGATTTAAGCATGAGGTTTTCAGTCGGATGTATAAGATACTCGATGAAGCTAAATGGAGCCTAGGCACCTATACGGAGGACCATGAACCTCCACAAATCTTAAGTGGAATTAGATATGAATACGCAGCAGGATATTATTCTAGTGGATGGAGCTATAGTATTAGGGCCAAAGTACATGTTGTAGATGCCGGAACAACCTACTATTATTACGAAGAAGCCAAGCCGCCGCCTTTGCTAATCCAAATCTTTAATGAGCAAGGGGAATATTGCTACCTTCCGATGGATGGAAACAGCTTCTCTTTCGGGGATGGTCCATGTGGAGGCTCCTTCGTGGTTGAGATAGGAGAAACCTGCGAATTCAGAGCCCGAATAATGGATTTCAGCAACAACCGATCTCCCGATAAGAAGCTTATCCTATTTACCGCGCATGAGGAAGCTCCTTTTGTCAAACTATAAACCAATAATCCAAACTGGATTTCATGAATCGATTATCTCGCCTTCTAGCCATTCAGACGCAGCTGCAATCCCGCCGTCTCGTCCGAGCAGCTGAGATTGCGGAACGGTTTGATATCAGTCTGCGTACGGTTTATCGTGACATCAATGCGCTAAGAGAGGCTGGCATCCCTGTGAGTGGAGAGGCAGGTCAAGGCTATTGGTTAATGGATGGGTACGTCTTGCCTCCAGTCTCCTTCACCGAAGAAGAGGCTAATGCACTAGTCACCGCCGAAAAATTTGTCCTCCAGAACGCGGAGCAATCACTTAACAAGCATTACGGAGAAGCCCTGACCAAGATCCGGGCTATCATGCGAGGGAAACATAAGGACCGTGCTGAACTACTAAGCAGTAGAATTAGCCCATCCTTAACCGAACATTTGGATAAGCACAGTACCGTTTTAGCCGACATTCAAAAAGCGATCACGAGCTTTCGTCAAGTTAGAATTCAGTATCGATCCATTTACAAAGATGAACTTACAGAGCGTGTCATTGAACCACTTGGGTTGTATTTTAATGATGACAAGTGGGTGCTTATCGCCTTTTGCTTACTTCGAAAAGATCATAGAGAGTTCCGCCTGGACCGGATGGAATCACTGCGATTATTAGACTCCAAGTCTGATCATGCGGAATCCTTTGATCTAGGCACCTACTTCCGTCAGGTCATGGAAAAATATTCCTAATCGCTACTGACATACCCTTGTCATTACCTACCACTAGATTTGTTTCCAGATGAAGAACTCTTCACTGATGAAATCAATCCTAAATTAAACGAATTCTGAAATGACAGACACCAAGCAAGTGGTAGTAGAAATGGCGCCTTTTCAATTGAAAAGTGGTGCTACTGAAGATCAACTACAAGTGGCTTCGGCACAATTACAGGAAGACTTCCTTTCCCAACAAAAAGGGTATCTACACCGAGATCTTTTGAAGAAGAGTGATCGGGAATTCATAGACATCGTACACTGGGCCAGTCAGGCTGATGCCGAGGCAGCCATGAAAGCTGCCATGCAGAGCCCAGTCTGTGCAGGCTATTTCCAACTTATGGAAGAACCTTTTGAAGATAGTGATGGTGGCGTTTCTCATTTTTCCCTATTTTCATCTTACCGCTAACAGTCAGAGAGAAAACAAATGGCTGAACCACTAAAAAACATGTACAGTGAATCCTTCGTAGAGGGATTCACTGATGTAATGCTGGAAATCTATCCCTCCTTCCGTAAGGATGCCTACTTAAAGCAAGTGTTCACCGAAGATTGGCCTCAATTAGAGCTCAAAGAACGGATGCGAAAGCTGTCTGCCGTACTGCGAGTGGAGCTTCCCGAAGATCTAGATGCAGCACTGGAAATAATCGTAGCAGTAATAGATCACCTGCGCGGAGATGAGGAAGAGAGTATGTCCTTTGAATACATGTTCTTACCAGACTTCGTGGAGCAATATGGCTTGGACGATTTCGATGCCTCCGTCAAAGCAATGGAAGCCATCACCAAATTCACCAGTTGTGAGTTTGCGGTACGTCCATTCTTGGTGCGTTATCCAAAGCCTATGATTGATCAGATGTTGATTTGGTCCAAGCATAGTCATGCCATGGTTAGGCGACTGGCATCAGAAGGCAGCCGACCTCGTTTACCATGGGGCTTGGGGGTTCCTGGTTTGAAGAAAGATCCTTCTCCTACCCTCCCCATATTAGAGAACCTCAAGACAGATTCCAGTGAAACTGTACGCCGCAGTGTAGCCAATCATCTCAACGATATTTCAAAAGACCATCCTGAGCTTGTGATGGATATTGCTGAGCGTTGGAAAGGAATCAGTACGGATACAGATCGTTTGGTGCGACATGCCTGTCGAGGACTACTCAAACAATCACATCCAAGAGCACTTATGCTATTTGGGCTTGGCCATGCCGACAAAATTGAAATTGACAGCTTCAAACTCCATACCCCAACAGTCCAAATCGGAGCGTACCTTGAGTTTGAATTTGATTTGCAGCATACCCATCAAGAAGCCTTGACCATTCGATTGGAATATGCCATTTACTACCTAAAGGCTAATGGTACGCATAGTCGGAAAGTCTTTAAGGTCAGTGAAAAGGATTATGAGGCGGGATCAACGCATCGCATTCAACGAAGACAACCCTTTAAACTTATCACAACTCGCGTCTTCTACCCCGGAGAACATCGGATCTCGATCATTGCCAACGGCCGCGAGTTTGCTCAACATAACTTCACTTTGAAAGCCAAATAGAACGATGAAACCTATATCAGCCCTCGCCTTTGATGTTTACGGTACGCTAATTGACACGAATGGCGTCCTGAATAAATTGCAACAGCACATCGGTGACAAAGCAGGTGCGGTTTCAGCAACCTGGCGAGCGAAGCAGCTCGAATATAGCTTCCGGAGAGGCCTGATGGAGCGATATGTGCCCTTTCCCGTAGTTACCAGGCAAGCCCTAGATTATGCGCTAACAGCCAATGATTTAGAATTTGATGAAGCAACAAAAGTGGACGTCCAAAGTAGTTATGCTCATCTCCCTGCATTTCCAGATGCGAAGCTTGCGCTGGATAAGTTGCAATATACAGACACGAGTATTTTCGCCTTCTCGAATGGTCCCAAACAAGTAGTCACAGACTTACTGAAACAGGCAGATCTTCTTCCTTACTTTAAAGGAGTGGTGAGCGTGGAGTCTACCCAAGTTTTTAAGCCGAGTCCAATCGTCTACCAACACTTTGCAGATACCGCGGGCTTTAATCTAGAGCAATGCGCCTTGGTCTCTGGCAATCCTTTTGATGTCATGGGATCTATTAACGCAGGGATGCAAGGAATTTGGGTGAAGCGAAGCAGCACTGCCCAATTTGACCCCTGGAATATTGAACCCAGTAGAATTATTGAAGACCTATCAGAATTGGTCAGCTAGCTTATCCCTCCTCTTTACTCTTGATGATGACTTCCTCGGAGGTCAGACCATAGATTGGAGGTGTCTTTACCCCTAGTATTCCCAAATACACATACAGCTGACCACGATGATGAATTTCGTGTTCAACCAGAGCACGCAACCACTTCCAAGTGGTGATTTCAACTCCATTCAAGGTTGGACATTTTCGCAATAAATCCTCGTCACTTAGTCGAGCAAATATGGCCTCTGACTCTTTATAGCACTGATCGTAATACTGAATGGTGGCCTCAAGACCTGAAGCGAACTCCGTACCACAACCAGTGTAGGCACCTGGGCGATGCTGAATGGTTTCTGCGTACAGATAGCGCTCAATATTTGCCAAATGACGGATAAGATCGCCAATGGTAAACCTACCTTCCTGACAGGTCCACTCGATATGCTCAGGAGGAATATAATCAAACAACCTTCGGGTTCGTCCTTTCACCCGACTGTAGTACTTCAAGAAACTGTTTACATCCTTAATTTCCATCGCTATGGTTGTTTATTTGATCCATAATCTGAGCCACCACCTCTTCCAGTGACCTGGAAGTAGTGCCCACGATTTCCCCTAAGTCTCCTTGATCAGCACTCTTCAAAAGTATCTGATGTAGATCATTCGAGCGAGGAATCTCCCATTCTAAATCGGAGTGGGGAGTAGCGCGGTGGCGAATACGTCTTTCTCGTTCTGCTGCTGTACACGTGAGGAGAAACGGGTGTATCGGCAAGTCGATTAGAGCGAGTAAGGATTTCATCTTATCCAACTCCTCAACAGTTTCAAAAACGTAGTTGATGATGATCGTGCGATAACCATTTTGAAAGTGGAAAGTGGCTAACTCAGCTATGCTTCGATATGCATATTCCAAGTCAGAAGGCTCGAAAATAGAGAAGGGTGCAACTGCAGCTATATAATCTCCGTCCAGCATTGCTGCTTGTTCAAACGCTTCCAGCAAGGCCCAAGACACGGAGGTTTTTCCGGCTCCAATTGCACCATTAATTATGATTATCATCGATTACTATTGGATTATATTCTATTCCATATGTCCAAGTAGATCTGCCACTCCTCTCCCACTCTCTTCCATACAATGACATATTTCCCGGCCCAGTCAGAAATATTTCCATCAGCTTGGGTAGTCTTACCTTCGTAATAACCAAAGTCATAGGCGTAGTCACCAAGAAACTTGATTTCTTCTGGAGTAATCTTGTGATAGCTAATCTTAGCATTTTCACCAGGCGTCCAATAGTCCTCTAGTACTTCGCGCCCCTCCATAATCCGCCGACCTCCGGGAAAGATCTTTCCGTCCTCGGTGTACATGGCAGCTACAGCCTTGGCATTGCCTGCCACGACCTCCTTTGAAAACTGTGCAATTTGACTCAGCAATTGAGACCGCTGTTTATCATTGGTCGGCTCCCGGTTCTTTTTGCAGTTAATATACCAGGTAGGATAGAATACCGAACGGGTCTTATCCACCCACTCTCCCTTCCAGCGAAAGCCGGCGTCACTGATATCAGAGAAGGTGATTTTGAAATCGCCTTGCATGCCGTTTGGTGCTGTCTGATCGCGGTACAAGATGATATCGCCATCTTCATTTTTGTTGCCCTCCCAAGCGGGTAAGGTAGCAGTGGGCCCTCCAGAACTATAATAGTGAACATACCAACTGGTACTATCCGCGATGTACTGCCGGATACTCCCAGCATAAGAACCATCGGTCTTCAGTGTTTCATCTTGTACCGCCCAGCCATTCATAATGTACTTGAATCGCCAGGTCATGTCAACCGTATCTTGCCATGATCCATCAGGGTTTCGGCTTACACTCCGGCAGGCACACTCTCCAATTAGAGGCGCCCAATCCATTACTTCCTGGGGAGCATCAGGGTTTGGCAGGCCAAATGGATGGTCTGGCGACGGTTCATACGGATACAACGATGATTGGCCAATAACAGGAGATAGGAGCCCAAGAGATAGGGCTAGTAAAAGCGTTAGTCTAGTCATAGTCGGGTCGTTTGGTTTCCGCTGAAAACAGCAGAATCGAAAATTGGTGATCTATTTTCAATGTACATAAAATACACCAAACGACTCGACCAGGTCAATTCCGGTAGGCTATCGATTCCACAGATAACTCACACCAATAGTTGCTCGAAGGCCACTAGGATTATACGGAAGGGACTCTAACTTTTCGCCATTGTACAGTACCAATGGGTTGTTTCCATCAATATCTAAGCTCGAATCTCTAGGCGAGTCTTCCGTTCTTAAATCTTCTGGTACTGAAAGCTCGAGTGAGGGTTGGATATTATCTCGTGACAAGTCGTAAGCGAGCTTCAGAAAAACATCAAATCGCTTTGCTACAACGTAAGTGACATCAAGGCGAGGGGCCAGCGTTATACTTGCCGAACGCAGTTCCACATCTAGTTCCGACTCGAAATACTGGAGTTCATCTACCTGGATATAGCTAGCATTGTTCTCGAGCTGGCCAATTTGGAAAACGGTATTAGCCACCAGGCCTTGGATTGCTGGTCGGAACAACAAATTCTTATCCCCCTTGTCAAACAAGAAATTCCACCCCAAAGAGTAACCAAATTTGAAGGTGTAACTACTGGTAGCTGTTACATCGAAAACAATATCGTGCGAAAGGCCACGGTAGCGCCCAAATTTATAGCCGAAGTTAATTCCCAGGTTAGTGTATCCGTCTTTTACATCAAAAGTCGAGTTGAAGCTATCCATCGAGGGACTATCATCAACGAAAGTGGTGACTATTGTGCCTGGATCAGTATTTAGAAAACGAGGACCAAAACCAAGAAAGACACTTCTGTACTTCTGAAGATAAAGACTGGTTTTGACCTGTTGCGCATGGACAGATGAGCTACCAAACAGGAAGCAAAATACAATACCAAGAGCAAGTAAATAGAGCGGAGTGCGTTGTGTTTTCATACTTCGAGAAAATCTATTTTAGTAGTTCATTGCAGCTAGCGCAATTTCGTAACAAAGAAAAGTATTTTTTGTACTAACAGATACTGATAGCCTGACTTTAGAATGAATAATGCTCCAGGTAGAATCATTACCTTTGGGCATCTTTTTAGCACAATCCCTGGTATGCGTTGGCGGAGCCTCTTCCCCATTTTAGAACAAGTTGAAGATTACAATACTTCTCGCTTTAGGCATGATATTATCGCTGGCCTAACGGTTTGTATAATGCTGATTCCGCAAGGAATGGCCTATGCTATGCTTGCGGGTGTACCACCAATATATGGCCTGTACACAGCACTGCTACCCTTGATCATCTATGGGTTGACGGGGACATCTCGTCAACTATCGCTAGGCCCGGTAGCAGTTTCCTCTTTACTTATTCTGGCAGGGATTAGCCAGGTAGCTGAACCGGGAACAAGTGAATATATAGCACTCGTCATTTTGTCTGGGGTGTGCATTGGTATCGCTCAACTACTAATGGGTGCACTTCGCTTAGGCGCGTTGGCTAATCTATTATCTAATCCCGTGATTATGGGATTCAGCTCGGCTGCAGCTATCATTATCGCCATAAGCCAGTTACCAGATCTGTTTGGCATTGTGGTACCTAGATTTCCTCACCTCCATCTAACGATAGGCTACCTTTTGGAAAGACTGGGTCAAACGCACTGGTTGACCTTCTTTTTCTGTAGTGGTACAATTCTGCTCCTGCTAGGACTCAGGAAATGGGCACCGAAATTACCAGGAGCATTACTGGTGGTCGTAGTAGGCACATTATTGGCTTATTTCTTACAGCTCACTGAATTGGGCCTTCAAATCATCGGTGACATTCCTGCCGGCCTGCCAGCATTTCGATTACCAGAAGTAACTACGAGTAATCTGCAGTTGATCTGGCCTACCGTACTGACAGTAACCATCATGGGAGTCGTGGAAACCATAAGCATTGCCAAAGCGCTGGAAATTCAGAACAAGGATACTGAAATACGTCCCAATCAAGAACTCATCGCCATTGGAGTATCAAAAATATTTGGTGCCTTTTTCCAGGCTATACCCTCATCCGCTAGTTTCACACGTTCCGCTATCAACAACGAAGCTGGTGCTACTAGTGGAATTGCGTCTATAGTAGCTGCTTTAGCCACTGCTTTAGCCCTGGTCTTGTTGACGCCCCTGTTCTACTATCTCCCGGTAGCGATCCTAGCGGGAATCATATTAATGGCAGTACGGAGTTTGCTCAATGTGAGAGGGGTCGTTGCACTCTGGGATATTGACCGGCGAGACTTCTTTATGGCCCTCATCACCTTTGTAGCTACGCTGGGTTTAGGTATTGCCGAAGGGGTCCTAACCGGAGTGGTACTCTCTATTTTGAGTATACTCTATCAGTCTTCCAAGCCGCACATCGCTGTACTAGGGCAATTGCCTGATAGTAGCCAATTCAGAAATGTAAAACGCTACCCAGAAGTAAAGCAATTTGATGGGATCTTAATTGTTCGCTTCGATGCAGCCTTGTACTTTTTAAATGCTGCTTTCTTCAAGGAGCAGATCAAGAGATTAATGCGGAGGTATCCGGGGCAGCTTCACACGCTGTTATTAGATACCTCTAGCATTATCAATATTGACTCCAGTGGTTTAACCGCCATTCGAGATATTCATCAGCATTGCGCCGATCAGAATATTCGATTATGTTTGGCTGGTACCATGGGGCCTGTACGGGATGTCTTGTCCCGCTCGGGAATTGACCATGAAATTGGCACTAATTGCCATTTCCTGCATAACATTGATGCGGTCGAATTTGTGTTAAACGATTAGCCATATGGATATTACAGGCGTATTGGGAATTCTGGCGGGCCTAGCCGTTGGAGCAGCAGTTCTGCTGGCCTCTTACAGCCTTTGGAGAGGTGGTCATCGAAAGGAGCAAGATTACCTACTGGCAGCCCTTTTACTAGCCATTGCTTTAAGAATTGGAAAATCCATCTGGTATTTCATTCTGTACGGTGCGGCCCCTTTAGGCGTAGGCCTAGGATTCCTGGGGTTGGCTAGTATTGGGCCATTACTCTTGCTTTACATGAGGAGTATGAAGCATCCTCAACCCCCAATCAAGCTTTGGACATGGAGCCATTTCGTTCTTCCCGTAACCGGTATGCTATTGATTTGGTTAGTAATCCCTTCATTCGCAACGGTCCTTTACAAGATCGCTACAGCAGTAATGCTACTCTACTTAGTCGGCAGTTGGTTGATCTTTCGACAGCTCTCGGTAACCGCTAAAGAAAATCGTAGGTGGCTCCAAGCCGTCTTAGTAAGCCTCAGTGGTATTTGGATGATTTTTGTTTTCCAGCACATCACAGATTCCATGCTACAATATGCTATCGGTGCAGGCCTGGCTATTCTTCCTCTTCATTATTTGCTCTTTAGAGCCTTACAAGAGAATGGACGCTTACATCGATCAGCCATAGACAACGACCTGGCAGAAGAACAACTTCAAAAGGTAAGGTCTGCCTTAGAGTTGGAGCACATTTACCGGACCAAAGGACTGACGCTAAACCAATTCGCTGCCTCCATTGAAATGCCTAGCTATCTGGTGACGAGGGCCGTACAGAAATTATACGATCGAAGCTTTCCGGAGACGATTAACCATTTCCGGATCAAAGAAGTCCAACAGCACCTCCTCGATCCGGAAAATAGTCAATACAAGATCGAAAGCTTGGCTTTCGATGTGGGTTTCAGTTCCGCCTCTACGTTCTATTCTGCCTTCAAAAAGGAAACGCAGTTAAGCCCCAAGCAATTCAAAACGCAGCAAGGGCAAGTCAGCTAACTATTGGCCTGGCAGCTTGTAGCTTCCATCAGCAATCTCCCCCTCAATTTCCTTTAAGCGCTCTTGGAAACGCTCTGGACCATTCTCCTGCGCTTGTTTCACCAGTGTAAGGGCTTGTTTGGTATCGGACAGGAAATAAAGGGCAATCCCTTGGTTGAGCTGGAGGAACCAGGTGTTGGGTTCGGCAACAAGTGCTTTAGAGCACGCATCCACGGTGGCTTGATATCTCCCCATATTGAGTAGTAGACGAGAGAGGCTATTCGTCTCATAAGCACTTAAGGACAAAGCCATCATTTGATCAATAGTGGGATCTATTTCTGCTGTTTGCCCTAGGCGGGTCAACAATTCCACCTTTGTACTGAGGTTGGTAATATTCATATCAGCAGCAAAACCGCCATAGCCTCCTTCAATCGAGCGATTCGCCCAAGCAAGAGCCTCTTCCAGATTGGCATCATGGTTCAAACACCAGCGAGCTGCATCATTCCAAGCTTGCCAACGATAGGTATTGATACCCCGTAGTTCACTTCTAAAGCTGTTTAGGACAGTCTCATTCAAGTCCACAGAAACGGTAAATGGCAGGCGTCGTTCAGCCCACTCTAAGCCGACAATCATAGCATCTTCGCCAGAAGGAAAAAATTCATAATCTAGCTTCTCTGAAAAAGTGCATTCTTCTGCATCGACATCCACCTGAAGCGTTACGTCTTCCTCAACATTTAGATAGTAGCTTCCCCACTGATTGTTGTTGTGAGCAAACATCAAGGTGAAGGTGTCTCCGCGTGGGATAACATGAAAACCATAGGTGCCCGCAGCTAGTGCTTCTCCATTGATTAAAACATCAGTAGAAAACGCAATGGTAGTATTCATGTTTGCCCCAGCCCTCCAAGGTATTGGATCACCATTCTGGGGGATGGTACCATCATTCCATACATCGCGCTCACGGACGGCAGGACTATGATAAGTAATGGTAATATCAGTGACAGCTAGCCGCTGTGTTTCCTGCACAAAATTGCTAGGCTGCGGAATTCGCATAGTATGAAACTGAGCGAAAAGCGGCAGACTGCCAAACGACAAGAGCGTCGTAAGTAATACAACAGATCGGTTCATGATAAATAGTTGAATGATATAATCGTGATTTCTTGCCGGTAAAGGAACACCTTCTACATCCAGATTTTGAGCCATTTAGGGCTCTACATCTCCTGATTTGAGAAATCCGGAGACGATTTTAGCCTCTAAGCTTGCTTTGGAGATTCTATCTTCGCGGCATGAAGACGCCTGCCGCTGAAATATCGATCGATGAATCGCTGATACGATCACTAGTGCAACAGCAATTCCCACGGCTTAGTGATCTACCGTTGACCTACCTCAATGAAGGTTGGGATAATGTGATGTATAGATTAGGAGATGAGTACCTGATCCGGATTCCTCGGCGTCAACAGGCCGTTCCCTTTATCGAACGAGAGCAGCGGTGGCTCCGGCAACTTGCCCCTCACCTTCCACTTCCTACCCCCGTTCCCTTACATCTAGGCATGGCCCAGGACAACTACCCCTGGCCTTGGTCCATTGTATCGTGGCAGGATGGGAAGATGGCTGCCGGGCAAAATATTGTGGATAGTGAGGCAGAGCGCCTCGCTCTGTTTCTGCAGACCTTACATCAATTTCCTGTCCCGGAAGCACCTCCACACAATCCACAGCGGTCTTGTACGCTATCTGCAAAGGCAGACGGGACCCAACAACGAATGGATACCTTTTTGGCAAGCGGGCTTATTTCTACTGACATCATCAATCATTGGGAAAAAGCAGTAGAACTCAATTGCCCCGATAATCAGCGCAGCCTAATCCACGGTGATTTGCATCCCAAGAATATTTTGGTGCAAGATGGAAGCATCACTGCCATTATCGACTGGGGAGATTTCACCTTAGGCGACCCGGCAACAGACTTGGCCATTATCTGGATGTTATTCTCTAAAAAGCAGGTAAGAACAAATGCTCTCCAAACTTATCAAGCAGATCAGGAATTGGTGGGTCGAGCAATAGGATGGGCCATTTTCTTTGGTACGATCTTACTAGATATTGGACTAGGGGGAGATGAATTATTTCTAGAGGTAGGGCAAAAAACATTGGCCAACCTGTCGGATACAGATTGGCCAATTGCCTAAGCACTTTCATTATTGAGGAGTTGTATACTTTGAATTAGTACTCTAACACAATCTTACCGAAGTGAGCTCCACTCGCCTGGTACTTGAAAGCATCTGCTAGTTCAGCAAATCCGAACGAACGATCAATAACCGGTACGATTCCATTTTCCTCGATAGCTCGAATCATGTCTTCTTGCATTACCCTGCTTCCGACAGCTAATCCAGTCATACGGAGGTGCTTGAAGAACAGCTTCGGGAAGGTAAGTGTACCTTTCCGGCCGTTGCCGAGAATGCCAATAGCATAGATGTGGCCACCCATGGCCGCTGCCTCAATGGACTGAGACATAGTAGAGCCGCCACCGACATCTAGCACATGATCAACACCACCACCAGCTGCTTTATAGATGGTTTTCCCCCAGCGCTCATCCGCTTTATAATCAACTACCTCAACAGCGCCCATATCGCGTAAACGATCAGCCTTTGCTTCAGAAGATGAGGTCGCGTAAACTGTAGCACCTGCCGCCTTAGCAAACTGCAAAGCAAAAATGGACATACCACCGCTTCCCTCGATGAGTACCTTATCGCCCATCTTGATATTGCCTTCCACCACTAATGCTCTCCAGGCCGTTAGGCCCGCACATGGTAAAGTAGCAGCCTGAGCATAGCTGTATCCCTTAGGGATGCGTGTCAAGGCCTCAGCCGGAAGCACACTATATTCGGTTAGGTACCCGTCTACAGTTTCACCGGAGATTCCTCGAGTTTTGGCGCCTGTAGGATTGCCATCAATCCACTTCGGGAAGAAAAGCGACATCACTTTACTCCCAACTTCCCAGCTGTCGACTCCGTCACCAAGGGCGACAACCTCTCCAGCTCCATCTGACATAGGTACGCGCCCTTCCGGAGTAGGAATAGCACCAATTCCAACCAAATAGTCGTGAAAATTGAGTGAGGTGGCATGCCAGCGAACCAATACTTCTCCTGGGCCCGGACTAGGTTGTGGCAATTCTTTTATTTGTAGATGCTGGAGGCCTCCTTCTGACCCAATGCATACTGCTTTCATGATATTACTATGGTTTATTCGGTTTTTAAATCTTGCAAAGTGGCTTTTAGTTCATCAACGCATGACGATCACGGCCTTTCCTTTAACTCTTCTGGCTTGTATATCCTCTAAGGCCTCGGCAGCCTGTTCTAAAGGATAGGTATTATGGATCTTGGGACGCAGTTTACCTTGTGCAAACCATTGAATCAATTGCATTGTATTCTGGAGGTTCTCTCCTGGAAACTGTTGTGCAAAACTCCCCCAGAAAACACCAACAATCTGGCATCCTTTTAACAGGGGTAAATTCAATGGAATCTTTGGAATATCTCCTGCGGCAAATCCTACAACCAGGTAACGACCATTCCAAGCTGTAGCACGTAGGGCTTGCTCAGAAAACGCACCTCCAACGGGATCGTATACTACGTCCACTCCTTTGCCTGCAGTCAATTCCTTAACCTTAGTCTTGAGGTCTTCTACCGTATAGTTAATGACCTGATCTGCACCGTAGGACTTGCAAACTTCCAATTTCTCAGCACTGGAAGCAGCGGCGATCACATGAGCGCCCATCTGCTTGCCTAATTCCACCGCCGTGAGCCCTACTCCACCAGCTGCTCCCAAAACCAACAAGGTATCACCCTCTTTCAAGCGAGCACGATCCTTTAGCGCGTGAAAGGAGGTACCATAGGCCATCAAGAAAGCTGCAGCCTGGACCATATCCATTCCCGGAGGCTTAGGGAAACAAGCATTGCTCTTAACCACTGCTTTCTCCGCGAAGCCGCCGTGGGCGGCAAAGCCCACCACCTCATCTCCTGGCTTAAAGCCCTTTACCCCTGCTCCAACAGCAGCAACCGTACCTGCGATGTCACTCCCAGGCGAGAAAGGCAGCTCAGGCTTAAACTGGTATAACCCCTGAATAATGAGGGTGTCCGGAAAATTCACGCTACACGCGTGGACATCAATTAGGATTTCCTTATCTCCAGGAGTGGGATCAGAAACCTCCTCGAATTTAAGGTCGGAAGGAGGGCCGAAGGTATGGCAGACGATTGCCTTCATAATGCTGGTTTAGTGGTTAGATGCAAGAAGAATCCCAATGTACAACTTAAAGAAGAAGTAAGGGAGCGTCATTTGTATACAAACAAGACCTTTTGGTAATTTCAGTATCAACTCAGTCTCCTACTTACAGGCCATATTTATTCCCGGCCTTTTTCCAAGTACCAGACAAAATTGTACCTTGTGCTACCCGCAAAGGCAAGGCACAACTTAGGCTAAGCCACCTTACCACCGTCTATTAGATTGCCCCAAGGACCAAGCAGATAAAGACTCTAAACTGCTATGGATAAAAGCGCATTAGATCAAAACCTCCTACCCTTTCTTTCTTCTTTCTATCGCTGGGAAGAAGAACGACCGGACGCCATCTTTCTACGCCAACCGTTTGGTGATTCCTGGTTAGAAATCAGCTACGCAGAAGCCGGACAAATTGTACGTCGCATGTGTGCGGCCATGCAATCTCTTGGTTTACAAGAAGGAGACCACGTAGGAATTCTATCCAAGAATTGCTACCACTGGATTTTGGCTGACCTAGCCATCATGATGGGGAAATTTGTTTCCGTTCCTTTTTATGCCAGCTTACCCAAACAGCAATTGGCAGAAGTGATAGAACTCAGTGACATTAAATTGCTTTTTGTCGGAAAACTAGATAGCTGGGGTGATCGAGAGACTGCTATTTCAGAAGACCTCCAAGTCATTCATTTCCCAAACTATGAAGGAAATGCCGAGGTGACGCTTGGGCATAGCTGGGACAAGCTTTTGGAAGAGCATGCACCTATTGAAGGGCAGCCTCAAGCCGACTTAGATTCACTGTGGACCATTCTCTTCACGTCAGGCACCACTGGCACTCCGAAAGGTGTGATGCATTCCTATCGAAATCCTGCTGTGGTGTTACGGATTGAGGAGCTTACCAATTTTACCGGCACCCTCCGGTTAAATCAACTCAAGTGGTTTTCTTTTCTACCCCTGAACCACGTGGCGGAGCGCATCGCAGTTGAAGCCAATTGCATTGCCAACGGAGGTACAATCTCTTTCGCAGAGTCGATAGATACTTTCGCAGATAACATTCGTAGTGTTCAGCCTTCTTTCATCTTTGCCGTGCCTCGGATTTGGACTAAGTTCTACCAAGGCGTTACCGATAAGATTCCTCCGCGAGTGCTTAACTTTTTGTTGGCCATTCCAGTCATCGGTGGTTTCTTCAAGTCTTTTCTCCGTAAAGCTATGGGACTAGGCGATATCGAAATTGCTGGAACGGGTGCCGCCATAACGCCCGCATACCTGAAGAGATGGTATAAGAAATTGGACATCCATCTGATTGAAGCCTATGGAATGACTGAAGTATGCGGCTCTATCTGCAACGGACCACAACTTGATGCCCCAGCGGATTCAGTGGGTTCCGCTGTTCCTTATTGCGAAGTGAAGATTGATCCGGATACGCAAGAAATACTCATGAAGGCCCCTTACCAGATGCTGGGATACTACAATGATCCAGAAAAGACAGCGGAAGTGCTACGCGATGGATGGATACACAGCGGTGATCGTGGTAGTATTGATGAACAAGGTTACGTACGAGTCATTGGTAGGGTAAAGGACGCCTTCAAAACCGCTAAAGGCCAATTCGTGGTACCAAACCCGATGGAAGAAGTCATTGCCGCCAACGAGTACGTAGAGCAAGTTTGTGTAGTTGGTCTGGGATGCCCGCAGCCAATCGCCTTGGTCAACCTCTCTCCTGGCGCACTTAGTGGTCAGCGAAATCAAGTAGAGCAATCCCTTGAAAGAGCGCTTGAGCAAGTCAATGAACCGCTTGCCAAATACCAACAGATCTCTACCGTAGTTATCGATCAAGAAACTTGGACGGAGGGCAACCGCTTGGTGACCCCAACCCTTAAAGTCAGACGCGCGGCATTGGACCAGCGGTACGGTGATCAATACGAACAGTGGCACGAACATAGTGACCGTATAATATGGCGAAACTAGGTTGCCAGCTGATGATCTTTTGATCAGGTAGCATCCGTCTACCAGCTAACATTTGCAACAACAGGAAAGCATTAACTTACCGATCAAATAAAGTTGAATAGATATGATTGAGCAGCAGTACGATATAAAAGAGGTAGAGAGAATCTTTAAACTGCAACGCGAGCCTGCCAATTTACAGGCGATGAAAGATACCTCCGCAAAGGAGCGGATTGACCGGATTGCAAAAATTGAACGGTATATTCTTGATCCAGCAAACCAGGAAGCGCTAGCAAAAGCAATGTGGTATGATTTACGGAAGTCAAAGGAGGAAACTTTGGCTACTGAAATTATCCCGATCCTTACCCTGCTGGTTCACATTAAACGGAAACTGAAGTCATGGATGCGACCTCACAAGGTTGGCACGCCGTTAGCACTTACCGGCATATCGTCCTACATCCGTTACGAACCCAAAGGGCACGTACTTTTAATTGCTCCCTGGAATTATCCTTTTCAGCTTTCAATCATTCCATTAATCCATGCTATTGCTGCTGGAAATGTAGCCATCGTGAAGCCTTCTGAAATTAGCGCAGCTACTTCTGCCTTCACGAAGAAGATGATCCAAGAACTGTTCCCGGAAGAGGAAGTAGCAGTGATCGAAGGAGACGTTCCAGTAGCTACTGCCCTGCTTGAAAAACCTTTTCATCATATCTTTTTCACTGGTAGTCCAGCGGTAGGTAAAATTGTGATGGCAGCGGCAGCTAAAAATCTGACCTCCGTTACACTCGAACTGGGCGGTAAATCGCCTTGCGTAATTGACGAAACCGTTGACATTAAGAATGTTGCGGGGCAAGTGGCCTGGGGCAAATTGCTCAATAATGGTCAAACTTGCATAGCGCCAGATTATCTCTTGGTACATAAGAGCAAGAAACAAGCATTCATTGATGCTTTCCAGGAGTGGGTTCAGAAGCATTATAACCACAATGGCGAAGGCATTCGACAGTCGCCTTACTACACGCGCATTATCAACGAACGAAACTTTGCCCGAGTACAAGGGCTGGTGGATGAAGCCGTATCAGCAGGAGCTCAACTCATTAGTGCTGAAGCATTTGATGAGAGTGACAAATTCATTCCTCCCTGCCTGTTGGATCAGGTAGACATGGACATGAGAATCATGCAAGAGGAGATCTTCGGACCAGTCTTGCCGATATTGACCTTCGACCGCATAGAAGAAGTACCGGCCATTATTGACCGTTTGCCAAAGCCATTGGCTATGTACATTATGAGTAAGAAGCGCCACCATCAGCAGTATCTGCTTGACCATAGCACGGCCGGTGGCACAGCCATTAACGAATTGATGATTACTACGCTTAATCCAGAATTACCGTTTGGCGGAGTAAACAATAGCGGAATTGGCAAATCAAACGGTAAACATAGCTTTATTGAGTTTTCAAATGAAAGAGGCGTAATGCAACGGCGCTTCCTGGATTTGAAGATGATCTTCCCACCTTATAAAACGACCATTTTCGAATGGATGATGCGAGCAGCTCGTTGGTAGATTCGGTACTGATTACCGGAGGTAGTAGCGGAATAGGATTTGAACTTTCTAAGTGGTTTGCTAAGGATGGATACCGTATTCTCTGGGTCGCACTGGAGCCTGATGAACTGGAGAAAAGTCGTACTGACTTGCTACAGGCGTATCCTAATCTGGATATTCAATTCCTAGCAATTGATTTGAGCAGTAAAGACGCCCCCGAGCGTATATACAACTGGACCTACGATCAAGTGGACCGATTAACTGTCCTCGTCAATAACGCTGGAATTGGCACCTACGGGCAATTTGAAAAAAATGACCGGGCTGCTGATTTGCGAATGATCCAGATAAATGTGAACGCCGTCTATGAACTCACGCATAGATTTATTCCTAGAATGGAAGCAGATGGCGGTGGTAGAATTGTCAATATAAGCTCGGCAGCTTCTTATCTCCCCCTACCCTATGCTGGCGTTTATGCGGCTACCAAGGCATTCGTTAGGCAGTTATCAGAATCCTTGAGTTGGGAACTACAAGCGAGGGATTCCTCCGTAAAAATAACAGCCGTTTGCCCAGCTGCCATTGGCAATACGCAATTTCAGAAGACGGCAGGAATGGAAGGCGTTCGGACCTTTATCAGCCCGTTGGCGAGGACAACCGTCGAAGAGGTAGCACAGGATGCGTACAGAGGCATAAAGGCCAATAAGGACCTGATACGAACGGGATTTCGGTTCCGGGTAAACTATTGGGTATCCCGCTTCACTCCCCGATTTCTAGCGCGGAGAATCCTGGCCTGGGAAATGAAGCGGGCTGAGTAGTACGTTGATTACAGGTTTTTGTGAGCGCCATCGCAGAACCCAGGGTTCTTTGTGTGCTTGCACTGACACATGTAAGCGGTCTTAGTTTCTTCCGCAGTAAATACCATTGGTGCGAAGTCTGACCCACGGTGGGCACCGTCGCAAAACGGTTGGTTAGTTGAAGAACCACATGTACACCAGGCATAGGTTTTTCCGGTCTCTAACTCTACAGCGATCGGCATTTTTGCCGCAATGTTTGGCTGACTCATTTGACTAAGTTTGATTGTTTGATGTACAGGTAATATTATAGCAGAGATTATGTTCAACGGCGCCAGAATTTGGAATCAGTCTAAGTAAGTTTAAGCCAATATAAAGGCGGTCAAATCTCAATACTAGCGGGTACACCAAAGCAGGGAAAAATTGCATCTAGCCGATGAGAATCAAGTCAAGCAAGGCGCCATGCTATCGGAAAAAATCGCACAAAAATTAGGCGAAAGTGCTTAGATATTGACATCTTAGCACCCGGTCAGCGAACGGAACGGAGAAAGCTACGTTGGATTGACTTAAAAAACGTATAATTGCATCAAAACAAAACCGGAAAATGAGATTGGTATTAAACGTGATCCTTCTACTCATTGCAGCTGCTCTAGCATACCTGCTCTATACGAGTATCAAGGAACCCATTGCCTTCGATAACGAAAAGAATCGCCGCAAAGATATTGTGGTAGAAAAGCTGGAGACCATCCGGACGGCACAGGAGATGTACCGGGATATCACTGGCCAATTTGCGCCTAACTTTGACACCTTGGTAGAAGTACTAACCAACGGTCGTTTCACGCGTATTGCGGTAATTGGTGACCCTGATGATCCAAACTTTACCGGTGAAATCCAATATGACACAAGCTACACCGACGCCATTGACTCCGTACGAGCAATTGGTATGGATTTAGCTGCTCTGCGCTACGTTCCTCAGTTTAAGGATACAGAGCAAGCAGAGTTCCGTATTGCTGCAGACACCATCGAATACCAGTCAACTACGGTTGCTGTTGTGGAGGTAGGTACAGCATGGAATACCTTTATGGGCCCTTACTCTGATGATCGCTTCTCGAAGTATGATCAAAAGTATAGCCCTAACAATATCATCAAATTCGGAGACCTTAATAAGCCAAACTTATCTGGTAATTGGGAGTAACTCGTTACGATATTGTCGAGGAAGCTTTTCGTGAACAAAGCTTGCCTCAATCTGAACTGTCCATTCTTACCGGAATGGACAGTTCCAGTTATTTGATCAGTGATCCTCAATCTCGGGTCCTGGCAATTCGTGCCTTCACGCACTCCAGTACCGAACCTTGGTGGAACACGGACACTCGTCTAAATCAGCCCAGCTACAACAAGGTTCGACTTGCTTGGCAGAGCCATCGTTTCACTTTGGTCCCTGCCCGTTTGTACAACGGTCAGCAACGAGCTAGTTTTTTGGAAACACTCACCAAGATTCAGGAAAGTGAAACCGTGCTAGCCGATCCACTACCGGAGTTGGATGCCTTTCTGGTCTATGCTATCAATCAACAACGGCTGAGTACTTGGCGAAGAGCGTTTGTAGGTTGCCGCTTCTATCATGCGATGACTCCGATTTTACACCAATTGGCCAAGCTAGGGCAACAATTCGGCAGGCCGGCAGTTTTCGCGTACCTCAGAGGAGAAAGCATTTACACTATTGGAATTGATCGGAACCGCTTGATGTTTTGTAATGCCTTCAAAGCCCCTACTGCAAAGGATAGCCTCTACTATTTGCTTCTCACTTATCAGCAGTGCGGTTGGAAGGCACAGGCTGTTCCCTTGTACATCTTTGGTGAACTCTTGGCAGACGCTGAGCTTTATCGATTGCTTTACCGCTACGTCCGTCAGGTGAACTTCATTACTGACACTGGTCATTTACAGTGGGGTGAAGTCGCTTCGGAACACGACATGCATTTGTTCTACGATCTAGCAGCTTTACAGCAGTATCACTAGTTGATTCCTGACTTCTTTTCGTCCTACCAGAAACTTTCGAATATGCGCATAATTGGTGGAAAATTTCGTGGCCGCCGCTTTAATCCTCCGGCGAAGAAATGGCCAACCCGTCCCACAACTGATTACGCTAAGGAAGGCTTATTCAATATCCTGATCAATACCTTTGATTTTTCTAGTCTCCGCGTATTAGATTTGTTTGGTGGCACTGGTAATCATAGCTATGAATTTATCTCCCGAGGCTGCGAGGATGTGACCTACGTAGATAAGTTTCCAGGGTGCGTAGCCTTCGTAAAGAAAACCGCTAAGGAACTTGATATCGAAGAGAATATCAAGATTGTACGTAATGATGTTTTCCGCTTTATCCAGCAACCACAAGAGCCCTACGATTACATCTTTGCGGGGCCTCCCTATCCACTCAAGAACATTCCCGATATCCCAGACTTAATTTTAAAGAATCAGCTACTGAAACCCAGCGGTTGGTTGGTGCTCGAACACAATCCGCAGCATCGATTTGAGGATCATCCGAACTTACTCCAAGTTCGCAACTATGGCACCACCATTTTTAGTATTTTTACCGTATCCACATCAGAAGAGGAAGAGTAAACTGCACACCCACTTTTGCCCTAACTAAAAGCAAATGCTTCGAGCATGCCTAGTAACCGTGTAGTACACTTTATTTCTTTCTTTATACTTCTTTTCCCTTTCCAATTAGCGGCCCAGAACCTCCCAACTGTACGAGGTCAATGGATTGGTACGCTAACTCAGGAACAGGGCGGTTATCGTGATCAATATACCTTTGAAATCTATTTCCAAACGGATGCAAATGGCCAGCTTGCAGGGACTACCTATGTCAAAGCTCCTTCCGTTTTGGGCGTATTTTCTTTTACGGGTAGTAAACGCGGCAACGTCTATTACATCATTGAAAAAGATTTGCGCTATAGCCGTAAACCAGAAGATTTATCCTGGTGTTTCAAGTCCATGCAGCTGCGCCTCATTCAACGGGGGGCAGATTGGTACCTGGAAGGCCCCTGGCAAGGCACTTCTGGATACGGCACCTGCATACCTGGATGGCTAAGTTTACGGTGGCAGCCTCCTAAGGTCTAATGATTTTATCTAGCTTTGCCGGAAGTGACATCAGGGCGTTAATGCCGTCAGAATAATGTATGAACGATCATCTCTCCTTAGTCAGAAATCAGCTTAACCAATGGGGTCGAGAGCGAGAGCCTTTTCTCTTGCTAACCGACTTTGAATTGGAGCAGGTGAAATGTTTTCGACTGCGAGATATTGATCCTACTGAATTTCATTTCTCATTTAATGAAGAGGAAGAGCAGCCGTCTGCGTTTGTTGACCTTCCCGAACTTGAGTGGAAGGTAGACTATCCCTCAAAGGATGCCTACCTGGATGCATTTTCTATTGTCCAAAAAGGGCTACACCGGGGGGATAGTTTCTTACTCAACTTAACTTTTCCTAGCGAGGTTCAGACCAACTGGAGTCTTCACGATATCTACCACCGTACCAACGCTCGGTACAAGATCTGGTGGAAGGATAAGTTTGTGGTCTTCTCTCCGGAAATCTTCGTGCAGATCAGAGATGGCAAGATCTTCTCCCATCCGATGAAGGGTACCCTACCGGCACATTTACCTGGCAGTGTACTCTTAAATGATCCGAAGGAGCAAGCTGAGCACGCTACAATTGTTGACTTGATTCGCAATGATTTGAGTCAGATTGCCAAAAAGGTTCGAGTAACGAACTATCGTTATCTCGAACAAATTGAAACCGCTCGCGGAGGCCTGTGGCAGACGAGTTCTGAAATCAGTGGAGAGTTACCACATAACTTCCATCATCAATTGGGCGATCTGTTATTCAGGTTGCTACCTGCTGGTAGTATTAGTGGTGCTCCAAAGCCAGAAACGGTAAGAATAATTCAAGAGGCGGAGGGACAAAAAAGAGGCTTTTACACGGGAATTGCTGCCTATTGGGATGGTTACAAATTGGATAGTTGTGTCCTTATTCGATTCCTCGAACAAACACAATCTGGCATGCGCTACTGGTCTGGAGGGGGAATCACCGCGTACAGTGATGCTGAGCAAGAGTACAAAGAACTGAAAGAAAAGGTATATTTGCCTGTAAGAGCGGCAATACCAACACCTTTGGCTTCTGCCGCACGCATTGAGTAACTACACCCAATCCCTTTAATTTTGACCGATTCCAAGCAGGTTTGGCTTCTGGAATCCATTCGCTTACGAAATGGAAAAATGGATTTGCTCTCCTTTCACCAACAGAGAGTAAACCGATCGCGCCGCCAATTATTCGGCATCAAAAAACAGCTAAACCTTCGCACCTTCCTACAAGATCAATCATTACCGCAAACCGGAACACACAAGGTTCGTATTACCTATGGTCGTGAAATAGAGCATTTGAGTATTGAGCCCTATCATATTCGGCCAGTGCAGTCTCTGCGAGTAGTCGTCACCGAACCGTTTGATTATCGCCATAAATATTTGAATCGCAAGAAACTCGACCTAGCCTTTTCTTATCGAGATGGCTGCGATGACATCATCATGAGCTGGCAAAGTTTCATTACGGATAGCTACTACGGTAATCTAGCACTTTATGATGGTCAAAAATGGTGGACCCCTGCACACCCCCTGCTAAAAGGTACTCGCCGAGCAAAACTTTGTGCTGACCGGAAGTTGCATCCCACAGTCGTTCGTGTACCAGACTTGAAGTACTTTAAAGAGGTACGGATCATCAATGCTATGATCCCGCTGGAGGAAAGCCCTAGGATATCAGCCGATCAAGTATTCCTACCAGGAGAAGCCTTGCGATGAGACTTACCCTTCCTTGCTAATACTCGTCGACACCTTGTCGGTTATATACCAGCGATCACCTTCCTTGAGCAGATTAAAGTAATCGGTAAAGAGTCGGTTCTCCGTTTCTAACTCGATTTTAGCCTCCGCTGCAGTGCGGGTAATATCAATAGACAGAATTCTACCTTCAGCATTTTCCAATCGAGGTCGAGGCTTGAAACCACTTAGATATGCTTCTCTATTTCTCATTTCAACTTGACCGTCCCGAACGAACTTAAGGTGGCAAGAGCTATGCATGGCGCTACCGACCAAGGTGGTATCTCCGGTGAGCCAGCCATCAAAATAATTTTGGATAACCGCTTCAATAGCAAGCTCATCTTCTGATTTCGGTGCCTCCTCGGGTTGCGTTTCCTCAATTGCTGTTTCTTCATTCGAGCTTTCTGATGGTGCACATTGTGTAAATAGAAAGAGAACCAATAGTGCGAATGTCAGGTATTTCATGGTGTGAATTCTTGAGTTTCCACCAAATTACCAAAATTCGACCTACACAGCTCTCCTTGTTATAATTTTAGCTTGCTGTTAACAAGTAGGATTATTCGCTACTGCAACACCAGGGATAAACTTTTGACTCGACCATCTCCCGTAGCTAACTGGAGCAGATAGTTTCCGCTAGGAAGCCTTCCCGTATCAAGCAATAGTGGTTTGTTAGAACCATCATGAGAAACAGTACGAATGAACTGACCACGACTATCATAGACATTCACGGTAGTAACCTGCGACAAATCCTCACCGATCAACCGAACGGATTGTCCGATACTAGCAGGATTCGGAGCTACTCGAATATCCGCATCTGGCCATAGATCCTCAGCACTCGTAAATACGCAATCCATAAGCCAAGCACGACCATCCAAATTCCACTCTTCCAAGATAGGTACACATAAGTGCTGCATCGCTGTAACCGGAATATCAACCAATCGTGGCGTATCCGAGAAGTCTTCCATTAGGACAGAATCTTGTGCTTGCCAGGTAGCTCCGATATTCATTGCATCATGCTGTGCCCCAGAGATATCTGAAATAACAGGATCTGCAGTACTATCCATTAACGGCCAATAACCCAATAGATCATCATAGGAGGAATGAGTATCCGCTAGCGGCCTACAGTGCCAATTTGCAATCTCATCAGCCGTCAACACCCCATCCCAAACACGAACCTCTGATAAGTAGCCGGCATAGGGATAATCTTGTTCCGAATCGGAGCCAAAGAGCAAACCAAATCCTGTGTCTATATCACCAATACCTGAGATGTCGGCAGAGCCTAGCCAGACACCATCCTCGTACATCTCCATCATTCCATCTCGATCGAAGGTGACGCTTAAGGTATGCCATTCATTGTCTGCAATTGTCCCTCCGGTATGCAAATCCACCCGGTTGGTTCCATCACCAATATTCACTTTCCATTCTGGACCTGACGGAAATACAAAGGAGAACACGAATCCTGGATTTAATCCAGTATCCCAATCCTTATTTCCCACTATTGAAACATCAGAAGAATTAGAAGTTCGGACCCGGCATTCAACGGTAAAATCACGAGATGTACCGAAAGAAAAGTCAGGATGATCAGGGACTTGAATTTGACTACCGTCACCAGAGAAAAAAACGGTCTCCTCCCGGTCATAGCAAGGATCTAGAGTGGCTGCTTCATACAAAGAGTCTCTTCTTAGCACCTGCGGTTCAAGTCCGAATCTGCTGGCGATAAAGAATACCCTTTCCTCCGAAAAGGTATTACCACCATGGCTTGTACCAATACCTCCATGGTCAGTGGTAACAAGAATAAGCCAATCCTCTTCCTGGTAGGTTGCACGGCTGCGAACCGCATCGAGGACTCCACCGACGTGTATATCGGTTTGCTCTATTGTACTAATATAGGTGGGATTATCTGGGGTAAAACCACTGCCGTGCCCAGCACCATCCACATCGTCAAAATGAAGAAACATCAGATCCGGGTCATTCACACTTAGATAGGCTGCCGCCTGACTTTCTACATCCGCATCCGCACTGACATTTAGTTTGAAGTCGGCATTATCAGCGATGATATGATCATTGATAGGTCCCCAATGACAAATAGAAACGGTGTGGAAATCCGAATTGTAGTCCTCTATTCTACGAATAACGGAAGGGAAATCCTCGTAGTTATTTCCATCAAAATTATTGCCGGTAACCAAATGCTTATCCGACCATACCCCACATATTATGGCTGACCACCCCGGGCCACTAATGGTTATGTCATCGTTGAGTGCATCGGGACTGTAGATGGCCTGGGAAATCAGGGCGTCCAGATTGGGTGTATTTGCTGCTTCTAAGGCATCACTACGAACCCCATCAATACCAATAATGAGAACTTTCGGCGCTTGCTGGCACCAGATAGTGCTGTACATGAGTACCAGTACCGTAACGGTGAAGATACGTGTCATAAATCTGAGTTTTTATATTGCATTATGGTATTGGGGAGCCTGCTTATCGGCCTACATGATCCACTTGATCTTCTTCTAGAAGTGGAGCTAATTGATATCGCAAAAAGAGTTGTGCCGTAGCCAACACGTCCTTCTCGCAGTAATGTGCAATCCTATCCAAGTCCTGCTCCTCCCAAAAGACACGTCCTACCATGCTTCCGTCGATATCATCTTTAGGTGAAGGAAATCCTAAGGTTGCCGCTAAGAGTTTAAGAGAAGTATACGATTTGCGATCGCCAAACTTCCACAGTTCCATTGTGTCTAGCAGGTGCTTCGTTTCCCATGGCTTTTTGCCTGCAATATCTAGCAGGCGAGGAAAGGGTACACGGTTCACCACCATCCGCCGACACATATACGGTACATCAAACTCCTTGACGTTATGACCGCAAATGAAATACTTATTGGGATTGTTATAGTATTGATTCAGCAGTTCGGCAAATGCGCGTAGCAACTCTCCTTCATCTTCGCTGGCAAAAGACTTCAGGCGAATTTTCAATCGCTTTTCTTTATCTCTATGGAGTGCCCCCACCGAAATGCAGACGATCTTACCAAACTCGGCAAAGATGCCGGCACGGTCGGTATAGGCTGCTGCCTGCTCTTCTTCTGTTAGCTCTTCGCTCGAACGCATAACCGTCCGGGCCTTATGCGCCCAAAGGGCTTGCATATCTTCCGATAGTTCGCCAAACTCCGCTTGGCCACTGACGGTTTCAATATCTAAAAAGAGCACATTGGTAATGTCAATCTGTTCGAGCATATTATTCGAGCTTAGTAGGTCTCACTGTGATAGCGAAAGTAGCAAAAAAAGGGCAGTAATCAGACACAATTAATACCTAAGACTTGCGTTCTATGGGTGAGAAAATACATACATCTGATTTAAACTATTCAAGCGTTATGACACCCTCACAACCATCGCCGAAGCCAACGCCAACGCCAACTCCGGCACCAAAACCGGATAACTCTAAGCAGCGAATCATTGCTATTGCTGCTGTTGTTATCGTAGCACTACTTGCTGTAAATGCTTGGTTGCTATTTAAATATACCCAAGCGGATAAGACTGCTGACACACTAACAACTCAGTTAGATGAATCCACGAAGCTACAAGAGGAGCTCAACGATCAGTATTATGCTGCGCGCGCAGAACTTGAGTCGATGCGCACAGAAAATGACGAGATGAACACCCTCATTGCTCAGCAGCAAGAAGAATTGAAAGATGCAAAAGATCGTATCGCCTCCCTTATTCGTCAAGGTGGGGATGCAAGTTCTGCTCGGGCTGAGATCGCTCGCCTTAAGGAGCAAGCCAATTCTTATCTGGCTGAACTCAATCAATTGCGTGAACAGAACGCCCTTTTGGCAGACGAAAACCAGTCACTTACTCAACAGAGAGACGGTCTCCAGAATGACCTAAGCGCTCAGCAAGAGGTAAATGACAACCTCAACCAAGAGCGAGCACTGTTAGTGAGCGAGAGAGAGCAGTTGACAAATACCAACTCCAACTTGTCTCGTAAGGTGAGCCAGGCTTCTACCATCAAGGTAGCAGGCCTAGAAGCTGTCGGACAGAAAATGCGCCGTAGCGGTAAGTTTGTTACTCGCCGTGATGCTGCGAATGTAGAGCGTATTGCAATTACATTTAGCACTATCGTAAATGAGATTGCTGAGCCAGGGACAGAAGAGTTTGTGGTACGGATTCTTAATCCACAAGGTGAAACACTCGCTGTGGACCAATTGGGTTCAGGTGTATTCACCAACCAGTCTACTGGTGAAGCTATGCGCTACACGTTGAAAGACGATATCATGTATGACCGTAGTGAAAACACCCTCGGCTTTGTCTGGAACCCTGGACAACAGTTTGCTGAAGGTAATTACACCATTGAGGTCTACAATAAAGGATACTTGGCAGGCTCGACGAGCCTCCGATTGAAGTAATATTTGCATGACATTACTGAAACGGTACGATGGCCCAGATGTGGCGGTCGTACCGTTTTTGTTTTACCTTTGAACCTGCGGCTAAGGGTATTGTTATCCCTTTAAAATTGACTCCGTAAATGCAGGAAGAAGAAAAAGAGAAGCAAGAAGAGCAATGGGTCAACCCCATCGATCCAGATAAAATTGCGGAAAACCCGCACCTCCTCCCCTACGCGCATACTGTTGGAGGAGCGGTTATCAAGCCCATCGACAAGGGTCGGGTAAAAGGTCGTGCCGTTGCGGCTATGTATGAGCAAACCGATTTGCAACTAGCTCAGATCAAAGAGCAAATAGATTTACTAGCAGAGCAAGCCCGCAAACTACATGAGCGCGTGCAACTGTCAGAAGAAATCTATCAGACGGACATGAACTTTGAGCCGCTAATAGGCAGGACTTACTACTTATATCGACGTTCAAATGGCTTGACTGTACTTTCTATGGTTAGCCCCTCAGAATGGGGTTCTAAGCCACCTTATGCCTTTGTGGCTACCGTAAAAATGCTCGCTGATCATACCTGGGAGATCCTGGAATCCGTTCAAAGTGAAGACAATTAGGATCAAGTCCATTCTCCAGCGTTTGATATTGGGATGGACAACCAAAAAACTACTAGATGAAGACCAGTTTCCTTGCGCTAATTGTGAGTAGCCTTGTGTGGCTTTCCCTACCTCCTACTGCCCCAGTTGAATGGCAGTCTGACACCACTCATGATTTCGGAGATCTGGAACGCGGAACACCCGTTACTTACGTTTTCTCGTTCAAGAATTTAAGCGGAGATTCGCTGTACATCGACAATGTTCGTACTGCATGTGGTTGTACCAGCCCGGAATGGGAAGATGTCCGCGTTGCTCCCGATTCCATGGGACACATCTACATTGAGTATGATGCGGAAGACACCGGATACTTCAACAAGTGGATTAAGGTCTACTTCAATGGCTATCGCAAGGCCGAGAAGCTGTTCATCGAAGGATGGGTCGAGGAGTAAAAGGAATCATACTTTCCATTACAGTCTCTATCAAGAACGGTTCTGTAACTTCTAATTACTAAGAAAGAAGCAATACTAAGGCGGTCGACAGTAGCGTCAGGAAGATACCGGCCCGGAAAATTTGAAAACTCTGGCGAATCAATGCCATCTTTTCACCCAATCGGCGACCAATAAAAAACAGGTCCTGTGAAATGAATTGCCGCGTCTTTGCTTTGTCATTTGTGGTAGAAATAAGCCGATCATAATATTCCGTCAAGGACATATCATAAGCCGTTCCAAAGAAGAAGGGGCTGGGCTCCATTGAAGCCGGTAAATCCTTATTGAACGTATCAAAGCGGAACGGAGCAAGTACCAGCGTTGAGAGATAGATCGTAGCAAAGCAGGTAATCGCCATAATCACCAATGGGATAAACAGCGTATACTGGACGATCACATCGACGTTCGAAATGGCCAATGGCACCACAAAGGCGATCATCACAGCATTTAAACTCAGCAGTACATTGGCCTTGTTATCGGCAATCGCAGTGAGCTCGATGTTATTTCGCATGGTAGTACGAATAACGTTGACCGTCTCTTTAGAAAAGACTATTTTATCATCCTTTGGAACGTTTATTCGTTCGAGCTCTTTTTGCATGTGGTTTAAGACATTGGAGATTGAAAAAGGTTCAGCAAAGTTATTTTTTTTCTATCTTTCTAGCCAAATCGCTACTTTGAATTAAACCTCCGGACTTTCTTCCGGTCCTATTCACGTATTTCTGTTTAGCCCGTAACTCGTTTTGGTATCCCTGTTTGAATGCGATGTAACCGCCGTTACATGGCTTTGATTAGTGTGTTAAAATCATCAATTATGGACAGAAGATCCTTCCTCTCAATGCGCAGAGGCACTAAAACAGCGGTACGTCCCACCGCTGCAGTCGCTACTGCCACTACTACTACACTAGCCCCTTATACAGGGGAATGGGGGACGCTGCAAGCAGCACACCTCCTGCGCCGAACCATTTTTGGGCCAACTCCCGTACAAATTAAGCAGTCCGTATCAGAAGGATTAGCGGTTACCATCGGGCAGCTATTCAGCCCGCAACCAATGCCAGATCCTCCGATTTACTATGACTATGAAAACGACCCCAACGTACCCTTAGGTGAAACTTGGATTGCAAGTATTCCGCCAAATCCAGCCCCACCGGGCCTTAATGGAGGAAGAAATCGCTCCTTACATGGCTGGCAATTGGGTTTAATGATGAACCACAATGTTTCCATCCGCGAAAAGATGGTGTTATTCTGGTCAAACCACTTTGCCCTAGCCGACAATAATACTCAACGGGGATATCAGTTTCTCAACCTTCTGCGAACTCATGCACTGGGTAACTTTCGTACGCTTGCCGAAGAAGTCACGGTTTCACCTGCTATGCTGCTTTTTCTTAACGGTCACCAAAATAGCCGACAAGCACCGAATGAGAACTACGCACGTGAATTACTCGAGCTATTCACTATTGGCCGCGGCGAAGCTGTTGGGCCTGGTGACTACACAAATTACACGGAAGATGATGTAGTACAAATGGCAAGAGCATTGACTGGCTGGAGAGCTCGTTTCCTGGATACAGGTGTACCTGGGGCTGCCTTTATAGCGAATCGTCATGACACCGGTGAAAAGCAGTTGTCACATCGTTTCGACAATGCGGTAATTTCCGATGCAGGTGACCAAGAATACAAAGTAGTCATTGACCATATACTACAAAAATCAGAGGTCGCGCGATACATTTGTCGACAACTGCATATTTGGTTTGTAGGAGCTAACATTGATCCGGTAATTGAGGCCAACATCATAGAACCGATGGCCCAGATTATGATCGATGATAACTACGAAGTTCAAGGAGCACTAGAAGCCTTGCTTAGTAGTACCTACTTCTTCGACACAGCCCACTTTGGCTGTATGGTAAGCCACCCAATTGATTTTGTATTCCGCATTATCAACAGCCTGGGGATGGACAACGCAGACGCTGGGCTATTCATCGATTACCGTTTCTGGAATCAGATTCGGCGGATAAATGTGGGTTTGGAGATGCAAGTGTTGTCGTTACCCTCTGTGGCAGGCTGGAAGGCCTTCTACCAATCGCCAGGCTTCTATGAAATATGGATTAATTCCGTATCGCTCACCAACCGACAACGAATCGGTGAGCAGCTCATCGGAGGTTTTAATGTTAGTGGTTTACGATTTGAAGCCGACCTCCTGGCATTCATAGCTGAAATGGAGAACAATTTAGATCCAAACAGCTTACTGGAACAAATAGGCCTATATCTATTTGCCTTCCCAATAGCAGAAAATCAACGCGATTTTCTGAAAGAAATTCTTATTCCGGGTCTACCTGACTTTGAGTGGACAATCGAGTACTCGGACTACTTGCAGGATCCTGATAATCCTGATCTCCGTAATGCTGTACTCACAAAATTGGAAGCAGTCTTCAGTACACTATTGAAGATGCCTGAATTCCACATCATTTAATCACCACTCCAAAAGACAGAACGATGAAAAGAAGATCTTTCCTTCAAAAAAGTAGTTTGATTTCAGCGCCGCTCTTATTGGGTGGTGTACCGGTATCAGCCATTTCCGACCGATCATTTCTTAGTCTTCTCAATGGCGATAGCGACCGTGTCTTGGTACTCATCCAGCTAAACGGTGGAAACGACGGCCTGGCCACCATTATCCCTCGCGACCAGCAGGATAATCTTGCTGCTGTGCGTAGCAATATCATTATTCCAGAGGATCAGTTCCTCAACATTACGGACACGGTAGCTCTACACCCATCATTGACCGGCCTCGAGGAGGTATTCAACGATGGTAAGGCCAATATTGTCCAAAGTGTTGGTTATCCGAACCAAAACCGTTCCCACTTCCGGTCTCTGGATATCTGGCATACCGCCTCTGCTGCCAATGAATTCTTAGATACAGGATGGCTAGGACGTTACCTGGATTCTCAATTTCCTGGGTATCCTGAGAATTACCCAAATGAGGATTGCCCCGATCCACTAGCTATGACGATAGGCTCCGTTGTAACGGAAACTTGCCAAGGCATGAGTGGCAACTTCAGCTTAGCTGTGGTTGATCCCGAAAACTTGAGTGCACTAGCTGCTCCTGCCAACAACGACTTGGCTGCTGGCTGTTATGGCAACAGGTTGGCCTTCATGATCAACACCATTGAGCAAACCAACTCATACAACGATGTCATTGAGGCAGCAAATGCCGCAGGCGCTAGCTTATCGGACAAATACCCGGACGATAATGAACTAGCTATCAAGTTACGGACGGTGGCCCGACTTATTTCAGGTGGCTTAGGCACTAAAATCTATGTTGTTAGCCTTGGTGGCTTTGACACGCATGCTGATCAGACAGTAGATGGCGAATCAACAACTGGGGTTCATGCTAACCTACTCAAAACACTGGGAGATGCAATTTGTGCCTTCCAAGACGACCTTCGTCTGCTAGGTCTAGAAGAGCGTGTTCTTGGCATGACGTACTCAGAGTTTGGCCGGCGTATTCGCTCCAATGCCAGTTTTGGTACGGACCACGGTACAGCTGCCCCCTTAGTAGTCTTTGGTTCGTGTGTAAATGCCGGAGTCATTGGTGATAATCCGGAAATTTCGCAGGATGTGGATAATCAGGAAGGAGTTCCCATGCAGTATGACTTCCGCTCCGTGTATGGATCCGTGCTTATGGATTGGTTCGGGCTTACGGATAATGATGTAAGAGACATGCTCTTTGAGGAATTCCAACACATTCCCATACTAAGAGACTGCGCCGCAACGGATGTAAGTTCTCCGCTAGCAGAAGGTTCACCCATTAAGGTATATCCGAATCCATTCCAACGCAATACTACCTTGGAATTGAGCACCGACAATGAATGGGTGAAGATCAGCATCTTTGATGTGATCGGCCATGAGTTGAAGGTGATCAGCAATCGAACCTTCCCCGCTGGTGATCATAGGATCACGATGGATCTATCAGAGCTCCCTACTGGCACCTATTACTGCCGCATTCAGACAAAGACCAGTCAGCGTACACTGCGTATGGTTAAGGTGAGATAAACCTTGGCTGGAACAGATAAAGAAAGAGGTAGAGGGATCGAATTCCCTCTACCTCTAATATTTTGATGAAGATTTGTAAACTCTTGAAGTTTACCGGTAGAAATACAACGGATAGATCTCTCCCGCCTCAAAATGATCCTTGCCTCGCGGCAGGCGAATAAAGGCATCACCCCGCAGGAGGTTAGCCAAATCACCAGAACCGTGTCCTTTCTTGGGTTCTGCTAATATTTGCCCATCCTCATTATAGCTTACAGAAACTTCCAGAAAATAAGTCAAGTCTGGCTTGAAGTCTACTGAGGCTTGCAAGATCGCATGAGGGCGATTTGCCAGCGGCATACCCAATGAAGCCCGTAGCCAATCCATAAGATATACTTGCGTACACATAAAGGAAGAAACAGGATTGCCAGGTAGTGCAAATACAGTAGTCTCTTTCTCCACATGATGACCAAACCAAAATGGTTTACCAGGCCGTTGCGCAATGCGGTGGAAACGTTTTTCAACGCCCAACTCAGCTAAAGCTGTAGGCAGATAGTCGAACTTACCCTTAGAAACACCACCACTCAAAACAAGAACATCATAAGTGGTAAGATACTCACTCACTTTAGCTTTGATCTCTGCTTCGTCATCCAATAAATGTGCGGTATCAACACTTAAGCCTAGATGTCGTAGACTAGCTTCGAGACGATACACATTACCACGGCGGATTTGATGCGGCGCAGGCGTTTCATGAATTTCGACCAGCTCGTTTCCGGTTGAAATAATCATCGTACGCGGCAATCGAGCTACCTCGATCTCATGCTGACCAATGCTGGCTCCTACCCCAATCTCACTTGGACTAATGACCGTACCAGGTTTAACCAGCAAGTCTCCTGCCTTTCGATCTTCGCCTTTATAATGCACATTCTGTCCCTTGACAAAATCTACATTAATACGAGCGATACCGTCTGAGATATCCACATCTTCGTATCGAACCACTGTATCACAGTTCTCAGGCAAAACAGCGCCGGTCATAACCTCCATACACGTTCCTAGGTCAGTGAGTACATGTTGAGGGTCCCCAGCAGCTGCTACTCCTGTTATCCGAAGCTCTGATTTCCCTTGAACACCGTCGTATTGAAAACCAATACCATCCATTGTCACTCGGTGATAGGGAGGCAGATCGCGATCACCATGCCATTCTTCTCGCAGCACACGACCTATTCCATCTTGCAAGGCAATCTTTTCACTACCGAAATCTACCGCCTGTTGAAGGACAATATCGTAAGCTTCTGAAACTGAGATCATTTTCGAACGGATTTGAGTTTAGTCAATCATCTGGGCGTGAATCGCGGCAATTCCTACCATGTCTACAATCTGGCGAACACTTGCACCAATCTGTAGAATATGGACAGGTTTCTTAAGTCCCAGCATTACTGGTCCTATCACATCCATACCTGCCGCAGTTCCTAGCAAATTATAGGCAATATTAGCGGATGACAGACTTGGGAAGATCAAGGTATTCACCTGATGATCACCCAACTTGGAAAATGGGTAGTACTTCTGACGCAATACAGGGTCTAGCGCCATATGAACCTGCATCTCACCATCAGCAATCCAGTCTGGGTGACGTTCATGAACGATGGCGGTAGCTTTCCGCATCAAGATGGCAGATTCGCCGTTGGATACGGAACCAAAATTAGAGTAGGTCACCAAGCCAATCTTCGGCTTGATATTAAAGGTCTCCACCTGCTCGGCTACTAGCTCCGTAATATCTGCAATATCTTCTGGACTCAAGAAGTGATTAACCGTTGTGTCTGCTAAGAACAATGGTCCCATACGCGTCTGTAGGATATGCGTACTGGCTACCTTCTTAACGCCCTCACGTGGACCGATGATTTGCAAGGCAGGACGAAGCGTATTCGGGTACTTCCGGCTCAAGCCACTAATCATAGCGTCGGCATCACCCAACTCTACCATCATGGCACCGTAGTAGTTCTTATCCTCCATCAACTGCTCTGCTTCCAGCAGCGTAACACCTTTCCGCTGACGGCGGCTATGCAAGGTCGAAACATAGGTCTTTAGACGTTCTGCTTCGTGTTCGTTAGCAGGCCCTTTCGGATCAATGATCGGTGTACTTTCAGGAATATCGATGCTGTGCTCCTGCACGATAGCGCGGATTACTTCACGGTTACCCAACAAAATTGGACGTGCGATCTTCTCTTCAATCACCACCTGCGCAGCCTTCAAAACCGATACATTTTCTGCATCCGCAAAAACGACACGCTTGATGTCTTGACGGGCCTTGGTTTCGATAACCTTAGATAAGGTATTGTCGTTACCCAAACGCTTACCCAACTCCAGTTTATAAGCCTCCCAGTCGGTAATCGGGTACTTTGCTACGCCACTGTCCATAGCTGCTTTAGCAACCGCTGGCGCTACCGTAGTGATAAGTCGTGGATCCACCGGTTTAGGGATAATGTACTCCCGTCCGAAAGTAAGGTTGGTCTTACTGTAGGCTAGGTTAACGATCTCAGGAACTGGTTTCTTAGCCAAGTCCGCAAGTGCTCGAACGGCAGCCAACTTCATTTCCTCATTGATCTCTGAAGCACGTACATCCAATGCTCCACGGAAAATGAATGGGAAGCCGAGTACATTATTAACCTGATTAGGATAATCTGAACGACCGGTAGCCATGATACAGTCAGGACGCGCCGCAGTAGCATCTTCGTAGCTGATCTCTGGCGTAGGGTTAGCCATAGCAAAAATGACCGGGTCAGCAGCCATCCGCTTCACCATATCCTGACTTAGAATATTTCCTCGAGATAGGCCAATGAAAACATCAGCACCATCAAGAATATCTGCCAGGCTGGTATCCGCAGGTACGGTACCGTTCACAAACTCGGGCTTCTTACCATCCAGGTTATCACGGTCTGGATGAATCAAGCCCTTACTATCGTACATGTAGATGTTCTCCTTACGAGCTCCTAGTGAGCAGTAGATTCGCGTACAGGAGATTGCTGATGCACCGGCACCGTTAACGATAATCTTGGCTTCCGCAATGTCTTTCTCAACCAGCTCCAATGCATTCAACAAGGCAGCACCACTAATAATAGCAGTACCGTGCTGATCATCGTGCATGACCGGAATATTGAGTTCCTCTTTAAGGCGTTCCTCAATTTCAAAACATGCTGGCGCCGAGATATCTTCCAGGTTTACGCCACCGAAGGTGGGCTCTAAGAGCTTAACGGTGCGGATAAACTCATCCACATCTTTCGTATCCAGTTCCAAATCGAAACAGTCGATATCCGCATAGATCTTGAAGAGTAATCCCTTTCCTTCCATCACGGGCTTACTGGCTTCCGGGCCGATATCGCCCAAGCCTAGTACAGCTGTTCCGTTACTGATAACCGCTACCAGGTTGCCCTTGGCGGTATATTTATATACATCGTTGACGTTCTCGTCGATTGCCAAACAAGGCTCTGCTACACCGGGGGAATAAGCCAGCGACAAGTCGCGCTGATTGGCAGTCTCCTTGGTAGGGATGACCTCAATTTTTCCGGGGCGGCCTTTGGCATGATAATGCAGTGCTTCCTGCTTAATATCCATTCTCTGTTTGGTTTGATCGGTTAGTATTTCTTGAAAAATTACTTCACACTTTCTGATACAACCTTCAAAGCATGAGCTCACTTGAAATGAAACGTTCTGCTCACGCTTTGAAGGCTGAAATTATGACGTTAATTTTTCTGCGAACCTTAGGCGAAACTATGTGGAAGAACAAATGATCAGATCATAAGTTGCCCACAAGGGGCGCAAAGATAGGTGGAAATCTAGATAGAAAGTAAGGAAGGTTAAAAGCAAAGAGAATTTTACCCACTCCACTGTTCTGACCACGACCAGTGAGGAAGCTAAAGGATAATCTACAACTCGATCGTCATCAAAACCAGGTCGTATCCGGGGGACCAATAGTCTTTCTCTCGGCGCTCGGTTACAAAGCCGCCTTTTGCGAAAAATCCCTCTGCAAACTGAGAGGTCCGAACAATGATTTTTTTTGTCGCGGGATTCGTTTTCAACTGATCGAGGCAGTAATTCAGCAAGCCCATACCAATTCCTCTGCCTTGTGTTTTTGGATCAACCACAAACCAAGCTACTCTACCATCGTTACTATCCGGATACCAATTGCAACCAGCACAGCCAAGGATTTTTCCGTCCTCTTCCCACACGAAGTGCTCATCGGTGTGTTTACCCAGATATCCTACAAAGTCCTCCTCTTCTTCTGGTGCAAAATACTTGGGCGTATTAAGACGCAGAAGGACTAGTAGCTGCTCTTCATCAACAGGTGTGTAGGTTCTAATCATTACAGCGGCTTATAAGCAACTGCCTTGATCTCAATCACCAAGTTTGGATGTGGTAGCTGATGCACTGCAACTGTAGTTCGAGTGGGGCCAGTCGCATGGTTGAAGAATTCTGCATATGCCTGATTGTATCCAGGGAAGTCTTCCATGTCCACCAAAAAGCTGGTGATATCAATGACATCGGCTAAGGTAGCGTCCATACTTTGCAGAAGACCTCCGATATTTTCCAATACCGCACGGGTTTGTTCCCGGATGTCTTTTTCTACTCTACCATCTGGGTGAATAATCACTCCAGCATGCGTATTATCAGGGCGCCGACTGCTCGTACCAGAAACATAGATAAAATCACCAACGCGCTTAACGTGAGGATAATTCCCTAATGGTTGCGCCTTGTCTTTAAGAACCTTGTTTGCCATCAGTTAAAGCTTATTTACTTTTTCTAAAACCGCTGAGAGGTCTAACTCCTCCACCGGTGTTTCGTTTACCAACTGCAGTAGAAATTCATCTTGGCGGCGGCCTTTCACCATAGCTTCATGGTAAGAGAGCTCGGGCTTAAAAGTGACTAGTGAATACTTGGAGTAGTACTCTGGAAACTGCTGCTCCAGTTTCATCTCAAGCTGCCGCTTTTGGATAAAGTCTGCATCATCCACTTTATCCTGCATTTCATAGAAGTTGTCTACGGCAAGATCTGCAATGGCATTAGTGTCTTGAGGACGAGTCTCCGAATACTCGGGTAAGATTTTCTCCCAATCACCATTATGTTCGTCTAGCAATTCGTCAAACAAACGTACATCCTCAAAAGCAGCATTCATACCCTGGCCATAGAATGGGACAATAGCATGAGCCGCATCTCCCATGAGCAGGGTTCTATGATACGCTTGCCATGGATAACATTTGATGGTCCCCAGCGCAGCGTGTGGATTGGTGAAATACTCTGTTTCTAGTTCCGGTAGATGCTCCAATGCATCTGAATAGTGTTCTTGAAAGAAGGCCTTCACCTTTTCGGGAGTATTCAAGGTTCGGAAACCTGTTGGTCCATCGAAGGGGTGGAACAGGGTCACCGTAAAGCTCTTGTCTAAATTCGGCAAGGCTATCATCATAAACTTACCGCGCGGCCAAATGTGAAGGGCATTTGACTCAATTCGAAAATCCCCCGTAGCACTGGCTGGAATACTGAGTTCCTTATAGCCGCTCCGCAGGAAGTTCTGCGAAAAATTGAATAGCAGATCGGTAGACTGAGCCATCATCGCACGACGCACAACGGAGCCGGCACCATCTGTTCCAATCAGAAGATCGCCTTTGGCTTCTACCTCTACCCCATCCTTATTCACGAAACGGGCACTAGCTGCTTCCAAATCTACTCCGACACATTTGTGCTCGAAGTAGATGGTCAAATTAGAATAGGAATCTCCTTTCTCCAACAAGAGCGCATTGAGGCCGGGCCGAGAAATAGAGTTGATATATTCTCCCTCGCGACCACTGTAAGGTGACAGCCATTTGTCTCCAGAAGGCGCATGAATCATGCGACCATGCATAGGGATACACAGATCTCGTACTTCCTCTCCGAGGCCAGCAGTCGCCAACGCCATCAAGCCACGGTGAGACAATGCCAAGTTGATTGAACGCCCAGCATCTTGCTCCACTTGGCGAAGGTCAGGACGACGTTCATACAAGCTTACTTCATAGCCACGTTGCGCGAGTCGCACCCCAAGTAGGGTTCCGCACAAGCCTGCACCAACAATTACTATATGTTCTTTCTTACTCATGAAATCTTGGCTATTTGTTCTTCTAAAACTTGAGTGAAACGATAGGCGTCAGCGTAAGTATTGTACAGCGGCACCGGTGCCACTCGAATGACATCAGGCTCTCGCCAATCGGCAATAACGCCGGCTGCCGTGACGGCCTCAAATAGTCGTTTGTCTGCATCTCGAACCTGAATACTCAGTTGGCAACCGCGCTCAGCTGGATTAGACGGAGTAATGATATTGATCTTATCTCCCGGAATCTGCTGAAGCAAGTACTCCAAGTACGCTGTAAGTCGCAATGCCTTTTTACGCAGATTGTTCATGCCGGCCTCAGCGAAAATTTCTAGCGAAGCTTTTATGGCTGCTAAAGACAAAATTGGAGGATTACTGAGTTGCCAGGCTTCAACGGTTGGTATTGGATCAAAATCATCTCGCATACCAAAACGGGTAGTCTTGTTATGGCCCCACCAACCCTCGAAGCGAGGAATATCGGGTGAACTGGCATGGCGCTCATGGACAAAACATCCAGCCATACTACCTGGGCCTGAATTTAGGTATTTGTAAGTACACCAGACGGCAAAGTCAGCACCACTATCATGTAGATTCAGCGGTACATTTCCCGCACCGTGAGCACAGTCAAAGCCTACCATACATCCTTGTTCATGCGCAAGCTTTGTAATCGCAGGCATATCGAAATACTGGCCAGTGTAATAATTCGTATTCCCCAGCATCACCAAGGCAATATTCGCACCTTCCTTACGAATAGTAGCCTCAATATCTTCCATACGCAAGCAGGATTCTCCTGCTCTGGGTCTTAGTTCAAGCAGGTGCTCAGCGGGATCATATCCATGGAAACGAAGTTGGCTAGATACTGCGTAACGATCTGACGGGAAGGCATCTGATTCAATCAAAATCTTCGTCCGGTTTCCTTTTGGACGGTAAAAGGAAACCATCATCAAGTGGAGGTTTACCGTAAGGGTATTCATGACCACCACTTCATTGGGCCTGGCTCCAACTACGGCTGCCATATGCTCGGTCAGAAACTCATGATATGGCAACCATGGATTACGCGCATGAAGGTGCCCTTCTACGCCAAGCATTGCCCAGTCCTTGAGTTCCTGGTCAATTTGATCCCGGCTAGACTTAGGCTGCAAGCCTAATGAATTTCCACAGAAGTACAGGAATGGCTCACCATTAGACTGAGTAGGAAGATGGAAGCGATCCCGGAAGTGTTTCAATGGATCCTGCTCGTCTTGCGCCTGGGCATACCCCAGATTCGCCTCGAAGGTTGATGTTAGTTCCGCTTTGCTTATACTCATGTTGCGTTCTGCTTCGTACTTAATTATTCGAATGTTCGGTCATTTGGTCAATCGCTATACCGTCGTTGGTTGTTCTCCGCGGATTCGCGTCAGGAGATCGGGGTTCTCATCCGCTCCGAGCCAGCGTAAAACGTTAGCTTCCCAAATCTCATCCCGTTGCTCTCCCGTAAGGATACCTTCATCAACAGCAAGGTCGAGTAACTTACCAGGGTAGGATGATTGTGGTTCGCTCTCCATCTCTCCCAATGGATATGGATCGTCCAAGCCCATCATAATCTGATCAGTGCCTTCGTTGCGCTTAATCATTAGCTCCAGGGAAAGGGTATCATGCACCAAGGTATCATAGAAGATATTCGGATGACCAACGGCCTTTCGTGGGTGAGACTTTCCTTCGAAAAGATCGGGGCGACCATCAAAACCTTGGATGCGTCGGCCGAGGTTAATCTGAGCCAATTGCCCGCCGTGCGCAAAACAAGTTCGCATATTTGGGAAACGCTCATGATATCCGTTCAGCGTATAGAAGTGATAAGCATCCGCACATTGGGCCAACATCCACACCAAATGGAATCGCCAGGCGGTATTTTCCAACTGGATGAACTTTTCACCGTCGTAAGGATGAATCTCAACTGCTAAACCAAGATCATTGGCCATTTCGAAAATCGGCTCCGTTTCTGGATCGAAAATCGTTCTCCAAGTACCCACACTGTCCATATAGTGTGTAGGCAGACAAAGGACCCGCAGGTTGAGCTGAGTTACGCAACGCTCAATTTCCCAAAGTGCCGAACGCACAAAACCAGCATGGATGACGAAGCCACATGTAAAGCGATTCGGATGATCCGCCTGGACCTTTGCATTGAAATCATTCTGCCAACGAAGCACTTGTTTCATCGTCTCCACCCGTAGGCCATTGCCATAGAGTTGGGATAGATTGAGCACCACTGCATGATCAATCTGGTGTTCATCCATCCATTCTAACTTCTCATGCAAGAAGAAACTCGAATCCGTAACCGGACGCTTCCAGTTCTTCTGCAACATAAACTTTCGATCCTCATCGATCCAGAATATCTCCTTCTCTTTCATGAAGGATGGAATCTGCTCCGGATAGGGCAGTAAATGTGAATGTCCGTTGATACGCATACGCACCATTTTTAGAGTTAAACGCTGGTTTCTACAGCTTCAATCCTATATGTGCTGGGTGAGCTTCCGCCAAACCAAAACCTCTAATTCAATACTATTTTTTCAAACTCGGTGGCTGCATTTGAGTACCGCAGTTATCGCATGTCCGTAATTGGGTATCGGAATAGTAACGATCAAAAATTACGGGCATATCCGTCTCGATATTATCGAGTTTGAAGGCCTCCTCGTACAATTTGTGTCCACAGTTTTCGCAGAACCACGCCAGGCCATCATCGGTGCCTTCCGGACGAGGCATCTCAATCACCAGACCAACTGTATTTGGCCCACGCTGAGGCGAATGTGGAATATTCGCAGGCAACAAGTAAATATCGCCTTCCCGGATATGAATATCCTTCTGTACGCCTTCATCAATGACTTTCAGGACAATGTCTCCTTCTACTTGGTAGAAGAACTCTGGTGTTTCGTTTAAGTGGTAGTCTTTTCTGGCGTTAGGTCCACCAACGACCATGACGATGTACTCACCATTGTCCCATACGCACTTGTTACCAACAGGTGGCTTAAGTAGGTGGCGATGCTCATCGATCCATTCCTTGAAATTGAACTTCGGCAACAACTTTGACATGTCTTCGAGTTATTATTAAGTAATCAATATTGTCTTACAATTCAACGCAGATATTCTTAGGTTCCGTAAAGAACCGAAGCGCTTCCCAGCCTCCTTCTCTGCCTACTCCTGAGTTCTTCACTCCACCAAAGGGTGTTCGTAAATCTCGGCGAAGCCAGGTGTTGATCCAGACGATTCCCGCCTGCAGATTTCTTGCCAATCGATGCGCACGATCTAGCTGTTGCGTCCAAATAGTCGCTGATAGACCGTACTCCGTACTATTGGCATATCCTAGCACTTCTGCTTCATCATCAAATGGCATGATGGTCACAACTGGCCCAAAAATTTCCTCTTGATTGGTGCGACAATCATGCGCTAGTCCTTCAATGATGGTTGGTGCTACATACCACCCCTCGCTATACTCGCCTTCCAACTGCACAGCATTTCCGCCGCAGAGAACAGTACCTCCCTCCTCTTGAGCGAGTTGGATATAGCTCATTATTTTCTCGAAATGAGGTTTGGAGACCACGGCCCCAACCTTAGTGTCTTCTGCATCTGGTGGCCCCACCTTTAATGTTTTAGCCCGTTCCACAAAGTCCGTCTTAAATTGATCATACAGCGGACGTTCTACGAAAATGCGAGAACCACAGAGACAGATTTGTCCTTGGTTAGCAAAGGAAGAGCGGACGGAAGTAGTGAGGGCTTTGTCATAATCGCAATCCGCGAAGATGATATTTGGGTTCTTGCCTCCCATTTCCAGCGAAAGCTTCTTGAACTTCGGTGCTGCCTTTTTTGCAATGATCGCTCCGGTACGAGTACTGCCCGTAAACGAAATAGCCTTGATACCGTCATGGCCCGTCAGTGCTGCTCCTAGTCGATGGCCGTAGCCATGTAGTATATTTAAGACGCCGGCCGGCAGACCTGCCTCCTGACAAATTTCTCCCAATAAATAGGCTGTCATGGGCGTAACCTCCGAAGGTTTTGCCACAACTGTATTTCCAGCAGCAAGCGCTGGGGCAATCTTCCAGGTAAATAGATAAAGTGGCAAATTCCAGGGAGATATACAGGCTACCACTCCTAGGGGCTGGCGCAAGGTGTAATTGAACCCACTGGCGCCCATATCGTGAGTAGCAGAGGAAAACTGGGTGATCGCCTGCGCGAAAAAACGGAAGTTAGTTGCAGCCCTGGGAATATCCACTTGACGGGCCAGCCATAACGGCTTACCGTTATCCATAGATTCAGCGGCAGCTAAATCTTCAAGACGCTCGGTAATTAGATCGGCGATTCGGTTTAGAATCCTGAAACGTTCATCGACAGTGGTGGCTGACCAAGCAGGAAAAGCTGCGGACGCAGCTTCATAAGCCTTGCTAACATCTGCATCGTCAGAATCAGGTGCCTCCGCATAGGCTTGGCCCCGAGCCGGATCATATATCGGAAGATATTGCCCTGACGCAGGCTCAAAGTATTCACCATTGATAAAATTTGCCAGACGCTTCATAAGTCAGTTATTGGGTAGAAAATAGAATTGCGCTCTATCTTCTTGCTGTTTTAATCCTCTTTTGAAGTATAGTAAAATCCAAGCTCCTTCACTAAGCGCGAGGGCAAAGCCGGCAGTTCAGAACGAGGGATGAGCAAAGTCGATATGTTATGCAGATCCGTAAAGATGTGGTGCTTGATGGCTGTTTGGCGCAGATAGGAATGGCCAGAGGAGCCTCCGGTTCCCGTCTTGCGGCCTAGCATTCTTAATACCATTTGGGCGTGACGGTAACGCCAGGTTGTTAGCAACTCATCGATATCAATCAAGCATAGCAAGAAGCGATATGGCCCTTGCAGCAGCGGCTCTTCATTATAGAGGTTGATCATCAGAGCCGCCAACATCGCATCATAGCTCAGTCGGAAGGTTCCTTTACCCTTTTCTTCGCTGTGTACGTGTGGGTCCAGAATCGAGCGGAAGTACGGATCCGTATTAGCCATCATTCGCAGACGACCTTCTTTCTCCTTTTCTGAAAGGTAGCTGGACGCGCGAATTGCTTCTGCTTCTTTCTCTACCATTCGCTCTACGGATGCTTTATAGTGCTCTAGAAATTCGAAACCTCCAAACCGCAGGAATGGAGTGCGTTCCAACCAATCTTCTACCGCAGCGAAGAGGTTATTGCCCTTTGCAATCTGGTTAAGCTCTTCTTGCTGCTCCTTGGTAAAGAAGGTAGCGTAATGGTAGTTGTTGTAGGTCATCCGGTCACTTTCCGGTAGGCCCAGTGTGTTTTCAACCTTGCGGAACTGAAAGCTCTGAAAGCCGGAAGCCGGGAAGAGATACTTGCGGAAATCCAAGAAGTCCAATGGAGTCATGGTCTCCATAATCCGGATATGCTCAATCAAGAGTTTGAAGATTTCAATTACCCGATTGAGGCGGGCGATGGAAGTGCTAATGTTTCGCTCGTCCACCTTATTCGTTTGGAACATCTCCACCACAGAGCCTACTTCATGGAGAATCTGCTTAAACCAGATCTCATAGCTCTGATGCACAATGATGAACAGCATCTCATCATGGGCGGGCTCTGGCTCTAACTCAGCACTCCGAGGATGCTGAGCATCCAATAATTTGTCTAAGCCTAAATATTGGTGGTAATGAACCGTACTGTATTTCTTTGGTTCGTCGCTCATTGGTATAATTTGGTTATCCCCTAAAGGATGGATTGTAAACTAAAATTGCCAATTCGATTTCGAATACTTGCTGCACCTTCCTGAAGTATTTCCAGATAGTCGTCCAAGGCGTGTTCTCGAAAGCGATTTGCGGGTCCAGCAGCGCTCAAGGCTGCTACTAATTCGTCTTGCTGATTAAATACAGGCACGGCTACGCAAATCAACCCCAACTCAAGCTCTTCTCTATCCAGTGCATAACCTCGTTCCCGTATCTCCACTAAAGAGGCAGACAGTTCCCGTTTTTTCGTGAGCGTATGCGGTGTATAGCCTTGCAAGTCAATACTAGTCAGCAAGGCCTTTTGTCGTTCTGCAGGTTGATGAGCAAGGAGCACCTTACCCAGTCCCGTGCAATGAACAGGACTATAAGTACCAATCGTCGAATTGAGCTTTAGACCTTTTGGGCTCTCTACCTTATCAATCATAAACACTTTCCCCGATCGGAGTATGCCCAGATGTACCGTCTCAGAGATATTCTCTGCGACTTCCAATAGCGCTGGATGGGTCTGATGGATGAGTGCCTGCTGAAGCTGGACACGATGCCCTAACTCGAATAACTTCAAACCTAATGTGTAGCGTTCCGTAAGTGTTTCTTTACGGAGTACACCTAAGGTTTCCAGGGTAGCCAACATGCGGTAAATAGTACTCTTATTCTGCCCTGTGTGCTGCGCTAATTCCCTCACCCCCCAACTAGGACGGTTAGAAGTAAAATGATCAAGAAGATCAAAAGCCTTGATGACAGAATGATTAAGTGTTTTCACCGCAAGGTGTTTCAATATATGAAACGATGTTTTGCTATGTGACTAAGGTACGATTTTTCCAGGGAGACTTTTTAGAATCAGAAGCTTTTTTATTGAGCTGTAAAGTCAATTGCTTTGTGTTAAGGGACTACAGCCCAAAATCACTAAAAGAAAGGTCCTTTGTTATTGGTGAATGTACTCGGCTCACCGCTCTTTTCTTGAACGAACTTGTACATACCATAGCTAAAGATAAGTAGGCCGATTCCTTGCAGTATACGATTGGCTTGAGCCACAAGCATATAATGATCGAACAAGATCAAGGAGGAGAGGATCGTACTCCCCAGTATACCCAGCAAAGCACCTAGAACAAAGAGGCCAGAACCAAGCCCAATGACACCATGGTAATTACCGATGCGGTGATACCGGACATAATGCCCAGTTAAACCGATAAAAGCTGCGGCAATCAAACTAGGTATTCCAACGAGGGAGTAAAAGTAGAACTCGAGATCTTCCATAGGGCAAGAGGCTTCGATAGGTTAAACAAAGACGCTTGCCAATTGCTACTCAATGCGGTTACCACATCAGCATCACATCCCCACTCAATTGCACCCGCTCTTCATTGGCATAGCGTAATTCTAATATATAAATATACACGCCTTGCGCCAATAGATCACCGTTCTTGCGTCCGTCCCATTGAAACTTACTGTCACCGAGCAGGCCTGAAGCTTGCTCAAAAACAACGCCCCCCCAGCGATCAAAGACGATAAACCGTTCCACTTCTACATTTGCCACCCCACTTGACAGTGGCGTAAAGAAGTCGTTCACACCATCTCGATTGGGGCTGAATACATTAGGCACATAGACTGGGCAGTTCTCGGCTGGGATGTCTACTTGGAGTGCAGCCGTACATCCAAATTCATCCTCCGCGACTATGGTATAAGAACCAGGTGCTAATCCAGTAATTGATTCTGGCTTAGCGGCAATTTGCCCATTTACGGTAACGGCAATTATCCCGGTGCCACCAGTAGCGTCCACATTGAGCTCGCCATTATTATCTGAGCAACTGCTTGGCGTGAAGTCGAGCACATTTAAGGACAGCGCAGGGCTATCTTCAAGGGTTACAGTAGCAGTAGCTGTGCATCCGTCCGCGTCAATTACTTCTACATTATAGCTTCCGCTTTCGAGATTAGTGACGAAGGGTAATGCCGAGCTAGGAAGCCCATTCACCACGTATTCTATTGGTGCAGCGCCTCCGCTGGCAGCGATACTCATCGTACCGTTGGCCAAACCACATCTCGCATCGGTTACCGTAATAGAGTCAATTGCTATTTGTGTGCTCGGCAGAATTGTAGCACTGCTTTCTACAGTACAACCCGCAAAGTCTTCCACGAAGATGTCGTAGTCACCGGCCGGCAAATTAGCGAAAGTGTTGCTGGCCTGAACAGGACCGCCGTTTATACTATAGTTAAGTGGCGATTGACCTCCAACGACTACGATAGTCAAATTACCATTATCCTCTCCACAAGTAGTTGATGCTATGTCGAGCTCATCAATCACGGGTGGTGCAATACTCCCAAGGTTGGCCATGGTCGTAGCACTACATCCTAAGGCATCCACTATTTCCAGTTGATAACTTCCATCAGAAAGCCCCATAGCGATCAACCCGGTTGTAGAGAGCATTCCATTCAAATAAAACTCATAGGGCGCTATTCCTCCTTCTACGACCACTTCAATTTGCCCGTTGCTCTCACCGCAAACTGTATTTGTAATCCGCAACTCCAGGATAGTAGGCACGTTGGCGTCTGGTGTTACTAGCTGAGTTCGAACACAGCCAACTTCATCTTGTACGTATACGGTGTACTCTTGGAGCGCAAGATCAGTAAAGCTATTTCCTGCTTGGTAATTGATGCCATCTAGAGAATAGCTCAATGCACCAACACCACCGCTAGCTTGCACGCTGATTCCTCCGTTCGCTGATCCGCAATCAAATCCTGTGGTAGCCACATCATCAATGAACACTGGGTTTGATCCCAAAAATTCAAATGTGCTCGCTCCTCCGCTGACCTGCAGCGGAATAGAACAGAAGAAATCCAAGGTTTCATCCTCGAAATTCACTTCGTACACACTGGCTGCATTATCCGTTAAGGCGTACACGGATATCTCTTCGCAGCTAGCAGCATAAGAAACCACACCGAAAATTCGACCAAGGACACTTCCATTAATTGCTACTGAGCTATTGGCAGGGTTATCAATATCAACTAGAACAATATTGTCATTTTCCGCAGCCATATACAGCTCACCTTCGTAGAAGGTCAAATCTCCTTCCGCACCAAAGCCGACATTACCGAGAAAAACACCGGTATCAGACATTAAGTCATATCGATAAAGGTCTCCTCCCAGACCGCAGACGTAGAAGATTCCTTCAGCCGAAATAGTAAGAGCGGTGAATAGCTGAGCAGAATTTACCGGCAGCGTGTGAATAAGATTCGCAGTTCCATTTGCGATATCGATCTCAAATAAATCTCCGGTAGAACTGACGGAATAGAGATTACCATTAGGGTGAAAACTGATATCGGTAGAACTGGTAGGCATGACACCAATCTGATCATAGCTACAGTCTTCAAGGTTAAGCCGGTAAAGTAAGTTATTAAGGGTGCTGAGAAAGATTTCCTGACTGGACAGTTGAACACTAATGAAGAGCATGAAGCTCATCAGGAAGGATATGCGCATAAGGTTTTGGGGATGTTGTACGGTACAAAGATAGCTCATTTAACGGGATGAAAAGCTAAGGAATGGTTAATGCTACGGACAAAAAAGCAACATTAACCAACCTTTTATAAGCGATATAGTTCAGGCTTTAACCTCAACTACTCCGTAATCTTTCACGAACTTCCATCAGGGCAAACCCCAACAAGTTTGTCCCGTGCCATTGTGCGGGATCCTTAGCGCGAGAATCTTGTTCTACCATACCGATTCCCCAGATGAAATCATCCGGAGCCGCTTCTACAAGAGTGCGCTCTCCCGTGTTGAGCAAAAACGCCTTAAGTTTCGCATGTTGAGAGAACTTATGATAATTGCCCTCCACCACAATATTGAACGCTGAACTATCCCAAAGTTCCTGCTGAAATCCTTTCACCTGCCGACCAATCTTCTTAGCTCCGAGTGGCCCTCGAACTTTCAGAATGCGTTGTCGTGCCCCCTCATCCTTAAAGAGCGCCGCTTTTTCAGCCATCATCCAGTGTTCTGCAGTCCGGTAGTAGTCATCTTGGTAGACAAATCCTTGATCATACCATTGGGAGAAGCAGCTCTTACTCAGTGCTCCATCTGCCCGTCTGCGGTGGCCCCAGAAGAAGAGGAAATCCAAATCTTCTCCGGAACGCTGTTTTTCGATTAGGTTATTTATTCTATCCGTCATTTTTATTCTAGGTGTTTAGGCCTGTACCAACTGTACACGCTCTGGTGCCAGGCCCAAACTAGCTATGGCACCACTGTTAAACTGAAGAAAATCTTGTTCTATACCATCACTGAAGATCACTCCACGTTCTGGCATTTGCGAAGTTAACTCCAAGCGTTCCGTTGAGCGAACTCTACCTGCAGAAAGCTCAATCTGCGAAGTCTTGCTAGCGAACGGTTCCCGTACTGCAAAAAGCAACTCTTCTCCCTCCATCTGCGGTGGTGCCCACTGTTTAGGGCCTCCAAAAGCTTGAGCCACGCCCTGCACCATATTGAATACCGAACTCATCCAGGCAGTGGAGCCCGCTTTGGTACTTAGTAGTAGGCCGCTAGAAGAATGCCATGCTTCTTGCTCGCGGAAGGAGATTTTGTAACGCGCTGAGGTATGACTAGCTGCCCCGACAAACAACTCATTAAACGCCAGTAGACGTTGGCCATCCTGCAAACGTGCCTCTGCTAAGGCAATTTCCCGAGTACTATAGCCTCCCTTCAGGACCTGCCATACCGCTATCACAAAGTTGCGCGGATTGAACGGCAACAGCACACCATCGTACCGGCTTTCATCCGGATTGATAGCCACTATCGGCCGACTTCCAACGTACTTGGCAGTATTAGCCACTAACCCATCTTGCCCTACTGTGACCACCAAGTGCTGCTCCGAAAACAAGTAAGTCGAAACAAACTCACGTTCCAGCAGCTTGTACTTCATAATCGCCCCTAATTTACGCTGGACCTCATCCAAGGAAGCGTAGTAGGTTTCGTGTTCTTGCTCATAGAAGGAAAAGTCGCCACCATTGGCTTCGATGTAGAAGCGGGCTTGGGCCCGAGTATTGTACCGGGCCACAAGTTGCTCCAAGCGCGTTTTTGACTTTACAACTATGGCGTATTCAATCTGACTCATGACTGTCGACTGATCAAATTCTCAAGGAGTTCCGGACTGATGTTCAGATTGCCAATCTTAGATGCGTTCTCAGCCAACTCCCGGAAGGCCAGGCTGAGGTTCAGGCGAGGGTCTGGATTGTTGGTCAGTGCAGTGATCAACTTCCAGTCTAGCTCCCGATAAGGTGCCAGCGTTGTATCAATTACGTAGGCCTGGGTATCAGCCAGTTTCCGATCGTTGATACTCTTCTGTTCTACCAAGGTTTGGCGTTGCTTCTCGAGTTCAATATTGCCTTCCATCTTCATCTCATTGAGCTGTCGGCGGTTGTCATGTTGGACTACCTCTAGCTCCATCTTCTTCTCCACAATCTGTTTCTGTTTCTCCTGGACGGCAATCTCTGTATTGAGTTCCGATTCTTTAATCCGGCGTTCTTGTTCTACCGCAAAATTGCGGCGTTCATAGATGGCTTCATCGGCTTGTTGTTGCAAGCGCTCCCTAGTCTCTGTTTCCAGTGCTCTGGCCATCTCGGGAACAGCCCGAATCGCTAGCACATTTACTCCGAGAATCTTTAGGCCCAAAAGTTGGACCATTGGTGATTCGGACAAGCCTTTCCGGAGTTCTAACTCTAATTCCGCTGCAGACTTCAAAGCGGTAGACAAATCCATTTGATTAATCAGATTTGACACGGCTGTCTGAGCCTCATTAATGGTACGCTGGTTAAGCTTCTCGAGGTCATTGCGTTTGTAATGTCCCTTTTCATTGACGGTAAAGTCCAATGCATCAGCTAATTGCTGTGGCTCATCAATCTGGTAGCTGATCTGTCCCTGTATGGTAAGTTGTTGAAAGTCAGAGGTTGTTTCCTTAAACACAAAAGGTAGATCGTTACCACCCAGCGGAATAGCCACTATTGAACTATTCGGCCGGAAGTAAAAGAAGGACAAGCCCCTACCCTCGCGGTGGAGCTGTCCGTTTTTAAAATGCATGACGTAGGTCATGGCGTCAAATTGTACGTGCTTAAATCCAAACATAGCGCATTGATTTTTTGGGGTGTTAACAGGATCCAACTTAGTTTACAAAACAAACTAAGTATATTGATCACAATAATACATGATCTTAGTTTAAGAAGCAAACTAAGTACTAAAAAAGTTCCGCCAAAAAATATTTTTGCTAGAAATTTAAGGGACGCGCTGACGATTCAGATGCAACACAGCTTTCTCCAAGCCACCTACAGTCAACGGATACATGGGGAAGAAACTCTTGATAACACTTACTGTAAAGGCGTACTCCCAGTAGCGTTCACGTAGTGGGTTCAGCCAAACAGCTTTAGGAAAGCGCTCTACGATTGATTGCCAGTTGGCAATGCTTCCCTGGGATAATTCATATGGCGCCATATCGGCATCGCCGATTACAAAGACATGATAATCGGCGGCGTTGGCCAGGATGCGTTCAAGTGGCTCGTAGTTGCGGCGAGCAGCATCGGTATAGGCTCCGTTATAGATGGTATTGTGGAAATAGTAGGTCTTCAGGTCGTGAGCAAAACGGCGCTTCATTTTCGAAAAGAGCTTCAAGACGACCCGCACATAGGGCGTCATAGAGTGCCCACCATTATCTACCAACAGAAGTGCTCTGAGTTTTTGTTCCTTCTTATCCTTTTCTACCGGAAGGAACAGGCCACCTTGTTTCACCCCCTCTCGAACTGTTTCAGGTATATCCAACAAGGTCCTTGCCGACTCTTCTTCAATTCCCTTGAGGAAAGACAAAGCAACATCGATATTATCATCCTTCAGCGGCATCTTCCGATCAATCGGATAAAACCGGCGATCACCAATGACTTTTCGGGCCATCTTCCCCCCTCCTACTCCACCGAGTCGGATACCTCCGACAGCACCACCACCATGGCCGTAAGGAGAAATTCCACCTTGTCCAATCCAGTGACTTCCACCGCCATGCCTCGTTTTCTGATGCTTGGCAATTTCACGCATGCGTTCCAGGAGTTCCTCTAAAGTCATATTGCTGTAATCAGCTGCCTGCTGGAGCAATCGCTCCTCTTCCTCAGAGAGTTCACCATCTTCAATCTCTTCATCCTGGTCCTCTAGTTCTGGATTATCCTCGCGAAAAATCTTCTCACCATCAAGCACTTGCTGAATATCATAGCTGCTTAGATGTATTTGCTGAAGAAAGAGATCGATCAGATCTTCATCCGTTTCTTCCTCGTCTAGTTCTTCCCGCTCTAGCCATTCCTGATAAATGCGAGAACGTTGTATGGCTTGCTCCAGCTTTTCGCCAGGCAAAAAGTCAATGGTCAGGAAGTATTCGTAGAATGCTTCGGTGAAGGGGCCATAGTCCTTCGGAGCACTCGTTATCAAGCCTTTCAATACCAGATACAAATCGCCGAGGGTGCGTACCAGCCCGCGCTCCAAGCTTTTGCGCAACAGCAGCAAAGTCCTCACATCAGCCTGAAGGCCGTGTTTCCGAAATGCATGTGGCAAAGAATCGAACATTGGTTAGATGGTTAGATGGTTAGATGGTTAG
>ENA-UENT01000054-UENT01000054.1-marine-metagenome-genome-assembly--contig:-NODE-54-length-93007-cov-10.695141_pt1 | contig 93007 bp, 73 predicted proteins | sample MGYA00237879_ERZ529330 | MGnify/ENA primary metagenome ERZ529330 (study PRJEB26372, sample SAMN05368345) | marine metagenome | biome: cultured habitat; feature: ocean water; material: water; isolation... | reverse complement strand
TCAGGGTAGTTGCAGCGCTGCAACTACCCTGATTTTGTGTTGCCAATTACTCACTTTTGTCTAAATGTACATCCATTTGTGGGTAAGGGATGCCGATATCGTTGGCGTCAAACTCTTTTTTGATGCGCTCAAAAAAGACTTTGTAGGCTGGCCAGAAGTGCTCATTCTTGGCCATAAAGCGTACTGCAAAATTCACAGAGCTGTCGGCCAGCTCCTTGACGAAGATATCGTAGCCGGCATCAATCTCAACATTAGGCAGCCCTTTTACAATTTCCTCAATGATTGCCTTAGCCTTATCAATGTCATCATCATAACCAATACCTACGGTGAGGTCGTGGCGGCGCATGCCCTGAGCGGTGTAGTTTTGAATGGCATTGCTGGTAATTTGCCCGTTGGGCACAATGATGAGCCGGTTGTCTAATGCAACAAGTACGGTGTGGAAGATGAAAATATCTGTAACAGTACCCGCATGGCCGTTCACTTCCACAAAATCGCCGACCTTAAAGAACTTAAAGACCAGGATAAGCACCCCACTCGCAAAATTAGCAAGATTGCCCTGAAGCGCGAGCCCAATGGCAAAAGCCATGGCACTGAAAATTGCGACAAAGGAGGTGACTTCAATGCCAAACATGGAGGCAACGCTAAGCAGCAAAAGTACCTTTAGGCCTATGCCCACCAATGAACCCAGGAAATCGCGTACGGACTCTTCTTCGATATGGCGGTCCATTGCTTTTTTGACCAGCTTAGTGATCCTGCCAATGACCCAAAAGCCAATGATGAGTGTGAGAATAGCCCCGATAACCTGCATAGCGTACTGTGCAATGAAGCCTTGAATCTGTTCCAGAATTTCGTTCAAATCCATGATTTGATTTAAGTTTTGGATTGTTAATAGTGTTGGTTCGCGCTAAAGAATAGGCAAAAAATTAGTTTTTTCAATAAGATACGGCTGAAAACATCAGAACGGTTCTCAGCCGCATCTTGTTCGGCAGCACTCGCTTACACGAATTCGGCCCGTATTGCACTACTTGTCCAGGTGCACATCCATCTGAGGAAATGGAATGCTGACGCCGGAACGGTCAAACTCCTTCTTTACATTTTCCTGCATGTAGAAATAGGTGTCCCAGTAGTGCTCGCTCTTGATCCAGGGGCGTACCAGGAAGTTCACAGAGCTATCCCCAAGCGAAGAGACCTTGATGAGGGTTTCGGGCGTACCCAAAACATATGGGCAGGCATCTGAGACACGCTTGATCGCCTCCCGGGCTTTGTCGATGTCGTCTCCATAGCTAATGCCGAAGGTCATATCCACACCCATTTCTCCCTGCCCTGAAATATTAGTGATTACATTGCTGGTCACTACACTGTTGGGTATGATGATGCGCTTGTTATCCAGGGTTTGCAAAACGGTGTTGAAGACCTGAATACCCACTACTGTGCCGGTTTGTCCGCCACCAATTTCAACCAGGTCTCCAACCTTGTACGGTTTGAAAATCAAAAGCAGCACCCCACTGGCAAAGTGGCCCAGGCTGCCTTGCAATGCCATGCCGACCGCAAAGGCTAGGGCACCAAACAGGGCGACAAAAGAAGTGGTTTCGATACCAAACATGCTGGCAACACTAAGGAGCAGGAGTACCTTCAGGCCCACGCTGACGAGCGAAGTCAGAAAGGGGCGGATGGTTGGGTCAAAGCCCCGCTTTTCCATACTCCGCTTGAGAACATCGGTGATTTTTCCTATAATCCAAAAGCCAATAACCAAAGTCAGGATGGCACCCGCAACTTTGGGCAAATAAGTAGTCACCAGCGTGCCTAGTGCTTCAAAATCTAGTAATTGTTCCATGTTGATTGTAGTTTTGTTTTGGTTGTGTTGTTTTTCAGACGGATTTTCATCAGAAAGTTACACATATAAGTAAAATGGCAGTACCAAAAGCAATGTGAAAAATATGCCGAAATGGTATTCCAAGGAGGAGGCTTTACAAAAATTGCAGCGCTATTGTGCTTATCAGGACCGCTGCCATCAGGAAGTGCGTCAGCAACTTCGGGATATGAATGTATACCCGGACTGGCAGGAGGAGATCATCGTGGCGCTTATTGAAGAGAACTTTCTGAACGAGGAGCGCTTTGCCTGCAGCTATGTCAGGGGTAAATTCCGAATGAAGCAGTGGGGGCGGGTCCGTATCAAACAGGAACTGCGCCGCCGGGATATCTCGGATTATTGTATCCGCAAAGGCATGGCAGAAATTGAGGAGCCTGCCTATCGGGAGACGCTCAGATGCCTGATTGTGAAAAAGGGGGACCGAACGGAAGCAGACAACCTTTGGGGCTTCCGGAATAAAGTAGCGCGATTTGTAATCGACAAGGGCTATGAACCGGCTTTGGTATGGGCAGCGGTCAAAGATATTTACCCGGATGACACTTGAAAACTAGTGTTAGGATGCTGACTTTTTGCGATTTTAGGTTTGAAGGCGAGGTATTTAAAGCCTTATATTTATCTTGGACAGAAAAGACTTTAAAGACAACATCATATCTTTTGTCCATATAAAACAGGGAAATCATGAAAAAACGTCAACACAAAATCGACAAATTCGAATCTGCCCGCCTGTCTGAGAAGGCCTGCCTGAAAGCTAAGGGAGGGCATAAATACAGCCCCACCGGTGCCGGATTCCAGGGTACTTTCATTTGGGAAACCGTAGATGTTAGAGGCCTTATGGGGCAGGATCATGAGTCAGAAAAAGGCAGGAATACCACCTTCAGCCAAATTGGCGGATAAACGGACACCCATTCAGCCTCCGAGCGGAGTAAGGAGCACAGCTGCTAACGGCTGCGTTCCTTAAACTTCCGTCTGATCATTTCGCCGTAAGATTTTCCTTCCAGCTTTCCTTCCAGCCAGGCCATCATGTCAAAAGCACGCACAAAAAAGCTTTTGGCTCTCTCGGTTTGTGGCAATTGCTCAAATGCTCCTTTGAGACTTTCATAAGCGACCTTGAGTTCATGTTTTGATGGCGATCCGGTTGCTTTCCTGATGAAACTAATGATCTCCCGTTCCACATCATGCAGTTGTTCCCGCTTCTTCAGGTAGCGGTAGGTACTCCGGATCAGGGAATCCAGCAGCACGTAATTACCGAGCTCAAAATGCACGATGAGGTTGAGGATACGGGCGGTGCCCTGTAGTTCCTGCCGCTCAACAGTAGTGCTCAGGTTGAGCCAGTCATTGAGGTAGGAAAGCGCGTCATCGTAAGCTTCCGCTCCAAAGGAGATGTGAAAGTAATAGTAGTAGAAGGTGTTGGTTTCGAATAAGTCATTATCAAAATGGCTGCGCTCTCTGAGGTGGGTCTGCAGAGCAGAGAGCCCCTCTTTAAAGTCGCCTTTGGCAATACACAGCGAGAATTTGTTTTGGTAATACTGCCGGTGGATTTTCAGCTCATCGTCCTGGCTCAGCGGCTTGACCTGCCGGAGCTTTTCAAGGTAAACCTCTAATGCCTCATAATCACCCACCCGGCCACAGCCCATGATGAGGTTGCTAAGCGCGGAAATATACTCCGACACATCTTCATTGAGAAAATGCGGTTTGGACTCCATCAGCTCAATGAGCTGCTCGCTACTGGATTTAAAGGCGAGCAAGTCGCCTGTTGCCAGCTGATAGATACTGAGCGTGCGGTAGTAGTAAATCTGCGCCTGATGGGCATCGCTTTCCGGCGGCTGTTGCAAAAGTGGCGTATCCACAATATCAGCCAGTCGCTTGCGGAACTCCGGGCCCGTCAGAGAGGCATCCTTCCGCAGGCTGACGAGCAGTCGGAAAAACAAGTTGCGGTAGGCCGAGATACTGCTGAGCTGCTGCTGCAAATGCTGCTCTTCGGTTTCAATGCGGTCCAGGGCTTCATCCAGATAGTCTATATCGGATTTGGCGTAAGCCAGCTGCTTCTCCCAGCCCAACATATCAATAAGTACTGTAAAGCGTTCGTACTTGTAAGCCAGTTTCCGGGCTTTACTGAGCAGGTCCTGGCAATCTGAAAAATGGGAACGGCGGAAAAGGACTTGCATGCTCTGAAGGTAGTGGCGCAGTTTATAGTCTACAGAAGTCTTTTCGTCGTAGCCCTGCAAGCTCTTGAGACAAAGGTCATAGAGGTACCCTTTCAGCTCGGAGTATTTCCGGCTTTGTACCGGCTTGCCCTGGTATACCTCATTTTTTAGTACTTCGTCATCAAATTCCTCCTGTGCTTCAATGGCGTCGAAAAGGCGCAGGTATTTACTGTCCTTATTCGCATGGCTGCCAACAAAAACCTTGAAGTACCGCTTTTCAGAGCCCGACATGGACTTGATCAGGTTAAAAAGCTTATTGGATGGGGTCTTGGGCATAGTTCTTGTCCTTTTGCAATATAACGGGGCTATATAACTCCTGCAAAGCCATTTTGGCTGCCTCCCACCCAAAGGTATTTTAAATTCTGAAGCCTGACAATAAATCGAATGTGTATTGCGCAACAGCCCACCTTCGCCTAATTTGAGTTTATACATTTCCACACACAGGAGCATGGTGCAGCACGCCCGGTTCCTTAATTCAACGGTCTATGAAAATGGTAAGCTTAATACCCAAGTCAAATAACCTGCGCCCAATAGCACCCACTACAGCCTTTAATCTGCGCCGGGCAAAAATAGCCCTGCCTACACTTGAAGGCTACCTCTTCCGACCGGTAGCCAGCATTCTATACCTCCGCGCAGAAGGCAATTATACGATGATCCGGTTTGCGGACGGGTCGCAGGAATTGATTTGCAAAACCCTGAGCCATGTTCAGGGGATGCTGTCACAGTATCCGCAGTTTGTCAGGGTCCACCGTTCTTTCACCGTCAATATCGAGCGCATAGACCGCTACGTGCGCGGCAAGGGAGGGTTTGTCGTTATGGAGTGCGGTACGGAGATCAGTGTGGCCAACAGTAAAAAAACGCACCTGGCCACTGCCGTGGAACAGTACTTTGGTGCCCGGCTATAGCAAGAGGTTTCCTATCTTTGGCTGCTGAATATGAGAGTAGCCATCAATACCCGTTTCCTGCTGCCGGGCCGCATCGAGGGCATTGGGCGGTACACCTACGAAGTGGTGCGCCGGCTGTTGCGCGACCATCCGGAGCATGATTACCTCTTTTTCTTCGATCGTCCCTTCGACCCTGCCTTCACTTTTGGCGGTCAGGCCCGGGGTGTCGTACTGCCGCCTCCTGCCCGCCACCCTTTGCTTTGGTACCTTTGGTTTGAATGGGCCGTGCCTTATGCTTTGCGCAAGCACCGGGCGGACGTTTTTTTTTCTCCGGATGGCTACCTGTCGCTTCGGTCTGAGGTGCCTGCCCTGCTGACGGTCCATGATCTTGCCTTTGAGCATTTCACGGAGCACACGCCGGGGCTTGTAGGGTGGTACTACCGGCATTTTACGCCAAAGTTCTGTGCGCATGCTCAGCGCTTACTGTCCGTATCCGGCTACACGGCACAAGATATGCAGCAACGGTACAGTATTCCGGAATCCAAAATCGCGATCTGCGGGAATGCCTGCCGGGAAGGTTTCCGCCCGCTCACCGCAGCAGCGCGGGAAGCGGCCCGGAACAAATGGAGCGCCGGAAAGCCCTACTATCTTTACGTAGGCGCCATCCACCCCCGCAAAAATGTACACCGGTTAATCACTGCATTTTCTGATTTTAAAGCCCAAACGCAAAGCCCGGCCCGATTGCTGATTGCCGGCCGTTTTGCCTGGCAGTCCGGCCCGGTGAAGTCGGCCTATGAAGCTTCCGCATTTCAGGAAGATATTGACTTATTGGGCTTTGTACCCGATAAAGATTTACCGGCATTAATGGGCGCTGCCAAAGGCTTTGTCTATCCCTCCCTGTTTGAGGGCTTCGGGTTGCCGCTGCTGGAAGCGATGGAAGCAGACGTACCCGTCATCACGTCCAATGTCTCCTCTATGCCGGAGGTCGCGGGTCAGGCGGCATTGCTAATTGACCCCGGGAATACCACGGCGCTCGCCCGGGCTTTAATAGCGTTAGATGGGAATGTATCGCTACGGGCATCCCTGGTGGAGAAAGGCAGGCTGCAACGCCGGCAGTACAGCTGGGACCGCACCGCAGCAATAGTCTATGAAAACCTGGCTCAGCTCTTTTGATGCTTTCGCCAAATCCATACCGTGCCCCCCAGCCCGATCAGGAATAAAGTCACTGCAATAAACTGAGCCTGCGTCAGCCCCGTGCCCAAAAAGGAATACACCTCATTGATCCGCACTTTTTCAATGAAAAAGCGCTCCATGCCATTGAACAACAGGTAGATGAAAAAGAGCATGCCCGGATAGCCCCGGGTGATACCCCGCAGCCCGAATAGTATAGCGCCTATGGTGAATGCCATCAGGGATTCATACACAGGGGTAGGATAGACCGGTGGATCGAGTCGGGTACAGTAGATCATGTCGCAGCCTTCAATAGGTATGCCCCGCCTCAGTACATTGTGCGGATAGTCGTAGGCCCACAGCCAGTCGGGCAGGAACCACCATTCTGGCTGCGCCGCGGCATTTACAATACCCCAGTCGCCATCGCCGGAGAAGTGGCAGCCCAGCCGGCCTACACCGTAGGCAATGATCAGGGCCGGTGCCACTGCATCTAAAACATGCACTATGGGAATATTCTTTCGCCTCAGGTACAAGGCGACAAAGAGGAAGCCAAAAATCAGCCCTCCGTAGATTGCCAGCCCGCCACCGGACAGCAAGGTGCCCACCGGGTCGGCCAGCAGGGCCGGAATATCTTCAATCACCGCAAACACTTTAGCGCCCACAACTCCGGAGACCGCCGCAATAATGGTGATTTCGCTGATCCGGTCGTGGGGGTAAATATGCCGGATGGCCTGCTTAGGCTTGGGCAGGGCTTTGCGGCTGCCATTCCAGTAGCGGTAGGCGGCAAATGCAATGCCGAGCAACAGTCCGCCGGTCCAGCTACCTGCTGTCGAGAGCAGCACCTCTGCCGCGTCTGCCTTGAGGGCAGCAAAATTCTGATAGGCATAGATGCCCTTAAAGCCCAGGATGAAGCCCCAAATGCCGTTGGAGGCAATTTCCGCATTGGTGGGGGGCTTGCCAAGCTCAATTTTTTCCTTTTGGGGCTCAAACAGACCTTCCTTTGCCTTGCGCTTCAGCTCGTGATAAAGGATGAAGGCGGCAGAGATGATCGCCAGGACAAGCAGCAATCCAAAGGTTTTAAAAATGGATAGCCAGTTATCAGCCGGGGTGCCGAAGAGATCGTGGAACAGATAAGACAAGTCGGGGTACATCCGCTACGGAGTTGGTGCAGCCCAAAGGTAGGGCTTTGCCGCTTAATTTGCTACCGTTGCTGCTGACAGTGTGGCTTCCACCGCGCCTTCCTCATTGATATGGTGCAGATGTACAGGTGCCATGGTATTCAGCAGTTCCTCCTGTAGAGGCAGGCTGACGCGCACATAGTTGTCGGTAAAGCCGGACATCAGCCCGGTTTCCTTGCTTTGCTCAAAGAGCACTGTACGGTCGGTGCCGGTAAACTGCTCATAGAAGTACCGGCGCTTTTTATCGCTCAGGATGGTGAGCATTTTGTTGCGGCGGCGGCGTTCTTCCATATCCACATGATCGGTGCGCTCATAGGCGGGCGTGTTGGGCCGTTCGCTGTAGGTGAACACATGCAGGTAGGAAATATCAAGCTCGTTCAGGAAGCGGTAGGTCTCAAGGAAGTCCTCTTCTGTCTCACCGGGGAAGCCCACGATCACGTCTACCCCAATACAGCAGTGTGGCATGAGGGCTTTGATTGTAGCCACGCGGTCGGCGTACAGTTCGCGCTTGTAGCGGCGGCGCATCTCGCGGAGCTGCTTGTTGTTGCCCGATTGCAACGGCATGTGGAAGTGGGGGACAAAGCGGCCGGACTGAGCGACAAACTCAATGACTTCATCGGTGCACAAATTGGGCTCAATGGAGGAAATGCGGAAACGGTCGATGCCTTCCACTTTATCGAGCTCGCGTATGAGATCGATGAACATCGCCTCCTTCTTGGGCCTTACGCCCTCAATCACCTCCGTGCCATTGCCAAAGTCGCCGATGTTGACACCGGTGAGGACAATCTCCTTCACACCCATTTCTGCGATGCGGTGTGCATTAGCGACAACGCTCTCGACCGTATCGCTGCGGCTGCGCCCACGTGCCAGTGGGATAGTGCAAAAGGTACATTTGTAATCGCACCCATCCTGCACTTTCAGGAAAGACCGGGTGCGGTCACCAAAAGAGAAAGCGTTGACGAACTCATTGGCTTCCTTGACTTCACCGGCACGTACCATACCCTTGCCAGGTGCTTTGCTCAGCTCCTCCACATAGTTCAGGATACGGAACTTCTCCGCAGCGCCGAGGACCAGGTCCACGCCTTCGATTTCGGAAATTTCTTCCGGCTTGAGCTGCGCATAACAGCCGACCACGACCACCTTCGCTTCCGGGGAATACTTTAGCGCCCGGCGTACAATCTGCCGGCATTTTTTATCCGCAAAGTCGGTCACGGAGCAGGTGTTGATCACGTAGATGTCAGCGCCGTCTTTGAAGCCCACTTCCGAATAGCCTGCCTCTTCGAACAAACGGCCGATAGAGGAGGTCTCCGAGTAGTTGAGCTTACAGCCCAGGGTGTAAAATGCGACGCTGCGTGGTGTGGCCATGTTAACTACTTGATAGTGTGTTTGGTAAAGCGCCGCAAAGTTAAGCATACTTATCCGGTTCGTCAAGCCGGTTTCAATTGAGGGATTGAACCGCAGCGCATTTATGGCGTTACCTGAGTCTTACTTTCGAACTAAGGCTTGGGCAAAGCGGCAATTTTAGCCTATTTTTGCCCCGCAAAATGAAATATAGAGATATGAGCAAGCAATTTTATGAGCTGCCGGTACGGGAAGTGCGCCCCGAAACAGAGGATGCCGTGACCCTTGTTTTTGAAGTGCCTGAAGACCTGCAGTCTGCTTTCAAGTATAAGCAGGGGCAGTATCTGACCCTGCGCTTCGACATCAACGGGCAGGAAGAGCGCCGCTCCTACTCTATGTGCAGCAGCCCCGTGGAGCAGGACCTTGCGGTGACGGTAAAGCGGGTGGAAAATGGTAAGGTGTCCACCCACATCAATCAGCAGATCAAGGCTGGAGACAAAATCTCTGTAATGCCTGCAGATGGGCGGTTCTACACCGAACTGGATGCCGATCAGCGCAAGGATTATTACCTCTTTGGTGCCGGTAGCGGCATCACTCCATTGATGTCCATTCTCAAAACGATATTGGAGGAGGAACCTCAGAGCACCGTCTACCTGCTGTATGGTAACCGCAGCGAAGAGACCATCATCTTCAGGGATGCCCTCGATGGATTGCAGCGCAAGTACGAAGGGCAGCTATTCGTAGAGCACATTCTGAGTCAGCCCAAACGGGAAAAGGCGGGAGGCGCACTGGGCTTTCTCAAAAAGAGCAAAGTGGCCTGGGAAGGCCGTACCGGTCGTATAGACCCTGCTCAGGTGCAGTGGTTCCTCAGCAAGCATAAAAAGCGCAGCCAAACTGCTGAATACTTCATCTGTGGCCCTGGCGATATGATCGACGCCGTCGAAGGAGCACTCCTCGGGCAGGGCATTGAAAGCAAGTCCATTCATACGGAGCGCTTTACCACCGGACAGCCTGCTGCTGATGGCACCAAGGCTGCTGGCGTGGATGGTGCAAAGGTCAAGGTACATCTCGATGGCTCGCAAATGGAAGTGACCGTAACATCCGGCAAGACCATCCTTGATACCTTGCTGGCTGAAAAGCTCGACCCCCCCTATTCCTGTACGTCCGGCGCCTGCTCTACCTGTATGGCGAAAGTACTGAAAGGCTCCGTTGAAATGGATGCTTGTTTCGCACTGGATGATGAGGAAGTGGCGGATGGCTTTATCCTGACTTGTCAGGCGCACCCTACTTCTGATGAAGTGGAAATCACCTATGACGTTTAACCTTTGGCAATCCGGGGTGATATTGGTAGCTTTGGACAATCGAATTTCTCCTGACCTTATTGCCAAAACGCCTGACCAATGAATCCCCAAGCTATTCTGAAGCAGATTGATCTGTTTAAAGACAGTGTTGCTACTGCGGCAGACAACCGGCAGTTGAGCCAACTCTCTGAACGGCTTACTGCTTTGCTCAACGCTCATTTTCCTGACGCTGCCGAAACACAGATTGCGATTTTGCTAACTGGCGAAATGCACGAGCTTCGGCACAGGGAAATGAAGGGAGTGATTTCTAATGCAGACCGTAGCCTGGCCCGCAATCAATGGGTCGATAAGTTTCTCAACCTGCTTGGGGACGCAAAGGTGATGGTTGCCAATGGCGGTACTGATGCTCAATCTGATGCTACTGATCAGCCCAAAGCAACGGCTGTGCCACTCAAGCTTTTCCTTTCTTACGCCGAAGCGGATGAGGATCTTAAAAAGCGGCTCGATAACCACCTGACCGCACTGAAACGGGGAAACCTGATTGACCTGTGGAGCGATGAGCAGGTGCTGGCCGGCCACGACTGGGGCGCGGAGACCAAACGCAATATTCAGGATGCTGATATTGTGCTGCTGCTTGTAAGCGCAAGTTTCATAGCTTCAGAGCACATCTGGAAGTCGGAAGTGGAGAAAGCCATGGCACGCCGTAGGGAGGGGGTAATTGTAGTGCCCGTAGCGCTTAAGCCTGTGGATTGGGAAGGGCTGCCTTTTGCCGGTCTTCAGGGACTGCCCCGCTCTGGTAAGCCTGTTACGACCTATGATGACCCGGATTTAGGCCTGCTGGAGGTCGCAAAGGGGGTACGAGGGGTGGTCGAGTATGTGCACCGGCAAAAGGCGTAGCTTCAATACTTCAGATTAATTGCCCCACGATAAGCCAAACCGCAGCGCGATATTGACGAAAGGTGAGGAAAAATCACTGGAGCTGTACTCAGGGATGTCATCGTAGGTGACAAACCGGTAGCCGGCCTCCAAGCCTACCCGGAACCACTGTGTGGCGTTCAGTTCCACACCTGCCGAAGGCTTCAGCACATAGACGGGATCATCATCTATACCTTCCACTGTAGCTTTGCCGCCACCGGCAAATAATCCAAAACGGGGGTGCAATAAGCGTGTTGAGTTGGGGGCATAGGCTAGCTGCAGCCCATCGTAGTAGAGGTCAAGGCGACGGTTGTCGGGCCCTGTAACCGGTTCCTGCCGAAAGCTGTTGCGGGCATAGCCGATGTAGATGGAACGGCTGACTTCAATACCGATGCTGAAGCCCCGCCCATAGGCGTATTCTTCCTCAAAAAAGCTGTAGTTGTGGTCGATGCTGGCCCAAATGCCGGAAATCCGGATGTCTGAACTGTTGAAAAGGGTTTCCTCTTTTTGAGCAGACAGGCTTAGGGCAGCGAATAAAAAAAGCGTGGTAAGTAAGTGGGTGATTTTCATAATTCGTCGGTGTTTGATTTCTTCTTCAAATAAAAAGGAAAATCAGCCACCGTGCCCGTTTTTAACCACCTTTAACCTGCCTTAGCATTTAGTTAAGAAAGTCGATGGTTGAGTCTAAAACAAATAGCAGCCACGAATGGTAATATTGCGCCCGATCCAGGGCACAAGGGTCTGATCGTTGGCTTCCGCCAGTTCTTCACTGTAAGGAGAGTTGAGCCACCGGGACCAGCGGATGTCCATCACCCAGTTTTCAGTAAAGTAGAAAGAGCCCCCGAGGATTACAGAAAAGACATCCTGGGATATCGGGTGCCTTTCCGTACCATCCTCCCCCGTTACCTCTGTGACGGTGTAGTTGATGATATTTCCGTAGGAACCACCTGCAGTAAACTGTAGTTTCCAGTCGCGGAAATGCACCAGCACCGGTGCTTCCACCATATTGAATTGAATGTTTTCCACATCCAGCTCAGAGCTGGGGTTGTCAAATCTGCTTTGCCGGGCGCCCTGCTGAGAAAAGAGCAGCTCGATGCCTACCTTCCAGCGTTCAGAAAGGACGGCATCTGCTTTGATCCCTCCCTGAAACCCATACTTATAAAAGCCCAGCAGCTTGTCACCGTCAACCTGAGAGAGATTCAGCCCGGCCACCACACCTGCCTCAAAGCGGCGCTCTGGTCCGCTATCCTGCGCCTGCAGGCTACAGAACAGACTAACTGCCACAAGGGTCAATAACAATTTTATAGGTCTCTTTTGCATAGCACTGATTGAGATTTAAGGCAAAGTTATCAATTGAACGCATTTTGCGCCACTATGGTCTAGTGAAGCCCGCTGTAACTTATGCCACTGCATTGCATTATTGTGTAAAACCCCTATGAAAACTATCCTGTTCGCTGCCGTAGCGCTTTTGTTTTTGGTCCGGTTGCAGGCGCAAAACCTGGTGCTCAATCCGGGTTTCGAAACCTTACAGTCTGCCAAATATCATAATGAATGCAGCTTTTCCAGGAAAACCTATCAATTTAACGAATCGGCGGCGTACTGGAATTCTTTTAACGGGCTTACCCCAGACCTGGTCTCTTATCCGGACTCCTCAGACTGTATTTTCCCGGAGCCCTATGAAGGGGAAAGAATGCTGGGGTTTATTAATTTTTATCCGGCAGCGCAGACTGGCTGGCTCAATGACTACCATGAGTTTGTGCAGGGGCGGTTGAGCGAGCCTTTGGTGGAAGGCGCTGTGTACGAAGTCAGCTTTTGGGTCAGCCGGCAGGTTGAAGTCCCTTTGCAGCACCTCAGGACCCTTCCCCGCACAGAATTTACCGTGCCACCGGTGCCGGTAGCGAGCAACAATATCGGCATTGCCTTCCTGCGCAGCCCTGCCGACCCCAATGAGTTTTTTGATCAGTCCGTACGGCAGTTCAACATCCGGCCACATTTCAATGTGGATACCATCGTGGGGGACAGTGCCATGATGTGGATACAGGTTAAGGGCACCTTCAAAGCTCCCTTTGCCACCCGGCACTTTGTAATCGGCAACTTCTTCAAGGATGCTCAAACGGAGGTCAGCTTTGAACCCTCTCCCTATGTCGTCTTCCCGGTCCGCATTGCCTACTACTGTCTTGATGAAGTCTACATCGGCCCGGTACGTTCGGATTTGGAGGAAACGCTTACAAAAACTGGACGGTACACATTTCAATCCGTGTATTTCCCAACTGCGAGCGCGGAGCTGCAGCCCGAAGCATTTCCTGAACTGGACCAGCTATCGGGCTACCTGCTGAACCACCCGGAGGTACAGGTGGAAATTGCCGGACATACGGATGATGTAGGCCAGTCCGCTGATAATCACGGGCTATCGGAGCGCCGCGCTGGTGCGGTCCGGAAGTATCTCATCGAACGGGGCGTGGATGCGATCCGGATCACCCATCAGGGTTACGGGGAAAGCCAGCCCATAGCCGAAAACGATACCGCAGAAGGGCGGCGGCAAAACCGCCGGGTAGAGTGTGTGCTGAAATAGTTATTTTAGCGCCAAAGCCATCGTGTATGTTCAAGTATACCCGCCATAGCCTGAAAAAGCTGGAGACGCTGTTCGAGGAAATAGACTTCACCATCCGTTATGAGAAGGGAAACTTCAATTCCGGCTACGCCATTGTGGAGGACCGGAATATTATTGTGATCAACAAATTCTACGATGTGGAGGGGCGCATCAATGTGCTGCTCGATATCCTGGGGCAGACCGAAGTGCCATTGGACGCATTGGGCGAGAAATCCCTGAAGCTGTACAAACAACTGGAGAAAAACGAGCTGATCGCTGATGAGGAGGAAGAATGATTGTTGGCTGCCCGGTGAGCAACCAACAATCGTCCGGGAAGTTTCGGTTATCCCTTTGGGCGGTCGTACTGACAGCATGCGTGGAGGTTGGCGTACACCTCATCCGGCGCACGGTGCGTGTCGGAGTCATACCCTGCTGCAGCTACTTTGGCTTTGATATCATCCTCTGATACCTTTTCCGCTTCGTAAGCTACAGACAGCATGCCCGACTTGACATCCCATTCCGCAGAGTGGATGCCTTCCACTTCGTTCAGCGCGCCCTCAATAGTACGCTTGCACATACCGCAGTTGCCATAGATGCGGATGGAAGCAGTGCTTACGTTGGCATTGCTGCTCACTTTTTTTGCATTGCTGCTGGCTGATTTGGCACAGGATTTTCCTTGCTCGCCTTTAGCACAGCAGGCTTTAGCGGCACTTGCTGTTTTGTCGCAGCTCGCTTTTTCAGCCTTGGTGCAGCTGGTCTTATCCTTGCTGCTGCAACATGCTTTAGCCGACTGCGCCTGCACAGACATGGAGCCCAGGAAGAGCAGAGCCAGCATCATCATTAATGGTTTCATGGTCATTTCTTGTTTTATTCATGAATAAATCCGCATAAAGATAAGGACTTTGGTCGTTTCTTTATCACTTGCGGTGTCAGCAGGCCATCGAGCTTGCCAAAAAGGCTTTTGCAGATGCCTGAGGTGCCACTGCTGCTGCAGGTCCCGGGTTGGTAGCTGTCAGGGGCGCCTGCCAGTTTTTTCCCGGTACTCTCTACAACGTGCAAGAAGGGGTTTAAGGTATTCGTTTTACTGAGGAGCCTGAGGGGGGCGCATTTATCTGTTTGGTGCTGGCCACTTCCCCATCCTAAAGCTTGGGGTTATTTTGTATCTTTTGTCCTGTGTTTTAACCCTGAAAATCGTCTTGTTTTGGTTCGTAACAACAAGAAAGCGGCAGGCCCTGGTTTTTTTGATTTTTCGATGGGGCTTAGGGGCAATATCCCTGAGTTTTTCCTCTCCCTGCATAGGGTATACGGTGATGTGGTCCGATGCCCGATCCCGTTTTTTCCACCTTTGTATATCCTGAATCATCCGGATCATATCAGGCATGTGCTATCGCTCAAGGCACCCAACTATCCACGCGAAGACTTTATATCCCGCCGTTTTCAAGCCGTGTTTGGCAACGGTAGTGTTTCTGCTACAGGGGACGCCTGGGCGCGGCAGCGCAAGATTATTAATCCGGCATTTCAACGGAAATTTCTGGAACGGTCTTTTCATGTACTGGACAAACTGAGCAGAGGCCTGGTTGAATCCTGGAAAATCAAAGCGGAAAAGAGGGAACCGGTCGAAGTCGTCAGTGAGATGCGTAACCTGACTATGGATATGTTGTGGGAAGTGTTGTTTAACTTCTCTCCGAAAAACCTGAGGCATGAAATCTACAGGCCTGTCGAATTGGGAGTAAGCTATATTGGTACGCCCGTACCTCTGTTTGTTTCCAGATGGATGCCTACGCCTACCAACTGGCAGTTCTATTTTGAAAATCGAAAACTAGAGCGCATCCTCAAAGACAGAATCGCAGAGCGGCGTAAAAGCGTAGGCTCAACAGATGATTTGCTCGACTTTCTATTGAGGTACAAAGACCCCAAATCCGGGCTTCCGCTTTCCGAACAAGCTATTCTGGAAGAGCTTAAAACATTAGCCCCCGCTGGGTATTTGACGACTGGAGCCTCATTGGCTTGGCTCTTTTACCTCTTGGGAAGGCACCCGGAGCACATCGGTAAGCTTAATGAAGAGTGCAGGTCTGTGAAGGGGACGGCATTCAGTTATGCCCATTTCGAGTCCCTGCCCTACACCCTGGGTTGCATTTATGAAACGTTGCGCCTATATCCTACGGGCTGGAGCCTCTGGCGTAGCGCTTCGGAGGAAGACAAGATTGATGATTTTAGGATAGAAAAGGGAGCGACCATGGTTTGTTCCCCTTACACTGCTCACCGTCATCCGGATTTCTGGAGTGCTCCGGAAACATTCAATCCGAGCCGCGATTTCAGCAGTAGCATGGGGCATACTTATTTTCCCTTCGGTCTGGGTCCGCGGCGGTGCGTGGGCGAAAACCTCGCTATGGTAGAACTAATGATGATTGTCCCCATGATATTTAGGCACTTCAGGTTTTCCGTGCTTCCCGGTCCTGAGGTTCAGATGGATCACAGGGTGATTTTATCACCTGTGCCCAGTCTGAATATTCAATTGGAAACAATATGAAAGCTGAATTTCGAAGCCTAAAGAGTCACTACTAAGCCACGAGCATCGCCGCACCAAACACGCCTGCACTATCGCCCAGCTCCGGCGCCAGGAATTGGGTGTCAAGCCGGTGGTTAAAGACGTGCTTTTTGACCGATTCCACACCTTTTGTATATAAGTCAGGGATATTGCCCAGGCCACCGCCCAGTACGATTACATCCGGGTCGAGGGTATTGATGACGGAAGCCATGCCTTTACCGAAGAAATGGATGAGGCGGTCGAGGGTTGCTTTTGCATGCACATCGGTATCTACCCGTTCCAGGATGTTCTTGAGCTTATCCTTTTGGCCCGATTCGCTCTCGTAGAACCGCTGTAGTGCCGGCCCGGAAATAATAGTTTCCACGCAGCCTGTCTGCCCGCAGTAGCACTCCCCCCCTGAGAAGTCAAGGAAGTTGTGGCCCCACTCCCCGGCTATGCCCTGCCGGCCGTTGCGTACCTGCCCGTTGATGACCAGGCCGCCGCCTACGCCTGTGCCCATGATGACACCAAATACAACTTGTGCGTCTGGTGCTTCGCGGGGCACTTTACCCAGGCGGGCTTCCGCAACAGCGAAGCAATTGGCGTCATTGGCCATTTGTACTGGTAGTCCGAGGGCTTTTTCCAAATCCTGCTTGAGGGGCTGCCCGTTGAGGGCGGTGGTGTTGGCATTCTTCATCAGTCCCGTGATGGGGTCGAGGGTGCCGGGTGTGCCAATGCCGATGCGCTTTGGTTCTGCGCCGCTGTCTTCCCGCAGCAAGTCCACCACTTTGCCAATCTGCCCGATGATATGCTCATACCCTTTTTCCTTTTCGGTGGGAATGCGCAGGCGGGAGCGCACTTTCAGTGGTTGGATGCTTTCGATGATCGCACCTTCAATTTTGGTGCCGCCGAGGTCGATGCCCCAAAGGAGTTGGTTTTCCATGGATTCGTTTTGTTGTGCCGGACAAAATTAGGGTTTCGTGGGGATTATTGGGTGTTACCAGGGTAAAGATTTGAGGCACCAAATAAGCGGGAAAGTTGTTATATTGTATCGGGAATGTTTTGACCACGTAAAGAACGAGTTATGACTGCGACCACAGCTTACGATAATGTCGCTAACTTTATTGCTCACATGGACCCAGAGAAGGTAATCGAACTCCAGGCAGACGAGGAGATGCAAGAGCGACTGGATTTTTTAATTGATAGAGAAAAAAATGCAGTGCTTTCTCCAGAAGAGAAAGAGGAACTGGATCAGTATATTTTGTTGGAACGGCTCATTCGTTTAACCAAAGCCAAGGCCCGGTATTTGTTGTCGAAATGAGTCGTCATATTTCACAACAAATCAGGGACTTCGTCGTGGAGCGTGCTGGGCATAAGTGTAAATACTGCTTTTTGCCTGAAGGTCAGTCTTTTTATAAATTTCAAATCGATCATATTATTAGCATTAAACACGGTGGGGAAACACAGTTAAATAACCTGGCACTCGCATGTGCAGTTTGCAATCGGAACAAAGGCAGTGATTTGGGGACCTTTCCTGATGGCGATAACGAGAACTTAGTTCGGTTTTACAATCCGCGCAAAGATCAGTGGAAAGATCATTTTTTATTACTTGATTCAGGAATCATTCAACCCATAAAGTCTAATAGGGGAAGCCACTGATAAAATTCTTGGATTTAATCATCCACATAGTGTTATGGAGCGAAGGTTTCTTTTGTTAAGCGGTTTATTTTGAGACAAAATCTTTCTCAGGTTCCAGGAATTAAGTTGTAGCGTTAACAGTCCGCACTGCTATAATTCCCTATCTCTTCGCAAGCTACCAACCGTCATCAGCAAAAAATCCAGCGCCCGCCCGTAGTCCAGGCTTTCGTAATCCGAGCCCAGGTTTACGGATATTGTGGTAATACGCCTGCCGGTTTCCGGAAAGCACTCAGCAAGCTCATGTCAATGATTTTCATACCCGAGTTCCTGAATTTCGCTTAAAACTACAACTTTTCTCACTCCCATTCCCGCCTTCCTATGGTCGCCTGCCTACAAAATCCGCTTATTTCTTACCTTTGACCTGACGAATTACGAACGAAAGATCTAGCAACGATATATGACAGAAGGCGCTTCTTCCAGTGGCCATGCCCCTTCGAATGGCACCCAACTGCGGCTACAGCTTCAAACCCCGGCTGAGGAACACGGCCGGCCGGTCTTTGTATCGGGTAACTTCAATGGCTGGCGTACCGGCAGTGGGGCGTATCAAATGGAGCAAACCGGCCCTGGCTACTATGAGCTCAACTTCCCGGCTGAGGAATGGCTGCCCGAGCAGCTCGAATACAAATACCACCGCGGCGACTGGAATCAGGTGGAGCTTGACCGGTTTGGCAATACCCGGCCCAACCGGAGCCTCAATACCCGGGAGCACAATACGCAGTCCGACAGCGTAGACCGGTGGCTGGTGGACGGGCTGGCTTACAATCCGGCTTACCTGCCCAAAATTGAAATACTGACCGAGGACTTCAAAATCCCGAAGCTTATCAAAACCCGCCGGATTGCGGCCCTGCTGCCGCACGATTATCACGAAACCGATAAGCGGTACCCGGTGCTCTACCTGCAGGACGGGCAAAACCTCTTCGATGACTATGCTCCCTTCGGTAGTTGGGGCGTGGACAAGAAGCTGGCACTGATGAAAGAGCAGGGCTTTGGTGATATCATCGTCGTGGCTATTGACCATGCCGAGAAGGATCGCATTACAGAGTTTACACCATCCTACCGCACTCAGCTGGGTGCCGGGAGTGGCAAGAAGTACCTCCGCGTACTGGCCGACCGCCTGAAGCCCTATGTTGACGAGCATTTCCGTACCCTGCCCGGCCGCGAAACCACTGGTATCGGGGGGAGCTCAATGGGCGGGCTGATCAGCATTTATGCGGGGCTGATTTACCCGGAAGTGTACGGTAAGCTCATGATCTTTTCCCCTTCCCTTTGGGTGAGCCCCAATATCCCTTTCCGTGTGATGAACCTCAATGACCCGCACGATATGGACATCTACATTTATGCCGGCGAAGGCGAAAGCAAAAATATGGTGCCTAACATCCGCGGTTTTATGCGAGCCGCAGAGGAGCAGGGCGACGCCTCCTTTAACTTTGAGCTCTCACTCGATCCCGATGGAGCACACAATGAAGCCCGCTGGGGACAGGAATTCCCCCGCGCCGCAGAGTGGCTCTTTTTCAACCAATCTCCAAAAACCTCCTGAAAACATGATCATCAATCTAAAACACGAGCCTTTATCTGCAGAGCGCGCCTTAACCGCAGCACCGGGAGAAGTGCCTCTGAAAATAGTGCTGCCTCTGGCCGCCGGTCCTCACCTGGAGCAGGCCTTACAAGGCATTGCTGACTTCTGGAATACGTCTGCCAATGACCTTCAGGAGCGCTTCAAAGGCGAGGCCGGGGAACAAATCAACTACTTCTCCAATCAGTACGACTGGTACTTGCTGGGACTGGGCGAGCAGCCCTCCTACGCTGATACGCTGAAAACGGTACGATCATTTGCTCATAAGCATAAGCGAAAGCTGCCTGCACATATGGGCATCAGCTTTTTGCATCAACCGGTAGCTGACTTACCGGTGCTCGCCGAGGCTGCCGTGAGCGGTTTGTTGTTAAGCACACTGCCCACTGGTACTTACCGTCAGGAAACAGAGCCGCCTCACCCATTTGCTTCTGAGGAAGCGCAACTCACCCTCTTCCTCCCCGAAGATCAGGCCGAAGCGGGCCGGCAAGCCGCAGAACGTGCCCTGCACCTTTCTGAAGCACAACTGTCAATCATTGGGCTGGTCAATGCACCCAGTAACAAAAAAACGCCGGCTATGCTGGCCGATTGGGCGGTGCAGTCCGGGCGCAAGCACGGCTATAAGGTCACGGTATTCGATAAGCCAGCCATTGAGGAGCTGGGTTTGCACGCCTTGCTGGCGGTGAACCGGGGCAGTGAGGAGCCTCCCCGTTTTATCGTCATGGAATACCAGCCAAAAGGTGCAGCCGGGCCACTGCCTAAAGTCGGGCTGGTGGGTAAGGGCGTCACCTTTGATACCGGAGGCGTTTCCATCAAGCCTTCCACCAATATGCACTACATGAAGAGTGATATGGGTGGTGCAGCCGCTGTATTGGGTACTATGGAAGCCGCCGCCCGACTGCAACTCCCGGTACACCTGATCGGTATCGTACCTGCCACTGACAACTGCGTGGATGCCAATGCCATCAAGCCGGGCGATGTGATTGATTCTTACAGCGGTAAGACCATCGAGGTGATTGATACCGATGCTGAAGGACGCCTGATTTTATCGGATGGAATCGCTTACATGCTCAGGCATTTTGCCCCCGATACACTTATTGACCTGGCCACGCTGACGGGCAGTGCCGTACGCACCTTTGGGTACCACGCCGCCGCGCTGTTTACCAATAATACGGAGCTGGAGCAGCACCTCAAAAGCGCAAGCGAGGCGACCGGAGAGCGCTTGTGGCCACTGCCCCTCTGGGAGATGTATGAAGAAGACTTGAAATCGGACGTAGCCGATGTGCGTAACTTCAGCGGCCGCCCGATGGCGGGTGCGATCAATGCCGCCAAGTTCCTGGAATTTTTTACGGAGGAGCACCCTCGCTGGGCGCACCTGGATATCGCCGGGGTCGCTTTCGGGGATTCAGAATTTACCGTGCAAAAGAGCGCCACCGGCTATGGCGTGCGCCTGCTGATTAACTTTTTGGAACAACTGAAAACCGCATAAACCCATCGCAGCCATAGGGCTCCGAGCAACCTAAACACCATGATGCGACCACTGACTTTCCTTTGCGTCACCTGCTATCATAAAGGGCAGGACTTCCTGAGTGCCTGCAAAGCTGCCGGCAATACCGTGTACCTGCTTACGGCCAAAAACCTGGAGCATGCCGAATGGCCCCGCCACGCCATTGATGAGTTTTTTTACATGGATTCCGATGAGAATACGCCGGAGAACTTCGCCAACCTGGAACAGGGGCTGGCTTGGCTGATGCGCAGTAAAAAAATTGACCGCATTGTAGCCCTCGATGATTTCGATGTGGAAAAAGCGGCCTTCCTGCGCGAGACGTTCCGGATACCAGGTATGGGGCAGACCACCGCCCGCTACTTCCGCGATAAGCTGGCGATGCGCATGAAAGCGGCGGAAGCAGGTATTCCGGTGCCGCCATTTTCGCCCCTCTTCAATGATGAGGAGATCACGCATTATGCGACTACGGTGCCTGGCCCCTGGGTCGTCAAGCCACGGGCAGAAGCCTCCGCTACCGGCATCAAGAAGGTACATACACTGGAAGAGCTCTGGCAGGTCGTCCACAGCCTGGGCGACAAACGCCACGAATACCTGGTGGAGCAGTTCAAGCCCGGTGCGGTTTACCACGCCGATGCGATTACGGTAGATGGGAAAGTCGACTTTTGCCGGGTCTCCAAATACCTGAATACACCCTTTGAGGTCGCACACGGGGGCGGTATATTCAGGTCGGCTACGTTGCCTCTGGGCAGCGACGATGACAAGGCGGTGCAGAAGCTGCACGCCAAAGTGATGGACGCTTTTGGTATGCAGTTTAGCGCCTCGCACACGGAGTTCATCAAGTCGAATGACGATGGACAGTTTTACTTCCTGGAAACGAGCTCACGGGTAGGCGGCGCACACCTGGCAGAGATGGTGGAATACGCTTCTGGCATTAACCTGTGGGCGGAGTGGGCAAGGCTCGAAACCGCAATGGCCAAAAAGCAGCCCTATGAGGCCCCACAGGCCAAAGAAGATCATGCTGGCATAGTGGTTTCTCTTTCCCGCTTTCAGCACCCCGACAGCTCTGGCTTTAACGACCCGGAAATCGTGTGGCGTCTCCGGAAAAAACACCACATTGGGATGATCGTACGTTCTTCTGATCTGGATCGTATACATGCCCTGCTGGATGACTACGCCGGGCGCATCCACCGTGATTTCCACGCAAGTGCACCGGTGCCGGACAAGCCCATGGATTAGTATTGTCTGCTTTGTGTTAACGGTTGCCTAAGTCGAGGATTTGATCCGCTAGCTCTTCGGAGTTGATGATCACCCGGTTGCCTTCCACTACAATAGCGCCATCCTTGAGGTGGCCACTGTTGAAGTAGAGGTAGATTTTATCGGCATTGATTTTGTGGTTGTAAAACTGGTTGAGGGTCTTTTTATCGAAGCGGAACTCCTTGTCCATTTCTACCTGATGGTCTTGGAGGTACTGTTGAGCCGGATTTTCATTTCTGTAAAACTCCTGCTCGAATTCTTCGATGTTGATAACTTTCTGGGGGCTGCTATTGGCAAACTGCAGGACCTTCTCGTGGAACTGTTGCTGCGGCATGGCTTCCCCGGTTTCTTCATCGACGGGCATAGGCAGCTCATTGACCATTTCCAGAAAGGTATTAGTCAGGTCGCGGCTGCTTTCCGGCCGTTCCAGCCCAATCCACTGAATGAAGTATTCGGAAATGGCTTTCTGGCTTTTGGCGTGCTTGATCAGTTCCACGCAACGCCCCTCGCCGGCCTGGAATTTGCCAACAAGAATACGGCAGGCCATGGCCAGCTTTTCGGTGTTGAGATAGGTAACGGTATTGAGCGCGAAAGCTTCTGCCTCCTCTTTCTTGGAAAACACCACGCCCTCCATATCCCGCACCAGGAAGATGCCCATCACCCGCTGATTGGTCAGTTCTTCGGTATAGTCGATGTAGACGAGGTAGCCACCTTTGGCACCCAACACGCCCTGCAGGGTCAGTTGCAGTGCATTCATGGTTTCTCTGGAGAAGGAAAGAAAAGCTTCCTCCGTCATGCCGCCATCGACAAAAACCTGAAAGTAGCCCGGGAACAGGGCGTCTTCCGGAGAGCTGAGGTAGCCCTGTAGGGTGTCTGCTTTGCGGACAAAAGTATCGTGCAGCTTATCGGAAAGCGCCTGTGCCCGCTCTTCAACCGGCAGGCAGTACTGGCTCATAAAAACCTTCGCGCCGCTTTCGTCAGCTTCCTTCTGCAATTCGTGAATAGCGATATGGTGGATAACGGTAGACATCCGGTATTTTTTGCCAAAGGTAGGAATATTTTGAGTGCGCCGTAAGCCTGATTGGTGTGTTGCCTGAGCTGAGCAGCAAAAACCTGTGATTGTTGAATAATGCCCGCTACTCTGCTAACTTTACAGTAAAAAGCACCTGTGAAAGCATTAAAAATCATCGGCATACTACTCGCCGGGCTCGTCGTACTCTACCTGCTGGGCCCCAAACCTGCCCCGCCTCAGCTACAGGCTCAGCTGCCTAATCTCACGACTGCCACCGCTGCACTTGGAGACAGCATCGCCAACGCTGAGCAGGCCATTCCCAACCTGAAGCCCAACAACGAAGCCCGCATCATCTGGGCCGATAGTCTGCCCCGCCCAACCGAATATGCTTTGGTCTACCTGCCGGGCTTTACGGCCACTTACGTGGAAGGCGAACCGATTCACCGGGAGTTCGCTGCACGCTACGGGTGCAATCTCTATGTGGCCCGATGGCGCGACCACGGGCTGGATGTGGAGGACAAACTGTTGCATTATCACCCGGACTCTGTGCTGGAAACCGCCGCCCATGCTCTTGCAGTCGGGCACCGGATTGGGAAAAAAGTCATACTCATGAGTACCTCCACCGGAGGGACGCTGTCCTTGTTATTAGCCGCACAGCATCCGGAACTGGTGGATGGGATTATCGCTTATTCGCCCAACATCCGCATCAAATCGGAAAGCGCAAAGGTGCTGACGATGCCCTGGGGGCTGCAGATTGCCCGGCAGATGGTAGGCGGAACCCACCGGCATTTTGATGCGGAAGAGGAGTTCATGAAGTATTGGTACAATCATTACCGGCTGGAGGGTCTGGTGCAGCTGCAAAACCTGGTGGAGCACGGTATGGTACCCGAAACCTTTGCTGCGGTCGAAGCCCCTTTTTTCCTGGGCTATTACTTCAAAAATGACAGCATACAGGATCAGGTCGTTTCGGTTCCGGCTATGCTGGAGATGTACGATCAGTTGAGCACGCCGGAGCCGCTAAAAAGAAAAGTCGCCTTTCCCAACGTTGACAATCACGCATTAGCCTCCTACATAGGCTCGAAGGACCTGGACCACGTCCGGCAGGAGACCTTCCGGTTTGCGGAGGAGGTATTTGGGCTTAAGGCAGTACCACAACAAGTTGAAGACGCTGTGAAAACCGCTTCCGATTAAAACCAGAATGCGGGGTTGTTTGTCTTTTTTAGTATTCCAAAACCTAAAACCAACGACGATGCGCCTGACCAATATCTTACTGGCTTTATGCCTGCTTCCATTGCTAAACTGTAGCACGGCAACTGATACTACGGATACGGAGCCTGCGAACGACGACCTTGCCATCATGGCCTACTACGTAGCCAACGACCGGTTCCCACCGGGCGATCTGCCCCTCGACAAGCTCACCCACATTATTTATTCCTTTAGCAATATTGTGGATGGGGAGATGGCCTTTACGAGTCCGGGGCACGATTCGCTCATACGCGTCCTTGTTGCGCAGCGCGAAAAACACCCCGACCTCAAAGTCATGATTGCCTGCGGGGGCTGGGGAGCTGATGGGTTTTCGGACACCGCTTCCACGCCGGGCACCCGGGATACTTTCATCCGCAGCACCATTGAGTTCCTGAAGCGCTATGACCTGGACGGCCTGGATATGGACTGGGAGTACCCGGCGATTCCGGCTGCAGGTACAAGGGCGCGCCCCGAAGACAAACAAAACTTCACCTTGCTGATGAAAGGCCTGCGGGAAGCGATGGATACGCTGGACCGTTCCCAAACGCTGACTTTTGCCTCAGCAGGCTGGGAGCGCTACTACTACAATATTGAGACGGTAGAGGTAATGAAGTATGCCGATTACATGAATATCATGACCTATGATCAGGTGGGCGGGCGTTCACCGGTTACCGGGCACCACACGCCCCTCGGGTTGATTGAGGAGTCTGACCTAGAGGGGCTGCCTATTCTGGATACGGTAGCTAAGCGGCGGGAAGAAAGGCCGGAGGCGGAGTATGACTGGTCGCCACGTTCGGCTAAGCGTATTGTGAATTATGTAAAAGGCCTGGGGGTAGACCCTAAGCAGCTCGTTATTGGCGGTGCATTTTACGGCAGAGCCTGGAAAGGTGTCCCATCAGCCAACAACGGGCTTTACCAACCTAACAAAGGCGTGCATACCGGTTGGCTGGATTATGGGGCTATCCGGAAGGAATATGAAGATAAGAATGGATTTACCCGGCACTGGGATTCCGTAGCCCTGGCGCCTTACCTGTTCAATCCGGCGGACAGCATATTCATTTCCTACGACGACCCTGAGTCAGTAGCACTCAAAACGGACTACGTGCAGGAAGAAGGGCTGGGCGGCATTATGTTTTGGCAGTTGAGCAATGACACCCGAGAGGCGGGGAGCCTTCTGGATGCCATTTGGGCTGCAGCTCAGGATTAACCCCAGCTGGCTATACCGAAGATAGCGAGTACGACAAGCGAACCCACGAATATCCAGAAAAATACGCCGAAGAGGGCGATGGCAGTCGTATCCTGTTTAGGGATATCGGGGTCTGTTTGCTGTTGCATAGTATTGCCTTTAGACAGCTGTCTTTGGTTGGCTTCTCCTACTGCGCCGAAAAGCAGGACGATGAGCAGGCCCACTACGAGGAGGTCAATCCACGCCACACCGTACCAGAGCGGCCCGATCGGCGTCACCCATATGCTGGTCACCCAGATCGCAAGAGAAAGCACCGCAAACAATGCCCAAAAGCTATTCCATGGCCCGGGCGATTTGGTCAGCCGGGTGAACAAGAGTGAAAGCAGGAAAGCAATGGTCAATGCAAAGGCGAGTGAATAAAATCCCATTTTCATTTGGTTTTGATGGTAAAATGTACCTTTTGAACGAGACTGAAAACGGGATGTTCGAAGTGATCCTTTTGCTAAATTCTGATTATCAATGGGTTATTCTTTTATGAAAATGCCGCCGCTCATCCGGTACCGGTGACTGCCAATGGTGATCAGCTGCCCTTCATTGACGGTTTTGAGGGTTTCGATATCTTCGGTGAGGGTGTGGATGGAGCCTCCCGTAGCCCATGCAATTTGCAGGTAATCTTCGTTAATGCCGTGGTCGAGATTGCCGGCGAGCACGACTCTTACTGGTGTGCGGAGTTGGGGCAGCAATTCCATATCCCGTACATCGCTGTAGTTGTCGGCAATCAGGACAAGCTCGTCTCCCTCGCCCATCATGCGCATGGCTTCGAGCAGGGCTTCAATATCGTTTTCCTCAGACTCGCCCCCGCTGCCTCCGTTCGTAGTGGATTGCATGGTCTGCAACAGGGCGGGCATATCAGGTATTTCGGTAGTATAAAACCCTCCGGTTGCTCCGATTGGTTTTTCGGGCTTCCGGTCGCCATCGTTGAAAAAGAGGTAGCGGTTTTGGGCCCCGGGCACGACCGCGAGGGCATGCCAAAGCAGCACTTCGTCCATATACGGGTGCATACTGCCGGTCAGGTCGGTAACGATGACGTTGCTCGACCACCCGGCCCGGTTGCGGTAAAAAGCCGACTTGACGGATTCTCCGGTCAGCTCATAGAGCTGCTCGTTTTCAGACAGTTGTTCCCGTTCTGCGGCGGCTTGTTCGTCCACTTTTTCCAGGATTTGCTTCATGTTCACCCCGGAGTTCATGAGGAACAGATAGTCGTAATCGCCGCTCAGTAATCGCAGAGAATCCCGGGCAGCGGCAATGGAGTCGCGTGCACGGGCGAGTTCATACAGGGAGTCCCTCCTTGCAGCAAGGCGGGCGCGTTCGGCTGCACGTTTCAAAAAGGCTTCCTTACCGATCGTTTGCAGGGTCAGCCGGAGGGTGCCAAGACGGTCATCATCCGGCAATTCAAAATCGGATACATTCGGAACGAAAGCGGTACTGAGTTGTATGCTGTCGCCCCGGGGCAGCATCAGCAGCGCCTGCCCATCCGCTCCGGTGGTTACGGCGAAAACCTTTCCGCTGTTTTGATAATTGAAGTAAATATTTTCATCCGGCAGAGGCTGTTCTTCGAAATTCTTAACCAGCAGCCTTAGCAAAATACGGCTGCGGATGGGCTGTTGGGTGGGCGGCACTTCCTGAAAAACAGTGTCTCCCCGCTCGGTTTCAGAGTAGGTCTTCGGGGCATAAAAAAGCGTATAGCGGCTGCGCACATAGCCGCCATTTAGGGTCTTGACTTCACCGAATGCCGGCTGATCTTTTGCATTGACCTGGTAGGAAGCGCCTTTAGGCAATAGAAAATAGGCCTGCCCGCGGCTGTTGGTGACCGCCTGATAGACCACTCCCGGTTGCTCCGGGTTGATGAGCCAAAGAGGCATGTCTTTCCAGCTCTGCCCCTGCATGTCTGTCACTTTCAGGCTCACCTGACTGTGGGTGGCGGTCGCCTCAGGGGGTGTGGAAGGCTGAATGAGGGTGTCTGCGGGCTGAGTGTATGCCTTGCCCATAAGCAGTATGGGCAGGCAGATCAGGAAAAAGTGGCGCATGGTTTCAGGGTTTATTTTCCAAACGCCAATTCCCGGGTTTCAGTATTAGCGCCGGGCCTTTAACCCGTATTGCTTCAGGATTTTGCGAGCGAGTGAAGCCTTATGCACCTCATCTGGCCCGTCGTAAATACGTGCGCCCCGTTCCTCCCGGTAAAAGAAGGACAGGATGGTATCGTCAGTAATGCCCAATGCGCCGTGGACCTGTAGTGCCCTGTCGACCACCCGCTGCATCACATCTGCTACAAAGAATTTGATGGTGGAAATTTCAGTGCTTGCCGCCCGCTGCCCCTCTTCCTGCATTTTGAGCGCTGTGTGGAGCACCATATATCGCGAGGCATCGATTTGGGCCCGGCTTTCGGCAATCCAGGACTGGACCATTTGCTTTTCACCGAGCATGCGGCCTTCGCTTAGTTCGCGGGTAGCGGCCCGCCGGCACATCATATCAAAGCTGCGTTCGCAGATACCGATCCAGCGCATACAGTGGTGAATGCGGCCGGGACCCAGGCGTTCCTGCGCGAGTTTAAAGCCTTCTCCCTCCCTGCCCAGGAGATTGGAAATCGGTACCCGCAGATTATTAAATTTAACCTCAGCGTGGCTATGCCAGCCCTCGCCGGCATGGCCCATGATGGGAATGTTTCGGACCAGCTCAAACCCCGGCAGGTCAGTGGGCGCGAGGATCATGCTTGCCCGGGCGTAGGGTGATTCCGCCTCCGGATTGGTAACCGCCATGATGATGGTAAAGGAGGCGCCGTCGGCGGCGGTGGTAAACCATTTGTGCCCATTGATGACGTACTCGTCGCCTTCCCGTACGGCAGTAGTGCCTAGACGCACCGGGTTGGAACCCGCATAAGCCGGTTCTGTCATCGCAAAGCAGGAGCGGATGTCGCCGGCCAGCAGGGGCTCAAGGTAGCGTTCGCGAATATCCGTACTGCCATACTGCAGCAGCAGCTCAATATTCCCGGCATCCGGCGCCTGACAATTGAAAGCCAAATGCCCAAAGGGCGAAGTGCCAAGGAGTTCGCTCAGTTGGGCAAATTCTGTCAGTTTTAGTCCGGGGCCGCCTTCTGCTTCGCTTAGTGCAGCATTCCATGCACCGGTGGCTTGTGCCTGGGGGCGAAGGGCGCGGATTTCCCGTTCCACTTCACGGAAGGGCGTCCGCAGCCATCGGAGCTCGTTGGGATAGATGTGGTCATGAAGGAACTGTTGCACCGGCTCGTAGAGCGCTTGCAGTTTGGGGCTTGCAAAAGTGGCAATCATAAGGCAGTTTGGTTAGGGTGGTTTGGCAATGGATTGCCAAGATAGGGAAAAGGGAAGTTTATTTTTTGATTCTTACCGGCCAGTCATCAGGATTGATGCCTGTGGAAATTTCTGCCGCAGTACCTTCTACCCGGATCAGGGGGATTTCCGGGCAGTTTTCCGGAGTAAGGGTGATGGGTTTGTTTAGCGCAGTGGAGACTGCCTTCATGTAATCCAATAGTTTTTGGTGGTCTTCCAGGCTTTTGAAGTCTCTGGGGTCTATATCATTTTCAATCGTGGTAGCTTCGAAGAAATGCGCATTAACCTGAATACGGTCATCCAGAAAGACCTTAGCGGTAGAGCAAAGGTTGGTGTTCCCCTTCCAGTACGCTTCGATTACGGTGAAGTCAATCCGGGATTCGTCTTTTTGAGTCTCACTATTATGCCATTCAATGCGGTACTGTTGATTGACCAGCCGCACCCACTTTTCCCAGTCGGTGGAAGTAATCCCCTGTATGTAGAGGTCCAGCCAGCTGCCATCCCAGCTATATATACCGTTCTTCAAGGTTTTCCAGTCCATGATTGTCTTAAGGTCAATATAAAACAGCCCCGGATTTTTTACCCGGGGCTGCCTTATCATTAATGATTATGCCCATCGTGATTATGGTCATGATTATGCCCGTCTGCTGGCATATCCTCATTCTTCACATAGTCCATACCGCACACGGGGCACTCTCCCGGCTCATCACTGCCGCTGCCATCGCAGTGCATCGGGCAGATATAGGCAGAAGTGTACTCCGGGCCCTGCTTGTCCGCATCAGCTTCCATATGATCTCCATCGTGCATGTGCCCGTCGTCGTGAGTGTGCTCGGTCTGATCGGTAGCCGCCTCGTCGCCGGCTGTATCGGCATTGCCACCGCAGGAGACGATAAAAAAGGATAGTGCCAGAACAGGCATAAGGTACTTTAGAAATTTCAAGCTTGTCATCATTTTGATAGTTATTAGCCTCTTGAGCGAGGCGATTGAAAACTAGTTGGGCAAATTTACTCTACAATGATGGTTTCATCTACGGCCTTGCAGGTAAACATATCACTGTAAGAGAGGAATTAGCAGGCGCCCAGCCCTACCAAAAGGGCGATCAGGATCAGCAAAGGAACTTTTATTTGGTGCATGGTATTTTTTACAATAAAAACTTCATAACCAGCCCCCCAGCTAGCCACATATAACTCACCCAAGCCAAATACTTCAGCGTTTGCTCCAGTACCTTGCTTTTAGGCGCCATCTCCTTATGGTGCATGACGTCCTTACGGCGGAAAAAGCCGTGGTAGACCAGGCCCGCGGTAAGCAGCAGGAAACCGAGGTTGAGGAAAAAGGTATAATCAATTTTAAAGTGTTCCGTTTCGGTGACACTAACGGCTTTCGGGTCGGGCAGGTAGCCCAGCAGGTCGAAGCCATAGTGCAGCGCCAGCGCGGTGCCAATCAGCGAGCTGAACAGCAAAAACAGGATGAACAGCGACATCCGCCAGCCGTAGTACTTGGCGTTGATGCGCAGCACCGGGAAGACCACGAGATCGCTGAAGATGAAAGCCATCACCCCGGCAAAGCTTACGCCTTTGCTAAACAGCAGCGCCGCCAGCGGGATGTTGCCCATAGAGCCGATGAAGGTCATGAAGGCCGCCACCGGACCGATAATCACATGCTCCAGCAAGCTTAGAAAGCTGTACTGCGTCACCTCCGGCCCGCTGTTGATGAACAGGCTGCGGAAAAAGCTGTCCGGTACAAACGCAGCGACAATGCCTGCGATGGTAAAGCCGATGGTCACGTCTTTCCACACCATCTTCCACTCCATCACATACTGCTTGGCGATCTTGGCCCAGCTTTTGGAAGAACGGATTTTGGTTTTCCAGGATTTATCCGCATCATCGTCCTCCTCCTGCTGTTTGCCGAGGTGCTCCCGGGCATTTTTGATCAGCTTTTTCGGGTTGATGAGCCGGATGATGAGCCAGCTGATGGCGATGAGCAGCATGCCGCCTACGTACTCGCCGACTACAAACTGCCAGCCGAGAAAGATAGAAATGATAATGCCCAGCTCGATCACCAGATTGGTGGAAGCCAGCAGAAACGCAATTGCTGCCGAAAAGCTCGCGCCCTTTTGGAATAACGATTTGGTCGTCGCCAGCGCCGAAAAGCTGCACGAGCTGCTGATAAAGCCAAAAAAAGTGCCCAGCAGCATACTTTTGGAACGGGCATCGCCCATCGTGCGCTGCATGCGCTCTTCCGTCACTAGGATCTGTATCAGGCTGCTGAGAAAGTAGCCGAGGATGAAGGCCCACAGCGCCATCCAGAAAAATCCGGCGCTGGTGTAGGCGGCATTGCCCCAGTTGGTTAGGAAATTTTGCATCATTTGGCGTTTTGATTAAATAAAAGCTGATTGATTCTAGCGACCGCCAAGTGCCCCGCCACTACAGCATTCAACCGCTTCAGGTCATACTCAATCAGCTCGCTTTCCAGCCGTAGGAGTTCATCAAAGCTGCGGCCCTGCGTGCTGTAGGCTTCCTGCAGAATATCTATAGCAGACTGGGTCAGCCGCCGCTGCCGCTCGTAGAGGTCCAGCCGGAGCCGGGCGGTTTCGAAGTCGGCGTAAGCCTGGGCGATGGTAGCCTCAAAGCGGTGGTTTAAATCCTGTTTCCGGTTGTCCAGTGCGGCAATTTTCAGCTGTTCTTCCCGTTCTTTCGCTTCAAATTTCTCCCGGTAGATGGGCAGGCTTACGCTCGCTCGTAGCTGCACAATATCCCGACCATTGGCATTGAGGTTGGCGTAATTGCGCGGGCCGACGAAGAAATAATTGTCTGCGCCCAGCCCGAAAGAAGGTTTGCCACCCAATTCATTAAGGCGGATGCTACACTGGCGGAACAGGGGACAGGCGGGGAGAGGTTCGTCCATAATCCCAATATTTGCTCCTATTTGTTTCCAAAAACCTTGTCACCCTTCAAGCAAAACTTCAATAGAGTTTATTAAGGTAAGTTTTGTATAGGGTATGGATGAGTATTTTTTGCCAGATCAAAGAACGCCCGGAACCTCGTAGCCTAAGCTACGAAGGTGAGGACGAGATGCAGAGCTGGTGAAAAAGACCATTCAGAGACATACAAAATTTGCGTTAATAAACTCTAATAATACCTATTTAAAAAACGAGAAATGGATAGCTTACAAGCTATAGTGCTGCCAGCCCCACAATTCCGGTATTCTCCTGATACGGCTTTTTTTACCCTGGCCGGCCTTTATTGCTCCGGGCGGAGGCGCTATCAGAAGTCGGGGCATGTTGTTTTGATACGATAGTAGCTTTCCCAGCTGCATAGTGGTTCTCGTTGCCTACTTTTTCAAAAAACGCTCCACCACCTGCGACTGCCCAGCCGTAAGATTCAGCAAGTAAGCACCAGTCGGTAAATCCTCGATACCAAGGGTAGCCGTTTGCTCTCCGGCGCCCAGGTACCCCAAATCAGTCTGCCGGATGATTTTGCCCTGATAGTCTACCATCGTAGCCAGCACAGTAGAAGCTTCCGCCAGTTCAAAGGACAGTTGTAACTGATTTACTGCCGGGTTAGGGGAAAGCAGTAGCGTCTGTAGTTTGGGCTGAGCGGGTACCTCCTGATTGTTACTGAGTCCTTCGGGCTTGAGGTAGACCCGGAACAGGCTGTTCGTGGCCACGCTTTGGGTACCGTCATTGATGAAGAAAATATTTGGTTGTGTGCTTTCAATACCACCCACCAGGTAGCCGATGAAGAGGCTGTCTCCGGCTGCGGGGAGGTTGAGCATTTGTATGTCCGGTTGCCAGTCCAGCGTGTTGTCCACAGGGATGAATTCTGACCCTGCGCCTAGTAGTGCGGGCAGCTCGCCTACGCGCTGTTCAGTCATGCTGCCATCGGTATGCCGCGTCACCCGCCCGATTGTGGGTACGAAGGGGACGGCCTGATCCTCCCGCAGTTCGCCTTCCGCATCAAGGTAAAACTGGCTCATGCCGCCAAAGAAGAGGGTATGCATATCGCCGGTCGTGGTGTCGTAAATCGGGGCCGTGCCACAGTGGTAGTGGTTGAGGTGCTGCTCGAAATCATTGTTGACGGTATAGCCGGCACTTGTGATGTCTACAGAATTGAGGAAAGGGAGGTCAGCGGCATGCTGAAAGACACCGGAGAAGGCGGTCATGCCCAGTTGTTCGCCCGGGAAAATCTGCTTGACCAGGTTATAGTCCCGGCGGTGGAGGTTCATCTCGTCCGTCCAGGCTTCATAAAAGTCTATGACTGGGTCCGAATCTATGTTTCCGATCGTAAACCGGCGGATGGAATTGGTGTATTCCTGAACAAAGGAAGGGCCGTTGTGCGGGTTATAGCGCCCGGTAAAGCGGTGCCCGCCCACGAGGTAGAAGGTGTCTTGCAGGTGTTGCAGGTAGCCACCGGCCGCCGCCATGCGGAAGTCGGGCACATACTGAAAAGCAGGAGCGATATCCCCGCCATTCAGCAGGGCATTAGCAAGGGCAGGCACATCCACCACCGTAAGCATAGCATAGGTGATGTGGTCGTTCATGCTGGGGCTAAAGCCATACCCCCCGGTAATGATCAACTGGTTGTCCACCTGATGGAATTGCATATTGGTAGACTGCAATTGCTCCTTTAGCGGTTCCGGCAGAGCAGATACGCTTTCAGACCAGTACCCGCCGGTTTCTGGATGAAGCAGGTGGATAGTCGTGTTATTATCGGAAGCCAGGAAGGAGGCAAAGGGCTGCCGTTGGTGCAAACCATCCTTGCGCCCACCAATGATCAAGATGTGGCCATCGTGCGTAGCGGATACAAAGGACTGTACCCCATCGAAGCCGTCGATGGTGAAAGGGTGGACGGTAACCGAAAAGTCAGACTGTGCAAAAGTGGAAGTCAAAAGGCTGCTGAGGAGTAACACCAGGGTAAAGGACCGCATGTTTTTATGCTATTTGTTTAGCACAAAAAACCAGAATTCTTTACAGACTTTGTGTGATAAAAATCACTTCCTATTGAATCATAAACTTGCGGACCTCCTGACTGTTCCCATTTCCCAGCTTCAGGACGTAAGCACCGGGCTGAGCCATGCTCAGGTTAATAAAGTAAGAGTGCCCGGAGAAAACATCCGATTTCACCAGTTGCCCATTGAAGTTGTAGACCTCCAGCTCAAAGGGCCCTTCCCAGTCATCATCGAGGCGTAGCCCGACCCAGCCGTTGCTCGGATTGGGGTAAACGATAAGCTCGTGCACCTTGCCGGCGTCTTCCGGCAGGCCGTCAATCCATTCTGCAAGGTAGTCGATGTAGGGTTCATCAATGATGGAACGGGCCAGGGGGGGCATTTGATTGCTGGACAAGCTTGCGTCCCGTACCCATATTTCAGAATTGGTGTGGTCACCGGGTTTGACAATCATTCGGTTGGGGTCAGAGTTGGAGCTGCTGGTGGGCTCATTAATGAGGTTTTGTAAATGCAGGGGCAGCTGGAACCGGAGGTCCATCTTTAGGTCCTGTACGCCACCCAGCCGATGGCAGGAGGCACAGTTGGCATCCAGATAGGAGCGGACGCGCAGCTCCAGGTCAGCATCTGTATCATCAATGGCATAGGCCCGGGGGTAACTATCGGGGTTGACGATGGAGTGATCGAGTATGCCCACATCGCTCAGGTAGGCGAGCTGATTCAGGGTCTCGCCGGAAGCCGGATAGGTGAGGTCACCGTTGAGCTGATGGGTTTTTACGCCAAGTACGAAGTTGGCGTTGGCAGTATGGCAGCTCAGGCACTGATCCCGGCTTGGGTAGTCCCAGGTTTGTTCAGCTACGGGCATACCCCCCTCGTAAAGCGTAAAGGTTTTTGAAACATCGGCCTTAAGGAGGAAGGCATCCGTCCCCTCATCATTCCATTTATAGGTTAGGCCGTAGCTTTTGCCATCCGTACCCAGCACGAAAAAGCGGGTTTCCAGCGGGGCTGCCTGCCCGTTGGGGCGTGCTTTAGGCAGCTCAAAATGTTTGATGAAAACCGTACCTTCCGGAAACTGCCAGTCTTCCCGGCTGCTGAACTGGATTTTTTCCGCCGGGCTGTCGAAGGCCCCGTCATTAGGGATCGCCATCCACCGGCGCTTGGCTGCTCCGTCAGACCAAAGCGGTGAGTTGACCTGATAAGGCAGGATGCCTGGTACCGTCTTTAGCGTGGAGAGGTCAGTAAATACCCCCAGGTCCGAGAGAAGCTCGGGTGGATCGGCAATAGTTTCCTGTGCGGTGAGGCGGAGGATTTTGCCGGGCGCAAAAAAATCATTAGCGCTTTGTATAGTCACTAATATATCCCCATTGGGCTGGGAAAAGATCCCTGTTATGCCCGCACTGCTGGAAAGGTCAAGCCCAAGGTTACGAATATCTGCAATCAGGATATCCCGTTCCCCCTGTTGGTTATCAAAATCGTAGTCCAGCGACATGAGTTTACGCTTGCCGTAGTCAGCAAAAAGATATTTGCCCCAAAGATTTGGGAAGAGGTTGCCCCGGTAGACCTGCCCGCCAATGATGCAGTTGCCAAAGTCACGGCTGTACTCATGCAAAGGCGGCTGTTCTTCTCCAATTACCTCGTCCGGGCGGGCGTATTCCTCAGAGGGTACCGTGCCTTCCAGAAAAGGCCACTGCAGGTTTTGCCCTTTTCCGATGATAGAGATTTCTTCCCGCAGGACCTCGCCCACATCAGCCAGCCAGATCCGGTCCTCCACCGGGTCATAGCTTACACCATAGGGGCTTCGTATGCCAATGGCGTAGAATTCCTCCATGAGGCTGCTGTCGGGGCTCTGCCAGGGATTGTCATTGGGGATAGAGTAGCCTTGGGAGTAGGTGTCTCCCCAGGTTGGGTCCTGCGGTCCCCATTCTGAGGGCTGTGGCTGCCGTCGGATGGGATGGCTGCGCTCCGGGTCGTTGTCCACGTCAATGCGGATCAACCCTCCAAACAGGGCCCGGTCGAGGCGCTGATTGGAGATTTCCTTGAAGTGAAAATGCCCTTCATCTCCCAGGCCGAGGTAGAGAAAGCCATCATCCGGATGGAAGAACATACCACCACCGTTGTGCCAGGTGCTGCGGTCGTACTGCTGAAACAGGATTTGTTCAGTACTGGTATCAAAAGTGCCGCTGCCAGCATCCCAGCGGAATTTAGAGAGCCGGTTGAAGCCTTTCTCGTCCCAGCTGTCGGGCTGTGGTTTGTAGCGGTAGAATACGAAAATCAGCTGCTTGTCCGGAGCATCGGGGTTACCAAATTCCGGGTGGAGTGCGATGCCCGTAGTGCCGGCTTCTCCCTCTTTGAAGGCCCGGTCTTTGATGTCGAGTACCAGCTGCTGGGTCTGTTGAGCCAGGTTGACGCGCCAAACTTCACCAATTTTGCTAAGCACCAGGACATCTTCGCTGCCCGGGAAGGGGATAATCCGTAGCGGTGAGGGAATGCTGAGCCCCTCCGAGACATCTTCCAGGCTCCAGGCACCATTAGCGCCGGGTGTCTTCGATGGCAACACCCCATTCAAAAACGGGCCGATAGCGCCCGGAGGCGTAGGGCCGGGCGGAACGAGCGTGAAAGCCATAAGACCGGAAAAGAATAGAAAAACAAGGAGGTATCGCCACTGGAGCATTGCTGAGTTTTTTGGAAAGTTGCCCGGCGTATTTTGGGTACGTTGAAGCCCCCGGGCACAAAAGATACAACCTCAAATATAGCAGAAAGCAAATAGAACTATGACGCGCTTTGCTGTAAAACTTCAGCAATGTCATCTATCCGCTACCCGCTCCAGGCCTACCCAATCTGGCGCAGCATATCTTCCAGGCTTTCGTTATCCGTTCCGGCTGCAGTGGTGAGTTTCTTTTTCAGGCGGTATTTACCCTTACGTACACTTTCCGGTTGAATATTTAAAAGCGCAGCCGCTTCTGTGATGGTTGTACCCAGACGGAACAGGTAAGCCAGGCGTTTTTCAGTTATACTCAGTGAGGGGAATTTTTGCTCCAGTTGTTCAGAGAAATTGGCATGCACAGCCTTGAAGTAGGAGGTGAACGTGTCCCAGTCTTTGTCCAGGGTGTCCTGAGTCCGGAGGCTATTGAGTAATTTCTGGTGCCCCTCGTCCCCGGGAGTGGTAGTCTGATTGCTCAGCTGATCCTCTACCTGCTGCAGAATATTATTTTTTTGCAGGAGGTGCAAGCGTTGCGCGGCTAATTCCCGCTCCCGGTGCCGCACTTCAGCCTTCAGTGCCTTTTGACGCAACCGGTACGTGTAGTAACCACCACCGAGTAACAGTAGCGTAGCCAGCAGTCCCAGACCCAGCAACCGGTTTTTGAGCAGGACATTTTCTTTTTCACTGGCCAGCCGTTTGATTTGGGCCGCTTTGAGCGCAATTTCCCGCTCTTTGAGTTTTGTATCATACTCCAAATGCAGCTCGGCAATAGCCTGGGACTGCTGAATGGAAAATAGGCTGTCACTCAAGGCTTGTGCCTGTTCGTAGACTATCAGAGCCAGGGCCGGGCGGCCGAGTTTGGATAAAAGGGCTGCTTTCAACCTTAGGGCGCTCCGAAGGTAGCTTGCTCCTTTATGGTCTTCAAATATTGAAATGCTATTGTCCACCCTGTCCAGCGCCGGAAGCCACTGTTGCTGTGCGGAGTCAATCCGGGCAAGGAGCATCTGGCAACTGCCGGCCATTATGGGCAGGACTTCTTCAAAAACAGGTTGGGCGGTGGAGGCATCTAACGCTGCTTGTCTAAGTTGGTGCCCGCGCTCCAGCCAGCTCTCTGCCCGTAGTAGTTGAGCATGCGCTATATTGTACGGTTGCTGCAACTGTTTGCTCAGTGCCATCGATGCGGCGAAGGTGGAATCGGCGAGCCTATACTTTTGCAGCCTGTGGTAATTGGTGCCCAGCAGAGTCAGTACTTCTGCGTAGTACTGTTGTTGACCGGCCAGTTGGTAGTGCTTAGCCGATGCCAAAAAATAGGGGAGTGCTTCCTCGTAATTGGACTCATCGAAGAGCGTCTTGCCAATATGCTGCTCGGCCTCAGCAACCCGCGCTGTTTCCTGTAGCGCCAGATGGACTTCCCGGGCGGTTTGAAAATCTCTTAGTGCCAGCCTGCGGTAGCCCTTTTGCTGATAAAGCAGCCCTCTTTGCACGAAGTGTTCGGCCAGCAGGGAACTGTCCTGATGCGCCACCAGGTATTGCATGCTTTCTTCAATGGCTTCCAGTGCCCCGTCTATATCGCCTGCCTCTGAGCGTAGGATGGTCAGGTTCTTACGGATACCGATCATGTGCAGGCTGTCGCCATCAAGGGTAGCAAATTGCATGGCGGTATCCAAAGAAGAACACGCCGATAGCGGCCGGCCGCCCATGTAGTGATAGTTGGCCCGAAAGTTATGTACATCGCTGAGCCCCCTGTAGTACTGCTGAGGGCCGAGGTAGCTTTCGGCAATCCGAAGCAGGGAATCTGTTTTGGCAGGATTTTCCCAAAACCAGGCTTTGGCTAATTCCAGATAGCGCATGCCCGTGATGGTATCATGTGCAGGTTGTTGTACCAGCTGAGCCAGGCTGTCAATAGGATCTGCCGATAATTTTTGCGGCAGCAGTAACACTGCTGCCTGTAGTAGGATGAAAAAGAACCTTCGGGGTTTCATAAGGTGAATATAGGGCAAAACCACAGTATTTACCAGTTGTCCACGATTTGTCCACGCCAGTATTTTGGGTGGCGGCAGTGGGAGCATCTACATTTGTGCCATACCAAAATCCATTCTGCAATGACTATTCGATTGACTGCCTTGCTATGCTTATTGAGCCTCTTCCTTTTCCAATCCTGCAACAAGGATGAGGAAGAAATGCCAGCCCCTCCTAAAGAGAACCCGATGGCTACGGACATCAATGCCTACATCCGGAGCCTGACCTACAACCCGGTAGAGATGCTTAACGTCAATAATACGCCCGGGGATCTGGCACAGAAAGTGCCGGGAGAGCCAAATACCGATACCGGCCCGCTGGATCGTGGGTACCGTACTACCTGTGTTAGCCAGCCCTATGAGTTGGATAGAGATTTTTCAGAAATTGCGATCCTCAATCCGGGCAGTGGGAATGTATACCCTGGTGCCCTGGTCCTGGCCAACGCTGACCTATTGTCCGGTACACCCCGCCCATTGGGCCTGGAGCGGAACCCGGTGACGCTAACCATCGATCTGCCCGGTATAGGGGACAAAGGTTCCTTTACAGTCGCTGATCCATCGAATGCAACGGTAAGCCCCGCTATCGATGAGGCATTGGAGCACTGGAACAACACCGCCTTTCAGCAGGGTTATTTCAATGGTGCCCGCTCTTATTATGAGGCCAGTGAAGCCTTTGAGCAACGGCAGCTGGGTATTGAACTGGGTATCAATGCAGAGTGGGTGACAGGGTCCGTATCCTCACACCTCAGCACCAGCACTACTACCGACCGGCGGGTGGCGCTTCTGGCCTACCGGCAAATCTTTTACACCATCACCGCCCAGTCGCCCTTTGAACCTACGGATTACCTGGGGCCCGATGTCACTTTGGAGCAGGTGCAGTCCTCCACGGATGACAACAACCACCCGGCCTACGTGAGTGCCGTAGACTACGGCAGGATCATCCTGTTCCGTATGGAAGCCACTAATGTGGAAACGTCCATTGACCTGAACGCTGTGATGAACTACGCCGCCGGCGGGGTAAGCGTGGCCGCCGACGTAGCCAGCCGGTACGATGAAATATTAAGCAACTCCTCCATCAGTGTGCTCACCATTGGAGGGAGTGCTCAGAGCGCTGCCCAGGCACTGGAGAATATCAGCGGCCCGGGAAGCCTGACCCCGCTAATTGTCGAGAATGCCGTCTACTCCCGGGAGAATCCGGGGCTGCCTATTGCCTACCGGGTCAATCTGCTAAGTGATAACCGTATCGTCAAAATGGGATTTAGCTCTGATTATACAGATGTGCGTTGTGGAAAAATCGCCTACAACCATCCAAGGATTGACTTTTACAATGATTTCGATACCTACAACTTACGGATTAAGCTGACTTACGATCACGATTATCCGCCGGCAGATGATACGGGCGAAACCACAGAGCTGCAAATTAACGATGAAAGCTCTGCTACCTTGCCGGACGTGCCAGACGGCGCATTCGATGTACGCATGATCGTAAGGCGGATCGATGGGTTAACCTGGCGGGAGTGGGAAACGAGGAATCTTTACCACATCTCTTCAAGCCAAAACGAGGATTGCTGGCGGGCCTATCGAGGTGGGTTTTCCACTGGCTTTGCTACCTTTTTGGAAAAATGTGATTAGTGAAAAATAAAAAGCGCCTGTTCGTGCCTCAACTGAAGTACGGACAGGCGCTTAACCGCTTAAGCCGGGCTCCAGGCTCTAGCCGTTTGCCGGCTGCTGCCCAGCCCGTCAATCCCTAATTCGACCACATCACCGGGCTTCAGGTAGCGCTGTGGGTCTAAGCCCAGCCCCACGCCAAATGGTGTACCGGTAGAGATGATATCGCCGGGAAGGAGGGTCATGTACTGGCTGATGTAGTGCACCAGATAAGGGATGTTGAATACCAGATCAGCCGTGGTGCTGTCTTGCATGGTTTCCCCGTTTACCTTCAGCCAGAGGCGGAGGTTGTGAGGGTCCGGGATTTCGTCTGTGGTACCAATAAATGGCCCGATGGGTGCGAAGGTGTCACAGCTTTTGCCTTTGACCCACTGCCCGCTTTGCTCCAGCTGAAAGGCCCGCTCACTCACATCATTGTGCAGCACGTAGCCCACCACATGGCTCATGGCATCCGCCTCTTCTACGTAGGAAGCGCGCTTGCCGATCACAATGGCCAGTTCCACCTCCCAGTCGGTCTTTTCGCTGTTTTTGGGGATGATGATGTCATCGTTGGGGCCGCAGATCGCAGTGGTGGCTTTGAAGAATAGGACAGGGGCTGTGGGCACGTCCATACCGCTCTCTTTGGCGTGTTGGGCATAGTTGAGCCCCACGCAGACAATTTTCGAAACCTCCGCCACAGGTGGTCCAAGCCGGGTTTCGGCGGGTACCACCGGGCAGCTGTCCAGGTGCTGCTCCAGCCAGGAGCGCAGGTCTTCAAGGCCGGTCCCTCCAAGGAAGGCTTCGTCAAAATCCTGCCCAAAGGCACTCACATCACGGTAGTCACCATTCTGATCAATAATGCCGGGTTTTTCGGTTCCGGCCGCTCCAAATCGGATTAGTTTCATGCTTAGGTATTCAAGTTTACGAACCCGCCATCAATCGGATAGTTGGTGCCGGTGATAAAGCCTGCGGCATCAGAGCAAAGGTAGAGGGCCAGCTTGGCGACTTCCTCCGGCGTGCCCATGCGCCCGATAGGCTGGGTTTTGGATAATTTATCGAACATTTCAGCTTCCCTTCCCGGATAGTTGTCTGCCAGGAAGCCATCCACAAATGGGGTGTGAATACGGGCTGGCGCAATGCAGTTGCACCGAATGTTATCCGCCAGATAGTCGCGGGCGACGGTATAGGTCATCGTCAGCACAGCCCCTTTGCTCATGGAGTAAGCAAAGCGGTCAGGCAGCCCAATCATGGAAGCGATGGAAGCCATATTGAGAATGGCCCCGCTCTTTTGGGCCTGCATGTGCTTAATCACGGCGTACATGCCATTGTAAACTCCCTTGACATTTACGGCGTAGATGCGGTCGAAGTCGGCTTCCGATGTGGCATGCAGCGTGCCCACGTGGGCGATCCCTGCGTTATTGACGAGGATGTCCATCCGGCCGGTCTTTTCCACGATGCGGTTGACCAGGTCAATCATTTCCTGTTGCTGACTGACATCAGCCACTTCGCAGTCTGCCTTTCCGCCGGTCTCCCGGATTGTTTGAGCTACCGCTTCGCCTTTGGCTGCATCGCGCTCCAGGATAAAGACATGAGCGCCTGCTTCTGCAAATATTTTTGCAATGGACTCACCTATGCCACTTCCTGCGCCGGTGATGAGGGCAGTTTTGCCATCAAGTCTGATTTCCATAATTTGTGATTTAGTGGAGCAGATCGTCTGACTGCTCCACTAAAAAGAGTCTTCGGTACGGGGGTGTAATCAATTATTCCGGAGATTCTCCGCCATTGGCACCGAAGTTGAGCTGAAAACCGATGCGTTTGTTGGGTTCATCATCGTCGTAGTCTTCCCAATTGGTGATTTCCTGCAGGAATTCTTCCATATGGCGCAGGAAGTAGGGCTCTTTTAGCTCTTCGGGCCGATAGATGGCAATGGTCTTGGGTGGGCGGGGCTGCCCGTAATTCTCAATAAACGGATAATTGATCAAAACGATGATCTTGCCATTGAACAGCTGCTGATATACAAGCGAACCATTGTGCTTGATGAGGTGGCGTTGCACATCATCGCTGACCTGCTGGTACATACCGCTTTTGGACTGTCCCAGGGTGAGTACGATGGCCTCCAGGTTTTCCACATCCGAACGGTGTTCCAGGCGGGCAGCAAAGCCGGTAGCTTCGAGCATATCCTGTAAGGTGTCCTGAATTTGCTTGCACGTCTCCGTTTTCCAATTCTCCCGGTAGGTCTGCGTATTTTGGAGGACTTCCTCGTACTGTTGTACCTTTCGCTTGAGGTTGAATAGTTGAGAATCAGGTTGTAGCATCAGATTTTGGTTTTGGTTGCGCTTAAAATATAAAAAAAGCCAGAGGGCTCCCCGGATTTTTTTACATTTAGGGAGATAGCAAAAGCCAAATAATGATCCTAGCCATAGATATCGGCAACTCTAATGTAACGCTCGGTTTGTACACTGATGGGCACTGGGCGCATTTTCACCGCCTGCCTACCAAGACCGACCGGCAGTCTGCTATGTTTTATCAGATGGGCTGCACTTCCTGGCTGATGGAGCAGGGCATAGAGGCGGGGGCTATTGAGCAGGTTGTGGTGAGTACGGTTGTCCCGGCCCTGAAGCGCACCTTCGTACAGCTGAGCCGGCACCTGTTTGGCAGGGAGGCACTCCTGGTTGCTCCGGAAATCTACGAGCACCTACAGTTGAAAATTGACCGGCCCGAAGAGCTGGGCACTGACTTGTTTGCCAATGCGGTAGCCGCGCATTATCTGCACCGGCGGGACTGCATTATCGTGGACTTCGGTACGGCACTGACCTTTACGGTAGTGGACAGGGAAGGGCAGTTGCTGGGCGTTTCTATTACCCCGGGCCTGAAAACGGCAATCGGCGCTTTGTTCCAGAAGACCGCACAGTTGCCGGAGGTGCCGCTGCAAATGCCGGAGTCGGCTATTGGCAGAGATACGGTACAGGCTATTCAAAGTGGAATCCTGGTAGGTTATGTGGGGCTGGTGCGGCATATGTTGGCCAGTATCCGGGCGGAAGTTGGGGAGCAATACATGGCCGTGGCCACCGGCGGGTTATCAGCTATTCTACATCCACTGCAGACGGATTTTGATGCCATTGACCCTCATCTGACGCTGGACGGGCTGCGGATCATCGCAGAAGAAACGACTAAAAAGCTTACAACCTAGACTATGCAAGTTTTTTCCAAGCTGCCGAATGTCGGCACCACTATATTCACTGTTATGTCGGCTCTGGCCAATGAGCACGGGGCGATCAATCTCTCTCAGGGTTTTCCCAATTTTGAGTCCCCGCAGCGGCTCACCGATCTGGTTTGCGATTACCTGCAGAAAGGGTACAATCAGTATGCGCCCATGCCGGGCCTGCCGGAACTGCGGGAAGCGATTGCCGGGAAAATCAACCTGATGTATGGTGTTGAGGTTGACCCGGGCTCAGAAATTACCATTACTGCGGGGGCAACACAGGCCATCTACTGCGCCATCGCTGCCTTCGTCCGCCCGGGCGACGAGGTCCTTTTACTGGAGCCTGGCTACGACTGCTACCGGCCCGCCGTGGAAGTCAACGGGGGCATACCAGTCATATACGAACTCAAAGCCCCGGACTACAAAGTCAACTGGGACCATGTGGAAGCGCTCCTGACGCCGGCTACCCGCATGATCATCATCAACACGCCGAATAATCCCACAGGCAACACGCTCCAAACTACTGACCTGCTCGCGCTGCAGCAACTTACCTCCGGCACCGATATCCTGGTGCTGAGCGACGAAGTGTATGAGCACCTGATTTATGATGAGGCCAGCCACCAAAGCGTATTGCGGTTTCCGGGCTTGCGCAGCCGCAGCCTGGCGGCCTATTCTTTTGGGAAAACCTTCCATAATACGGGTTGGAAAATCGGCTACTGTGTCGCCCCGCCCGAGCTGACGGTGGAATTCCGGAAAGTACATCAGTACAACACCTTTGCGGTGCACCGCCCTACACAGCATGCTCTGGCCGACTACCTGCAGGATGCGGCTACCTATCAGAGCCTGCCGGATTTCTACCAGCGTAAGCGCGATCTGCTGCTGGAAGTTATGGCGGGCTCGAGGTTTAAACCGCTCCCTTGTCAGGGTACTTATTTCTGCAATTTCGATTATTCCGAGATCAGCGATGAACCGGACCGGGTCTTTGCGCATCAATTGATCACGGAGCATGGAGTGGCGGCTATTCCGGTTTCTGCCTTTTACACGAGCGGGCGGGACGAGCGCATCATCCGGCTCTGTTTTGCGAAAACCGAAGAGACGCTGCGGGCCGCTGGTGAGCGCTTGCGAAAAGTATAAAAGACGCATGTATAAGATCTATGGCATACGGCACCACGGGCCGGGCTCTGCACGGAGTCTTTTACAGGCGTTGGAAGCCCAGCAGCCCGACTGTCTGTTGATTGAAGCGCCGGAAGACGCCAGCTCTGCATTGGAGTACATGTTGCACCCCGGGCTGCACCCACCGGTCGCCATTCTCATCTATGATGCCAAAGACCTGCGGCACGCCTCCTATCTGCCCTTTGCGGAGTTTTCACCCGAGTGGCAGGCCGCGCAGTTTGGGTTGGCGCAGGGGTTGGATGTGCGGTTTATGGACCTGCCCATGAGCATGCAGTTTCAGTTAGATGAAGAGGAGCAGCAGCAGTTGTCGCTGTCTTTGCCGGATGCCGCCCGGGAAGCACCGGAAGTACGCGACCCTATGGGTTACATGGCCCGCCTGGCCGGCTACCGGGACAGCGAGCGCTGGTGGGAAGCCACCTTCGAACAGCCCGAGCATGATATCGATATTTTCGCAACCATAATTAGCCTGAACACGGCCCTGCGCGATGAACTCGGGCGGTCAGAGCGCCCCCTCAACCGTTTGCGGGAAGCTTACATGCGCAAGCAGCTGCGCAAAGCTATCAAAGACGGATTCAAGAATATCGCTGTGGTTTGCGGTGCCTGGCACACTCCTGCGCTGTACTACCTCGACCGCTTCAAGCAAAAAGACGATAATGCTCTGCTCAAAGGGCGCAAAAAGAGTAAAACCACTGCCACCTGGATCCCCTGGTCGTATCAGCGGCTGGCATTTCAGAGCGGGTATATGGCCGGTGTGGTTTCTCCGGCTTACTACGAGCTGCTCTTCAGCAAGCGGGAGGAGACCGTACAGTACTGGATGGCGCGGGTAGCCGGCTTGCTGAGAGGCGAGGGCTTTGACGCAAGTGCCGCACAAGCTGTCGATGCTGCCCGGCTTGCCCACACCCTTGCAGGCATGCGCGGCCAACCGGTAGCAGGCATTGATGCCATGAAAGAAGCTGCCCTGGCGGTCTTCGCGCAAGGGAGCCCGGAGCCTTTGGAGCTTATCGAACAGGAACTTATCATCGGGCAACAGGTGGGGGAAGTGCCGGACAGCATCCCGCAAATCCCTCTGCAGCAGGACATGGAAGCCCGCATCCGCTCCGCCCGGCTGACCAAGCTGTACAAGTCAGGTGCACCTGAAGATAAAGCCCTTGATTTACGCAAAGACACCCACCTGGATGCCAGCCACCTGCTGCATCAGCTGCGGATTTTGGATGTGCCCTGGGGGCGTGTTCAGGAGCAGCCGGACGGCAAGCTGGGCAGCTTCAGCGAGTACTGGCACCTGCACTGGCAACCCGAGTATGTTATCCGGCTTATACAGGCTGGGATGTGGGGCAATACCGTGGAAGCAGCCGCTAATAATTACCTCCTGAAAAAAGCACAGGAAGCCCATAAGCTTGATGAATTGGTTGCCCTGGCTCGTGAGGCACTGTTAGCCGGGGTCACCGCTGCCTTTAACCCCCTGGTGCGCCAACTGGAAGACGCAGCGGCGGTTACTCAGGATGTGTACGCCCTTATGCAAGCCTTGCCCGTGCTGGCCGACATTCAGCGTTATGGCGATACCCGGCAGACGGATACGGAGGCCGTGGAAGCGCTGATCCGGCATATGGTGCCCCGTATTGCCATTGGACTACCAGCAGCGGTGCTGAATATTGAGGAAGAAGTGGCCCGCGACTGGCTACAGCAACTGGTGCAAAGCAACCGCGCCATCAGCCTGCTGAACGAGCCTGCATTTCACAAAGAGTGGAACCGGTCACTTGCGCAAATCATAAATGCCGCACCAGCCCACCCACTGCTCCGGGGGCTCTGTACCCGTATTTTGTTTGATAAATCAGTTCTGTCTGACGAGGCGGCGGGCACACATATGCGCTATGCCCTTTCCTCCGCTGCTGAAGCAGAGCAGAGTGCTTTGTGGCTCGAAGGTTTCCTCTATGGTAGTGGGCTGTTACTGATCCACATGCCGGCGCTCTGGCAAATTTTGGACGAATGGATTGCTGAACTGCCGCAGATGGTATTCGAGCAGGCCCTGCCTTTGCTTCGCCGTTCGTTCGCCAATTTCTCCCCTCCGGAGCGGGAAAAAATGCTGAGTCTTTCCAAAACCGGTGCGCCTAAGCCTGAGCCACAGGGAGAGGTATTGCCCAAAGCCAGCTTCGACCAAAAGCGCGCCAAGGTAGTCCTTCCCACCCTAAAGCTGCTGCTGGGGCTGGACTAATGCTGCCTGCACCGAATTAAAGGAACCTTAACCTCCACTTCATCTTCAGTTAAGGCTAAAAGAAGACATTTGCTATTGTAAATGTTGATTTCTTGCTGTCAAGACATCTTAATAAGATGCTAATCTTTCCTGCAATTTAAAGTCGCTTTTTGAAGCCAGGTTCGTGCCGCCCGGCACCTACCTGGTTATTTTGCAGGAGCAAAACGAAAACGAAGAATATCCTATACTGTAGCCCTTTAATTCTTTGGCTGTGCTGTTCCTAAGCACAGCCTTTTTTACATCATCCAGAGGACTCTGCCCAGTAATACTGCCGCAAAGACAATCAGTGCAATACCGGAGATACGCCGTAGCCAGAGCAGATGGATTGGGCGGAGCACCCGTCGTATGCGCTTAGCCAGCAGGACTTTCAACAAGTCGGTGATGATGATGGTGCCCAAAATGCCTCCAAAGAAATAGCGGGCTTCCATGAGTTCCATTTCTCCATCTACCACAACGGTAGAAGCGACACCAATCCAAAAGAAAAAAGTAAAAGGGTTGATGGTGTTGATAAGGAAACCTTTGAGCCAAAGCCCGGAATAGGAGGACGTACGCACCGTTTCCTTCGACCATTCCGGGAGTTCGTGAGCTTTCGGTACGGTAAGTAGTGCCCCCAGCCCGAATGCAGAAAGGGTGATGCTGCCGCCAATGCCCAGGTACAAGCCAAAGTTGGGACCTTCCACCACCTGACTGATGTAAGCCAGCCCGAAGTACACGGCCGCGATGAACAGAAAGTCGCTCACCCAGATGCCCAGTCCTACGGTAGCTCCCGCCCGGAACCCCTCCTCCACGCCCGCCTGAATAATGGCGAAGAAGATAGGCCCAATGAGCATGGCGAGGATCAAGCCGACTTTGACCCCCTCAAAAATGAGGTTCATAACAGATAGAATTTGGTCAAAGGCTTAAGTACTGCTCAGTATGCTTGCATTCATGTGTTCTTCAATGGCTTCTGCCTCTACGGGAATGTGGGCGCAAAGGTCTACCGGGCCGTCATCGGTAACCAGGATGTCATTCTCCAGGCGGATGCCCAGCCCTTCTTCGCGAATGTAAATCGCAGGCTCACAGGTGAAGATCATACCCGCCTGTATGGGGTCGTAGCGGTTGGAGAGGTCATGCACATCCAGTCCAAGATGATGGGAGGTGCCGTGCATGAAGAATTTTTTATAAGCCGGGGCTTTTTCGTCCTGATTTTTGATATCTGTTTTGTCGAGTAGCCCCAGTTGGAGCAGTTCGCTTTCCACCATTTTGCCCACCTCCTTATGATAATCTTCCAGCATAGTGCCGGGCAGCAGCATTTGCTGAGCGCCTCTCATGCAATGCAGTACAGCATCGTACACTTTGCGTTGTCGTTCTGTAAAGCGCCCGCTAACAGGTATAGTACGGCTCAGATCGGCAGCGTAGTTGGCATACTCTGCACCAAAATCCAGGAGCAGCAGGTCGCCGTCCATACAGCGCTGGTTGTTTTGAACGTAGTGGAGCACGCAGGTGTTTTTGCCACTGGCTACAATCGGCTCATAGGCGTGGCCCCGGGCACCGTTGCGGATAAACTCCGCGATGATTTCTGCTTCCACTTCGTATTCCATTACACCAGGGCGGACAAAATCCAGCACCTTCTCAAAGGCCTTGCCGGTGATATTCACCGCGTGGCGGATAAGTCCGACCTCCGTAGTAGATTTGATCATCGCCTGCTTTTTGAGCAAAGGCTGCGCCCGGTGAAATTTATGCAACGGGTAGCGTTCCTGTAGCAAACGGGCGAAGCGCATGTCCTGTGTTACGACCCCGGAGGCGAAGCGGTCGTGCTCATTGAGGTTAAGGTATACCCGCTTGGAAAGCAAAATGAGCTCATGAAGGATGTTGTCCATCTCATCGGCCCAGTAAATCTTCTCAATGCCGGAAATCTCCCGGGCTTGTTCCTTGGTCAGCTTGTCACCTTCCCAGATCGCGGTGCGCTCATCGGTACGGCGGATGAAAGCCACTTCCTGAAAGCCTTCCTTGATGCAATCGGGGAAGAGGGCAATCACGGTATCTTCCTGGTCCAGCCCGCTGAGGTAGAACAGGCCACTGTTTTGCCGAAAGGGGAAAAAGGTATCTCCGCTCCTGGGCATCAGGTCATTCGATTGAAAAATGGCAATAGAGTCCGGCTGCATTTTACGCATGAACCGCTGCCGGTTGTATCGGAAGAGGTCTGAGTTTATGGCTTCGTAACGCATGTCTTTTTGCTTTTGATCATAAGCAGTTTTCTTTCCTGCAGGAAAGCCCGTTGGGAAACAGCTGCCAAGTTGCAAAAATTGCCGCAAGAACAAAAGCCGGGAGGGTAGTTTGGAACGATTTTACGGTAGCGCCTTATAGTTTGGCGTCTACTTCCGCCAGTTCGTCCTCATCATAAGCGCCAAACCAGCGGTGGAGCTGCCCCTTAGCTTTTTCCTTGACCTCCTGATTGACATAGGCAGCGATAGTCACGAGGCCGAAAGCGAGCACCCCGATATCATCGGTATAGCCAATGATAGGCGTGAGGTCGGGCACGGCATCAATGGGCGAAAGGAAGTAGCCCAGGGTACCAAGCACGATGTTTTTTGCCCAGTAAGGCGTATCCTTGCGGCGGTAGGCGTAGAAAAGGAGCAGGGCAGAGTAGACTGTTTTCAGTCCTGCCTGACGGGCGTAGTCCCGGAGTTTATTCCAGAAACGGTTCTCAGAGAACTTATTGATGTAAGACCGAAATGGATTTTCCATAGCTTCAAAAGTTACTTGTTGGCCAGCTGCCCGCAGGCAGCATCGATGTCTTTGCCCCGGCTGCGCCGTACGGTGACCATAATGCCCTGATCGCGGAGGTGGCGTGCGAAGTCATCAATCCGGTGCTCGGTGGACTTACGGAACGGCGCTCCGTCAATTGGGTTGTATTCAATGATATTGACTCTTACGGGAAAGTTCCTGCACAGGCGGGCCAGCCGGTCGGCATCTTCCAGGGTATCGTTGAAATCCTGGAAGGTAATGTATTCGTAGCTGATGCGGTTGCGTGTCTGCTGATAGTAATACTGCAGGGCCTCCATGAGCGTTTCCAGATTGTTCTGCTCATTGATCGGCATGATCTCGTTGCGCTTGGTATCGTCGGCAGCGTGGAGGGAGAGGGCGAGGTTGACCTTTACGGCATCCTCTGCCAGCCGCTTGATCATCTTGGCAATGCCTGCGGTGCTGATGGTGATGCGGCGGGGCGACATATTGAGCCCGTCCTCGTTGGTGATGCGGTCGATGCTTTCCAGCACATTTTTGTAGGCCAGCAGCGGCTCGCCCATGCCCATGTACACGATATTGGTGAGTGGGTGCCCGAAGTGGGCCTCGCACTGCTGATTGACCATCACCACCTGATCGTAGATTTCGGCAGCATCAAGGTTGCGCAGGCGCTTCATACGGCCGGTAGCACAGAAGGTGCAGGAAAGACTGCAGCCCACCTGTGAAGACACGCAAACGGTATATCGGTTATCGGCGGGTACCGGAATGAGCACGGACTCAATCAGGTGCCCATCGTGCAGGCGGAAGCGCGACTTGATGGTGCCGTCTTCGCTATGCTGTACCTCATCTGTGATGATGGCATTGATGGCAAAGCGGGTTTCCAGTTTTTCACGCAGGCCTTTGGAGAGGTTGGTCATTTCTGTGAAAGTGCGGGCACCTTTTTTCCATAACCACTCATAGACCTGTTTGGCACGGAATTTCTTCTCGTCCATACCCAGAAAGACCTCCTGAAGTTCCTTTAGGCTCAATTGCCGTATATCAGCTTTATCGGTATCTGTTAGAGTCATGATATTCTGCTTCGCATTTCGGACCCGGTCAAACTTGCCGGCACTTTTTCTCCAGCCAGGCTTGCTCTGCACTATTAAGCAGTGGGGACAATTCCTTCAACACCCGAGCGTGATATTCGTTGAGCCATTGCCGCTCTTCTGCGCTCAGCAAGGGCAACAAAATCAGATCGGTAGCAATAGGGAATAGGGTCTGAGGTTCAAAGGTATAGAACTTTCCGGTGTCCGTCTCCATCTTTTCTACACAGAGGTCCAGATTTTCGATACGGATGCCATATTCGTCTGCTTTATAAAACCCCGGCTCATTGGAGGTCAGCATGCCCGGCACGATCGGTGTTTGCCCGCGGCTGGTCCGTGGGTTGGGGGTGATGCCCTGTGGGCCTTCGTGCACATTGAGGAAATGCCCGACTCCATGTCCGGTGCCATGTCCGTAGTTGAGCCCGGCTGCCCAAAGGTGCTGCCGGGCAAGTATGTCCAGTTGTACCCCGGTAGTGCCTTCCGGGAAAATAGCACTGGATAAGCCGATATGCCCTTTGAGTACCCGGGTGTAGTGGTCTTTAACTTTTTCACTTACTGGGCCAAGGGCGACGGTACGGGTAATATCAGTAGTGCCTTCCCGATATTGCCCGCCGGAGTCGAGCAGGAGTAAGCCTTCCGGGCGTATCCTTGCAGCGGTATCGGCTTCTGCCCCGTAATGCACTATGGCACCGTTGCCGGCATACCCCACAATGGGCGGGAAGCTTTCGCCGAAGTAGCCTTCCTGTTCAGCCCGGAAGCCCGCCAGCTTTTCGCCCACTTCAAATTCGGTAGGAGCTGCCCCTTGGGCCAAGGCTTTTTCCAGCCAGCGGTAAAGACGGAGGAGGGCCACGCCGTCTTTGCGCATGGCAAGTTTTAGATTTTCTTTCTCTATGGTGTTGCGTATCGCTTTGAGGGGAGCGATGAGGTTAGGCGTTTTCATCCACCGGGCGGCTTCCAGCAGCTCGTAAAGGAAAACGCTCAGGGCTTCCGGCTGATAACCAATTTTTTGGTTGGCGCCTGCATGCCGCAGGGCTTCTGCGATGCCGGCGTAGGGGTTAATGGAAATGCCATCCTGCTCCAGGCTTTGTTTAAGGCGGTCAGGGACTTTACCCGGGTCAATGAACCATTGCGCGCTTTCTGGTCCGAGAAGGAAGTAGCTGATGGCGACCGGATTGCACTCCACGTCGTTGCCGCGGATGTTGAGGAGCCAGGCGATTTCGTCCAGGGCAGTGACCAGGTAACAAGAACCCTCCTTCATTTTACTGCGCACGGCATTGAGTTTATCAGCCCGGGTTTGTCCCGCGTATTTTTGCTCCAGCTCGAAAACTTCATCACCGGGCAGCGGCGGGCGGTCCGCCCACAAGTCGTCAATCAGGTAATTGCTGAAGCTTAGCTCAATGTGCTTTTCAGCAAGCTTACGGCGGGCTGATCGTGCCTGGCTAACCGTAAACAACCGGGCATCGCAGCCCACCTCAGCACCGGAAGGCAAATGCTCGCAGAGCCACTCCAGGTGCTCCGCTGTATAGGGCACTGTCAACTTTTGAAGTTCAAATTCTGATCCGGCAAGTTGGGCTTCCGCCTGAATGAAGTAGCGGGAGTCGGTCCACAAATGGGCAGTGGAAGCGGTGACGACTGCGGTGCCGGCCGAGCCTGTAAATCCGGTAAGCCAGCGACGGGCCTGCCAGTGGTCCGCAACGTACTCGCTTTGGTGCGGATCCTGGCTTGGAATGATGTAGGCGTCGAGCCCGTTTTCCTGCATAGCCTGCCGCAACCCGCCCAGTACAGGGGCTTTAGAAGAATTCGATGTTTTTTTTGGCATATTTTTTGCTAAATATTAAAATTCCCTTGATATTTGAAGTGTATAGCGCGTACAACACTTTACCCCTCATTCCGTTTGTCTGATTTGCAAAAGATAAGAAAATTCAGTAAATAGAAACTGTTTGTTGTAGTAGCCAGTAACCTATTTATCGCAAAAAACTTCTTGGGTGAAGTTCACCGCATAAGTAAACCACTCAGCAAGAGCTTGCTTTTAAGCAAAAGGGGCGCAACAAACAGTCAACCTAAAATCAGTCCCCATGCTGAAACAGAGTCTAAGCCAGAAAATGCTACAGAAGCTGTCGCCGCAGCAGATTCAGCTTATGAAGCTACTGCAAATACCGACGGCTACCCTGGAACAACGCATTAAGGAGGAGTTGGAAGCGAACCCGGCTTTGGAAGAAGGCGAGGAACGCGATGAGATCGTAGACCTGGCCGAGGAGCAGGGGAACGATGATTTTGATGACGAGCCCTACGAGCTGGATGATTACCTCAATGAATACATCGAGGACGACCCCACCACCTACAAAACACAATCCAATAACTACAGCGCTGACGAAGAAGATAAAACTGTACCCATTGCTGTGGAGCATTCCTTCCACGAGTACCTGGAGGAGCAGGTTGGCCTGATGCAGCTCGAAGATGAGCGCAAAGAAGCTATTGCGCTTCAGATCGTAGGCAGTATTGATGAAGATGGCTACCTGCGCCGGGAGCCGGATTCTATCATTGATGATTTGATGTTTGCCCAAAATATCTTCGCTGACGAAGCCGAAATCCTGGGACTGCTCAAACAGATTCAGCGGTTCGAGCCACCGGGTATTGGCGCACGGGACTTGCAGGAATGCCTGCTCATACAGCTGGAGATCAAGGCCGAACAGGATGACGAGGAAGATTTCCTGGACTTTGAGGAGCGGGAAGACCTCGACCTAGCCATTAAGGTCATCCGCGATTACTTTGACGAATTTACCAAAAAGCATTACGATAAACTCCTGCGCCGGCTGGACATTACCAACGATGACCTAAAGGCTGCTATTGATGAGATCATCAAGCTCAACCCTAAGCCAGCCAGTGGCTTTTCCAGTGGCGGCAACAGCCGGGCTAATCAGTATGTCGTGCCGGACTTCATTATCCAAAACCGCGATGGAGAGCTGGAACTGACCCTCAACTCCCGAAATGCGCCCGACCTGTGCGTGAGCGATCAGTACCAGGATATGCTGCGTTCCTACAAAAAGAAAACGGCAGGGCGGCGCAACAATAAGCAGGAGCGGGAGGCCATTATGTTTATCAAGCAAAAGATTGACTCTGCCCGGTGGTTCATCGACGCCATCCGGCAGCGGCAGGATACGATGTACCGTACCATGTATGCCATTTTGCAGTACCAGTATGACTTCTTCCTGACCGGTGACTCCACCAAGCTCAAGCCGATGATCCTCAAGGATATTGCTGACATTACCGGTCTGGACATCTCCACTATTTCCCGGGTGGCGAATAGTAAGTTTGTACAAACAGAGTTTGGTACCAAGCGGCTAAAGGAGTTTTTCTCAGAGTCCATGTCGAAGGAAGACGGGGAGGAGGTTTCCACCCTGGAGGTAAAGCAGATTTTGGAAGACATCATCGGGCAGGAGAACAAGAAAAAGCCGCTTTCTGACCAAAAACTGCAAAAGGCGCTGGAGGACAAGGGCTATCAGATTGCCCGGCGTACCGTTGCCAAATACCGGGAGCAGCTCAATATCCCGGTGGCCCGCCTTCGTAAAGAGTTGTAGAGGGCATCAGACTCGCTAATCCAGTATTTTCAGGAGGTCCATCCCAAGTTGTGTCGCTTCGGCCCCGGCTTGGGCAGTCAGGACGACCACCCCGATCTGCTCATCTTTTACAAAACCGGCAAAGGCGCTATAGCCTGCGGTGCCGCCATTCATCCATACCGCCAGTCTGGGGTGTGGTTCAGGCAGGTAGGATACGAGCCATCCGTAGGCTGCCTGTGTGCTGTATTCCAAGGTGGGAAAGCTGACGTCTGCCCGCGCCTGTTGGCCTTCGAGCATGGTGTTTTCCCAATTCTTTTCCGGATTCAGGTAAGCGTTGAGGATATCTGTCAGGTCGGCAGTTGTCGATTTGAGCCCCGCAGCAGGCGCAAGTGTTTTAAAGTGCCAGTTATCGGTACGCCGTCCACGATCATTATGCCCTTCTGCCAGGCGTGTGCGCTGTTCGGCGCTGATGTCCACTTTGGTGTCCTGCAGCCCAAGGGGGCGCAGAATGTGCTGGTGGAGCAAATCTTCGTACCGCTGATTGGTAGCGCTTTCCATAGCCATGCCGAGCAGTGCGATCCCGGCATTGGAAAAATGATAGCTATGCCCCGGTTCTGATTTGAAAGTTGCCTCCCCCAGTTTATGTAGTAGTTCCGCACTCCTAAGCCCGGTAGCAGGCCCGGTAAGGAAGGCTGCCTTGCCGATGGGGTGCCAGTCGTACAAGCCGAGGCCGGAATTCGGCAGGCCCGAAACGTGGCTGGCCAAGTCGCAGCCGGTGATGCATACGGATGCCCGGGAGTGGTCATTGGAGCAACTCATGATACGGCGCACCGGGGTGCCCGGCAGCACTACTTCCGCACAGCGTTGAGGCTGAAACCTGGGTGGGGATAAGCTATCGGGTAAGTAGAAGGCAATTTCCCGTTCCGGGTTATACCTGCCTTCTTCAGCCAAGCGGAGCATAAGTGTGGTGGTAAAAACACTGCTCAGCGCGCCAATTTCGTAGAGCGTATGTTCACTGGGTGGAGAACGATCAGCCTTTGAAAGGCGGCCAAAGTGGTGGTAAGTCACCTGCCCATCCTTAATAATAGCAATGGAAACTGCCGAGGGGCGCTGCGCATCGGCAAATTCCTGCAGCCGTTCCATTAGAGGCTGTGCAGTCAGGCCGGGTAAAATCAAAAGCGCAGTGGTTAAGAGGAGGAGCATCTTTTTCATGGCAGTATATTTTTGGTGGACCAATAGAGATGCTTCATGGTTCAGCTAGGGCGGCACGGATTGAAGGGATTCGGTTTTTCGGTCTGGTAATGCAGTAAAATAGACTAAGTTTGGCATAATTTGATTTAATTTGGTTATTTCAAAATTAAGGTCTTTGCAGGCTGCTTCGGGTTGAGAATCCGCAAGGGAGAAAGCTGATTTTTATCAATATGCTCAGAAGGTTAAATATTCATCGGTTTAATATCTACCAGGTACCGTCCTCGTTTTTGAGCCTGAGGGTGGCGGTAATTTTGCTCATGGCCGAGCTGCTCATTAGCCAGGTTGGCTTTATGGTGCTGGAGTCTTACTCCTTTTCCGAAGCTTTCTACATGACGGTCATCACCATCTCCACAGTGGGGTTTACAGAGGTACAGCCACTTAGCCCGGTCGGGCGTTTTTTTACCTCTGGGCTGATCATTACAAATATTGGTATTTTCGCCTATGTCCTGGCGGTATTTTCCTACTACGTAATCCAGGGTGAAATTTTCAAAAACATGCACTTTAACCTCATTAGCGCATCTATTGATAAGCTGTCCGGCCATGTAATCCTTTGCGGATATGGCAAGTACGGGCGTGAGATCGCCTTGCATTTCCACAAGCACGATGTGGATTTTGTGGTCATTGAGAATGACCCGCACAAGATCGAGGAACTGCAAAAAAGCGAAGACCGCATTCTCTACCTGGAAGATGATGCCACCCATGATGAAGTGCTGGTAAAGGCCGGTATCTCCCGGGCGAGTGCACTGATTTCTTCCCTGCCTGATGACTCCGACAACGTTTTTGCCGTACTCACTGCCCGGCAGCTCAATCCCCGCCTGACCATCATCAGCCGGTCCAAGGACTTCCGGTCCCAGAAAAAGCTGCTGATGGCGGGCGCGAACCATGTGGTCATGCCAGAGCAGATAGGGGGTTTCTATATGGCCACTTTGTTCAGCAAGCCTGGTGCCGTGGAGTTCTTTTCCTACATCACCAATGAGTACCAATCCGATATCGGCTTTGAGGAAGTGACCTACGCCGACCTGCCTGCCGAATGTCAGGGCCGGTCGCTCCGGGAATTGCATATCCGTCAGGAAACCGGCAGCAATATCATTGGCTACAAAGCACCGGACGGGCACTATGAGGTCAATCCTTCTCCGGATACCATCCTGGAAAAAGGGGCTAGCTTTATTGTGTTGGGCAATAGCCGGCAACTAAAGCGCTTGCGGGATTATTTGGAGCATTACTCTGAAACACACTGATCGTCCCATCCCAGTCAGGCGGAGCTTGCGGGAAGGCAATAATTTCTTTAAAGAGGAAAGTCATCGCTTTCAGGCATATCTTAGTGCACGACTACTATAAGGTGAATACCAGGATTGTATGGAATGCGATTGAAAACAAGCTGCCTGAAATGAAGCTGGAGATAGAGCAAATGCTGGAAGAAGAATGATGCCCGGGTAATTATTTGAATTGTAATACCCGGGCAACACGCTCAGCATTGACGTTAGGAAACCACCTCTACTCACTCCGCCGCCCAAATATGGCACCAATCTTCACCTCTACGCCCTGATCAGCCAGCAGCTTCACATTTTTTGCCCCTTCGCCGGTAGTGGTGAAGGTCGCCACGATGTGCATGGAAGCCGCCGGACGGATACGGTCGAACCGGTCTTCCGGATAGTCGATGAAGGTGACTTTTTCGGCAATATTGGTGGAAATGCCGTTGTCGTCAGCAGCGGCCCCCTCCATGATGAGCTGCTCGCCGGTGAAAAGCGAATCCAGCACCACGCCCTGCTCATCCAGGAAGTAACCCTGAATGGAGACATTGAGCGGGAGCTCGTTTTGCGTCACCATCTTGAACTCGGCTTTGTACACTTCCTGCCCCAATTCTCCCAAAGAAAGGTCAATGGTGTCCTGCGATAGGAAGTCCACGGCACTGCCATACAGCGGCAGGTCCACCTCCACGTCTACCTGATAGGAGCTGCTATCGGTCAGGAACCCACGGATGTTCCGGTTGCTGTCGGGGTGCGTAATGGCGTCCACATCGTAGTCGATCGCCAGTGGGCCTGCGCCCAGGATTTCGTCAATATTGGAATTGTCTTTGTTGAAAACGTAACGCTCCACGTAAGTCTCGCCCACTTCGTCAAGCCCGGGGTAAACGAAATCGATGCCGTTGTCAATGAGTTCGCCCTCCAGTGGCAGGGTCTCGCCCCGCACGGTGAAGACATTAAAAAGATTGACCCTGGAACGGGTGGGGATGCCAAAGGAGTTTTCTACCCGGAAAGTAACGGTAGGGTCGGCAAAGTAGATATCGCCCTTCACCCAGTCATCAAAAAAGTCGATGATAATGGTATCCCGGCCACCGGCTTGCACTTCGGTTCCAAAGTAGCCCTCCATGTAGGAAAAAGCCAGGTCGGAAAGGTTGATCCCCCCAAAGGCGATGGTGTCTTCCTGCCCGCCTTCCCGGATGAGCTCGTACTCCACGTAGATGGAGTCGGTGCCCTGAGCAGTGATGATTTCGGTGCCGGCCAGGTTGAAGGGGTTGAAAATGTTGGTATAAGGCGAAAGCGTGCCTTCTCCATCGTAGCCTGCTGCTGAGCCGGTGAGTTGCAAAGGCTCCCCGTCCTTGTACAAGTCCGGAAAGGTTAGGGTGACGGTGACGGGTTCCGGATGAGCATTTTGAAATGCCCAGACTAGTTGACCTTGTTTTATTTTCAGGCGGTCGAACTCTGCTCCTTCTGCCGTTTTAAGTGGCAGCCCAATTCGTTGAGCGAAGAGTGGAATGGGTTGCCCGTTCAGCGATTCATTGATTCGGGCAAAAAGGGTATCGCTGTTCTGGGCAATGATATCCCCCCGGTATTCAAAATGAATGACACCCTCCTCGTCGATGTAAAGGGCGGCAAGGTCGCCGGTGCTCTCCAGCGCATCCCGGATAGAAAGCCGGGAGTTGACAATGGGGAATGCATATTCGGCATCGTAGCGGGCACCATCAATGCTGGAGAGGTCTTCGAAGTCCTGACAGCCAGTAAAGAAAAAGGCCACGGCAAGCAGGGTGAAAAAGGTTGATTTTTGGGTCATACAAGCAATATGTTGGTACGAAACAAAGCAGAATTTTGCTCTGCCTGTCTATGAACAGGAAATGATGCTGATTTATTTTGTGGGTGTCTTTTCAGCAAGCGGGGATAGTGGTTGCTCAAAGTTAATCAAAGGTGTAGGTGTTGCGGTCATTCAGGTACAAATGAGAATGTCTCCCGGCAATCAATTGGCTAAATAGGGGCGCGGGTGGGCTATCATTTGCAAATGCGGGGCTAATTTACGTATCTTCCGAGCAGTAACAAAATCGCATGGCATGCAGGAAAAGGAAGCCCCGGCGGCACTGTCTTCCATCGTTGGCCAGGCCCGGCAGTTTGTGCTGCGGCTGTACAGCCAAAAACAGGATGCCCGGCTATTGCTCCACAACTACAGCCTCGGGGCTGCCCTTTCGGAGGCAGTCGTGGAAATCGGTCAGACCGAAAGCGCTTCGCCGGCAGTTATTGAATCTGCGGTGCTGGCCGCCTGGTTTCTGCCCACTGGCTGGTTGTTTGATGCGAGTGCCCCGGCGAATTACAGCCCCAAGGTCGCCCAGCAGTTTTTTCAAAAAGCAGGCACAGCACCTGAGGTACAGCAATCCGTGGTGATGGCCATTCAGCAGGTACTGGCAGGGACCATGCCGGCCACTACCACGGGCAGGCTGCTGAGTGATGCCTACGCCTACGTGGTTTATCTGAGCGAAGGCGAGGATCGCCTGATCGCACTGCGCATTGAGCAGGAAATGCTATCCGGGCAGAACCACACGAAGATAACCTGGTCGAGAGAAGTACTGGAGCATCTCCTCCGCGTCAAGTGGCATACTCACCACGGACAGGCCCATCTACAGCCCCTTTTGGCGAAAGCCATACACGAACAGCGCGCAGAGGTGGAAAAGCGCATTGAAAAAGAAGAAGTGCAGCAGGGGCGCTTCACCAATCTCGAAAAGAAAGACCCGGTACGTGGCGCTCAGACTTTTTTCCGCACCAACTACCGCAACCATATCAACCTCAGCGCCATCGCTGATAACAAAGCCAACATCATGATCAGTGTGAATGCCATTCTGGTATCGGTGCTGATCACCTTTTTGTCTTACCGGAATATTGGGGAAAACTCCCCTCAGATCCTGCTGCCTGTAGTGGTCTTCCTGGTCACAGGCATGTCCTCCCTGATTTTCGCGGTGCTTTCTGCCCGCCCAAAAGTGACCCGTCTCAACCCTCAGCAGGCCGACCCGCAGACCGCAAAGCAAAACCTGGTCTTCTTTGGCAACTTCGTACAGCTTGACCTCGAGGATTACGAAACGGCCATGGATGAGCTATTCCAGGATGGTGAATTACTCTATGGGAACATGGTGCGCGATCTCTACTTCCTGGGCAAAGTTCTGGACAAAAAGTACCGCTATCTCTCGATTTCCTATACTGTGTTTATGGTTGGCTTTATTGCTACGGTGGTCAGCTTTTTGGTGATGTTGCTGGTTTAAACCTATTAGCCATTCTCAAAGCCATGCGGCCTCAATTTTTGGGTGTACCCGCAGTAAATAGCCGGATGGAGATCACGAATGTTATAAGCTGATTTGTTAGCTATTAGCCGAGTCAGTGGCAAGATGGTTTAAAGTTTAAACTTTATCTTTGCGGTTCTGGACCGGCATAACAGGCAACAGCTCCGGTCATTTAGCTCACAAACAGGTCAGTCAGATGGATAAATTCGCGGTAGGAAGAAGAATAGGGGTACTCATTTTTTGCACCCTGTTTTGCTGGGGAGTCGCCGGTGCCCAAAACAAGATTGAGGTGAGGGGTACTGTTTTTGAGAAAGCCACAAATCAGCCCATCGAGTTCGCTACCGTGATGCTTCAGGACCAACAAAGCAAAGCTGCACTGAGCGGGGCCACTACCGGTGCTGATGGTACCTTTCTGCTGTCGGCAGAGGCAACGGATTTCACCGTGAAGGTCAGCTTTATTGGCTACGCTGCCCGGGAGTTTGCAGACCTTACGGCACAGAACGGGCAGGTCGACCTGGGCAATATCTACCTCTCTGCCGAAGGGCAAACCCTGGATGAGGTACTGGTGCGTGCGGAGCGTTCCCAAACAGAATTCAAGCTCGACAAGCGTGTGTTTAATGTCGGTAAAGACCTCAGCAGTACGGGAGCGAGTGCGCTGGAAGTACTGAATAACGTGCCCTCCGTGAATGTCAGCATAGAGGGGGAGGTTAGTTTGCGGGGCAGTGCCGGGGTGCAGATTCTTATTAATGGTAAGCCTTCGGTGCTCGCCAGTGAGCAGGGCAATGCGCTGGGTACGCTTACGGCCGAAATGATTGAAAGCATAGAGGTGATCACGAACCCATCGGCTAAGTATGAAGCGGAAGGTACCTCAGGTATCATTAATATCATTCTCAAAAAAGATGAACGCAAAGGCCTCAATGGTTCCGTAACAGTCAACACAGGTACCCCCCACAACCACAGCGTGGGGCTGAGCCTCAACCGCCGTACAGAGAAGTTCAACCTGTTTAGCCAATTGGGGGTGGGCTACCGGGAGCTGCCCAGAGACCGGGAGGTCATTAACCGGGATCTTGTGAGCGGGACAGAGGTGCGCAGCGAAGGGCGGGAATACCGCAATGAGCAGTTTTATAATGTCATCCTGGGTACAGACTATTACATCAACGACCTGAATGTGATTACCCTTTCCGGTAATTTTGCCTATGAAATTGAAGACCAGCCTTCCCGCACTGATTTCCGGTTCTTTGATGAAAACGGCTTATTGGCCAATGAGTGGTACCGGGAGGAAGTGACGGAAGCGACCAACCCCAAGTGGAACTACGAGCTGCAGTATAAAAAAGACTTTGAAGACAACGAAGACCATGTGCTGCTTTTCAGTGCTATGGGCAATTTTTTTGGTAAAGATCAGTCCTCCGAATTTACCAATACCTCCTTGCTTGATGGAGATGCTTTTGGCGATCAGCTTACCCGGACTAATTTTCAGGAAGCCGAGTACACCTTCAAGCTGGACTACACCAGGCCATTTTCCGATAAGCTGACCCTGGAGACGGGGGCTATGTATGTGGTCAATGATGTGAGCAACGATTTTGCGGTGAGCAATCTGGAGGGCGGCGACTTTGTGGTGGATTCCAGCCTTACCAATATCTTTGAGTACAGTCAGGACGTACTGGGCGTGTACACCACCGGGGCCTACGAAGGCGAACAGTGGGGCATCAAGCTGGGCATGCGTGTAGAGCATACCGATCTGAAAACACTGCTGGCCACCACTGGCGAGTCCAATAATCAGAATTTTGCCAACCTTTTCCCTTCCCTGCACACGTCTTACAAACTCAGCGACCGGGTGTCCGTTCAGGCGGGCTACTCCCGGCGGATTTTCCGTCCAAGGTTGTGGGACCTCAACCCTTTTTTCAATATCCGCAACAACTTCAGTGTCCGTACCGGCAATCCTAATCTGCTGCCGGAGTACACCGATTCCTATGAGGTGTCGAGCATCTATCTTCTGGGGCCACTGTCCATGAACTTTAGCGTTTACTATCGGTATACCGAAGCAGTGGTGGAGCGCATCTCCGTCTTTGAGAACAACGTCAACATCACCATGCCCATGAATATCGGTACCAACCGCACTACCGGGCTTGAGTTCAATGCCAAGTACAGCCCGAAGCCCTGGCTGACACTCAACGGCGACTTCAACTACAACTACTTCAACCGGCAGGGTGAGCTGGAAGCTACCTCCTTCGACTTTACGGGCGATCAGTGGTCCGGCAAGCTGACCACTAAGTTTAAACTGCCTGCTCATATTGACTTTGAAGTGACGGGTCAGTACGAATCAAGGGTGCAAACGGTCCAAAGCCTGGTTTCCGAAAACTACTTCCTGGATCTGGGGCTGCGCAAAAAACTGATGAAGGGCAGGGGCGTGATCAACCTGAGCGTACGCGATGTTTTCGCCACACGGATCCGGGAAAGTGTCGTACAGCAGCCTGCATTCTACCTGTATAGCTTCGGACAGCGCGGGCGGTTCATCACGCTCGGCTTCAGCTACGGCTTTGGCAAAGGAGAGGCGATGGAGTTTTCTGGGCAGAAGCGGTTTTAGGGGGAAATGCCCGGTAAATATGAGAGATGCCTGCAGCAATGTGTGCTGGATTATTACCTGAAACTTCCTTATCTTACGGAGTATACTTCAAAATACTTGTATGGCTGAAAATGCTGTAGCAATACCGCGTACCCTAGAAGAACGGCTGCCCTATGGAGAAACCATGATTGTGGAAGCAAGCTGGGATACCTTTCTCGATTTATTGGAGGAAGGAAACTATCCAGTACAGTACGACGAGGGTCAAATTCTCTCTTTTATGGGTTATGGAACGGAAGACCATGAGGTGTTGGTAGGTGAAATTATCCGACTTCTGGGAAATCTTTTGAGATCAAAAAACTACCGTATCTCAGGGAGTAATCTTGCTATTTCACTACCAGGACCGGGAAAGCAATACTTTAATGCTGATTGCGCTGTTTTAAAGAGGAAATCAGAATATATTCCACTCCGGGGCGAAATGAAAGCCACCACTAATCCGGTTATCCTGGTGGAAGTGCTATCCAAAACCACTCGAAACTTTGACCTCGGGCAAAAATTCCAGCGTTACAAAACCATACCTTCCCTTCAACAGGTGCTTTATATTGATAGCCAGTCGCCATCGGTGATCAGCTACCGCCGGAAGGATCAGGAGGGCACCTGGCTGATCGAGGAATTTACCGGGCTGGAAGGAGAAGTACCGGTGCTGGAAGAAGGGACGTTCAGTTTGAAGGCGCTTTACGAACCGCTGGAGCTGTAAACCCCCACCATATACCGAACATCTAGCGTGCTGGCCTGTCTCAATCAGCAGGGCTCAACTGATCACTACACCAGGTAGCGGTTATAAAAAACAGCACACTGATGTCACACCAACACCACCATTCCGGCAGCAACCTCCAACTCGCCTTCTTCCTCAACTTGGGCTTTACCGTTCTGGAATTCTTCGGCGGTTTGTACGTCAATAGCGTAGCTATTATCTCCGATGCTATCCACGATTTGGGAGACAGCCTGTCGCTGGGGCTTTCTTGGTACCTTGACCGTAAGTCGAAGCAGGGCGCGAACCGCGCTTTCTCTTTCGGGTATGCCCGGTTTTCGTTGCTTGGCGCACTCATCAACTCTCTGGTCCTCATTGCGGGGTCCGTATTTGTCATCCGGGAAGCGGTGCAGCGCTTGTTTGAGCCCGAACTGTCCGATGCTACAGGGATGCTCGTCTTTGCCCTGATCGGCGTGGCGGTTAATGGTTATGCTGCCTGGAAACTCAGTAGCGGTAAATCAATGAATGAGCGCGTGGTGTCCTGGCATTTGCTGGAGGATGTGCTGGGCTGGGTCGCCGTATTGGTCGTCGCCATTATTCTAAAGTTTTACCAAACGCCCTATCTGGACCCGGCATTATCATTGTTCATCACCGCCTATATTCTTTGGAATGTCATCCGCCGCCTGCGTGAGACCCTAATGTTGTTTTTGCAAGGCGCGCCCAAAGACGTCAACCTGCAGTCGCTTCAGGATAAATTGTTGTCCATCCCTAATGTCGCTTCCCTGCATCATACCCATATCTGGTCGCTCGACGGGGAGCGGCACGTATTTACCACCCACGTCAAACTGGAGGAAATCCAGGGGCTGGCCACGCTGCTCCGTATCAAGCAGCAGATGAAAGCGGCTTTGAAACCTTACGGCTTTGCACACTACACCATTGAAGTGGAGCTGAGTGCGGAGGATTGCGCGCTGGGAGAGCATTAGGATGGTTTTCCGAAGAAGTGTTTCCGAAGAAGTTGAAAAGTTTGACTTTTTGCATTGAACTCGTGCAAAAAGTCAAACTTTATGTATAAGAGGGTGCTGTACAAAGCATTGGAAGACCATCTGGACCGCAAACTTATCACGGTGGTCACTGGCATGCGTCGGGTGGGCAAAACCACAGCTGTAAAGTACCTTTTAGAAAAAGTAGCTCATGACAACAAAGCCTATATCGACTTTGAGAAGATAGAGCACCGGCATATATTCATGCAATCCAGCTACAAGGAAGTTCAGATTGAGTCGAAAAGTAATGCCGCCTTTTTTTACTATCCACGCACAAACAACCACCGCACACTCCGGTACAAACCAATCCCGATGTACCCCAATATCCCGGGCTTTTGCCGCTCCCGAAGGTTGATCGTAATCGTGGCGTAGGTATCCAAATGATCGATGCGGTTCATCTTGCCCTTGAGCAAGTCGATGGTTTCGTTGAGGCGCTCCAGTTCTTTTTCCACTTTGAGGATTTCATCCACGGTGGCGGCCTGGTCAAGGAGGTCGAGGTAACGGCCACGTGCCTGTTGGGCATTGTCCAGCCGGATTTGGTAATCAAGGTAGGCTTCGGTTACATCCTGCCCGCGTACGCTTTTGCGGTCGAGGCGGCCGAGTTGACTGATGTCATCAATAGCGGCATCAAGCAATTGACTTTCCACACGGATGACGGACCGGTCGGTGCCGATTTCATTTACATATCCTCCGAAGCGTTTGGCGATCGCCTGAATGTACAAACTGGTGCTGTCTGGGGTTTCGACGGTCAGCGTCAGGTAGGCATCATACAGGATTTTGCGGTCGTCTTCCTGCTGAGGGCGGGCGATCATCGTATCGCTCATCTGGTAAGCCGCCTTCTGAGACGTACAAGCGGTGCTCAGGGCGAGAATAAGCATAAAGGCGTGGCGCAAGTAGGGCATAAAGCAGTGGTTTGATCTGCTTTAGTAACGCAAAAGCAGGAGCCAAGCGTGCCATAGCTGTAAAAATCCGACTTTTACTTCAACGCCCCCCAGAGCACCTCCACCGGGTGCAGAGCTTCCCGCTTGGTCCCGTCTTTGATTTGATGGCGGCAGCTTGTGCCCGGGGCAGCGATGATATGCTCCCTGGAAGCTTCCCGCACTGCCGGGAAGAGCACCTGTTCCCCAACCGTCATGCTCAGCTCGTAGTGTTCCTTCTCGTACCCAAAGGAACCGGCCATGCCACAGCAGCCGGAAGGGATGGTCTCCACGGTGTAGTTGCGGGGCAGGTTGAGAATGAAGGCAGAAGGCTCAATGCCGGCCAGCGCTTTCTGGTGGCAATGCCCGTGGAGCATTACCTGCCGGGGCTCTGTAGTGAAAGCGTTATCGTTTAAACGGCCGGCTTCCACTTCCCGCATCAGGAACTCTTCCACCATCAGGGCATTTTCGCCCAGCGTCTTCGCGGTCTCTTGCAGGTCTTTACCAACCAGCTTCGGGTACTCATCCCGGAAACTAAGGATGGCCGAAGGCTCTATGCCAATCAGCGGGGTTTGGGCACTAACGAGGTCTTTGAAGGCGCTGACGTTCTCTATGGCAAACTTCTGTGCCTCTTCCAACAGCCCTTTGGACATGTGCGCCCGGCCGCTTTCACCATGTTTCACGCAGCGGACTTCATACCCCAGCCGGCTGAGCAGCTCCACGGCTTTGATCCCAATGGACGTATCGTTGTAGTTGGTGAATTCGTCAATGAACAGGTAGACGGCACCGAGCGGTTGCCCCTGTGGCTTTAGTTTGTCCGCGTGTTTGCGGGCCCACCGGCGCAAAGAGATATTGTGAACGGTGGGCAGGCTCCGGCCAGGGGCTACACCAAGGACGCTTTTCGCCAGTCCGCTGAGCACCGGATTGGTCAGCGCAAAATTACTCAGTGCCGGTATACGGATAGCCAGGCTGTTGATGCGTCCAATATTGGCAAAGGCGCGGGACCGCAGGGGCACCCCATTCGCTTTTTGATACTGGTATAAAAACTCCGACTTCAGGGTCGTCATATCCACATTGGAAGGGCACTCTGCTGTACAGCCTTTGCAAGCCAGACAGAGGTCCATGGCCTGATAGATTTCCGGGTGGTCGAAGGGGTTCTCATGGACGTTCATGGTAAGGAACTCCCGCAGGATATTAGCCCTGCCCCGGGTGGTGTCCTTCTCGTCGCGGGTAGCCCGGTAGCTGGGGCACATGGTGCCACCGGAGAAGTTTAGCTTACGGCAATCGCCGGAACCATTGCAGCGCTCTGCCGCCCGGAGGATGCCGCCCGCTTCTGAAAAATCATACACGGTGTCATGCACAGGCGTAGGTTGCTCCGCTTCGTATCGGAAACTGCTTTTCATCGGCGGGGCATCCACGATCTTACCAGGGTTGAAAATGCCATTGGGGTCCCAGGCTTGCTTGATCTGACGCAGGTACTCGTAATTGTACTCGCCGATCATGAGGGGGATAAACTCGGCGCGCACCCGTCCATCGCCATGTTCACCACTCAGAGAGCCATTGTATTTTTTGACCAGCTCGGCTACCGCTTTAGTGATCTCGTAGAAGAGGCGCTGCCCTTCTGCCTTTTTAAGATCAAGAATGGGGCGGAGGTGGAGCTCGCCGGCACCGGCGTGGGCGTAATAGACCGCCTGCTGTCCGAAGTTGGCCATGAGCTGGTCGAACTCTTTGATGTAGGCAGGCAGGTCTTTGATGTCTACTGCGGTATCCTCAATGCAGGCCACAGGCTTAGCGTCTCCGGGGATGTTGGCCAAAAGCCCAAGCCCTGCTTTGCGCAAATCCCAGGCCTGTTTGGTTTTAGGCGCTTCTACAATGGGGTAGGCATAACCCAGCCCGGCCTCCTCCAGCGCTGCAATCATTGCCTTGCCCTGATCACGAGCTTCCTCGAAGGTATCGCCACGGAATTCCACCATGAGGATGCCCTCGGGGTCGCCTTCTACGAAGAAGCGGTTTTTCTTTTGTTCGATGTTTTGCTTGGTCAGATCAAGGATGATCTTGTCCATGAGCTCGCAGGCGGAAGGTTGGAATGACATCGCTATAAGGACGGCTTCCAGTGATTCCGGTATGCTGTTGAAGTGGGCGCAAACCACGATTTCCTTTGGCTTTGGCAGCGGGTCCACATGTATCTTGATGGCGGTGGTGAAAGCCAGGGTGCCTTCGGAGCCGCACAGCAACTCACAAAAGTTGAAGGGCCGTCCCGCTTTGTCAAAGGGCTGTTGTTCGATGAGCAGGTCTATGGCGTATCCGGTATTGCGGCGCTCAATGCTCGCCTTGGGGAAAGCTTCCCGGATGGCGGCCTGCCGTTCAGGGACAGAAAGGGTCTGATTCAGATGGCGGTAGATGTCGCCTTCCAGGCCTTCTGCCTCAAGTTTTTGGCGAAAGCCTGCCTCGTCCAGCCCATGAAATACAGCCGTGCTGCCATCACTCAGCACCACTTCGAGTTCCTGCACATGATCGCGGGTAGAGCCATAGACGATAGAGGTGGTACCACAGCTGTTATTGCCCACCATACCCCCGATCATCGCCCGGTTAGCCGTAGAGGTATTGGGGCCGAAGAAGAAGCCGTATTCCTTCAGTACGTGGTTGAGCTCGTCGCGGATGACGCCCGGCTCCACGCGCACCCATCCTTCCTCCGCGTTGATTTCCAGAATGCGGTTCATGTATTTGGACACATCCACTACGATGCCATTGCCTACGCACTGTCCGGCCAGAGAGGTGCCAGCTGCTCTGGGGATGAGGGATGTGCCGTTCTCGTTGGCAAAAGCGACGAGTTTGCGGATATCTTCAGCGTGCATCGGCAGGGCAACGGCCATCGGGAGCTCCCGGTACACTGAGGCATCCGTGGCGTAGAGGTGCCGCATCATCTTATCGTAGTACAATTCGCCATCTAGCTGGGCTTGCAGTTGCTGCAGTTGCGCATTCATAGTCGGTGCCAATTTGTGTAGACAACAGTATTATAATCCAAATGGATAATGCTGTAATGTCAGATTCGGGTTGAAATTAGCAACTTTTTCCGAAGCCCAACCAGCCCGGTTACCAAATACCGGGTATTAACCGGCTTGATTGCTTCTGGTAGTCCAGGTAGCGCTGTCCGAACTTACTGACCAGCGCTGTTTCTTCGGCAGTAATCCGAACATAATAAGCATACAGCATACAGGCGGTGGCGATCAGCAGCCCAAACCAGGACTCCAGTACAACAGCGCCGCCTACAGCAGTCAATAATGCTCCCGTGTAGCTCGGGTGGCGGATGTAACGGAAGGGCCCATGCTGAATTAGTTGGTGCGTTTCCTGAATCTGTACGGTGGCAGTGAAAAAGCGCCCCAGGGTTTGTATGGCCCAAATGCGCAGCCCGGTACCTGCTATAACGATGAGGCCTCCGGTAATTGTCCAGTGCAAGTGCGCGCGGTCCGGGTGGAAATACCCCCATTCCGCAACTGGAATAGCGATAGCTAAGACAGAGAGGGCCAGGATAAACAGTACGCTGTTATTATCGGCGGAACGGTCGCGTTCGGCTTCCTTTGCCTCAAAGCCAGGTTGGGTAAGGAATACGGTGACGGCGGCAAGCATCAGAAATAATATTCTGTAGTCCAGCAGCAATGACGGGCGTAATGCCAGTGGGAGGAAGTAAGCTAAGAGTAAAAAAAGGGCGGTGTTTTTGATCTTTCCCATGATTGAAAATTTTAGAAGGTTTAGGCAACAAGACGTTCTTTAGAGGCAGGTACAGACGCATACCAGGCTTTGGTTTCAGGGTGCAACAGCAGGCCGTCGTGCCGCTGCTGAGCCAGTCCCATATCCTGAATTTTTGATTGGAGTGCAGGCCGGATGTCAGAAATTTGCATGCTGAGGATGCTGGCGGCTAAGCCATTGTAGTCATTCTGGCTGCCATCCACAATTTGTCTGAAGCCATACCTTCGGTAGAGGGCGGCATGGCGGGGGTGGCAGGCCAGCATGATGCCGCTGTAGCGGTGATGGTACAGCATACGGGCAATGGCGGCTTCGACAAAGAACTTTGTATAGCCGCCCGAACGAGCCTCGGGGGCGAAAACAAAACGACTGGCCTCTACTATGCCGTTGCGCTCCGGCCGTAGCAGGTTCATGTGTTCACTAATGGTGGATTTTTCCGGACAGTTGCTGAGCAATGGAAGGCCAGGGCCTTCTTCAGGAAGCGGGCACGCTATATCGTAATGGCTGGCTATGGCTTCTATGCGGTCTGAAAATGGACCTGCATGTTCCTGCACCAGCCTGAGGTAGCCAATAGGTTGAGCATTGAAATGCCCTTCCTGAAAGAGCCCGATATGATGAGCGTAATGATCATAAACATCTAGCTCGAAACCGTGTTGATTATCGGTGACGAGGCTGGCGCACTGACTTTCCAGATAGCCCTGGTAACGCAACCGGAATAAGGATTCCAATTCTTTAACGTTACGTGCAGGCCGGAAGGCCAGTCGTTGGGGGGTAATACTCATGGCTAAGAATTTTTTAAAATTCAAGAAAGAGTAAGTAAGCTGTAGAACTCTTAACCATGTGAAGGGTAGGCTAAAGGCTACCCGAATATGTTTTGTGTTTTATTGCCTGCAATCAGAAATCCCGCTTTGCGTCAATTGTATGGTGTGCTTAATGACTTGCTGTTTCCACTTCGCTTCGCCCCGTAATTTGCATACAAAAGCAAAATACTGGCATTAGAAAGGAGCCCCTTTGCCCCTGGTTTTTTGTACAGGCGTCACCTTCGTTTACGACAGGTGTTGCCTTGCGAGTTGGAAAACTGGCTACGCCATAATTTCACAAACCATAAGTTGTTGGGCTAGAATTGCGCGTTCTATTCGTTTGGGAAGAAAGTTAGTTATTGTGGGGCTTAGATAGACAAGCTCTTTGAAAAGCAAAAAAGTAACAAAAGTTGACAGGCATAAATTTGCCTGAAAATGATTTTTGTTTGTTTAGGGAGTAAAAGTAGCTTCATTTACAACAAAAGTCAAAAACATCGAATGATTTATTCGGGTTATTTACAAAATTAAAATACTGGGTGTGACATCACTCCGGTTTATTACGGATCAAAAACAAGCATGGAGATCAAATTTGTACCTAGGGAGGAAATCGACAAAGTGAAGTGGAACAGCTGCGTTCATTATGCGACCAACGGCAATATTTTCGGGTATATGTGGTATCTGGATCATATTGCTAAAGACTGGGACGCTCTGGTGGAGGGTGATTATGAATCGGTCTTTCCTTTGGTTTGGCGGCTCGGGCGTATTTCCGGAAAGGAATTGCATCAGCCCGCGCTGATACGGGAACTTGGTATCTATTCTATCCATGTTTTGTCAAAACCCCGGGTTGAGCGTTTTCTGGCAGCTATTCCTGAACAGTATCAGCAAATCTCTATTTATCTCAATGAGCAAAACCCTATACCTGATGGGAGTAGGTTCAAAGTAGAAAAGCAGACCAATTACCAGTTATTCCTGAACCGGGCTTATGAAGAAATCACCGATGGCTACAGCCGGCCGCTCATGGAAAAGTTGCAGCTGGCAGAAGACGCCGGGCTGGTGCTGACCTCAAGTATGAAACCTGAACAGATTGCCGGTTTTTATAAAAAGTACCGCCCCCGCCGTCAACAATCGGAAGAGATATTTCACGGTATGCAGCGGGTTATGTACAACGCTCTGCACCGGGGGTGGGGGTTTGCCTCTTCTGTACTCGACACGGACGCGAATCCACTGGCTGTTAATTTTTTTCTATACAGCCATGGTAAAGTCATAAGCTTCATGCCGGTGGTGTCTCCCGAAGGTAAAGCAGTGGGCGCGCTGCCGCATTTGTTTAATGGTCTGGTGCGGCAACACGCTGGTCGGCCAGTCATTTTGGACTTTAACGTCAGCGGTAATAATCAGATGGCAATTGACTTCGGAGCAAAGACGAATCCCTTTTTCAAAATCCAACTCAATAAGCGCAGGTTCATCTGGTTTTAAAAGGAAGCAGGCGTGCCTGCTTCCGGAAACTGTGCATATTTTCTCCGATAGAAAAAGGAAATTAAGTAAATTCAGGGGATAAAGCAGGATGCTTATCATGTAGAAAAAATGTAAGCTTGCCCAGGCAAAGAGGCTGTTTTAATCCTTTTTTACATTTTCTTCGTTTATCAGTAGCTACTTTAAGCAGATAAAACACTGTTATTATTGAGTCAGGTAATCCGAACGGCTATTATTGATGATCAGGAGTTGCTGCTACAGCAAATGAAAATGCTGTTGGAGTTGTCTGCTCACGGCATCCGGTGTACGTTGCTGTCTACATCGGTGGAAGGCTTTTTTGATCAGTTGTTTGAAGAACAACTTGAGCTGGACATTATTCTTCTGGACCTCGATCTTCGTGGCGAGAAGAGCATTGTTCACTTGCCGAAAATCAAACGGCTGACGAAAGATGCTAAAGTTATCATGGTTACGGGGCATGACAACCCTAAGCTGTTGGCTAAAGCTGTGGAAGCCGGAGCGGATGGTTATTTTGTGAAGCGTACTGACCCTCAGCCAGACTTAGCGGAGGTGGTAAAACTTACCTATGCGGGGGGAGCCTTTCTGGAGCCGAGCATTTCTGCCAATCTGCTTAAAGCCTTTCAAAACCGTAAACTTCCACACCATCAGGTTAATATTGGCGAATTGTCCAAAAGCCTGAACATCATCCTGGTCAAGCGGGAAATCGAAGTCTTGGACGGGTTGCTGCAAGAGAAAAGCTATCAGGAAATCGCTGACGATAACCATATTTCCATAAATACCGTCCGTCACTACGTTAAAGGCCTCTATCAAAAGATCGGGGTAAGCAGCCGGCGGGAACTCATCGAGAAAGTAGTCAATTCTTAGCTTTCCTCTTCATACAACGGAAGGGTGACAATGACTGTAGTCCCCTGCCCGGTTTTGCTTTCAAAGGCGAGCTCGCCCGATTGCAGCCCAATCAGCTCTTTGGTGATATTCAGCCCCAGGCCAGTGCCGACTTCCCCGGATGTGCCCACCCGGCTTTCCTGCAGCGTACTTGAAAATACCCGGTTTATGATTTCCTGTTCCATGCCTATACCAGAGTCTTTTACTTCGAGGCAGGCACGTTGGTCCCGCGTGAAGCAACTTACCCGGATGCTGCCGCTCTGATCTGTAAATTTAAGAGCATTGCGGAGGAGGTTTTGCAGGCAAATATTCATGGCATTGAAATCGGCCAGAGCGGTGGGGTCGCCGGAAATATCCAGTGAAAGCTCAATGCCTTTGCGCTCTGCTACGGGTTGTTGTTCCCGGATTAAGCGTTCGAGGAGTGGCCTCAGGCGGACTTTATCTCTCTGGATGACCATCTTGCCACTTTGTAGAGTAGCCCAGCGCGTGAGATTCTCGATAGCACCTTCCATGCGGAGTGCAGCATGGTGTATATTTCGGCTGAGCGCCTCTGCACTATCGTAGTCTTCAGCCCTAATGGTCTGCAAAATTTGCCGGGTTGCGCTGCCAATAAAAAACAGGTTGCCTTTGATTTCATGTCCGATGATGGACATTACTTTGTCCTTCCCTTTATTCAATTGCTCGAGCTCTGTGTTTTGCCTCAGAATGGTCTGCCGGTCCTGATTGATGGTTTGGGTCCGGCGTTCTACTTCCTGGCGCAGCCGTTTTTCTGAGTGCCTCAGCTGCCTTAACCTAAATCTGAATACAAGGAAGCCAATCCCTGTGGTACCGAGCGCAATCAGGAGCCAGAAATACCATTTTTCGTAATAGGGTTTCTGTACAAACAGCGGAATGCGCAGCTCTTCAGAGTTATGGGCATAGGTGTTGGTCCGGCCCCGTATGCGCAGCTGATATTCGCCGTATGGCAGGCCGCTAATGACCAGCTCGTTACTGCTCATGGGAATCCAGTTGTCATGCTGCCCATCGATGCGGTAATCATACTGATGGTCCTCAGGCGGGAGGTAGGAAGCCACATGCACTTTTAGATGGCAGGCCATATTGGTTAGGGTGGAAAGCTCAATTTGTTGAGTCTGGGCCCACTCTGCCGTCCGGTCTGTCAGCAAGCCAGTCTCCTTATCCGGCACGCCAAAATAGACGACATTGAGCGAAGCATCCCGCTTCTGGTCTACCAAAATACTGTCCGGGTGGAATACCACAACACCTGCCACCCCTCCCAAGACGAGGCGCCCGTCATCAAGCTGGAGGTGTGAATTGTAGTTGAATTCATTGTCCGGCAATCCACTTTGGCGGGTGAAAGAGCCAAACTCACCAGTAGAAGGCATGAGCCAGATCAGGCCATCATTGGAAGGTACCCAAAGACGGCCGGAGCGGTCGGGGTATACCGCATGGTGGACATCATTTGGCAGGCCTGTACTGTTGCGGTTGTACTTTTTTATAAATTGGCTGGAAGGCGTCCAGCGCCACAGGCCGCTGCCATTTGTCGCCATCCAGCAGGTATCCGGTGAGGCCCAGTAGAGGTAGTTGATGGAAATGGTCGTATCGGCTTCAAAATGATGCTCTACGGTCCGGGTTTCTGTATTTAGGCTGTAAAGCCCCTTGTCGGTAGCCAGCCACAAGCGGTTGTTATGCTCAGTAATGTGCCGTACCGAAGATCTTTCAAGCGCACCGGTTGTATTAATGTCGGTACAAAACCGGTAATGATCGCTTCCTTTTTGGTAGGCTGCAAGCCCGGCTGAGGTGCCCAGCCAAATTTGGCCCGATGGGCTTTCAAACAAAGTGTAGATCGTTAAGAATGACCGGTCCGGAGTAACCTGGGGGATGATTTGGAAAGCGTCTCCGCTACGGTTGCAAAGTTTAATCCTGGACGAGTGGTTGCTGGCCAGCAGGGTGTCTGCACTCAGCTTGATGGCGTCCAGCCAAACCTCATCTTCGGCTTTCCGAATCCAGAAAATTTCTTCAGTGATAGGGTTGTAGCCTGCCAGACCGGAATAACTACTGAGCAGGACAGTATCTGCGCGGTAGGAAAGAATAGCCCGCATACTGTATAACTCCTCCTCTTCCGTGAGCAGTTTGCGGAAGGGCAGCTTGAAAACCTTGAGGGCAAGTATCTTGGAGTACATGGAAGCGTAGGCGACTCCTGCCTGGTCAAAATAAAGCTCCTGGGGCAGGTTGTTGACGAGAAACCCTCTGGCTTCTTCCGGATAAGCCTTTTTGAATGAGAATGGCTGGCTCGCTGTTTTGTCGAATACCCGCCAGTCATCTGTGCTAACGATGTGCCAGATGCCCTCTTCTTCCTGCCATTTAATGCAAATAGCATTTGTAATGTCAACTTTCGTATCCTTGTTAACAGTCAGGTGGGTCTGAATACCCTGCCCGGGGAGTAGCAGCAGTTGCCTGACCAACTTCCCCCTGTAGCCGATTTCCGGCCAAAAAATGAGGGCATAAACCTGAGGCCCGGCCTTGACGATCCGCAAAGGGGATACCGGAACAGGGTAGGTTGCTGTTACCTGGCCATCCGGGCTGACCCTGGACAGGCGGCCACTGCTTCCTATCCAGAAGGAGCCATCGGTATCGGGGTAGACCGTATTGATCAGTTGTCCGGATAGCGGCATAGGCACTTCGTGGAAGCCAGACTTATCGTACCGGTAAACTTTTCCTTTCTGTGTGCAGATGTAGATGGAGGAACCAGGGCGGCCATCGCTGCAGATATTGATGATGTCGTTGCTTGAAAATGGCAGGCTGTTTTGGTAATGATCCTGGAAATCTTGCTGTCGGCCGTCCGGGGTGACTACCTTTATGGTCAGATTGCCGCACAAATCTACACGTGCTTTCCTCTCAAGCATATAGCTGCCAGCCCATATGGTCCCGTCAGGAGCTTCGAAAAGAAGGTTGTTCAATCGGGCAACAACCGGAGGGTCTTCATCTAAAAAGGCACGAACCCTGTAACCATCATAGCAGTTGAGCTGCTTTTCGGTATAAATCCAGAGCTTTCCGTCAGAACTGATCATACTGGCGTGAGGGTTGTGGCCTTCTATCCCATCGCGGTAACTAATGCGCCCCATCGCACTTTCGAAGCCCTGCCCCAGACCTGTTTTTACCAACAGGAGAAGTATTGCTGCCAGGTAGATTTTGACCCGGTACGCCGTTTGCCTGCTGAACGTGTCTGGTAACAACTCCCGCATGAGTGAATATTAGAGGTTTTTGCCAGGCCAAAACTTCCCCGGAAGATCAATTAAGCTATACATCGCGATCTGGGCATTTCCATAGAAAGGCACCCAGCCTTTACAGCAAAAAACGGAACCTCATTTTTATACCTTAGCCCGTTTCTTTATGGCCTGTACAGGATAAAGATAGGCGTTCTAAAGCAATCTGTTCACAGTTTGCTTTGATAACGAAAGAATAGGAAGGCGCCCCCTCCTGTGAGGAGCAACAGCATTGCCGGCAGGTAAGACTTGAGCGCTGCCAGTCCATGAAGCAATGGTTCTGAAAAAAAGAACCCCAGGTTGCCCACAATTAGCACCCAAAGCAGTGTACTGATGAAGCTGAAAAGCGCAAAGCGGATAACTGGAACTTTAGCTACACCGAAAAGCGTAGGCAAGACAATCCGAAAGCCATACATGAACCGGTAAACCAGCAATAACAGTGTAGAACGCTGTTCAACCGCAGTTGCCATCTGATTGAAGCGAGGCTGCAGCTTAGGGCGCCGGTCAATAGCGGTCTGCCCCCCCTTGCGGCCAGCCAGATAGAGCGACCAGTCTACAGCTTGAGCGCCCAGGAATACAGCCAGTAATACATAATAGAAATTGAGGTAGCCCAGCCGGGTGGCCTGTATAGCAGTCAGAAAAGCCACTTCTCCCTCAAGTACTGCACCCAGGAAAGCTCCAATATATCCGAGAGACGAGATCCATTCTGCCATGAGGTTGATTTTAAAAATGAACAAATTAGCTTCTCAACAGGCAAAGATGCAGGATTGGTTCCGGAAACACATCAACTCATCGTTAAAAAATGATAATCAGTTTGTTACCTCCGCCGGGTGGATGTCAAAACCGGCATCTTCAACGGCTTCAACCACCGCCGCTTCGTCAAAATCTGAGCCGCTGACCGAAAGGATTTTGTCCGGGTTGCTGGTGTCTACTTCCCAGTGGTCTATACCGGGGACATCGCCTAAAAAACCAGTGACGGCTTTCACGCAGTTGCCACAGTTAATATTGGTTTTGAATTTCTTCGTTGGCATGGTTGATTTACAGGTTGGTATTGGCTTGAGAACGCCTGAGAAACCAAGATAGTTGAGGCGTATACCAACGGATTCAAGCTCCTTTTAGGCCGAGCTTCGGATCAGATAAATTTGTGATCAAACAAGGTATGCCTTATATTAATCTTTGAAATGTATGGCACCAGCAGAGGTTGAGGAAAAATAACCACATTGCCGGGCTGTTAACAACTATTTTATTCGGAAAGGACAGAGGAGCAAGGATGAGCAATCAACCAACAGAACAACATAGAGCGTTATTCGAACAGGCACAGCAGTATGAGGCAGGGTCTGATCCCTACAACGCAGTCAAACTTTACAAGTTGGTGGCCCGGGAAGCCCCCCAGTGGGAGCAGCCCTATTTACGGCTGGGACAACTGTACAAGTACCGCAGAGAATGGAAGCCCACGTTGTACTACAACAAAAGAGCTGTTACTCTTGATGTGTCCAACCGGCAGGCATGGTGGGACGTTGGACTGGCTGCAACGGCCATCGGAAAATTAAAACAGGCACGCAGGGTCTGGGATAAATTTGGCTGGAGCCCTCAGAAGCAATATTCCCTGAAGCCGGTTTCTGTGAGGCTTCAATTCCAAAATCAGTTTGAGGTGATGTGGGCCCAAAGGGTCAGCCCTTGCCTTGGATATATCCGCTCCATCCCTCAGCCTGCATCCGGGCGCCGTTACGGAGACCTGGTGCTGATCGATAATGTAGTACGCGGTTACCACAGCAGCGGCATGTACCGATTGCCTATATATGATGAGCTGGGGCTGAAGAAATGCGGGCATTACGGAGCTTATTCCTGTACTTTGCTTAGTGCTGGGGAGGACGATATCAAGCTACTTCAGCAACTGTGCCTGGAGCAGAACCTTGGCTTTGAAGTTTGGGGCAACGCAGCTCAGGCCGCTACCGTTCGGGATTCCGGAGGCAAGCCGGAGTACTACGCTTTTAACTGGGATACGGCCCCGGAATTATTAGTCGCTATTGCTGCCCGGCAGGAAGCGGAGGCACTCAGCGTGCTGAAAAACTGGGAAGTCATTTCGCTCAAAAGCTTCACAGGCTTCAGAGCACATCAAATCCTTTAACCTATTTCCAATTAATTATTAAATCTATGACGGAATCACAGCGCAATCGTATCAATGCGGTCATTGAGGAAGGCTACCACTTTGACCTTAGCGGTTATATCAGCCGGGGCTTTACGCTCTTCCAGAAAAGTGCGGGCAACTTTATCGGCTTTGCCTTTCTGGCAGGCATGATCATAGTTGTTGCCAGCCTTGTCCCCTTCATAGGGTCCCTGCTTTCTAATCTGGTTCTTACACCTGCCCTTTTGGTAGGAGGCTACCTTGCTGCCCACAAGCTCCATCGGGATGAACCACTGGAATTTGGCATTTTTTTCAAGGGGTTCGATTATGTAGGGCAACTCGCACTAGCCGCTTTAGTGACGAACCTGATCATTTTCGCTTCCTTCATCCCGATGCTTGTCGTTTGGTACCTGACGGGCACCTTTGAATGGGTATGGAATGCTATTGATAATCCCCTGGCTACCCCTGAGCCCCCTGCTTTTCCAATATGGTCTTTTCTCTTGCTGGCGCCAGCCGTTTATTTCAGTATCGCTTATTCCTGGGCTTATCACTTCATTGTGTTTTACGAAATGGAGTTTTGGGATGCTATGGAAACCAGCCGAAAAGTCATCAGCAGGAAATGGGGCCTGTTTTTTCTTTTTCTCCTGGTCCTCGGGCTTCTGGTTGGGCTGGGTTTCCTGGTGTTCTTTGTGGGCGTATTAGTGGCATTCCCTGTGCTGATGTGTGCCAGTTATGCCGCATTCGCTGATGTTACGGAACTGCTTGCAGAGGAGGAAGATGACCTGGTAGAGCACCTGATTGATTAGTTCTTGACAGGGATGTTTTCCTGAGCGAGCCAGTCTGTGATAGGGCGTTGCTGAATAGCCGCGGCCATCATGCCCGGGAACTGTTCTGGCGTGCAGGCGAAGCAGGGGATATTGAGCACGGCTAACTGCGCCGCGATATCCTTGCTGTAGGCAGGTGCGCCCTTGTCATTCAGGGCAAGCAATGCAATAAACTGAGTGCCGGCTGCCTTGATTTGGGCTGCCTGGGCAAGGAGCTTTTCCGGGCGCCCACCCTCGTACAGATCGCTAATAAGCACAAGTATGGTATCGTTGGGGCGGCGGATAAGCGGCCGGGCATAGGTTACGGCTTTGGCAATGTCGGTGCCACCGCCAAGTTGAGTGGCGAACAGCAAATCCACCGGGTCCTGCAGGTGCTCAGAAAGGTCTGCAACCGAGGTGTCGAAGGCAATAAAACGGGTGTGAAGGGCCGATACAGAAGCCATAATACAGCTCAGGATGCTTGCGTAAACCACAGAAGCAGCCATAGAGCCACTTTGGTCAGCCAGGATAAAAACATCCTTCAGCCGTGACCGCTTTCGTCCATACCCGTGCAGCTGCTCAGGGATAATCGTTTTATAGTCCGGCTGATAATGTTTCAGGTTGGTGCGGATCGTGCGGTGCCAGTTGATTTCGTTGAGGCGGGGACGCCGGTTGGGGGTCGCCCGGTCAAGGCTGCCCCGGATGGCCCGCTTAAGCGGAAACTCCAGGCGTTTTTCCAGTTGTTGTACAATTTTTCTGATTACGATTCTTGCTGAAGCTCTGGTTTCATCAGTCATCTGCTTGTTCAGGCTCAGCAGAGTGCCAACGAGTTCCACATCAGGCTCAATCGCTTCGAGTAATTCCGGCTCCAGTAGCATGCGTTCCAGGCCCAGGCGCTGTAGAGCATCGCGCTGCATGAGTTGGACCACAGGAGTGGGGAAGTAACGGCGGATATCTCCCAGCCAGCGATTGACATTTGGGGCAGAGCTGCCGAGGCCGCCCTTACGGTCACTATCGTAAAGGGCTTCCAGAACTTTGTCCATCCCCTTCGCGTTCCCTGACAACGGGACGGAAACGGAAGGGTCTGACTGTTTTCCCAGAATAAGCCGCCAGCGTTCTGTTTTCTTTGCCTCGTCCAATTTTTAATTTTGAATTTTCAACTTTTATCTTTCTTTGCACGAAGATAGCAGATTGACCTGCCTTTTGCATATTTTCAAACGAATATGGCCTTTATAGATATCCTTATTCCGGTGGTGTTAGCGCTCACGATGTTTGGCGTTGGGACTTCTCTGGAGCTTTCAGACTTCAAAGAGATTGTAGCCCGGCCCAAACTGGTAGCGTTGGGATTGAGTTTGCAAATGCTGTTTCTGCCAGCTGTGGCTTTTCTGGTCTGTCTGTTGTTGCCCGTTAGCAATACCTGGAAATTGGGCATCATTATTTTGTCGCTTTGCCCGGGCGGGGCAACCTCTAATTTTATTTCCTATTTGCTGGAGCTTAAGACCGCTCTTTCTATAAGCCTGACCGCGATCAACAGCCTGCTGATTTTGGTGACTATCCCGGTGGGGGTCAACCTCGGGGCAGAAGTGTTTATGCATACCTCAGCCTCGTTCAGTCTTTCGGGTACAGAGACGTCTTTGAATGTACTGCTGATCGTGCTTCTGCCCGTTTCACTGGGGCTTATATTTCACAGGCAGTTCCCGGTACTTGCAGAGCACTTTAAGCGGCCAGTGAAAGTGGTGACCACCCTATTGCTGGCAGCTGTTTTTGCCATTAAATTCTTTGGAGGCGAAGAAAGCGGAGGGAGCCAAATCAGTTGGGCAGATATCGCTGTGCTCGCCCCGGTCATGCTTGGTTTCCACTTGTTTACGATGTTTATGAGCTACTGGACCGCCAATCGTATCGTGAAAGAAAGTGCTTATGATGCCATTACGATCGGTATTGAGGTGGGGTTGCAAAACACTACGCTGGCGCTGTTAGTGGCAACCGTGATGATTGGTGACGAACAGATGGCTGAACCCACCTTAGTGTACGCCATGTTTTCTTTCTTTACTACCCTTGGCTTTGGCTATCTGGCGAAGTGGTCTGCCGATAAGCACGCTGCATCATAAAAAAAGCCCTCTGAGCAACGTGGCTCGGAGGGCTACAATTCTCCCAACACATTTAAATCTTTATCTCTTGTTTTGAACAAGATGTCGGTAAAGAAACGAAGAATTGGGTTGTTCTAAAATGTGAAAAACATGTAATGGCAGCCTTGTTCCGTAGTCCGGGCAAGATATCTCAAAAGGGGATTTTTTCCCATTTTGAATAATTAGTCTCGAATTGGGATATTCTGGAACGGGGCTTTGTAGTTAAATAATTGTATTACAGGTATTTGTGTCTTTTGGCATAGCTTATGCAGTAGTTGAAACCGGTAATGAGAGCGAATCTGTCTGAGAATCAGGCAACGTTCATTTAAGTTATGTTGGAGGAAGCTTCGCAATTATAATGGGGAATCACAACAGAAGCTTCCTCCCCATAACGCTCTCCAAACTGTTGATTATTACGCTGCAAAAGTGCTGCGATCAAGATAAATGGGTTTTTAGGTGTATTTGTAGCTAGCCGCCAGGTACTGATTTCATTCATAAGAGAGCGAATATTAACTCGAGGGTTAAAAAGTTTTAATTGAGAATCAGAATGGTGGCTAGCTTTTTTTATGCCTGCAACTTTGAAAGTTTTTCTCTGAGCAGCGGTATAGCCTTTTCCGTATCTGTCACAAGTTGATTAATCTGCTGGTCTATTTGGTCTTTTGCCGGTGCTGTCTTGGCTATTTTTTCAATAGAGAGCGCAGTTTCCTGCTGCGCAGACATGCCAAGCATCATATAGTTAGGTTTTAACTGATGAGCCATCCTGTATACCGTATCCCAGTCTTCCTGTATCAGCCCTTCTGATAATTTGGCGATGTTTTCCGGTGCTTCCTGAATAAAGGTTTCAACGATCTCTTTGACGAAGTTTTCGTCTCCTCCGCTGAATTCATGCAGGTAAGTGAGGTCGACTTTGACAGGGGCCTGGCTATTATCATGCTCTGTATTCATGGCTAATTGCTTTTTGCTAGTTGAATGGCTCAGTTGTAAGCTGTTAAGGATAAGTTTTGATAGTGCAGCCGGAGAAAAAGGTTTGGTGATAAACTCGTTCATGCCAGCCTCGATAGCGCGCTGCTTTTCGTCCAGCAGGGCCGCTGCGGTTAGCCCGATAATGAGGGAGTGCTGATTGGGGTTGCCTTCTTCAGCTCTGATTTGAGCAGTAGCCTGGCAACCGTCAAGTTTGGGCATGTGAATGTCCATCAGGATGATGTCAAAGTGTTGTTGCCTGGTTTTTTCCAGAGCCTCTTCCCCATCATTCGCAATCATAAAGTGGCACCCCCAGTCTTTTAGGATATGGCTGGCCAGCTTTTGGTTCATAGGGTTGTCTTCCACAAGGAGTACCCAAAGAGAACGGAGCAGGCCCTGATGGACGGCCTGCCCAATCGGGGTTGCCTCCTGACCTTCGTCTGACTGTTCAGACATGGGCATCGATAGGTTAAAGATGAAAGCGGTACCTTTGCCTGGCTCGCTTTCTACCCAAATTTTGCCTCCCATGAGCTCAACAAGTTGTTTGACTATGGAGAGCCCCAGCCCGGTACCTCCGTACTTACGGGTAATATCCGAGTCTGCTTGCTTAAAGTTCTGAAAAATGAGCTCCAGCTTTTCTTTGGCGATACCTATACCGGTATCGAACACTGTAAACTGCAGGCTCATGTGCGTATCTGTGCGCTTTATAAGCAGGGCTTTGATGCCAATGGTGCCCCGGCTGGTAAATTTAATGGCGTTGCCGAGCAGGTTGGTGAAAACCTGGCTCAGGCGGGTAGGGTCACCAATAAGCTGACGGTCTATCTGCTCATCGAGGTCCAGATTGACGCTTACTGGTTTATCCTTCACCTTAAGTTGGAAGCTCTGCTTGAGGTTGTTCAGAATACGGCGAAGGCTGAAGGGGCTTGATTCGAGGCTGAGCTGGCTGGCTTCAATTTTGGAGAGGTCCAGTATATTGTCGATAAGGGATAGCAGGCTGTCTGCTGAAAATTTGAGCGAATCCAGGTAGTCCCGCTGCTCCGGGGTAGGCTGCGTATTGAGCAGTAAGTGCGTCATACCGATTACGGCATTCATTGGTGTCCGGATTTCATGGCTCATGTTGGCCAAAAACTGCCGTTCGGCCTGTATGGCTTTTTCTGCCCGGTTTTTTGCAGCTTGTAGCCGTTCTTCCAGTTGTTTGCGCTCTGTAATATCGTAATGTATACCGATGTAGCCCTTCAGTTGGCCCCGCCGGTCAAGGATAGGCGTACTGCTGACTATCGCCCAGATGGTGCTGCCGTCCTTGCGCATAAACTGTTGCTCATAGATAACAGCTTCTGAAGCTGCCCGTTCTGCCCGGTACAGTTCATCGCGGTAAATTTCCGGAGAGGCTACAAAGATATCTTCAGGTTTCCTGCCTGTAAGTTCGGACTCTTCATACCCTAACATGGTGCAGAAACGGTCGAAAGCTCGTGTGATGAGCCCTTGTTCATTCAACTCCAGCAGGCCCAGCTCCATATTTTCAAGGATGCCCCGGTAGCGCTCCTCACTTTCCTGAAGGCGGGTTTTAGCCGTTTCGCGGGCTGTGATGTCATGGCATTGCCACAATAGGCCAAGGTGCTCCGTTCCGGAATGGACAGGAATAGCATCGAAACAGAGAATTTGCCCATCGGGCATGGTAAACTTCTGATCCGTAGACAATACCCCCGCTTTGAGTGTCTGGCTGGTCCAGTTTTGGAAGGCTTCCGGCTCTGTATGTTGCAGAGCCACTTCCTGAAGCAGTATGGTGGCATCCACGCCTATCAGATCTTCCGGGGCATAAGGTATCTTAAATAACTCACAGAACACTCTGTTTACAAGCAGGGTCTTACGTTCGGTATCTTCAAAAAGTATGGCGGCCTGAAGGTTGGCCACAAGCGCACTAAGCTGTGTGTTGAGTTGGCTGAGCCGGTTTTCATATGCGTATTGACTGGTAATATCGCGTACGATGTGGCGCGATCCTGCCCGGTGGCCATTTATATCGCGTATGAGGGTGGAATTAAAAGTAACATACCTTTCCAGTTGGCCAGAGGTTAGGATGCGGCACCTGAAGTTGCGGTCGGACTCGAAGTCAAGTAACTTTTGCAAAAAATATTCAAACTTGTCCCGGTCGTCAGGGTGGATGAAATTGGTTAGCTTGTACCGGGAAGGCGCTGTGCCGCTCTTATTTGCCGCAATATCCAGTAAAGCCTGTGCCGACCGGTTGGTTTTTTCGATGTGGTCGGTCTTGTTGAGAATGACCAGTGAGTCAGACATGTTCTCGAACAGGTCACTGTACTGGGCAACGCTTTTTTCGAGCTGCCCCTGCACCTGACTGACTAATTGTTGCTGTTCCCTCAGGCGGGCATGGACCATGCAGGCATCCATGGAAATCCCGAACTTTACGATTAGTTTGGAAAGCTCCTGCATAGAATTTAATTCGAATGGCTGCTCTCTGTCAGCTTCGAAAATCTGCACAAAGCTGAAAACAGGTAATTGGAAGTACCCGTAGGCGCCTTTCCCCAGGTGGGCGCTGTATACGAAAGGCTCTTCCTCGGTTTTTTTGGACAACACTTTAGTGAAAAAGGGGCGGTCTTCTAGTGTTTTTGGGGTCGAATGGTCTTCTGATACGACTGCCGAAGTGTGATCGGCCTGCTCCGGGTAGGCGAATTCGAGTTGATAGGCACCAGAAGGGGAGCGCAGCCACAGCCCCGCGAAAGTAAGGCTGGTGGACTCAACGAGCTTACTCAGGAAAAATCTGGCATTCTCCTGAGCATGGAGTGATGTTCCTATCGCGAGCGAGAGCTCAAAGAAACGCTCCAGCTCGGTTCTTTCTATTTGGTGCATATCTGATGACCTGATTGCTCGATTGGCGGTTTATCCAGCCTGTTCGACATCTTCTTTCTCTTCCTTTAGCATGCGATAAATCGTTGATTTACCAATATCGAGTTTTTCGGCGACCTTAATGACATCATTTTCATATTTTTTCAGAAAGTGATGAATGATCAACCGTTTGTATTCCTCCAGGGTTAACTCTTCAGTCAGGAAAGCATCTTCTTTCCGGATACTTCTAAACTGAATATCATCAGCAAGTATGCCTTCAGATTCATCTGCCATCACAGCGGCGAGCTCGATAACCGCGCGAAGTTCCCGTACATTTCCCGGGAAGCTGTATCCCAGTAGTTTATTCTTGGCTTCTTTGGTCAGTAAAAGGCTGCTCAGCCCATTTTGTTTGCTGAATTCCTTTAAAAAGGAATTGGCCAGCAGAAAGACATCGTTGCCGCGGTCTCTGAGCGGAGGCAACTCAATAGTCAGCCCCAGAAGACGGTAGTAGAGGTCCTCCCGGAACCGTCCGGCTTTGACTTCTTCGCCCAGGTCTTTATGGGTGGCAATAATGATCCGGGCATCAAAGGGGATCGGTTCTTCCCCTCCTACCCGTACGATCTCCCGCTCCTGAATAGCCCGGAGCAGCTTAGCTTGGAGGTTGAGGTCCACTTCGCCAATCTCATCCAGAAATAATGTGCCTTTATCCGAAAGTTCGAACTGTCCCTTTTTCCGTGTTACAGCACCGGTGAAGGCCCCTTTTTCGTAGCCAAAAAGTTCACTTTCCAAAAGGTCTCGGGGAATGGCTCCCATATTAACAGCCACAAAACTGCCGTCCCGGCGTGTTGAGTTGTAATGAATACTCTTGGCAACGACCTCCTTGCCCGTACCGGTTTCTCCGTGGATAGAAACGGTAATATTGGTCCGGACGGCTTTTTCCATCAACCGGAATACCCGCTGCATAGCTGGGCTCGCACCGATAACAGACTTGCTGAATTCGTACTTGGCTACTACCTCACGGCGCAACTGATCAACTTCCTCTTCAAGGTCGATCTTTTGCTTGATCTGCTTGATGTCATTTTCAAGCCGGGCCCGGAAATCCTCACTCTTCGTTATGTAGTCGTAGGCTCCTTCATTGCGGATGAGCTTGACCGCCGTTTCAACATCTTGTTGTCCAGACAAAATAACCACCGGTATATTCTGGTCATAATGCTTGATGCGTTCGAGTACTTCCTCGCCCGTCATATCAGGCAGAGAGTAGTCAAGAGAAATAAGGTGGGGGTTGAGGTTCAGTTTGTCCAGGCAAGCGGCACCCGTATCGAAGACGTGCACTTCATGATCAGGGTTGAGCTCCAGAAAGTACCGGAGCATGCGCATATATGTTGGGTCGTCTTCTACGACGAATATTCTAAAAGAGGTATCCATGGGCAAATCAGCAAACAGGTTGATGGGTAAGATATTGTTTATGGTGCAAAATTCCTAGCAATAGGTTAGAGAAAACCCAAAGGTGCGTTTTTGGCACGGTTGTTGGACTATATTCCGTGCAGGGCATTTTACAGCCCTCTTCAGCGGTCTTCAGTCCCCCCTCCCAGACCGTCTTCATTGCCCGGAAGGGCCATTATTCATTAACCGATTGATAGCAAGCCGGTCAACTGACCCGGTATTGCCTGTAAACCGTATTGTCAAAATCAATTAACCATGCACAACTTATTTAACCTTCGAAAAAAGCAGTACCCCCCACAGCCTGCGCTTCTGATGAGCCTGTTACTGGCGATTATGCTATTCGCAATCAACCAGGCCCGGGCCACTGATCATGGTACGGAAGCTTACCAGATGCCTACTTGCTCGGCACCTGTACTGAACCCGGTACAGTACAATTGCAACGGGTCGGTGACAATAAGTTGGGCATCAGCTCCTGGTGCGAATACCTATTCTGCCGATATTATGAATCAGGGTAATCCTGTCCTTGATTTTGCGAATATGACGGATACCTTCTTTACGGTAGCTCCCGGCTCACTTACACCCGGCACGGATTACACCTTCGCAGTGACCTCAGAGTGCGATAACAGCACTGCGGCTTCCAATCAGGGCATTATTGAGGGTGGTGAGATTCAAAACCTGCTGCCGGTGTTGAGCGTTGCCGGCTCAGAAGGGACATCCTGCCCGGAGGCAACGGATGGTATGGCCATGCTCGTGGTCAATGATCAAAGCTGCGGTGCTGTTTACAGCATCACGGTTAATGGAGTGACGCAGAGTACAACGAGCAGTAACTTCGTTACTTTTAGTAACCTGGCCGTAGGAAGCTATACGGCGACGCTAACTTTAGTTGACCCAGGTACGTGCAACCTGAACAGCAGCTGTGTGGATGGCATAAGCGTAGATTTCTCTATTGCCTCTACAGATGACGAGATGCCATCGCTTGATATTACCTCCAATATCGGTATTACGCCACCAGCTACCTCTACCTTCAACTTGCCGGAGGGCAATTGTGGCTTACAGTTCTTGTGGTTGATCACTACCAGCGATAACTGCGACAATGCTCAGGTGAGTGCTACCATTCAAACCTTTACCAATAATACAGCTGTATTTCCAGGTGGCAGTGTCAGCCTGATTAATACCGGCGATGCCTATGTGTTGGAGGGGTTCGCTGCCATTGGTACTAATATACTCACCATCACTTCGTCAGATCAGGATGGCAATCAGGTTACGGCTGAATTCGAAATCGAGATTGTAGACAACCGGCCTCCGGTCTTTCAGGGCCCTGACGGCCTGTTGGTACAGACCCCTTCCTGTGATAATGAAGTGCCGGTCAACTGGTCAGTTATCGCTATTGATGATTGCGATATAGATGCCGAAATCATTCAAACGCAGGGCCCTGCCTCTGGTTCTTATCTGAACCCTGGCACCTACACTGTCGGCTATGAAGCCTTTGATGATTATGGCAATACGGCTATCTACAGCTTTGATATTACAGTGGTACAGGGAGACAGCCCGGCGCCGATCGTGGACGTAAGCGGCAATACACAGTATACGGTAACAGCCTGTGAGACGGATGCATTTGTCATCTTCTCCGGTAATATTTTTGACTGCAACATCACGCCGGGCACTAACGTGCAGCCCGATATTGAAGTAACAGGTGCGTCTTTGAATGTAGGGTATACCAATGTGCAAAGCGGCTTTGCCTACTTTGAGCTTTCCGGGTTTCTGGACCCTGGGTTCTACGGTGTCAATGTATCTTATCAGGGCGTGGAAGTGAGCAACATCCTGCTGGAAGTTGTGCAGGAAGCAGATCTTCCGGCGGAGATTGCCTTACCCGGTAACTTCACCTACGCATTGCCTTACTGCCAGGATTCTCTTTGGATCAACATGCAGGTGCAGGTTACTGATGATTGCGATGAAGTCATCAGCAGCGATGATCTTACCACTACCCTCAACGGCAATCCCCTTGATTTTGATACCGACCTTTCGGAGCAGGGGAATTTTGTCTACCCGATATTGCTGACGCCAGATTTAGACAGCGCAGAACTACTGGTTATTTATAACGATGGAGCGGGCAATACCACAGAGGCATTCACCCGGCTCAATGTAACCAACAAGCCAGATACGATTGCCCCCATCATCATTTATCCTAATCAAAACCTGCAACAGCATTTAAATGCCTGTGCAGAAAGCCTGACTGAAGTGTGCTTTCAGGTGAAGGCAGTGGATGACTGCTCTGATGAGGTCCCCCCCTTTATTCAGCTTATTGGCTCCGGAGGTTCTTTATTTCCAGTGACCAATACGGTAGGCGATACCTACTGTGCCAATATCAACCCGGGCCTTTACACCGTGAATATTATTGCTACCGATGAGTACGGCAATACACGGCAGGAGTCCTTCAGTATTGGAATTACACAAGACACTGCTCAGCTGGTTAATCTGGCGTGCAATGATCAGATCAACGTAGTTACAGACGCGCAGTGCCAGCGCCTGATTACGCCAGATATGCTGCTCGACGGCAACTTTGGCTGCCTCACGGATGCGGACTTTAGCATTAGCATCGACGACGTGGACCCTTCCAACGGGGGGATTCTCGACGGGCATGGCCTATTCTCTTACGAAATTGAACTAGCACCTGGTGTGGATGTTGGTAACGGCTTTATCCCCTGCTGGGGCTATGTTAAAGGCATTGATAACAAAGCGCCCGAACTTACTGCCCCTGCTGATACCGATGAGGCTGTCATTAGCACTAATGGATTTGTGCTGCAAGGGAGCCTGGCAAATACCATGCCTACGCTCAATGCGCCCACTTACATTTGCCTGGACGGCTTGAGCGGCAATAGTACCCGTTACTACAACCTGCAAACGGTGGAAGTGGACGCAACCGGGTTTTATACTTTCCTGGTGACTTCCGACTTTGCAGACGGGCTCGTAGCCATGGCGCTTTTTGAGGGGAGCTACAGTGCTTCTAACCCTTGTCACAATATTGTCGCGGAGGGCACAAATTTGCAAGGTACGACCGGCACGGGCATTCCTTATATTGCTTTAAATATACTGCTGACTGAAGGTACCACCTATACCCTGCTCACAAGTTCTCAGCAGCCGGCACAAACCGGTAACTACACCTATACTATCCTTGCTGACGGACCAGGTCAAGCCGGGCTTTTCGACACCACTTTCAACTCAGCGATGGTAGAAACCGTGACGTTCTCACCGTTTGTCCTTGCTCCCGTGACGTACAATCAACCGTTGTTTTGTGAAGACCTGGACTCCCTGCTCAATAACCCGAACAGCCTTCAGTACACCGGTTCACCGGTTATTGAAGATAACTGTGGGGATGTGGCGCTTTCTTTCGAAGATACCTACAGCCATATTGGAGGCGACTGTGGCGTCACGGTGATTACCAGGACCTTCACTGCGACTGATGCAGCGGGTAACAGTTCTACTGCGGTGCAAACCATTACCCTGCAACGCCCTGATCCTGAAGTGGATGTCAACCTGCCAACCAACAACCTGCCTATTGATTGCCAGGCAACTTACGCGACACTGCCTAACGGCTACCCCTCGCCGACAGTCACAGGCTACCCTTATATCAATACTGTTTTTGGGGTGGTAGAGCTCAATTATGCCTTCTGCGATGTAGCAGCTACTTTTCAGGATGGTGCCCAGATTCCACTCTGTGCAGGCGCTTATAAGTTTGCCCGCACCTGGCAAATATTTGACTGGTGCGACATGAGCACGCTCTATACCTATCAGCAATGGATCAAGGTCGGCGACTTTTCCGCACCTATCGTAACCGCACCGGATATCGACTACAACGGAGATGGCGAAATTGATATGCCGGTCTTCTCTAACAGCCCCTTCAGCTGTGAGGCCGCCTTTGAGGCGCCACTTCCCGTAGTGGAGGAGAACTGCTCCGACTATGAAGTGCATACCGCTATTGTGCGGGAAGATATCGACAGCACATTTAACAGCAACGGCCAATTGATCGGTACAGAAACAGATACCGTAGTGGTGCGAGTCATCGGGTGGAATGCTCCGAGCCGTGTAGTCTCTGGCATTCCTATTGGTGACTATTACTTCCGCTACACGGTAACGGATGGCTGTGGCAACAGCACGACGCGGTTCTTCCCTTTCGTAGTGGAAGACAATGTAGCGCCGACGGCAGTTTGTGATCAGAATACAGTCGTTTCCATTGGTGGGCAGGACTACGGCCGTGTCTACGCCGAAGATATCAACAATGGCTCATGGGACAACTGCGGTGTAGAGAACCTGGCAGTCCGCCGCAATGGCTACAACAATCAAACCGCCAGCTGTGGGAACGATTTTTCCAACTTTGGCCCCTACGTAGACTTCTTCTGCTGCGATGCCGGGCAGCCTGTCATGGTAGAATTACGGGTTGTGGACGTCAATGGCAACATCAATACCTGTATGGTACAGGTGGTGCCAGGGGAACTTGCTGTGCCTGACTGTATTGCTCCGGCTGATGTTACCGTTGATTGTACAGACCTGCCACTGGCTTTTGACGTAGAAAACCCTGTAGCGCTTGAGCAGCTGTTTGGCACGGCGACCGCCAACGATAACTGCGGTGCCACCACTACGGAGCTGACACCAATTGTAAACATGAACTGCAATGCCGGCACCATTCTACGCCGTTTCACTGCCACAGATGGATTTGGTAACGTGAGCACTGGTGACTGCCAGCAGCTGATCACAGTAGAACAGGTGCACAATTATGAAATTCGCTTCCCGGCAGACAATGCCGCGGTTTGCGGGGCTACTCAGGCTGATACAGTTACTTATAGTGCTTTGGGTTGCGATATGCTTGCCGTTAGTTCAGAAGATGAAATCTTTGAGCCTACTAACGGGGAGTGCTACAAAATCTACCGTACCTGGCGGGTGATGAACTGGTGCCAGTACGATGGCGTAAGCGATCCTTTCATCGTGAGCCGTGATCCGGACTGCGATACGGAGAATGGCGAGGAAGCCGTATTTGTCCTGCACCGCCCGAATGGCTTTACCTACATCGACCGGGATAATGACGAAACGGAGCCCAACAATAATCCGCTTGCCAGCGAAAACCTTTGCCAGGGCTTTGACGACTACTGGCAGCGGGCAGACTACGATGGCGGTTTCTACCAGTACACACAGATTATCTCTGTCTTTGACGAAGCTGCGCCAACCATCAACTTCATACCAGCTTCTCCTTTCTGTAGCCTGGACAACGAAACCTGTGAAGGCCAGGTGGACTACACCTTCAGCGTCAGCGACGATTGCGTGATGGGTACGGCCAATAACGATATCCTGGAAGTACGTGTATTTCTGGATGCCGGAAACAATGGTTCTTTGGATATGGAGCTTACACTAACCGATATGGTAGTAGCCAACTTCCCGAGCTATGAAATCACCGGGTCCTTTCCAATCGGTAGCCACCGCTTTGAGGTGCAGGTAAGCGATGGTTGTGGCAATAGCACGGTACAGAGCCTGCCTTTTGAAGTGGTTGATTGTGCAACACCTACATTGTCTTGCCTGAACGGGCTGGCAGTAGAGCTTGATGCCTACGACTCTGATGGTGATGGCGTGGCAGATAGCGGTATCGGTGATGTATGGGCAGATGACTTTGTGATCGGGGATCTTACAGACTGCTCCGGCGAAGTCACTTATTCTATCAACCGCCTGGGCGATCAGCCTAACGTAGATAGCACCGGCATCTATTTCAGCTGTGCAGACACTGGTCTCGTCATGGTGGAAGTCTATGCATGGGATCCTGTGGGCAACAGCACAAGCTGTGAAACCTTCCTCTTTGTACAGGATAATGCTAATTATTGCAGCGGTGCTCAGCCTACTGCTGCCGCAGCGGGCAGTATTGAAACACCGGCAGGCGCCCATGTAGAGGAAGTGGAAATTAACCTGAGCGGACAGAACGGCGGATGGCTGGTGACGGGTGCAGATGGTTCCTTTACCTTTGAAGGGCTCACACCGGGGCAGGACTACACCGTCACCCCGTCACGGGATGGCGATGACCTGAATGGCGTTTCCACCTTCGACCTCCTACTTATGAATAAGCATATTCTGGGTATTCAGCCCTTTAGTACGCCTTACCAGATTATTGCAGCAGACGTCAACAACTCGGGCAATGTGTCCACACTTGACATGATCGTACTGCGGAAGCTCATCTTGGGCGACGAAGTGGAACTGACCAACAACAGCAGCTGGCGGTTTGTAGAGGCAGATTACATCTTCCCCAATCCATCCAACCCCTGGGCAGAGCAGTTCCCCGAGGTGCTGAACATCAATGATATCCCTCAGGCAGGCATTGCTAATGCCAACTTCGTAGCAATTAAGATTGGGGATGTCAATGGCGATGCCCAGCCTAACAACCTGGTAGGTATTGATGAGCGAGACTTTGACGGGGTCTTCGTCCTCAACCTGGAAGACCGTCGATTGGAAGCCGGCGATGAGCACACCATCTATATTACATCCGAGGATGTCCAGTCAGTAGGTGGTTACCAGGGTACGCTTTTCTTCGAAGAAGAGGCGGTAGAGCTTATGGATGTCATCCCGGGCCGTATGGACTCGAAGTATATCGGTACCTCCTTCACGAGCCACGGTATGGTTACCCTGAGCTGGAATAAGTCAGAAGATGAACTGGCCGACTATTTTGGGCCGAATGACGTCTTATTCTCCATCAAGCTGCGGGCAAAGTCAAACCTGATTCTCAGTGAAGTAATGCGGACAAATTCCCGGGTGACCATTGCGGAAGCCTACAGCGAGCGTGGCGACTTGTATGAGTTCGGGCTTGAGTTTTACGGCCGCATAAACGGAGTTAATGCCAATGACCGGTTTGAGCTGCACCAAAACTACCCTAACCCCTTCCGCGACGAAACCGTAATTGGCTTTGAATTACCTGAGGCAGCACGCTATTTACTGACCATCAGTGATATAGCGGGGCGTGTGGTCAAGACGATCGAGCAGGATGGCCAAAAGGGGTACAATGCGGTCACGCTAAATAAAGCGGGCTTACCCGAAGGTATATTGCAGTACACCTTGCAGGCCGGAACGCATGTGGCAACAAAGCGCATGATGATATTGGCAGACTAAGGATTCGGGCCTGTGCCAAACGATAAATATAGTGTTTCATGATGATGCCGGGCGTACAGAATGTGCGCCTGGCTTTTTCATATGGTATACCGGACAAAAAAATGGGGATGCCCCGGAAGGCACCCCCAAAAATGGATTATTAAGGGTAAGCAAGTTTATGAATTCACCTGCTTATCGCAATTTTCATTAGATTTTATTAATGATGCAAATCAAGAGCTAAATGTCAATTTAGCTG